>Ga0116219_10003896_pt1 | contig 11531 bp, 11 predicted proteins | sample Sb_taG_4_FD_91019 | JGI IMG/M metagenome (GOLD analysis project Ga0116219, IMG submission 91019) | Peat soil microbial communities from Weissenstadt, Germany - Sb_50d_6_BS metaG | ecosystem: Environmental > Terrestrial > Soil > Wetlands > Peat | place: Germany: Weissenstadt | collected 2010-09-21
CTACAACATCCTCAAAGCCGATAAGACGCGCGGCTCCCTGCGCCGAAAGCGTCTCAGAGCCTGCATCGACCCAGAGTTCCGGACAAAGCTCTTCGCCGCTTAACGATTTAGGATTTTGCCCTGCTCAAAAACGTGAGGCCGGTTGATTTTTTCGTCCGGCTCTGATTGATAAGGTGCCATGCGAATGCGGTCGGCGACCCTCAGACTTATTAGCCCGGCGCTCTAAGGCGCGCCGGGACGCATAGCTCGCTTCTGATCTCTCACAAGATTTCAGGCCATTTGCGGCCGGCTCAGTCCGGCCGGCGCCGCCGCAACGCCAGGGCTCGTCATGACTGAGATGCCAATTCAAAAGTACCGCGCCTATGCGCCCATTCTCCTGCCGGATCGCCAATGGCCCTCGCGGGTCATCGAAAAGGCGCCGATCTGGTGCTCAGTCGACCTGCGCGACGGCAACCAGGCGCTGATCGAGCCGATGGGCGTCGATCGCAAGAACCGCATGTTCCGCCTGCTCACCGGCATGGGCTTCAAGGAGATCGAAGTCGCCTTTCCCTCCGCCTCGCAGACCGAGTTCGACTTCGTCCGCTCGATTATCGAGAACGGCGCCATTCCTCACGACGTTGCGATCCAGGTGCTGACCCAGTGCCGCCCGGAGCTGATCGAGCGCACGTTCGAGGCAGTGAAGGGCGCGAAGAAGGTCATCGTCCACTTCTACAACTCGACTTCGACGTTGCAGCGGGAGGTCGTCTTCAAGACCGACCGCAAGGGCGTGACCGAGATCGCGGTCAACGCCGCCAGGCAGGTCAAGGCGCTCGCGCAAGCCGCCGACGGGGCGGACTTTCAGTTCGAGTATTCGCCCGAGAGTTTCACCGGCACCGAGCTCGACTTCGCGCTCGACATCTGCGAGGCGGTCAAGGAGGTCATCAAGCCGACCCCTTCGAGGCGGCTCATCCTCAATCTGCCGGCGACCGTCGAGATGGCGACGCCGAACACCTACGCCGACCAGTTCGAATGGTTCGGGCGGCGCATATCCGACCGTTCGAGCGTGATCCTTTCGGTTCACCCGCACAACGATCGCGGCACCGCCGTGGCGGCGGCGGAGCTGGCGCTCATGGCCGGCGCCGAGCGGGTCGAGGGCACGCTGTTCGGCAACGGCGAGCGCACCGGCAACGTCGACATCGTCACGATGGCCCTGAACCTGTTCACCCAAGGGGTCGAGCCTAAGCTCGATCTCAGCGACGTCAACGCGATCAAGGAGATCGCCGAGCACTGCAACCAATTGCCGGTGCATCAGCGCCACCCCTACGTCGGGGAACTGGTCTACACCGCGTTTTCCGGCTCGCATCAGGACGCGATCAAGAAGGGTTTCGAAGCGCAGGAAAAGCGCAACGATCCGCTGTTTCTTGTGCCTTATCTGCCGATCGACCCGAAGGACGTCGGTCGCGACTACGAGGCGGTGATCCGCATCAACAGCCAATCCGGCAAGGGCGGCATGGCGTATATTTTGCGCGCCGACTACGGATTGGGCCTTCCGCGCTCGCTGCAGGTCGAGTTTTCCAAGATCGCGCAGGAGCGAATGGACGCGGACGGCAAGGAATTGACCTCGCCGGACTTATGGGCGCTGTTTCGCCAAACCTATCTCATCGACGATGCGCCGATGACGCTTGTCAAGCAGCAGATCGTTCCGTCGAGCCCTGACAACCGCGAGCTTTTCGCGGTCTTGCGCACGGCCGACGGCTCGACGATGACGATCGAAGGTGAGGGCAACGGCCCGATCGACGCTTTCGTCGACGCGATGAAGAGAGCCTTCGGGGTCGAGTTCTCCTTCATCGACTATCATGAGCATGCGGTCGGCCGCGGCGCCGACGCAACCGCCGCCAGCTACGTGGAAATTCAGGACGCCAAAGGGCGCACGCTGCACGGGGTCGGCCTTGACCCGAGCATCGTGACGGCCTCGCTCAAGGCGACGCTCAGCGCGGTGATGCGACTCATGCGCCGCGAGGGCGGGGCGTAAGTCGAAGCCATCTATCGAATCGTTTGCGGTCACGACGCCGTCGGCAGCGTTATGAAGAAGGTCGCGCCCTCGCCAGGCCGAGATTTGACGTCCAGCGTCCAGCCGTAGCGGTCCGCGATCGCCTTGCAGATCGCCAGACCGATGCCTGTTCCCGGGTACTGTTTCAAATCGTGAAGGCGCTTGAACGGCTCAAAGATCTCCTTGGCGAATTTCTCCTCGAAGCCGATGCCGTCATCGGCGATCGACAATCGCGCGCGCCCCCGATCGAGGAGCGTTGCGCTGATTTCGACCGCTGGGGCCGCGCCCGGCTTGTGGAATTTGATTGCGTTGGAGACGATATTCTGCATGAGCCGTCCGAGCTGGGCGCGGTCGGCGGGCACGACGATCGGCGGAATGTCGATCCGAACGCGAGCTCCAGTCTCCTCGATTGCTTCCGACAAGTCGCTCAGCGCGAGTTCGACCTCCGCCCGCAGATCGAGCGGCTGCAGCTGCGTTTCGCTGCCGGTCACGCGCGAGAAGGTGAGCAGGTTGTCGACCAGCCGGCGGGCGCGGACCGCCGAGGACGCGATGACTGCAGTGGCGCGGGCGACGTCGGCCGCATCGGATTTTGCGATCGCTTCGTCCAAAAGGCCCGCGTAGACCGCGATTTTGCGCAGCGGCTCCTGCAGGTCGTGCGAGGCTACGTAGGCAAACTGGGTCAGTCGCTCGTTGGCGAGCTCTAGCTCGCTCGCGCGTTGCGCCAGCTCCGTTTCGGACCGGCGACGCGCGGTGATGTCGACGACGGTCGCGAGTACGATGAGGTCGTTCTCGCTGTCGATTGGCGTCAACGCGATCTCCACCGGAAATTCCATCCCCTCCTTGCGCACTCCGTTGAGATCGCGGCCAGCTCCCATCGGCCGCTTGCTCGGGGATGCGAGAAAGCCGCGCCGCAGTCCGGAATGGGCCCCGCGCATGCGCGCAGGCACGAGCTCATCGATCGACCGGCCGATCAGCTCCTCGACGGAGTAACCGAACATGCGCTCGGTTTCGGCGTTGGCAAATTCAATCAGGCCATCGGGGCCGGTCATGATCATGGCGGCCGGGGACGCCTCAACCGCCAGCCGGAATCGACTATCGCTACCCGTTCCACTCGGCATGCTTTTTGCCTCACTCCAGCCGCTAACGCTTGCTAGCTCGCCGCTCGCGGGCCGATCCTAGGCCGGAGCGCAGCTGGCGCCCAAGGACGGATTTAGAATTTTTTGCACCAGTTCAATTGGTAGGTCACGATGTTCGAAGCAACCGCCGCCTCAAAGCCCTGCCGGGTGATGTTGATCGAGGACGATCCAGACGATGTCTTCCTTTTCGAGCGCGCCTTGGACCAGGTTAGCGCCGGATTGCGGCGAGAAATCGCGCTCGAATATGCCGCCGACGGCCTCGATGCGGCCTATCGCGTGTCGGTCGACGACCTTATGAGCAGGCTTCCCGATGTAGTCGTGCTCGATCTCAACATGCCGCGTCTCGACGGCGTCAAGTTCCTGCATGCGCTGCGCGGGAGCTTCGAATTGCGCGACCTGCCGGTCGTCGTGCTGACAACGTCGACCGAGCGGCCGATCCACGACGAAGCCCTCAGGGCGGGCGCCGACAGGGTTTTCGTCAAACCCGACAGCGCCGGCGCCATGACGGCAATCGCGGCGGACATCCTGGAGCGAGGATTGTCGCGCGCCAAATCGGAAACGTTGGTGGACGCCGCACGGAATTCGCCTCCGCGACGCCATTAGCAAACTTTTCGCGGGATCCGGACGCAACAAACTCGCGACGTATGAATTAAGCGTGGGTGCGCCGGTTGGCGCGTGAGCGAAGTCCTACCCTGGCGACGTGCGGGATCGCCTCCGCGGCTTGCCCTGAAGAAGAGCCGACTCTGCGCCATTGCGGCGACGCTGCGAGCTTCAGTTCGCGCGGGACACGGCGAATTTGAGGAGGCTCTGTCATGGCTCAAGCGCTTGATGTCCATTTTCCACGCAAACTGGGGCGCGACGCCCGCGTCATCGGTCTGCTGTTCGCCAGCACAACCAGCGTAATCGGCTCAGGGTGGCTGTTCGGCGCCTATCATGCGGCGCGGATCGCGGGTCCCTTCAGCATTTGGAGCTGGGTGGTCGGCGCGGTCATCATCCTGTTGATCGCGCTCTGCTTCGCCGAGCTCGCGGCTCTTTTCCCGCGCAGCGGTGCGCTCGTGCACATGAGCCATACAAGCCACGGCGAGTGGCTCGGCTGCATTTGGGCCTGGATGCTGTTCCTTGCCTATGTGCCGATTCCCTCCGTCGAAGCGGAGGCGGTCGTCACCTACGCCAACAACTACCTTCCTTACTTCATTCAGCCGAATGGAGCCCACCTTTTGACGCCGACCGGCTTTGTCGCCTGCGCCGTGCTGCTCGCCGATTTCGCGTGGCTCAACCTGCTTGCGGTGCGCATGTTGCTGACAGTCAACTCGACCGTGACATGGTGGATGCGCTCCATCTTCGTCATCATTTCAGCCGTCTCGGCTGCAGGCAGGGCGGACCGGAGCGCGAACTCGATGACAATGAGGCTCCAGATCGCGACGGCGACCGCATAAAGCGCGGGGTCCGAGGCGACGGAATCAGACCTCTGCATCGCCCGCAAGGCGCGTGGCGAGCGCCTCCAGCCTCGACCCGAGTTCATCGAGGCTAGCCGCGATGGCTTGGGCGCGCTGCTCGGCCGCGTCGGAGCGCTTGCGTTCGGCCGCCGCTTCGTCGCGCGCCTCCGCGAGATTGTCGGCGATTGTCAAAGCGGCCATGATGACGAGACGCTGATCGCCGATCTCGCCGAACGCGGCGCGCATTTCGCCGATCTTGTCGTCGATCACGCCGGCCAGCGATTCAAGCCGCGCTTCCTCGCCCTCGTTGCAAGCGAGGCGATACTTGCGGCCATTGATCGTCACCGAAACTTGCGCCATGTCGCGCGCCTTTTCCACGGAAGACGGACGTTCTAGTCCGCGCCCGGCTCCAACTGGCCGAGGATGCGCCCGATGGCCTCAGCGGCATGGGCGAGCCGGCCGGCCGCTTCGTTGTTGGCGGATTCGAGCGCTCTCGACCGGTCCAGCGCGGCGTCGAGTTCGACCGCAAGCCGTGAGCGGTCGTCTTGCATCAGGGCGAATTCCTCTTGCGCGGTCGCGCGCCCTTCGTCGTGAAGCAGGCGCCGGTCCGCCGCCCGCTCGACCGCGTCGACGGCGGAGGCGAGCCGTTTGAGCGACATTTCAATCGTTTCCACGGAGGTGTTGATTCCGCCCATCGTGATGCTCTGTCTACGCGACGGTTGAACGGGCCGTCAACGCGGACGGACGATTGGCGCCGGAGTAATTGACAGGTTCCTGCGACGGTCCCTATCTGACGCTTAAGCCGTCCCGCCCGGGCGGCGCCAACCCGCGGCCCACAGGTCCGGACCGCGAGGACCCGACGCCACAAGCATGAGGAGACCCCGATGGCGACGAGCGTGTCCCATGACGCAATGGCCAATGCGATCCGCTTTCTCGCCGTCGATGCGGTGGAGAAGGCCAAGAGCGGCCACCCCGGCCTGCCGATGGGGTCGGCTGACGTCGCGACCGTTCTCTGGCGCGACGTGCTCAAATTTGACGCGTCCGATCCCCATTGGCCGGATCGCGACAGGTTCGTCCTGTCGGCCGGCCACGGCTGCATGTTGCTATACGGCTTACTCTATCTGACCGGCGTCGGCGGCGAAAAAGGACTAGGCATCGAAGACATCAAGCAGTTCCGGCAGGTCGGCTCGAGGACGCCCGGGCACCCCGAATACGGGTGCGCTCCGGGCGTGGAGACGACGACCGGCCCGCTTGGCCAGGGGATTTCGACCGCAGTCGGCATGGCGATCGCGGAGCGCATGCTGGCCGCGCGCTTTCCCGGCGTCGTCGACCACCGCACTTACGTGCTCGCCTCCGACGGCGACTTGATGGAAGGCGTGAGCCAGGAGGCGATCGGCATCGCCGGCCATCTCAAGCTGTCGAAACTGATCGTTTTCTGGGACAACAACGGGATCTCGATCGACGGGAAGCTCACACTCGCCGACAACGTCGACCAGGTCGCCCGCTTCCAGTCGGCGGGCTGGAATTCAAGCCACATTGACGGGCACGATCCCGCAGCGATCCTCAACGCCATTCACGCTGCGCAGAACTCCGACCGGCCGACGATGATCGCGTGCAAGACGACGATCGGCTTTGGCCTGCCAACCCATGCGGGAACCAACAAGGCGCACAGTGACGCGCAGGGGGCGGCCGAGGTCGCCGGCGCGCGCAAGAACCTGAACTGGCCCTACGAGCCGTTCGTCATACCCGACGACATTCTCACCGCCTGGCGCAAGGCAGGGTCGCGCGGCTCAGCGCAGCGCGAAGCATGGAATCGCGCGGTCGAGGCGCTCGACGCCAAGGACCGCGCCGAATTCGAGCGCCGGCTGCGCGGCGATCTGCCGCAAGGCCTCGATCGGATCATCGACGCCTATAAGCGCAAGCTCGCCGAGGAAGGGCCGGAGGTCGCCACCCGCAAGGCAGGCCAGGCGGCGCTCGACGTGATCGGGCCCGCCGTGCCTGAGCTCGTCACCAGCTCGGCCGACCTTACGCCGTCCAACAACACCAAGTTCGCGGAGGAGAAGGAAATTACGCCCGACGACTTCTCCGGCCGCTATATTCACTGGGGCGTCCGCGAACACGGGATGGCGGCGGCGTGCAACGGCATCTCGGTGCATGGCGGCTTTATCCCCTCAGGGTCCTCGTTCCTGTGCTTCACCGACTATTGTCGCCCTTCGCTCAGGATCGCGGCGCAGATGGGGATCAGGGTCGTGCATGTGTTTACCCACGATTCGATCGGCCTTGGGGAGGATGGCCCGACCCATCAGCCGGTCGAGCATCTGGCGTCGCTGCGAGCGATGCCGAATTTCTATATCTGGCGCCCGGCCGACAGCGTCGAGACCGTCGAGTGCTGGCAGGCGGCGCTCAAGCATGAGCACTCGCCCTCGATCCTGGCGCTGACGCGGCAGGGTCTGCCGGCGCTGCGGCGCACGCATATAGCGGAAAACTTGTGCGCGCGGGGCGGCTACGAGATTTCTCCGGCTTCAGGCGAGGCCCAAGTGTCGATCTTCGCCTCCGGCTCCGAAGTTTCGCTCGCCGTCGCCGCACAGGCGCAATTGAAAGAGAAGGGAATCGCCGCCCGGGTCGTGTCGATGCCCTGCTTCCCCGTGTTCTTCGAGCAGCCGGAGGACTATCGCCGCTCGGTGATCGGCTCCGCCAAGGTGAAGGTCGGCGTCGAGGCTGCGGTGAGGTTCGGATGGGACGCGATCATCGGCGATGGCCCGTTCATCGGCATGAAGAGCTTTGGCGAAAGCGGGCCATATAAAGCCGTCTATCAGCATTTCGGGATCACGCCCGAGGCGGTGGTCGAGGCGGCGCTCAATCGGCATTTCGGTTGAGGTAAGGCAAACGAAGTGTCGCATTTTTCGGCTAGCTTTCAGGGCGAGATCGGACGATAAGCGATGCTTCAGTCGCATGGGGTGTCGCTCGGAGACGCCGTCGGCCGCAGAAACAGCGGGCGCAAGAGGAGGATATGGGCATGGTTACGAAGGTAGCGATTAACGGCTTCGGCCGCATTGGGCGGCTCGTCGCTCGCGCGATCATAGAGTCGGGGCGTGACGACATCGACATCGTGTTGGTCAACGACCTTGGCCCTGTCGAGACCAATGCGCACCTCTTGCGGTACGACAGCGTGCACGGACGTTTTCCTCACGACGTCAAGGTCGAGGGCGACTTGATCGTCGTCGGCAGGCACAAGATGAAAGTGACCGCGATCAAAGATCCGACCCAGCTTCCGCACAAGGATCTTGGCGTGGACATCGTGATGGAGTGCACCGGCGCGTTCACCTCGCGCGAGAAGGCCGCCGCGCATTTGAAGGCCGGCGCCAAGCGCGTCATGGTTTCCGCGCCGTCGGATGGCGCGGACCTCACCGTCGTCTTCGGCGTCAACCACGACAAGCTGACCAAGGATCATCTCGTCATCTCGAACGCCTCATGCACGACGAACTGCCTGGCGCCGGTCGCCAAGGTTCTCAACGACGCCATCGGCATCGAGCACGGCTTCATGACGACGATCCACTCGTACACCGGCGATCAGCCGACGCTCGACACGCTGCACAAAGACCTCTACCGCACGCGCGCCGCGGCGCTGAATATGATCCCGACGACGACCGGCGCGGCCAAGGCGGTCGGCCTCGTGCTGCCGGAACTCAAGGGCAAGCTCGACGGCTCGGCGATCCGCGTGCCGACGCCGAACGTCTCGGTCGTCGACCTCAAGTTCGTCGCCAAGCGCGCGACGAGCAAGGATGAGGTCAACGCGGCGATCAAGGCGACCGCCGACGGCAATGGCCCGCTCAAAGGCATCCTCGGCTATACCGACCAGCCGAACGTTTCGATGGACTTCAATCACGACAGCCATTCGTCGATCTTCCATCTCGACCAAACCAAGGTCGTCGACGGCACCTTCGTGCGCGTCCTTTCCTGGTACGACAACGAATGGGGTTTCGCGCACCGCATGGCCGACACCGCGGTCGCGATGGCCAAGCTGATCTGAGGCCCGCGCGTGTGAGCGAGGTGTCTGACGCGGGCGACGTCGATCAATTGGGAAAGTTGTTTCGCACCAGTTTTCCCGATGTTGGCTGTCTGCGTTGCGGAAATGGCGAGTTTTTCATACTGCCCGCCACGCGCGAAGGGTTCTGGACCCAGCAAGCGTCCAGACCTACCTTTCTTCAGGTCGTGACTCTGGCCTGTACGCGCTGTGGACATATCGAGCGCCACTTGACCGAGCAACTCGAACAGGCGTCAAAGCCAATACCAATCGATGCCCCAAAGAGAACGACGGCGTGACAAACGTCATTCCCTTTCAACCAATGAACAAAGGCGGAGGGGATGGTCCGGAGGACCCGATGCTAGAACAGCGAGTTGCTCGCCTTGAGCAAATTCTTGAAAGGCTTGAGCCGAAGATCACTGAAATTCTTCTGACCGGCGCAAAGCAGTCGGACTTGCACAAAGTCCAGACTGACCTTGCCGAGGTCAAAGGTCGGATTTCAGGGATGCCGACGACCTGGACCCTATTCGCCGGACTGGTTACCGCGACTATCACGACGTGGAGCGCCGGCGCTGCGATCGTTTTCGCTCTTATCAAGGCGACACACTCATGACCTCACCTTTTCGCACGCTCGACGACGCCGAAGTCTCTGGCAAGCGCGTTCTCTTGCGCGTCGACCTCAACGTTCCGACCGAAAACGGCCGTGTGACGGATACGACGCGCATCGAACGCGTCGCGGCGACCATCGAGGAAATCGCCGGCAAGGGCGGCAAGGTCATCCTTCTTGCGCATTTCGGCCGTCCCAAGGGTGGGCCGGACGAAGCCAATTCGCTGAGGCCCGTCGCTGCGGCGGTCGCCGACATCGTCAAGCGGCCGGTCGCGTTTGCGACCGACAGCATCGGCAAGACGGCCGCCGACGCGATCGCCAAAATGAAGAACGGCGACGTGCTGCTATTGGAGAACACCCGCTTCTACAAGGGCGAGGAGAAGAACGATCCAGCCCATGTCGCCGAGCTCGCCAAGCTGGGCGACCTCTATGTCAACGACGCCTTCTCCGCCGCCCACCGCGCGCACGCCACGACCGAGGGGCTCGCCCACAAGCTGCCGGCCTACGCGGGGCGGGCGATGCAGAAGGAGCTCGAGGCGTTGGCGCTGGCGCTCGGCGATCCGGCGCGGCCGGTCGCGGCGATCGTCGGCGGCGCCAAAGTGTCGACGAAGCTTGACCTGCTCGGCAACCTCGTCAACAAGGTCGACATCCTCATCATCTCCGGGGGCATGGCCAACACGTTCCTGTTCGCCGAGGGCAAACATGTCGGCAAGTCGCTCTGCGAGAAGGACCTCGCCGAGACGGCGCGCTCGATCGTGGCGGCCGCGGAAAAAGCCAATTGTCGCATTCTGCTCCCCGTTGACGCGACAGTGGCCAAGGAGCTCAAAGCCCATACGCCCGCCCACGTCGTCGGCATCGACCATGTCGCCGAGGACGAGATGATCCTCGATATCGGGCCGAAGTCCGTCGTCGGGGTCGAGGAGGTCTTGGGCCAGATCAAGACGCTGGTCTGGAACGGGCCATTCGGCGCCTTCGAGACGCCGCCCTTCGACGCCGCCACGATGGCGATCGCGAAGACGGCCGCGTTGCTGACCAAGAACGGCAAATTGAAGTCGGTGGCGGGCGGCGGCGACACTGTCGCCGCGCTCAACGAGGCCAACGTCGCCGACGATTTCACGTACGTCTCGGCCGCCGGAGGCGCTTTCCTCGAGTGGATGGAAGGCAAGGCGCTGCCGGGGGTGGAGGCGCTGCGGGCGAGGTGAGGGGCTCTCCCTATCTCGCTCGCGCAGGGCTCGCCTCATCAGTTCCGCAACAGGCCCCGTGGGAGCGCCGCCGGCCGAGCATTGACGTGTGCTCTGTCTCATCTCGGGTGGTTCTGAGAGCTCATGGGACCCCCCAACGCGAGGGCTGAACTCGACCCCGAGCGTCCCTTCGCCGTTGGTCCTATGAACAGACGGTGTGCATCCGATTGCGGACTTAGGCGGAACCCGACAGCTGCTCAAGCCGAAGAACATCGGCCACGCGGCCGAGGCCGAATCGGCGCATGCGGGGACGGCGTCGCGGATCACTCATGCCGGCGCTGCGAAGGACGCGGCGGCAGGCTGTTATCTGGTGATGAGCTTGGGGGAGTAGACCACCACGTCAAAGCCCGAGGCGCCCGCGCGCGCCGTGTACTTGCCGACAACATCCAAAGCCGGGGGTGTCGTCGTCCCCGCTGGCTGCGGTGCGACCTCGATCACGACAAAACCTTCGATATGGCCAGACGCCTGGAGCGCTTTCACGATCAACGGACAGTCAACCTGTTGCGCCTGATCCGGCGTGAGAACGTCGAGATTTGGCCCAGAGAGGACGACGATCTTGCCAGGACCTTGTCCCTCCTCGGGAGCCGTGACGACCTTCTTGAAAAAGGCGACGGACGTTTGTGATTGTGGGTTATGGATGTTGATCGACGTTGCATACGTCCCCTTGACCACGTCCGCATCGACCGTCGCCGTGCCGCAGGAAAACTTCGCGGCATAGGAATTAAAGGGCGGCGCCAACTGCGCCGCGGCGCCCCCGGCGGCCAGAGCCAAGGCCAGCGACGACACAGACAACATAGTGATGCATGCGGATGACGTCATGACGTTTCCTCCTTGTTCCATGGCTGATGGAAAGTTCGGGTCGAAGCCCCGAACCAGTGGTAATCGTGCTCGTTCTGCATGAACTTATTGCTGGCGCCGCCATCCCCGGCTCCGGCATTGTTCCGTGCAGTGCTTGGTGGGCGCGATCCATATCGGCCCCCTCTGCGACACTTTAGTCCCGGCAGCGTGCGGCGGCCATCATAAAATGTATGTACGATATCCTGTCGGCGTTGGCCGAC
>Ga0116219_10003902_pt1 | contig 11514 bp, 11 predicted proteins | sample Sb_taG_4_FD_91019 | JGI IMG/M metagenome (GOLD analysis project Ga0116219, IMG submission 91019) | Peat soil microbial communities from Weissenstadt, Germany - Sb_50d_6_BS metaG | ecosystem: Environmental > Terrestrial > Soil > Wetlands > Peat | place: Germany: Weissenstadt | collected 2010-09-21
CTGAAGCACATGATTCAAGGCAGCCCGTTCGAACTGGAGCGGCTGCTGAATATTGGCATTGAGGTGGCTGACGCGCTCGATGCGGCGCATGCCAAGGGGATTGTCCACCGCGATATCAAGCCGGCAAACATTTTCGTGACTGATCGTGGCCATGCCAAGATTCTCGACTTCGGACTGGCAAAAATTGCTCGCGCCGCCAAGCCGACCAGCGGAGAATCACAGACCCGGGCGGACGTCAGCGGACTTGAATTGACCAGTCCCGGAACCGCGGTCGGTACCGTGGCTTATATGTCGCCGGAGCAGTTGCGCGGCAAAGAACTCGACGGCCGGACCGATCTTTTCTCGTTCGGCGTAGTGCTTTACGAAATCGCTACTGGCGTTCTGCCCTTTCGCGGAGAAACTTCCGCGGTCATCACGGAAGCCATTCTCAATCGAGCGCCCGTCCCTCCTGCGCGGCTCAATGCTGAGCTTCCGGTGAAGCTGGAAGAAATTATCAGCAAGGCGATGGAAAAAGATCGCGACATGCGCTGCCAGACCGCGGCGGAAATGCGGGCTGATCTGAAGCGGCTGAAGCGCTCGCTCGATTCGTCGCGCACCTCGACCGTCGCTGAAACGGGTGGTTCGTCCGGGTCAGCAGTCACTGCAGTCACGCAAGCCGCGCCCACGAGACCGAAGCGTGGTTCACTCGCGGCAATGCTTGGAGTTTGTGCGCTGGTCGCGCTGGCAGCGGGAGTGTATGTCGGCAAAATACTCTTCACCAGGGCGCCGTTGCCGCCTCCGGTGTATCGGCAGCTGACTTTCCGGCGGGGCAGCATCCGGTCAGCGCGCTTTGCTCCGGATGGGCAGACGATTCTCTACAGCGCCGCGTGGCAAGGCAGTCCCGTCGATGTATTTACTGCGCGACCCGAAGCTCCTGAAGCGCGGTCGATGGGCCTGACTCGAACTCAGCTCGCGTCGGTATCTTCGGCTTCAGAAATGGCCGTATTGCTCAACAGCAAAGCCATCGGCACCTGGGTGAATATGGGCACGCTGGCGCGGGCGCCGCTGGTTGGAGGAGCTCCACGCGAAGTGCTGGAGCAAGTGCAGTGGGCGGACTGGTCGGCGGATGGAAGCAACCTGGCGGTGGTGCGTGATTTAGGCGGACGGAATCGGCTGGAATTCCCGATCGGAAAACCGTTGTACGAAACCGGTGGTTGGATTGGGCACCCGCGCGTTTCGCCGAAAGGAGATCAGATCGCATTTATCGACCATCCGGTGCAGGGAGATGACAGCGGTTCGCTGGCGCTGGTCGATCTCAATGGAAACAAGCGCTCATTGTCGGGAGAATGGTTCACCATCCAGGGGCTGGCGTGGTCGCCGGATGGAAAAGAGATTTGGTTCACCGCCAGCAAGTCGGGGGTCGACCGCACGCTATATGCGGTTTCGATGGATGGCAAAGAGCGGATGGTTCTGCGTCTTCCCGGCGCGGTAATGATTTTTGACATCTTTAAGGATGGCCGGGTTCTGTTGATGCGGGCAAGTTGGCGTCGGGAATTGATCGGGATGACCGCTGACGATGCCAAACAGCACGATCTCTCGTGGCTGGATTACACCTATCCCGCCGACTTGTCGGGCGATGGCAAAACCCTGCTGTTCGACGAAGAGGGCGGCGGGGGCTCATTGGACTATTCGAAGTCGGGCGGCCTTTCCTACGCGGTTTATGTTCGCAAGACGGATGGCTCGCCCGCGGTTCTTTTGGGTGAAGGTGGAGCGGTGGCGTTGTCGCCTGATGGAAAATCGGTGATTGCGTCGACTCAGGATTCGCCGTCGCAGCTCAAGCTGCTGACCACGGGCGCGGGCGAAGCCAAGGACCTGACGAAGGGCAGTATCAACCATTCGTGGGCGCACTGGTTTCCCGACGGGAAGCGGATCCTGGTTTCGGGCAATGAGCCGGGAAAGGGCGTGAAGCTATACGTCAGCGACCTCACTTCGGGAAAAAGCCAGGCCATCACACCGGAAGGTGTGAATGGAACTGCATTTGTAATCTCTCCGGACGCGCAATCGGTGGCCGGGATCGGTCCAGACCAGAAGGGATATCTCTATCCAGTCGGCGGCGGCGAGCCGCGGGCCATTGCAGGGCTTGATTCCGGAGAGCAGCCGATTACCTTCAGCAGCGACAGCCGCTCGCTCTACGTTTATCAGCCAGGAGAACTTCCTGCCAGGGTCTATCGCCTCGACCTGCAAACCGGGCAGCGCACTCTGTGGAGGCAACTGATGCCCTCCGATCCCGCTGGGGTTGAAACCATCGGTCCAATTCTTATGACGCCCGACGCGAAAACCTGCGTCTTCGGGTACCATCGCATGCTTGCCGACCTGTATCTGGTTGAAGGATTGAAGTAACGCTCACGCGAAAGAATGCGTTAGGTGCTGATCCGTTCGATCTCGGCAAGGGCTTTGGTCTGGCGGTAGTGGCGGATTTCGATCACGCTGGCGGCGATCAAGACGACGGCTGCGGCTGTTGCCGCAAACGGCAACGCGATATGCCGGTACGCTATCGTCATGTTGGGATGGAAACCGCGCAAGCGCGCTGCGATCACGAGTCCGAGAATGCCGAGCAGCAGGCTGACGGCGAAAACCAGCAGGGTCAGCAGGAAAGTCACCAGCAAAACCCGAACCGGGATCAGGTACCAGCGAGGCTCGCTCGCGAGGCTGTTGCTTGGAGACATTGCAGCTGATTGTAACGCCGTCGTCGCGGTCATGCAGGCGCGCAGGGCGCGTCGGCGAGTTTCGTTTGGCTAGTGCGCTAGAATACTTGCTATGTCGCAAGCTGCATCCGCAATTACGCGTTCGCCGGAGGAAGTGGTTCGGCAGAGCCCCGTTTCGCAAGCGCCCAATGGCATCTGCTATGCCGTTGTTGGTGAGGTCACTGTGGCAAGCTCTGATCTGGAGCGCATGGTCGCTGCGGTGCCTGACTCCGCCGCCGCCGCGTTGCAGCGCAAAGCCTACTACTTCGTTCCGCTCACGGTGAATCAGGGCGAGGACACTGTGATCGCCGATCGCTACGACGTTGGGCTCAGCGACAACGCGGTTTGCCATCGCAATATCGAGTTGGGAGATTCGCAGTGCGTGTTCATTTCGACGCGGCTGATGGACGATAAGTTTTCAGTGGCGTTTGAGTTCTACATCAACGTGGGACACGCGGTGGTCGAGAAGGCCGGCTTTTCGCAGGACTTTGCTGAATTGGTGTGGAAGCAGGTCGAAGCCGGGGTGCGCGGCGAAACTTCGCTGGATGCCTGGGAGTCGCGCAAGGCGGCCACTTCGCACGAGCCGGATGCGGAGAAGCATAAGAACGAATATTTTACGGCGACGTTCGCCGACGCGATTTCGATCTACTTGCTGTCGTTGTTTATTGATGTGGATTATTACGATTTGCGGGAGCGCGATTATCCGCTGCTGGCGCCGGCGCAAATGGCGGAGCGGTTACGGAAAGTGGCGGAATTGTTTCCGGCGAATCCGGGGTTTGAGTTCGCGATTTACTACAAGCGGAGAAGCTAACCCCGTTCACCACAGAGGCACGGAGACACAGAGAAATCCAAATTCTTTGCGTTGTTCTTTCTGGTTAGAATCATTCCTCCATGGTCGTAAGCGTTCGATCGTTCGCCAAGATTAATCTCGGGTTGGGGATTGGTGCGCTTCGGGCTGATGGTTTTCACGAATTGCGGACGGTCTATCAGACGATTGCGTTGCACGACATCGTTCGCGTTTCGGTTGGTCGGGGGTCGGGGGTTGAGATTCGTTGTGAAGATTCGCGGGTGCCGAAGGATGAGTCGAATACTTGCTATCGGATTGTTGAACGGGCAATGGTCGCGCTCGGGGCCCGTGGACGCGTGGTTGTCGAGATTGAGAAGCGGTTGCCGGTGCAGGGTGGGCTGGGTGGGGCATCGGGGAATGCTGTGGCTGCGTTGTTGGCGCTTGAGCGGGCGTTGAAGAAACAACTGCCTGGACCTGAGCGATTGCGGATCGCGGCTGAGGTTGGATCGGATTTGCCGTTGTTCCTGGTTGGTGGGACGGTGTTGGGGGTTGGTCGGGGTGAGGAAGTTTATCCGGTGGCGGATTTGCCGGCGATTCCGTGTGTGATTGTGACTCCTGAGATCGGGGTTTCGACTCCGAAGGCTTTTGCGGATTGGGATTTGCTGGTTGGGCCTCAGGGGCTAAAGCCCGAATCTTTTGGGGTGGCTGGCGGCACGGCTGAAGCCGTGCCCTTCCCAGCTAAATTGACGGGTACAGCGCCCTCCGATAGAATGGTTAAGTTCGGTCGCGTGCTTTCGGCGTGGCTGGGCGGTCTGTCCCAGGGCAAAGTCAAAACTGGGAGGGCTTCATCCGGTGTCCCTGTGAGTAAAGGCAGGGGCCGGGCCGGGAATCCGCTTCTCGACCTCGTCCGTACCGGGATCGAAAACGACTTTGAACGAGTCGTCTTTCCTAAATATCCCGAATTGCGCGAGGTCAAGAGTGTGCTCGAACGCGCTGGCGCGGTTTATGCCTCGCTGTCCGGTTCCGGTTCCGCGACTTATGGGTTGTTTGCGTCCCGCGTGGCGGCTGAGAAAGCTGCAGCTCGATTGCGCCGGGACGGCGTCCCGGCGACGGCTACGACTACGCTGACGCGCCCGCAGTACTGGAAGAAGATTTTCGATTGACGATTTCCGGTTGCCGACCCTTGGCGGCGAGTTACACTAGAGGCGCCAGCCGATCGTCAACCAACAATTGAAAGTCGTTTTCAGGGAAACTGGGCCGTCGACTAATGGTAGGTCAAGTGCCTTTGGAGCACTTTGTCTAGGTTCGAATCCTAGCGGCCCAGCCAGAAAAGCAGCTTTCAGCTTTCAGCCGTCAGCTATCAGCTGATTGGACTGGCTGCTGAGAGCTGACAGACGAGAGCTGAACTTATGGCAACTCTTGCGACAGTGACGGAAAAGAAGGCTCAGATGGCCACCGAGGAGAAATCGGAGCGCAAGCCTCAGCGGAGCCGCGCGGATGATAAGTTCAAGATTTTCTCGGGCACGGCCAACGAGGCGCTTGCCGATGAAGTTTGCGCTTTTCTCGGCATGACTCGCGGGCAGGCGCAGGTCACGCGCTTCAGCGATGGCGAGGCGTACACGCAGATTCAGGAGAATGTGCGCGGCGCGGATGTTTTTGTAATGCAGCCTACCTGCCGTCCGGTGGACGAGCACCTGATGGAGTTGCTGCTGATGATCGATGCGCTGAAGCGAGCTTCGGCGCGGCGCATCACGGCTGTGGTTCCGTATTACGGTTATTCGAGGCAGGACCGCAAGGACAAGCCGCGGGCTCCGATTTCTGCCAAGCTGGTGGCGGACTTGTTGACGACTGCGGGAGCGGATCGGGCGTTGATTATCGATCCGCATGCGCCGCAGATTCAAGGATTTTTTAACATTCCGGTCGATCATTTGTTCGCGTCGCCGGTGCTGGTGGATCATTTCAGGAAGCTGAGCCTGCCGAACCTTACGGTGGTTTCGCCGGATGCTGGCGGCGTGGAGCGGGCGCGCTTTTTTGCCAAGAAGATGGAAGCTGCGCTGGCGATCGTCGATAAACGGCGGGTTGAGATGAACGTTGCCGAAGTTATGCACGTGATCGGCGATGTGAATGGCAGGACTTGCCTGGTGATCGACGACTTGATCGACACCGCGGGCACGCTGGTGAAGACTGCCAGCGCTCTGGTCGATAACGGCGCCAGCAAGGTTTATGCATGCGCTTCGCATCCGGTGCTTTCGGGGGCAGCGGTGGAAAACATTTCGCAGTCTCATTTCGTGGAGGTTGTGGTTACGAATACGATTCCGCTGAGTGAGGCGGCGCGAAAAGAGTCGAAGATCAGGGTTTTGTCTATTGCGGGCTTGATCGGGCGCGCGATCCAATCGATTCACGAAGAGACATCGGTCAGCAAATTATTTCTGTAGACAGGAATCAAAATTATGGCAACGGCAACGGAAAGCAATGTACTGGAAGCGCAGCCGCGGGTGGCGGGCACAAAGAATGATGCTCGGCGGGTGCGGGTTGGCGGAAAAGTCCCTGCGGTATTGTATGGGGCGGGCAAAGAGGCTTTGTCGGTGAGCCTTGATCCGCGCCAGGTCTCGCGTATTTTGCACTCAGAGACCGGCTACAACACCATTTTTGATCTGGCTCTCGATGGTGGCGAACGCACCAAGGCGATGATCGTGGACTGGCAGTACGAGCCCATCAAAGGCGCCTTGCTGCATATCGATCTCAAGCGCATTGCCATGGACAAGACGCTCACCGTCAATGTTCCGATTGTGCTGAAGGGCGAAGCGGCTGGAGTGAAACAGCAGGGCGGCATTCTCGAGCAGATTTTGCGCGAAGTGGAGATCGAATGCTTGCCGAGCGACATTCCCGCGTCGATCGAAGCAGATGTCAGCGAATTGGTCTTCGGCAAGGTATTCCGCGTGTCTGATCTGCCGCGCAGCGAGAAACTCAAATTCCTGACCGATCCGAACCAGCCGGTGGCTACGGTCATCTCGGTGAAGGAAGAAGTTGTGGCCACGCCGGAGGCGGTTGCTGCGGAAGCCGGAGCTCCTGCAGAACCCGAAGTCATCAAGAAGGGCAAGCAGGAAGCGGGCGAGGAAGGCGCGGAGCCTGCCGCGGAGAAAGCCGAGAAACCGGAGAAGGGCGAGAAGAAAGAGAAGAAGTAAGTTCATTCACCACAGAGTCACAGAGACACAGAGAAGGCTTGCGAGATTGCGAAACAGAAAAACAGGATCTGGGATTTTCTCTGTGACTCTGTGGCTCTGTGGTGAAATGGCGTGAAACTTATTGTGGGGCTGGGCAATCCGGGAATCGAATACCAGTTCACGCCGCATAATTTGGGGTTTCTCGCGGTTGACCGGATTGCGAACGAGTACGGCGTCGAAGTTAGAAATCGACAGTGCCGGGCGCTGACAGGAAGAGTGGTGATTGGCCCGGAAACGGCTCTGCTGGCCAAGCCTGAGACCTTCATGAACCTGAGCGGCATTTCGGTTCGTGAGTTAGTTGAGAAGCATGACGTCAGGCCGGAAGAGGATCTGATCGTCATCCAGGATGAACTGGATTTTCCGCTGGGCACGATTCGCCTTCAAAGGCGGAGGAGTTCAGCGGGGCACAACGGGATTGAGTCGATTATCAGCGCCCTCGGTACGAAGGATTTTTTGCGAATCCGGATGGGAGTTGCGCCGGATCGCAAGATCGAAGACGGAATGAGTTACTTGCTGGCGCCTTTTCGCAAGGCGCAGCACAAGGTTGTAGACGAAATGCTCGACACGGCGGCCGATGCGGTGAAAGCGATTTTGATCGACGGCGCAGCGGCGGCGATGAACCGGTTCAACCGCAAGGTTGAGACGGAAGAAGATTAGCCGCGGATTCACGCGGGTGAGCACGGATTTGAAGATCGCGAGAGATGGAGAATGGAATGAATCGTACTTATGAATTAATGTTCATCGTCCGGCCGGATATGGCGGAAGAGGATCAGGACAAACTTATTTCGACGCTGGAAACCGCCGTGGCCGCTTCGTCCGGGTCGGTGAAGAGCGTGGAACGCATGGGCAAGCGGCGGCTGGCTTACACTGTGCGGAAATTTCACGACGGCATTTACGTGCTGCTCACGGTAGAAGGCGGCGGTGGTTTGATTCATGAACTGGAGCGTCGGCTGCGTGTTACTGAGCCGGTGATCAAGTTCCTTACCGTGCGCATTGACGAAGAGCAGAAGCGCCTGGACAAGATCAAGGCGATCAAGGACGCGAAGCGTAAGGCGGCAGCACCCGCGCCAACTCCTGAAGTTGCTGGAGAAGCTCCGGCGGCTACAGCGTAAGAGAACGCCGTTGGTCGTTTGCCGTTGGTCGTTGGCCAAACACAACGACTAGAACGCCAACGACTAACGACCAAGGACTAACGACAGATTTAAGGAGCATCATGGCTGACGAAACTAGATCAACAGCATCTGAATCATCTTCGGGATCGTCTTCAGGCGGGGACCGGCCGGAGCGCAGCGAGCGCCGTCCTTCTTCTCGTCCCGGCGGACCGGGCGGCGGTCGCGAGGGCGGCCCCGGTGGGCGCAAATATTTCCGGCGCAAGAAGGTTTGCAAGTTCTGCGTGGAGAAGATTGAGGCCATCAACTACAAGGACATTCGTCTGCTCGCGCAGTTCGTGGCGGAAAGCGGGAGGATTGTGCCCCGCCGACTGACCGGCGTTTGCACGCCGCACCAGCGGCGTTTGTCGTTGGCGATCAAGCAGGCACGCAATATTGCGTTGCTGCCATTTTCAGGCAGGGCTGCCTGAGAATCGGCCACGGATAAGCACGGATTCTCACGGATTAATTCAAGTCGATGAATCTGTTGCGTACTGATATCTGGAAGGGGAGTCATTTTTATGGAAGTCATACTTAAAGAAGATGTAGCCAAGCTCGGTTCGCGCGGTGACGTGGTGAAGGTTGCCGAGGGCTTCGGCCGGAACTACCTGCTGCCGCGGAAGCTCGCCATTGAAGCCTCAGCCGGCAACAAGGCGGTGATCGTGCAGATGAAGGCGGCATCGGTGCGCCGTTCGGCTAAAGAAAAGACGCAGGCGGAAGAATTGGCCAAGCAGTTCGACGGTGTCTCGGTTTCTTTTCAGCGCCGTTCCGGGGAGCACGATCAGCTCTTCGGTTCTGTCACGTCCAGTGACATCGGGGATGCGCTGGAGAAAAAGGGCTTCAACGTGGATCGCCGGAAAATCCAGCTTCATGAGGCTCTCCGGACCTTGGGCGAATTCACGATCCCCATCAAGCTGCACAAGGATGTGACCGCGCACCTGAAAGTGATTATCGAGAAGGAAGCGGTGGAGTAAAGATGGGTGAGGGCGGCCGGCAGCGGTCGCCCTGCAGCCTGGGTCGGTGCACTATAGTCACTACGAGCGTGCGCGGCCGACATAACCTTTGTGCTTGCAGCTTGTTACAGTGCTCTTCATCGGCAAGAATCCCGCCAAACTCCTATAATTTCTGCTCACGGTTGGGCTTTTAGGCCGTCCATAGCTATGCGACCGGGAAGAACGGCAATGGCGTCCCGGTGCAAAGTCGAGGACAAAAGAGCATATGCCGGCCGAGGCGTGGGCAGTACCATTTGCAGTTGGCAAGAGTTGCCACCGGGAAGCAATGCGGGAAAAGGCTAGCGGGAGCCAGAACCCCGAATTGCGGGGCAATATGGCTGGGCAGGCTTCAGGGCGTATCGATGACACATTACTGGTCCGCGAAGCGCAGCGCGGCAATCGCGCTGCTTTCGAGGAGTTGGTGCGGCAGTACGACCAGGCGGTGTTGCGGCTGGCTATCCATCTCACCGGGTCGGAACACGAAGCTCAGGATGTTTATCAGGAAGCTTTCCTGAAGGCGTACAAGAGCATCGGCAACTTTCGCTTTGAGTGTTCCTTTTACACCTGGATTTATCGCATCGTCACCAATCTCTGCCTTGATCATTTGCGGAAGAGGCAGGTGCGGAAGGAAGATGCGCCGGTAGCGACGGATGCGGCGGGAGAGCAGTATGATGTGCTCGATCAAGTTCCTGACGGTCGGTCGGGCGCGAATCCGGAGCGGGATTTGTTGCGGCGTGAGTTGGGCAAACGCATCGGCCACGCGCTGGAGAAGTTAACGCCGCGGGAGCGCATGGTTTTTGAGTTGAAGCACTATCACGGCCTCAAGTTGCGGACCGTGGGCGAGGTGCTGAATACGACTGAAGAGACAGCCAAGAATACTTTGTTTCGCGCGACCCAGAAACTGCGGGGCGCACTGGCCGATATGAGATGAGCGTAGGGGCGGGCCAAAGATCCCGCCGCCACACAAGGGTGCGATTATGAAATGCGAGTGGGTTAAAGAAAACGTTCTGTTGTATGTCTACAACGAGCTGCCCGATGATGCCCGTTATGAACTGGAGCAGCACCTGGCACGCTGCGCGGACTGCACGGCGGAACTCAAGACGACCCGCAAGTTTCACGCCATGCTTTCCGAGTTGCCGGTTGAGGAGCCTTCGCCCAACCTGGTTGCGGCTTCTCGCATGCGTCTGCAGGAAGGACTTGAAACTGCGGAGCAGGGCAGGTTTTGGCATCGTTTGATTTTCGATCCTGCTGCATGGCTTCGCCAGATTCGTTTTGCTCCCGCTTTGGCCGCAGCTATCTTCATTGTCGGTTTTGCCGGCGGCATCGGAACTACCTACAAGGTTGTCAACGGCAACGGCGCTTCGACGGCTTCGGGCCCGGTCAGTCTACCGGCGGAATCCTCCATCACGGGCATTCAGTCCATCGCTCAAGATCCCGGATCGAACCACATCAGCATCAAGTACGACACGGTTTCTACGCAGGAAGCGCAGGGCTCGCTCAACGATCAACGCATACAGCAGTTGTTGCTCTTTGCGGCACGCAACAACTACAACTCGGGCGTGCGAATGGATTCCGTCGATCTGCTGACCCAGGAGCCGAACAATACTCACGTGCGCGAAGCGCTCATCTATGCCTTGCGCTATGACTCGAATCCGGGCGTGCGGCTGAAGGCGCTGGATGGTCTGGGTGCTTTCGTGAAGAGCGACACGCGTGTACGCGATGCCGTGCTCGAAGTGTTGATGGAAGATTCCAATCCCGGAGTGCGCACGCAGGCGCTGCGTCTGCTTGAGCCGGTTCGAGCTGACAGCAGCGTTCGGATAGTTCTGCAGAAGCTGGCGGAAAGCGATCGCAACCCGTATATCCAATCGCAGGCGCGGAACACGTTGCAGGAACTTCCGGAGATTGATTAAGGGGCGGTCGAACACGAGAACAATGGATGAAAGGTACAAATTGAAAAGCATTCGCAAATTCGTAGCGGCGCTATTGGTGATTGCGCCGCTGCTCGCAGCCCAGGTACTCGTAGCCCAGGACAATCGGGTTTACCGCGAAGGTGACGCGTGGGCGCGAGAGATCACTGGTTCGCTGGGCAATGCAAAGAACCTCCGCGTGAAAGTGGAAGAGGGCAACGTACGCGTGGAAGGCGGAGCCGACAGCATCAGCTACGTGATTCACAATCGTGCTTATACCGACTCCGAAAGCAGAGCGCGCCGCGAATTCGATTCTTACAAGATCAGCACTTATGTTCACGGAGACACGGCCTGGATAGTTGCCGAATGGGATGGCGGCAGTGCACGCAAGTTTGGCGCTGATTTTCTGATCAAGGTTCCGCGCAACATGGATGCGGTGAAGATGGAAACTGATGGCGGCAATGCCACGGTCAACGGCGTGGCCGGTCGCGTGGATGCCGAGAGCGGCGGCGGCAATATTCGCTTTGACGATATAGGCGGAGTCATCAACGCAGAAACGGGCGGCGGCAACATTGACGTGGGCAATGTCGAGTCCGACGTCAGCCTGCACACTGGCGGTGGGTCGATCAAGGTAAATTCCGCGAAGGGCAAGATCGACGCCGAGAGCGGCGGCGGCAGCGTGGTCGTGATATCAGGCTCAAAAGGAGCGGTTCTGGAAACCGGCGGCGGAAGC
>Ga0116219_10003904_pt1 | contig 11512 bp, 8 predicted proteins | sample Sb_taG_4_FD_91019 | JGI IMG/M metagenome (GOLD analysis project Ga0116219, IMG submission 91019) | Peat soil microbial communities from Weissenstadt, Germany - Sb_50d_6_BS metaG | ecosystem: Environmental > Terrestrial > Soil > Wetlands > Peat | place: Germany: Weissenstadt | collected 2010-09-21
ACCGACGACCAGCTCGCCGACTACCAGCCCTGGTTCGACAACCAGCGGCGGCTGCGCTCCCTGATCGCCGAGCTGGAAACCCTCAGCCAGCAGATAGCCGACGCCGACCCCCGATGGCAGCGCTGAACCGGCCGGCACGGTGTGGGCTCCCCGCGCTCAACCTGCGGCCTTGAGCACCTTGCTGGCCCGCTCTTCGGTCATGGCGCGCGATGGGTGCCCTGGCCGGCCTTGCGGCAGGTCGACAAGCGCGGCGACGTTCCTTCCGATGAGGTCGTACTTCTGCGCTCGGCGGATCGACCTGACCAGCGTGCTCTTGATCTTCACCAGCGATGCCTTGCTGAGCACCTTGGCGACGTCCCTGAGGAACCGCTCCGCGTCGGTGGCCTTGAACTCCGCCAGCTTCTTGGCGCCGATCTTCGGGTAGATCCACTTCTCGGCTTGGCCGCGATAGGTGGCCATGGTGTAATGCCTTCCACTCGGCGCAAGCCGCCCCTCAAGCGGGCGGAATGCGAATCGTGCATGCAGAATGCGCCGGAGTGTCAGGACCTGGTTACTACGCGACAGGACCGCGTCCAGACGTCCAGGACGTCCCCACCAAGTTGCAGCCGTCCTGAACGCCTTGCAGGCATGGGTGGAATGCCGAACCAGAAGCTTCGGCGCTTTTGCTAGAGCGCTGCGGCTTATGTGGGGATTGAATGATCGAGGCTCTGCCTCAAGTTCATAACGCATGTGTCTGCAACCGAACCGTCAACGGATTCGTGCTCGCCGAACTGCCTCATGGTCGGTTTGAACCTCCCCGGGTTTCGTGGAGGCTCGACTGAGACGATGTCGAGTCATTTCGTACCGGTCCCCATACCTGAAGGAGCTCCGGGAGCGCGGTCCGCAGGGTCGCGGAGATCCGCCCGCATTATGAGACCGAATCGGCCACGATCGGCGCGGTCGCGGCCAAGCTCGGGGTCGGCTCCTCGGAGATGGTCGCGAGTGGGTCCGCTAGGCGGAGACCGATGCCTGGCAGCGGCCGGGCACCCACGTCCCGAGGAGTCCGCAGGGACCAGGCAACTGCGGGCCGAGGCACGAGCGATGACCATCGCGTTGTTCCTGCTGAACTCGCGTATGGAGGCGGGTTACGTCTGCGCTGCCAGGCCTCCTGGCAGCTACCGGTACCGGACTTCCACCGACAGGCGACGCGTTTACGAACACACTGAAGCACCAAGGCATTGCCTCAACGGCATTAACTCCCGCTCTACTGGGGCGCACAGAAGCACAGGGCTAACAGCCAGATCAGGATCTGAGCCCCAACCGCTTGTCGATGATCACGTACGGCTCTACGTCGTGCTCTACCGCCCACCGCCGGACCCGGTAGAGGGTGATCGAGCGGAGCTCGACAAGCCGGTGGAAGGCAGCGAGATGATTCGCCAAAGTCCGGCCCGGGCCGCCCAGCCTCGGGTACCAGTCGGCCGCAGTGAATAGGCCGTCCTTGCCGGCCAGCACGTCGTGCCTGTTCCTGGCCCAGTTCTGCGTGGTGGGGTACTTCAGCAGCCCGCTCCGGAGGGCGATTTCCTCAACCTCTTTCTGCTGGCGGACGTGCGCGGCCGGCAGGGGCGGCCAGGAGAGGTGGTCACCGAAGTAAGCGACGAGCGCCTCCTGCGTGGGGGACGACAGGTAACGCCTCGGGGCGGTGATCAGCTTGGTCTCCATGTCCGGAGCCCGCCCGGGCCCTTCCCGGGACGGCTCAAGCCCGGCCAGGATGAGCAGCCGGAAGGCCTCCCTCTGCCTGGCCTGCCGGGCGCGGGGCACGACCGGGATCCACACCGCGACGTCCTCCCCGGCCATCGGCATGGCCGCCCGGGGACGGAGCGGAACCGCGGGCAGCCCGTACTGCTGGACCCGGAGGGTGTTCGTCCGGCCGCTGTTGCGGATCGTCCAGTACCCGGTCTCCGCGTCCAGGCTGACCGTGACCGGCTCAGACGCCATCCCCTCGGCCGACGGCGCCTTCAGGTACTGCCGGGTCGGGGAGTCTTGACTACCGTCGACGGAGACCGAGACGTGCAGGACGGCACCGGGGGCCAAGGTCTTCATCGGCTGCGGGGCGCCCGGCCACGTCGGCCGGCTCTTTCCGTACTGGTCGACGTCGTAGAGCCAGGCGTAGAGCACGGCAGGGACCGTGGACATCCAGGCCTCCTCGGGTGAGGGCAGCGATGTCCGCCGATCGTAACCGTTACGCCAGGGTATGCTCAGACGCCGGCCCCGGCGCGACGGGATTACCCGCTGAGGTACCTGAGCACGGAGGCGCGGGACCTTTCCGGCAGTCGGCTGAGCAGTTCCTGCCTCCGGCCGGCCGGAGGGACGCTCCGGAGGATGTCGGCGACCCGCGTCGGAGCGGCCCGCCTGAGCACCTCGGTGACGCGCCCGGCGTCCATCGCCACCACGAGCGACGCGGCGCAGGCCGGGGCCATTTCGGAGAGCGCGCCCACCACGGTCACGGTGTCGGCCCGGTCCAGGATGCGCACGGCCTCCTCCGCCGGCGGCAGGGTCAGCACGGCCGCCAGGGCGACGGAGCTCATGTGGTCGAGCAGCGGACCGTGCTGGTCCGGCGGAAGCATCTGCAGGATCTTCCGCGCCGTGGTCGCCCGCTCCACGGCGTCCCGATCCCCGGCCGAGGGCTCCGCGGGCATGGCGATGGCGCTGAGCAGGTTCCCGCCGAGCGCGTCGTCGCAGCGCTTGATGATCCTGGCGGCGTCGTGCCTGGACAGCGCCAGCAGTTCGGCGGTCGCCCGGCCGGTGGGCATGCCCGCGACGAGCTGCGCCTGGGTGAGCACGGGCAGGCCGGACAGCGCGCTCAGCCGCGGCTCGGGGCGGACCGGCTGGGTGCTTGCCCGAGGCCGGGGCGACTGCTCCTGCGGCGCCCAGGTACCGTCCTGCTGCTCCGTGCTTGGCTGCGGTCCTGTCCAGTACGACTGAGCGCCTAGCCGATCCGGCTGGCTGGCGACACCGCGCAGGATGGCGGAGACGGTGGCGGCGTCTGGCCGGTCCTCCGGCCGCTTACTGAGCATCTGGAGAACCAGGTTGGCCAGCGGGCCGCCCTCGCGCGGCTCGGGGGGATTCCTGGTCTGAATCGCCGCGAACATCGCCCACGTGGTCTCCGCCCAGAACGGCACCCGGCCCGTGAGGGCATAATAAAGTGTCACGCCGAGCGCCCACAGGTCCGTCCCCGGCCCGGCAGGCTCGCCGTCGATCAGCTCAGGGGCGAGAAACTCCGGGGTGCCGACGATGTTCCCGTCGTCGGTCAGCGGCACCTTGCCAACGATCCGCGCGATGCCGAAGTCCACCAGGTGCACCGAATTGTCCGGCCCCACGATGATGTTTCCCGGCTTCACGTCCCGGTGGTAGACGCGCGGCCGGCTCGCGTGGCAGGCCCGCAGCCCCTCGAGGACGGCGAAGGCCATGGCCGCGATCTTCCGCTCGGAAAGCGGCGCGCCCTTGCGGTCCTGGATGATCTCGCTGAGCGGCCGTCCGGGCACATAGCCCATGACGATCCACGGGATCTTCTCGCGGCCGACGCTGATCAGGTCATGGACGGTGACGATCACCGGGTGCTCGACCTGGGCGAGTGCGATCGCCTCCCGCCTGACCCGTTCCCGCCTGGTCGCGGCATCCTCGTTGCCGAAGGGCCCCGGGACTAGCTGCTTGACCGCCACGGTCCGCTCAAGGTAGGCGTCCAAGGCTTCCCAGACGGTACCCATGTTGCCGCCGCCGAGCCGGCGCACCAGCCGGTAGCGACCGTTGAGCACCTTCCCTGGCGAGGTCATTCGTCCTCATCCTCCCAGTTCAGCTGGGTTCCGCCGGTACCGCGCCGCGCCGCGGAGGCGGACGCCTGGCCGCCGGGTGCCATGTCGTCCCAATCGTCGCGCGGGGCGGCATCCGTGAAGCCCCGGGCGGGGGAGCCCTCGTCCCCGAAACCCTGGACGCGGTATCCGTCGCTGTCGTACGCCGCGCCGCGGTCGTCCTCGTCCCGGTGTGTCTCGTCCCGATGAGCCCCGCGGTAGGGCTCCTCCTGGGCCTCGCTATGGTCAGGCCAGTCGTCGTCGGCCGGCGGCGGCGCGACCGCCGGCCCGTATTCCGGCCCGTTATCCAGGTCACCGGGCGCAGGCCCGGAGCCGGTCATGTCGTGCCCGTCTCCGCGGTCCACCTCCGGCGGCGGCTCGTCGTCCTCGGCGGGCTGGTCGTACCAGTGGTTGCGCCAGCGGTCGGGACCGTACCAGCTCTGCCCGGGGCCGTCGCGGTCGGCCTGACCGCGAGCCGGCCCGTACCCGGCGGACCCGCCGGGCATCCAGGGCGACCCCGGATCGTCGTCCATCGCCTCGGTCGGCTGGTCGTCGTCTGAGACCACCGAGCCTGGCAGCGCCCGGGGCGGGGTCCAGATCGCGGTGATCCGGTGATCGGGCTCCGCCGCCAGCATGGGCCACAGGAAGGCCGTCCCGGATGGGCCGGTGAGCCTCGACCGGAACTTGAAATACTTGCTGAAGTCCCGGCGCTCCGCCTCCTGGGCATGCATCAGCGCCTCCTCATAGAGGCCAGGCTGCTGCAGCAGCTTCACCGTGACCGGCAGGCATTCGATGACGAGGAAGAGCAGGAAGAGCAGGAACCGGGCCGCGGTGACGGTAAAGTTCCCGTTGCTCAGCTGGCTGAGCGCCTCAAGCCTGATCAGGATGCCGTGCGCGGCCTGGTTGGTGGCGAAGAAGGTGGCCTGCAGCTCGTTTTGCCGCTGCAGCGCCGTGTCGTACTCATCCTTCACGATCGGCTGCTGGGAAAGCGCCTGCTGGTACCTGGCCTGCTGGCTAGCCTTGCTGTTCGAGGTGAGCTGAACGTCGCGTTGCTGAATCTGGCCTTGGACCTGGTTGATCTGCCCGTTGAGGGTGTCAACCTCCTGTGAGGCATCCTGATAGTTCTTCAGGCTGTCCTTCGCGGCCGGCCCGAATCCCTTCTTCGGGCAGGTCGGACCGCCGTAGAGCTGGCAGATGTACTCGACGTAATACTGATTCTTGAGAGTGGTCCAGTGCGTCAGTTCATTGTCGAGGTTAGTGAGCTGCCCGTTGTATGCCCTTAGCTCCGGGTCGGACGCGGTATTGGCCGTCGTCGCACCTTTAGTCGCGATGACATTGTTCAGGTACTGGAGCTCGCTCGAATAGGTGCCGACCTGCTTGGCCACATCACTGGCCTGCTGTTGCTGCAGGAATGTGCTGTAGTTCTGTTGCTGCATCTTCGCGATCTGCGCATTAATCTCGGACTGGAAGATGCGCAGTACGAGCGGGGTGGAGATAAGCGTGCCGAGGAGCAGGGCGAGGGCGAGCCTCGGTACCGCCATGGCGAACTTGCGCCTGCTTTTAATAGGCATCGATACAATTAGCCAGCGGTCGATGCCCATGATCACTAGACCCCAGGCCAGTGCAATAGGGAACGCCAGGATGCCGTTAATTCCCACCGCGCTCGCGAGGGCGAACCACATGGAGACGGTCGCTACTCCGCTGGTAATGAGGATGGCCCAGCCGAGGCTCTCAAACCTGGCCTGCTCGCTCGGTATGAGCGCCAGGACTTCCTCGTGCCCGCCCGAGAGAGCGAGCACGATCTTCCGCAGCTGGTGAAACCTCTGTTCAAGCTTCCGCATCATCGGCTCCGAAAACGAGGTTCGCGGGACCCGGGTTTCCTAGCTTAGGGGACCGGCGGGAAAACCTCCCCGCAGCGCTGCGGGGCCGCCGCTCAATCTAGCCCGTCCCTGGTGATGCGCCGCCAGACTTCGCCGTAAAATGATCTGACATCGAGCCGGGCCAGGAAAGCGCATCGACTTTAAAGATCAACAACAATCGGTTGTTCTGGCACACTGGACAGCCGGGTTAACAGGAGGGGCGGGCCATGGGCGGGGCCGACTACAAGGTTCAGGTCGCCCTCTCCGAGGAGCTTGAGCGGCTCGACGGCAGTGCCACGTTCAGGGTCGCGGAATTCGCCGCGGACACCGCGACCATCTTCGAGATCTCCCGCGACGAGCACGGCACGCCGGTCGCCGACAAGTGGAAGTACGCGTACAGAGACGGCGCGCTCCAGGCCGAGGGGCGGGACGAGTGGTCGGAGGCGATGGCTGACCCGGAGATGTTCTACCGGTACGTTGCGCCTAAGTTCATCGTGCGCACGCCGCGCCAGCTGCCCGGGGGGCTCCGCGACCTGCTGCCTGGCCTGAGTGAGGTGCCGGTCTACGAGTGCCAGGCGTCGCTGCGGGAACTGCTGGGCGCTGCGGTGCGGGAGAGCCCGCTCGTTCTGGCCTACGAGCTCGCGGTGCTGACCCGCGTGCCGGCCGGCCGCGCCGGTGCGGGGCGGCTCGTCCTCACCGGGCGTCCGCTGTTCTCGCCGGGCGATACCCGGGACCGTCAGGTCTCAGTCCGGGTGAAGTGCGAGCCGACGGACGATGCGGGCACCGCGTTCGCCGTCGTCACCCGTGAGCCGCGCCCCGACCTTCCGCGCCAGGCCCAGCGACTGCGGCCGCTGCAGGTCCAGGCGGCCGTCGTCCCCCCGGGCCGCTATGAGCTGACCGCGGCGCTGACCCGGCCCGGGCAGGTGCAGTTCGATGGGCTGCCGGTTCGGCTCGGCCGCTCCGACAGGTCCTGGGACGACCTCAGGCGCCTCGTGCCCGGCCAGCTGACCACGCAGATACCGGTGCACCTGATCTGCCTGATCGAGGTGTGCGGCGGCGACGACCGGTTGCAGCAGCGCATCTACCGGCTCGAGGAGCTCATCACCGAGGCGCAGATCGGCGGCGGGCTGCTGCGCGTCTCGGTGGTGGCCTACGGCGCGCACGGCGTTGCCTGGAAAGTTGACGACAGGCCGCCAGAGATCCTCGCCTGGGCGGCGCCGGGTGGTCAGGCGATCAGCGCGCTGCGCGGGCTCGTCGGCCGCCGGGTGGACAAGCGGGAGTACCAGCGCGCGGCACAGCTTGAGTGCGCCCTCAAGCTCGTCCGCGATCGCCTGGTCAAACGCGATCGCCTGGTCAAATCGGACGGGCGGCCGGTGATCGTGACCGCGGGCGGCCGGCCGGCCCATCCGTCCGGGCTCGACACGATCAGGCAGATCATCCCCTGCCCCGCCTGGGTGAACGGGACGCTGGAGCTCGGTCGGCTGCTTAGCCTGCCGGAGATCACCTTCGGCGCGTTCCGCGATCCGAAGTGCGGCGGCGGGATATGGGACCAGCTCGGCCAGCACGCCGAGGCCACGGTCGATGACGCGGTGGACATGGAAAGCTTCGCGACGGGCCTCGGCCTGCGCGCGGCCGTGCAGACCGTGCCATTCCCGGTGATCGAGTAGTGAGGAACCGACATGGCGAACCGGGTGAACGGGACCGAGTCAGGCGTCACCATGCTGGGGCCGACGCAGAGCGGCAAGTCGACATTCCTCTGCGCGCTGAAAAAGGCACTCATCGAGCAGGACGAGCCCTGGGTGCTCTTCACCCGTGACCCGGCCTCGCAGCAGCGCCTGGACGAGATGTCCAGCGCGCTGACCAGTGAGGGGGACCTGCCGCTGGCGACGCGCACCGTCGACACCATCCGGTGGATCCTCGGCCGCGCGACCGAGCGTACCGAACAGAAGGGACGTTTCGGTGCGGAGACCACGGTCAAGGATCGAGTCGAGATTACGCTCCGGCTGACCGACGCCCCCGGCGGGCTCGGGAACGCCGACAGTATCGGTCTGTCGGAAAGAGATGAGCTGATCAAGCACCTCGCCGACAGCCGCGGCATCCTCTATATGTTCGACCCGATCAGGGAGTTCACCCACGGCGACGCGTTCGAGCGGACCGACAGCCTGCTCGGCGAGCTCATGGGCGTGGTCTCCAAGGAGCCGGACTTCGAGGGCAGGCTGCACCACCATGTAGCGGTCTGCGTGACTAAGCTCGACGATCCACGGGTCTTCAAGACCGCACAGGACCTTGGCATGCTGATGCCGGGCGACAACAAGTGGGGCTTCCCCCTGGTGGACGAGACCGACGCTCAGGCCCTGTTCCTCGCGCTCGGCGAGATAAGCAAGACCGGGAACGGGGAGGCGGTGTCGAGGTTGCTCGAACGGTCCTTCTACCCCGAGCGGATCAGCTACTACGTCACTTCGGCGGTCGGGTTCATGGTCAACAAGAGCACCAGGCGTTTCGATCCGCGCGACACCGAGAACGTCTACAGAATCGCGTCCGGCGAGACCTTGGTCCGCGGGCCGGTGCACCCGATCAACGTGGTCGAGCCGGTCCTGTGGATCATCCGGCGGCTGCTCCCGCTGACGTGAGCTCCCCGATGACGGGCAGGACGATCCTGGTCAGCGCGCAGTGGGCGCTGGAGGGCAAGCAGCCGGACGGCGAGGACTACCGGATCCTGTCCTGCAGCACCGGCGACCTGGACAGGGGGCGCTTTGCGGACGCGCTGAGCAGGTTCCAGGTCGGTGAGCTCATCGACCTGCCCCAGGTGTCGGCGAGCTACCCGCGGCCCGGCGCGCAGCCGGGCGTGAGCTACGTCGCGTTTGCCATTCACTGGCACGCCACTGAAGGCCAGTGCCATGCCGACGGGGTCGAGCAGCGGGACAACCAGGGCCGGATCACCGCGTACACCAGCTACTTCTGCCTGCCGTATCGGCGCCTAGCGAAGGAGGCCATCGGCTACCTGGCCATGTACGAGGCGCTGAGCGCCGTCACGCTGACCGTGACGGACGGCCCGCCCATACAGGTGCCGATAGCGGTGCCGATGTCGCGTACCCCCGCCTCCGACGACCTAGCGGTGCGCGTGGCCCCGCTGCTGCTGACGGGCCGGCCGGTCTGCGTACTCGGCGCGGAGGACACCAGCATGGTGGAGCGGCTGGAGTTCATCGACACCGTGATGGAGCTCCTGCCCTACGGCTTCCGGTCGCGGATGACCGCGGCGACCTGGACGAGGGCTACCAACCGCAAGCACGGGTTCCGGCTGTTCTTCAGCAGCGCGCCGCGCTCGGATGAGCCGGACTGGGTGGTGACCTGGGGCGACGATCCTGGCCTGGTACCCGTCCCAGGCGAGGTGGCGGGCGACTACCTCGAGTGGCTGCAAGACTATATCGGCGCGCTCGCACGGCTGGCCGGGCTCACCAGCGAGATGGGGTTCGACCCGAAGGACATCCTTAAGGCGTATGAAGCCGTCCTCCATATCCAGCCCCGGCTCCAGTATCGGCCCCGGTCGGCGGCGCGCGCCTCGCACGGCAGGCCCGGGCCGCCAGCGCCGTCGCCCGCGCTGGTGGCGAGCGATCCCGGCGAGAGAGTGCTGCATGACTGCGTGGATCACGTGCAGCTGCCGAACCGGAACAAGCTGAACGCCGACATCAGCATCCTGAAAAAGCTCGCCGAGGGCGGGATCGGCGAGGACCGCCGCAGGCGCTACCAGGATGTCATCAGCAGCCTGGGCCTTCTCCGGCCAGGCTTTCTCCTCGGGGACAAATCTAAGTACGCGGAGAAACTTTACGACGCGCTGTTGCGGTTGGTCGTCGGGAAGCCGCTCGACTACGAGGCTTACTGCTGGGTAGAGAAATGCGCGGGCATCGCCCCCGGTGCTGCCCCGCACCAGGAACTGCTCGCGGCGATCGTCAAGACCGGGATGGCCACGCCCGAGGTGACCGCGATCGTGTACTGGCACCTGCGGGGAACCGATGAGAAGAAACTGAACAGGTGGCTGGTGTCCGGAGAGGTAACCGCCGTCCAGCTGATCGACGTGCTGGCCGTCGGCTGGAAGTACTCGCAGCACGGCCGGATCCTCTGCGAGGTCACGCTCGACTACCTGAAGAAGGCGCCGAGGAACTACCAGGCGCTGGAGGTCCGGCGCGCGCTGCGCCAGCACGGCTTCCTGGCGCGCGCGCTGCAAACGCTCCATCCCGACAACGACCAGCATCAGGTAGATGCCCTCCGCTGGTTCGTGAAGGCGGCGTACCCGCAACTGTCGGCCACGCCGGGGCAGGACCTCAGTCCGGCCTCCATCGTGCAGATCCTGAGCGGAACAGGCGGCCCACCGCCCACGCCAGCGTTGCTCGGCGCCGTCCTGATGCTGCTGCGCAAGCAGGAATCCTGGGAGTTGGCCTGGAACGCGTACATCCGCGGCTCGCTTACCCTGCCCAAACTCGATCAGGCAACTCTGGCGTCCCTGCGAGATCGTCTCCCGTACATCGACGCGGCCGCGATCAACGCCCCGGAAACCGCAGCCGCAGCCGGAGACGGACCCGGCACGACCGGACCAGGACATGACCGGGCGGGTTCCGCGCGGGCCGACGCGCTGGTCGGCGGCATCGTGGAGATGGACGTTCAGTGGGCGCTGCACGGCAAGAGCGCCGACAGCGAGGACTACCGCGTCCTGGCGTGCAGTACGGGCGCGCTGAGCAGGGCGAACTTCACGGATGCGATCAGCAGGTTCCGGCTCGGCGCCGTTGACACGCTGCCCCAGGTGTCGGTGAGCTGGGCGCGGCTCGGCGATCAGCCCGACGGAGGCTACCTCGCGCTGGCCATCGACGAATTCGCGGCTGACGGCCAGCGGACCGCGTATGACCAGCAGGGTAACCAGATCACGTACACCAGCTACTTCTGCCTGCCGTACCGGCCGCTGGCGGAACGGGCCATCGGCTACCAGAGTCTTTACGAGGCACTGCGCGACGTCACGCTGCCCGAGACCGGCGGTCCGCCGCTGCGGGTCACCCTCGCCGCGCCGACCGCGCGCACCCTCGCTGTTGACCCGCTGGCCATGCGAGTCGCCGCCCTGCTACTCACGGGCCGGCCGGTCTGCGTGTCCGGCGCGGAGGTGACGAGCACCGACGACCGGCTGCGCTTCATCGACACCGTCATGGACCTCCTTCCCTACGGTCTGCGTGCTCGGATGGCCGCCACGACCGGGACGAGGGCGACCCATGGCGACCATCGGTTTCGGCTCTTCTTCAGCAGTGCTCCGCGCCCGACCAGCCCGCCGGACCATGTGGTCACATGGGGCGAACCCGATCGCGTACCCATTCCAGGCGGGCTGCCTGCCGAGTACCTCGGCTGGCTGGAAAATAGCCTCGTCCCGCTCACCCGGCTGGCCACAGCGACCGACGAGATGAGATTCAGCTCGAAGACCGGACTTCAGGTGCTCGAGCTTGCTCTCTCCAGCAGCCCAAGCCGGTCGCCGGCGCTGACTGGACCAGCTGCCTCGACCGGAGCGGCCGCAACGCAGGATCCCGCTGTGCAGGACCCCGCCATGCATGATCCTGCCATGCAGGAACCGTCGCCTCCCGCGCCGGTTGAGGGCGACACCAGCGAGGAAGCGCCGCAGGACCGCTCAGAGCGCATGAATCCCGCCCATGGGCGCAGTTGAGGTCGGCGGCCGCGAGCATGGACATGGTGACCCGGCGGTACAGGATTACTCTGCGTCCAGAATGGGTGAAGGAGCATACCGCGATCCACATGTGGGGGCGCCCGCGCTGGAATGCTGCCGCGGACAGGCGCCCC
>Ga0116219_10003907_pt1 | contig 11509 bp, 13 predicted proteins | sample Sb_taG_4_FD_91019 | JGI IMG/M metagenome (GOLD analysis project Ga0116219, IMG submission 91019) | Peat soil microbial communities from Weissenstadt, Germany - Sb_50d_6_BS metaG | ecosystem: Environmental > Terrestrial > Soil > Wetlands > Peat | place: Germany: Weissenstadt | collected 2010-09-21
AAGCTCGACCACCTCGCCGGTCTCGGCATCAGCGGCGTGTGGCTGTCGCCGGTGACCTGCTCGCCCAACCGCGACTGGGGCTACGACGTCTCGGACTACCGCGACATCGACCCCGCCTACGGGACGCTCGACGACCTCGACACGCTCGTGCGCGAGGCGGGCCGGCGGGGCATCCGCATCCTCATGGACCTGGTGCCCAACCACACCAGCGACCGTCACCCGTGGTTCGTCGACGCGCTCGGCGGGCGCGACTCGGCGCACCGCGACTACTACGTGTGGGCCGACCCCAAGCCCGACGGGAGCCCGCCCAACAACTGGATGAGCATCTTCGGGGGGCCCGCGTGGCACCTCGACGAGACCAGCGGCCAGTACTACCTGCACAACTTCGAGGCGACCCAGCCCGACCTCGACTGGTGGAACGAGGACGTGCGCCGCGAGTTCGACGACATCGTCCGCTTCTGGTGGGACCGCGGCGTGGCGGGCTTCCGGATTGACGTGTGCAACATGATGATCAAGGACAAGGAACTGCGCGACAACCCACCCGCCACCGAGGACGATCCGCTGGAGCAGCGATTCATGGGCGTGCGCGCGGTCTACAACACGGACCGCCCGGAGGCGCACGACATCCTGCGCCGGTGGCGCACCATCGCGGGCACCTACGATCCCGAGAGGCTGCTGATCGGCGAGACCAACGTGGAGCAGCTCCCCACGCTGGTGGAGTTCTACGGCACGGGCCGCGACGAACTGCACGGCGGTTTCAACTTCGTCTTCATCAACGCGCCGTTCGAGGCGGAGACCCTCCGCAGCGTGGTCGAGGGCACCGAGGCGCTCATCCCCGCCGAGGCGTGGCCGATCTGGACCGCCTCCAACCATGACGTGTCGCGGCTGTCGACCCGCTGGGCCGGCGGCGACCCGGCCAAGGTGAAGGTGGCGCTGCTGATCCTTTTGACACTACGGGGAACGCCCTTCCTCTACCAGGGCGACGAGATCGGCCTGATCGACGGCCCGATTGAGCGGGACGACGTGCTCGACGCGGTCGGTGCCCGCTTCTGGCCCTACTACAAGGGGCGTGACGCGGAGCGGACGCCAATGCCGTGGTCGGGCGGTCCCGGCGGAGGGTTCACCTCGCCGGGCGTGCACACGTGGCTGCCCATGGCTGACCCGGCACAGTGCAACGTGGCCGACCAGGAGGGCGACCCCGACTCGGTGCTCGAGCTCTGCCGGCGGGCGATCGCGGCGCGCGCGGCGAGCGACGACTTGGTCGTCGGCCCCTACCGGTCGCTGGGCTCACCAAAGAGCACCTGGGCCTTCGCCCGGGGCGAGGGCACGACGGTGCTGCTCAACATGTCGGGTGCACCGGCGACCTTCGACGGCGTGCGCGGCACGGTGACGGTGGCCACCGGGCGCGAGCTCGAGGGGTCGAGCATCGAGGGAGCCCTCACCCTGCCGGCGTGGAGCGGCGCCGTCGTGGTGGCGTAACCCGAGCGGCCGCGGCGTATCCCGAATTCAGATCTTTCTCCATGCTCCCTATGCGGCGGCAACCCAGCTGACGCCAATCATCTGGACTCCTCCGTGTACACCGACGACGGCACCCAACGTGCCAAGCCGAATGGTCTCTCGGGGAAAGCTGGGGGCGATGAGGTCGAGGAACTGGCTGATGTCAGCTGCGCCGCCGTGCATCACCGCAACGTGCTCGATCGGCCCGGCGGCGGCGAGGCGCTCGTAGAGCATCTGCAGCGCCCTCTTGCGAGTCCGAGCCTTCCCGGCTTCGTGGACGACGCCGCCGCTGAGGTCGATCACCGGCTTGATCGACAGCAATGACCCCACCATTGCCGTGGCGCCCCCGATTCTCCCACCCTTCTTCAGGTTCTCCAACGTGTTCAGGGCAGCGAGCACGTGCGTGCGAGGGATGAGGTCGCTGACTCGACGCAGGACTGCACCGACGTCGGCCCCTTCGGCGGCTACTTTGGCGGCCTCAACGACGAGAGTGCCGAGCCCGCTTGACACTGTCCGGCTGTCGATCACATGGACGAGAAGTCGCCCCTCGAACGCGGCGGCGGCCGTGCGGGCGGACTGCAATGTGGTTGACAAGTCGCTCGAGATGCTGAGACAGACCACCGCCTCAGCACCGGCGTCGCTCGCCTTGCGAAACGCTTGCTCAAACGCACCGGGCGACGGGCAGGCTGTCTGGGGGAGATCCTCGGTGTTCGCCATTCGTTGGTAGAAGTCTTCGACGCTGAGGTCCTGTCGATCAGTGAATTCTTCGCTCCCAAATCGGATGGTCAGCGGCACGATCTCGATATTGAACGGGTCGATCTCGTCCTGTTCCAAGTCGCACGAGCTGTCGGTGACCACGAAGACACCAGGCATGAGCGAATCCTCCTCTATACCACCGTCACCATTCGGGTGCCCCAAGTTGACCCGGATCCGGACCTCGAGGGTCTGAACCGCCAAACAATAGATCTTGCGCCATGGAAGTGGCGGCGGCTGTCGTTGATGTGCCAGTCGCGGGAAGTTCGTGCGCAGCAAGCACCCGACGCGTCGGGCCGCGGATGTCGTCGCCACCGACCGGGTGACCTCGGGCAGAGGGGCAAGTGGTCCGCCCTCAGGGGCGGGGAAGGGCGATGGAATCTACTCTGGCCAGTCGATCTGCGACTCGGGAACTCCCACCAGCCGAGCATAGGCAGCCGCCTCTCCACGGCCTTCGGGGTCACCCCTCTTGTACCGGAAGACTTCGTCCGAGAACGCCACGAAGGTCTCGTCGTCCGTACGAAAGTCGCAATACCAGCCGAGTACCGGGTCTATCGCATCGGCGAGCGACTCAGCGAGTTCGGCGGCGAAGTCATCTTCGGTGGTGAACTCAACGAATGTCCAAACGGATGGTTGACCGATCGATGTGTCGCCGAGCGGCCCGAGCCGGGTGATCTTGGTGACCGTGAGTGGTACTCGATCGAGAGACTCGTTGAGTCGAAGGCTTTCAGCGATGAGGGTGCCACTTATCATGCCTCGAGTCTCGCACCGTCCGAGCACGTGTATCTCCAGCCCGGCAGATTGAGGCACCCTCAATCTGAACGTGGCCCGCTATCCGTGACGGCGAAGAGTGAGGACATTCGGGTCTTCCATCGTCGATTCGGGGTGGGCGTCAAAGACAGCGAGAACGGAACAGTCCTTCGTTCCGATGGCCACTTCGTACCGCTGACACACGGCGATTACCTCTTCCCATGTGGCCCAGCGCTCGGACGATCGGCTCATCAGCAGATTCTGGCCTCAGTCAGTTCGACTGATACGGGCGAACACTAAAGAGGGTCTGATACAAGGTGTCCCGCCTGAGTGAAACTGGAACCTTGAGTTGAATGGTGAGCAGGTTCTCGAGCCCGACTGTGAACTGCTCACGAGGCCCGTTGTCGTAGCTCTGACTTGACGAGACCTGTCCTGGCGCCAGGTTGAATCGATTTTGAGGACTCCATCTATGAGCGGCGAACCAAGACTCGTACCATTCGTACACCTGGGTCCATGACATCGTCGTTGCGAAGTACGTCGCGATAAGAGCTGGTTCAGTCCCTTGGAAGAGATCATGGATCTGTCCATCTGCTTGCCCTCCAAACGATATTGCACCCGTTGGGGCGAGCATCGCCTCCGGTTGAGCGCGCATGAACATCACGGATACCGGGCACTTTGGAAGCCCGTAATCGTCCTTCCCACACGAGCTGCTCGATCCCAGCACCGAACAAGCTGACAGGAGCGGAAGAACTGCGATCAAGGCAGCGGGCAGAAGTGCACGAATGGGCATATTGAAAAACATCCGACGACTATCCGACCTTCGATCGTTTGAGTGGTCCACGTCGGGATTATCGACCGAATCCGAGGTCATGTGAACCCTGACTAGGAATCGGTCGCGTGACCCTCCCTACCCAGTGCTTTTCCCGCGCCCCCATCCGGCCGCGTCGTACGGGAATAGTCGCCAATCACCGTGGCGCAGAAGTCATCAACCTTTCTTGCCATGACGCCAGTCATCTGGCACGCGGACGGAGCGGACAGACGCCTGAGCACGGTCCTTCGCGTCGGAACTGAGCACACACGCCACCGTGGTGATCCGATCTTCATGTGCCGCAACACGAGCACTGAGTTGGACAGTGGAGTTGATCGGTACGGGACGCTGATATTCGACCGACATTAGTGTGGTGGCGTACCAGATCTCAGGGTCTGTACCTATGTCTCGCGCTTCTCGCTGGTAAGCACTCGCAATGGCCGTGCAGACGCCGTGGCAGTCGAGGAGCGTGGCGATGATCCCACCGTTTAGGAAATGCTGTGGCCCGGCGGCGTATTCGTCGCTCGGAATCCACTCGGCAAGAGCCACCTCGCCATCCCAGTAGCTCTTTAGATGGAGTCCCGCGGGGTTATCGGCTCCGCAGCCCCAGCAGTAGTTGCCGATCATCTGATCCTGCACGGACTTCGTTGACATCTTCCAATTTTGCCGAACTTTAGTTCGCACGTCACGCGTGAGGACGATCCCCGTCGCGCCGCAGGGTGGTACCCCGTCCCGGTCGTGGGGGGCACTTGAGCGTGGGCACGGCACACGACGGTCCGGCTCCGACAACCGAGTCCCTGTCAGCCGCGCTCAGGACGGCCCTGACCCCCGAGACCAGCGCACGAGCGACCGCTGTGGCCGGCACGATCCGCACCGACGGCGCGGCCGTGGCCGCGAAGCTGCTGCTCGACGCAGTCCGCTGAGAAAAGTCACGAGCACCAGCGAAGCTCTCTGGATCCCTACGACGTGACGCGATGCTCGGCAGTTCTTACAGACCGGCTGAGCCCAGCGATCGGACTGTCACCTCTATCCCGACGGTGCCGACCAGCCCAGTGCAGCCAGAGGCGAAACGAGCCGACCGGACTGAGCCCGGCACAACGTCCGAACAATTCTTGGCCCTGCCGCAAGTGCGGCTGCAGAGATCTTCGAGGTATCACCACTATCCCCGAGGATTCGCACGGGGGTACCCCCATTCGTGATCGGGCGTTGCCGTTGAGCGAGCCGATCCTCCTAGCGGTTGACCGGCGACATGTCGGAATAGCGGTCGCCCTTGGCCGGGGCCACGGTGTCGAGCACGGCGAGGTCCTCCTCGGTCAGCTCGACATCGAGGGCGGCCACGTTCTCCTCCAGGTACGCGCGCCGCTTGGTCCCCGGGATCGGCGCGACGTCCCGGCCCGCCGCGTGCACAAAGGCGAGCGCGACCTGCCCCGGCGTGCAGTCCTTGGCGGAGGCGAGCTGGTCGATCACCTCCACGATGGCAATGTTGTCCGCCAGGTTGTCGCCCTGGAAGCGGGGCTGGTAGCGGCGGAAGTCGGACTCATCGAGGTCGTCGAGCGAGCGCATGGTGCCGGTCAGGAAGCCCCGCCCGAGCGGGCTGTAGGGGACGAAGCCGATGCCGAGCTCCCGTAGCGTCGGCAGGACCTCCCGCTCGGGGTCCCGCGACCAGACGGAGTACTCCGTCTGCAGCGCCGAGATCGGGTGCACCGCGTGGGCGCGGCGAATGGTGTCCGGGGCGGCCTCCGACAAGCCGAGGAACCGGACCTTGCCCTGGGCCACGAGCTCGGCCATGGCGCCCACGGTCTCCTCGATCGGCGTGTCGGGGTCGACGCGGTGTTGGTAGTAGAGGTCGATGTGGTCGACGCCGAGGCGGGTGAGCGACCCGTCGCAGGCCTGGCGCACGTACTCCGGTCGGCCGTTGATGGCGCGCTTCGACGGGTCGTCGAGGTCGCGCACGATGCCGAACTTGGTGGCGATGACGGCCTCATCGCGGCGTCCTGCGAGCGCCTTGCCGACCAGCACCTCATTGGTGTGCGGACCGTACATGTCGGAGGTGTCGAAGAAGGTCACCCCGAGTTCGAGCGCCCGGTGGATGGTTGCGCTCGACTCGTCGTCGTCGCCCGGCCCGTAGAAGTCCGACATGCCCATGCAGCCGAGCCCCTGGCGCGAGACTTCGAGGCCCTGAGTTCCGAGAGCGATCGTCTCCATGAGTGTGTGGCTCCTCTGGTCGTGGCCGGGCAGCCGGCCGGCCGGCCGGTCCCGACGGGCCTACCCTACGGGTGGGCGGACATGGCCGGACGCGTCAGCTGCTGCGACCGGCGTTCGAGGAAATGGCGTCGGCGCGCACGAAGACGGCGCAGCGGCGCTGCTCCGCCATGACGCGGTCGAACTCTGCCCAGTCCTCATGGCTCCCGCCGGCGGCCTTGAACACCGACCGGATGGTCTCGGGCACGTCCAGCCCGAGGTCCGAGCCATCGTCGGGCCCGACCAGGCGCACCGGTCCCGAGACGGCGGCCCATTCCCAGCCGTCCTTGAACACGAGCGTCGCCCGGCCCGACGCCCGCACCAGGCCGAGCTTGCGGGTGCCGCCGCCCACCACCGCGGCGACGCCGGGGGACCCGTCGACCGGGTCGACGATGACGCCGGCGCTCACGACCGATGCGTGCACGGTCCCGTCAGGTCGGGCGACGGTGAAGACTGCGAGGTGGCGGTCAGCCGCGGCCAGCCGCTCAACGAGGTCGAGAGTTGCCATGCCCCCATTCTCCCTCGGCGCCGCCGGAGCGCACACCCACTAGAGCGAGCGACCCTCCTCGATCGGCACCCCGGTCGCGGCCAGATCGTCGAGCCGCTTCGCGTAGTGCTCGGTGTCGACGTCGTATGCCCACATGACAAATGCGTCCTGCCCCGTCACCGGGTAGTAGTTCTTGCGCACGGCGACGGGGGCGAAGCCGAAACGCCGGTAGAGCGCCTGGGCCGGCTCGTTGTTGGCCGCCACCTCGAGGGAGATGTGCCTGACCCCACTGGCGCGCAGTGCGCGGATGCTGTCGACGATCATCGTCGTGGCCACCCCGGTGCGCTGGTAGGCGGGAGCCGTCGCGATCGTCGTCATGTGCGCCTCCTCGTCGACGATCATGAACCCGATGTAGCCCGCTATCTCGCCGCCGTCCCATGCCGCCCGGTACAGCCGGCCCTTGCGCAGGGCCAGCTCGGAGTTGAAGACCTCGGGTGACCACGGCTCGGGGAACACCACGCTCTCGATGTGGAATAGCTGCCGCAGGTCCCGGCGCTTGAGCTTCTCGATCCGCAGCGTCACAACGGCACCCCGGTTCAGGCCCGCTCCGCACGTGCGAAGTTGCTCGTCGCGTCCGCCTCACGCATGTACAGAGGAACGACGCGCCCAGGCTCGACTGGCGATTCCCCCGCCTCGATGCGCTCCAGGGCGAGGCCCAGGAGGGCGGCCGGCGGCGGGAACGACCGGGTGGATGCCGCGCTCTGCACACCGGGCACCGCCTCGAGGACGTCGCGGTAGCGCAGGGCACCGTCGCCGGCTGCGAGCACCGGCGCGCCCCCGAGGCCGTCGAGCGCGACCACCAGGTCGGCGGGCGCGAACAGGGCGGGGGCGATCGGCTCCGCCACGACAGCCCCGGTGTCACTCAGCTCGCGCACCGCCGCGAACACCTCGGCCCGGCGGGCGTCGACGCAGGCCAGCACGAGACCCCGGTGGCCCGCGCCCGACGCACCCGCCGTGAGGATGTCGAGGCTGGTGGCGCCGACGACCCCGATGCCGAGCGACTGGGCAAGCCCCTTGGCCGCCGCGACGCCGACCCGTAAGCCGGTGAACAGCCCCGGGCCGACGTCGACCGCCACGGCGCCCAGGTCCGCCGGGGCCAGACCCACCTGCACCAGCAGGTGCTCGAGCGCGGGCGTGAGCGTCTCGACGTGGCGGCGGCGGCCCGTCAGCGCGAACTCGGCCTGGACTCCCGCCGGCGTCCGCACGGCCACGCCGACCGTCTCGGTCGCGGTCTCGATCGCCACGAGGGCGAACGGGGCGGCCGGTACCAGGCCGCTCACGGCGCCCCCCGTCCCGACACGGGCTCGAGGACGGCCGCCACCTCGCCCGCACGCTCCGCCCAGCAACCCCGCCCCACCATTGAGAAAGTGCGGCGCTCAGAAGACCCGAGAGGGTCGGGGACGGCGAGCGTCACCTCGAGCGCGCTCTCCCCCAGCGCCGGCCCGGCCATGTCGCCCCACTCGACGAGGGCGACCGAGTCCTCCTCGACCAGCTCGGCCAGGGCCAGGTCGGCGATCTCGTCCAGCGAGCCCGTGCGGTACACGTCGGCGTGGATGAGGTTCCCCACCGGGCTGCCCGCGCCGCAGCGGTAGTGGCGCACCAGCGCGAACGTCGGGCTGGTCACCGGGCCCGGCACCCCCAGTGCGGCGGCGAAGCCCTGCGCGAAGACCGTCTTTCCGGCGCCGAGGTCACCCACCAAGAGCACGACGTCGCCGGCGCGGCAGAGGCGGGCCAGCCGTCCCGCCAGCTCCTTCGTGGCGGACGGCGAGTCGGTCGTGCGCTCGACGGGCCAGCTCACGCCCGGCCCGCCGCCATGAGGCGCTTGGCCCGGACGAGGTCGGCCCGCATCTCGGCCATGGCCTCCCCGCCGGCCCGCAGCACGTACGCGGGATGGTACGTCGGGATGAGGCGGGCCCGGCCGCGTTCGAAGACCTGGCCGCGCAGCTCGCGGATGCCCCGCGTGGTCTCGAGCAGGAGCTTGGTGGAGAAGTTGCCGAGCGTCACGATGACGGAAGGGTCGATGACGGAGATCTGCTCGGCGAGATACGGCCGGCACGCCTCGATCTCGTTCGGCGCCGGGTCGCGGTTGTTGGGCGGCCGGCACTTGACCACGTTGGCGATGTAGCACTCCGCCCGGGTGAGACCGATCTCTTCCCACATGAGGCGGTCGAGCAGCTTGCCCGAGCGGCCGACGAACGGCTCCCCCGCCAGGTCCTCCTCGCGTCCGGGGCCCTCGCCCACGAAGAGCAGGTCGGCCCCGGAGTCGCCCACGCCGAAGACGACCTGGGTCCGCCCCTCGGCGAGCGGGCAGCGGGTGCACGTCGACGCGGTGAGGCGCAGGCTCTCCAGGACGTCGGTGTCAGGCACCGGGCGCGTCGGGGCGGTTGACCAGGACGCGGGGCATGCGCGGGCCCACACCGCACACCACCTCGTAGCTGATCGTCCCCAGCATGGACGCCCAGTCGTCCGCCGTGACCGTCTCGTCGCCCTGGTGGCCGAGCAGCACGACCTCGTCCCCTGGCCGCACCGAATCGTCGTCGCCGCAGTCGACGACGATCTGGTCCATCGTCACCATCCCGGCCAGCGGCCGCCGCACCCCACCGATGAGCACCTCGTAGCCGGCGCCGAAGAGGGCACGCGGCACACCGTCGGCGTAGCCGATGGGCACGGTGGCGACCAGCGAGCGCGCCGGCAAGGGGCGCAGCCGGCCGTAGGAAGGCCGTTCCCCCGCCTCGAGCGTGCGCACCGCGACCACGCGCGCCTTGAGCGACATCGCCGGGCGCAGCTGCTCGCCCTCCGCCTGCGCGTCGAAGGCGGCGCGCACGGTGTCGCCCGGCAGGTACCCGTAGAGGCCGAGGCCGCAGCGCACCATGTCGTGGCGCGAGCGCGGGAAGGCGATGGCGCCCGCAGTGTTGGCGGCGTGCAGGACGGGGGCGACCACGCCCTGAGCGGCCAGGCCGGCGACGAGGCGGTTGAACAGGTCGAGCTGGCCCTCGGTGTAGGCCTGGTCCTCCGCGTGCTCCCCGTCGGCCACCGGCAGGTGCGTCCAGACGCCCTCGAGGTCCAGCGCCGGCTCGCGCGCCACGGCGGCGACGATCTCGGGCAGCTCCTCGGGCGCGACGCCGACCCGGTGCATGCCGGTGTCGACCTTCACGTGGACGGCGCCGCGCCGGCCCGACGCCCCGGCCCCAGCGGCGAAGGCCGCGATGGCCTCTGCGGAGTAGAGCGTCGGCGTGAGTCTGTAGGCCAGCGCAGTGTCCACCGCGTCGAGGCCGCACTCGCTCAAGAGCAGAACCGGTGCATCGACGCCGTGCTGGCGGAGCTCGACCCCTTCGTCGACGAGCGCCACGGCGAGCCGCTGTGCGCCCCCGGCCAGCGCAGCCCGGGCCACTGCCGGCCCCCCGTGCCCGTAGCCGTGGGCCTTGACCACCGCGCACAGCTCGGCCGGAGCCACCAGCCGCGCCAGCACTGCGGCGTTGTGAGCCACGGCGGACAGGTCGATCTCGGCCCAGGCCGGGCGCGAGCGCCCCTGGGCCATGGTCACCGCGGCATCCTCGTCCGCCGGGTCCGGCACCACCAGCCGCATCGGCGCGCTCTCAGCCACCGGCGTCCCCGGTGCCCGCCTCCGAGAGCGAGGACAGCAGTTCGGCGAGCAGGCCCGGGAGGTCACCGGACACCAGGCCCTGCGACGGGCCGAGCGATGCTGCACGCCCGTGCGCGTGCGCGGCGAGCGCTGCCGCTTCGAGCGCGCCGAGGCCGCGGGCACAGAAGGCGGCGATGATCCCCGACAGGACGTCGCCGCTCCCGGCGGTGGCGAGCGCCGGGCCACCGGCGGCGGCCAGGAGCACGTCGGGCGCCGGCTCCCCGCCCGGCGCGGCCACCGCGGTGAGCGGGCCCTTCAGGAGCACGACGGCGCCGGTCGAGGCGGCCAGCCGGCGTGCCGCGTCCAGGCGGTCCCCCCCGGGCGGGGAGCCGGCGATGCGCGCGTACTCGCCGTCGTGGGGGGTGAGGATGCTCGGGGCGTCCCGCTTGTCGAGCAGCGTGCGCGCCGATGCCGCGTCCCCGAGCGCGGTGAGCGCGTCGGCATCGATCACCAGCGGCACGGGCACCGCCGCCAGCACGGCCCGGATCTCACCGGCGACGGCGTCCCCGGTGCCGAGCCCGGGCCCGACGACCACGGCCTTGCACTTGGCGGTGGCCTCCAGGAAGGCATCGGCCCACGCGTCGGTCGGCAGGTGCATGCGCACGGCCTCGGTCGGCCACGCGGCGCCGGGGTCGCCGGGCGAGCCCAGCCGGATCATGCCTGCGCCGGCGGCCATGGCCCCCCGGGTGCACAGGATCGCCGAGCCCTCCATGCCCGCCGAGCCGGCGGCCACGCCGACGGCGTTCGTCCACTTGTTGACCTGACGGGGCCGCGCCGGCAGCAGCGCGGCGACGTCGGCGTCCCCCACGAGGAGCGCCTGGGGCGTGAGGAACCCGATCCCGATGTCGGCCACCTCGACGATGCCGCTCAGCCGCGGCCCGTCGTCCTGGAGCAGCCCGGGCTTCAACGCGGCGAAGGTCACCGTACGGTCGGCCCGCACCGCGTCCCCGGGCGCCTCGCCGCTGTCCGCGTCGACGCCGGAGGGGATGTCGATGGCCAGCACCCCGGCGCCCGCGGGCACGGCCGGGGCGCCGTAGGAGCCCCGGAACCCGGTGCCGTACGCGCCGTCGACGACGAGATCGCAGGGCGGCAGCTCCTCCCCGCCCGGGGCGTCGGCGGCCTCGATGACGCGCACCCGCGCCCCCCGCCTGGACAGCACCAAGGCGGCCACCCTCCCGTCAGCGCCGTTGCTGCCCTTGCCCACCACCACGACGACGCGCCGGCCGTAGGCGCCCCCCAACATGCGCAGCGCGGCATGGGCCACCGCCGT
>Ga0116219_10003912_pt1 | contig 11499 bp, 9 predicted proteins | sample Sb_taG_4_FD_91019 | JGI IMG/M metagenome (GOLD analysis project Ga0116219, IMG submission 91019) | Peat soil microbial communities from Weissenstadt, Germany - Sb_50d_6_BS metaG | ecosystem: Environmental > Terrestrial > Soil > Wetlands > Peat | place: Germany: Weissenstadt | collected 2010-09-21
GACCTCGTAGCCCACGAAGGCGGCGAGGACGAACACGGTGATGAAGGTCATGAGCCCGGGTCCGGTCGAGGCGATCATGGTGCGGACTCCTTGGACGTGTCTTGGGGCGGGCTCTGGTTCGGGCCGCCTCCGGAAAGCAGTTCGGCGGTCGGCGCGTGGACGACCTCTCCGGCGCGCACGACGCAGCTGCCGGCCACGATCTCGTCCTCGAAGTCGGGGCGCAACGCGCCGTCGACGACGATGAGGGCCAGGAAGTTGGCCACGTTGCGCGAGTACAGGAAGCTGGCGTGGGTGGGCATCGACGACGGTGGGTTGGAGAGACCGCACACCACCACGCCGTGGTGATCGAGATCCTTCCCCGGCTCCGACAGCTCGCAATTCCCGCCGCTGTCGGCGGCCATGTCGACGATCACCGATCCCTCCACCATGCGCTCGACCATGGGCGTGGTGACCAGGACCGGAGCTTGGCGCCCCGGGACCGCGGCGGTGGTGATGACCACGTCGGCCGCGGCCACTTCGTTGCTGATGAGCTCCCGCTGCCGGGCCAGGAATTCCTCGGACTGCACCCGGGCGTATCCACCGGAACCCTCCTGGGACTCGAGCGGAAGCTCGACGAAGGCGGCACCGAGCGACTGCACCTCTTCCTTGGCTGCGGCCCGCACGTCGTAGGCGCGCACCTGCGCTCCGAGTCGCCGGGCCGTGGCGATGGCCTGGAGGCCGGCGACCCCGGCACCGAGCACGAGCACCTTGGCAGGGGGAATCGTGCCCGCCGCGGTCATGAACATGGGGAAGAACTTGGGGAGCCGCACCGCGCCGGCCAAGGCGGACAGGTATCCCGACACCGTCGCCTGCGAGCTCAACGCGTCCATCGACTGGGCCCGGCTGATGCGAGGGACGAGATCGAGGCTGAACGCCGTCGCCCTGCGTTGCACGAGGGCCCGAACCGTGTCGAGCTGGGAGGCGGGCTGGAAGAAGCTCACCACCGTGGTCCCCTCCGCCAGCTGCTCCACCTCCTGGGGCGTGGGCGCCTGGACCTTGGCGACCAGGTCGGCGCCCGACACCGTGTCGAGGACACCGGAGCGCAGAGTGGCGCCCTTGTCCACGTAGAGCGCATCGGGGAAATGGGCGTGGACGCCGGCACCCTCCTGGACCACGACCTCGACGCCCGAGCCGGCCAGACGCCCCGCCACATCGGGAATGAGGGCGACGCGACGCTCGCCGGCGCGCGTTTCAGTCGGGACGGCGAGTTTCACGGGGGGCTATCAGAGCACGCGAAGTGCCGTGGCTCCACTCTCGTGCCTGCGTGCGGCTCGATTCGTGCCTGCGTGCGGCTCGATTCGACGGTCAGAGGGTCAGAGGGTCAGAGGGTCCGAGGGTCAGAGGGTCAGAGGGTCCGAGGGTCCGAGGGTCCGAGGGTCCGAGGGTCCGAGGGTCAGAGAGTCAGAGAGTCAGAGAGTCAGAGAGTCAGAGAGTCAGAGAGTCAGGGGGTCAGATATCGCGCAGGGTGGCCAGGAAGGCGGGACCCTCGCCTCCGCCGTGGACCTCGAGCGCCGCGCCCGAGACGTAGGAGGCCAGGGGCGAAGCCAGGAAGAGGCAGGCGCCGGCCACGTCCCCGGGTGTCCCCATCCGGCCCAGGGGCACGGTGGCGGCCACGGCGGCCAGACCGGCGGCCCCCCCGTAGTGGTCCTCGGCCGCTTCGGTGGCGACCATCCCCGCCACCACGCAGTTGACGCGGACCTTGGGTGCCCATTCGATGGCCAAGGTGCGGGTCAGGTTCACGAGCCCCGCCTTGGCCGCGCCGTAGGCGGCGGTCCCCGGTGACGGCCGCAACCCCGACACACTGCCGATGTTGACGATCGAGCCGCCTTGTTGTGCCTGCTGCATGAGGGCGTTGGCGGCCTGGGAGCAGTACATGGGGGCCAAGAGGTTGAGCGCCACCACCTGCGACACAAAGCGGGGCGACGCTTCCGCAGCGGGGACGGAGGGAGAGCCGCCGGCGTTGTTGACGAGCACGTCGACGCGTCCCCAGCGTTCCGCCGTCGCCGTCAGCACCGACGCGGCCTGCTCGGCGTCGCGCACGTCGGCGGGAAGGAATACGGCCTGTCGCCCGCCTGCGGCCGGCAGCTGGTCGGCTCCGGGATCCTTGCGTCCGCAGATCGTCACCTCCGCCCCGGCGGCGAGGAACGCCTCGGTGATGCCGCGGCCCACACCCCGTGCTCCACCCGTCACGACCACCACCTTGCCGGTGAAGTCGAAGGCGGTGCCGGTGAAGTCGAAGGCTGTGCCGGTGACGTCGCTGCCTGGGGTCACGGGTCTCTCCTCATGGGTCCGGAACCGAACCTAGCCAAGCACCCCGACGATGGCCGTTTCTCAGGCGGCTGACCGCTGACGACTTGGGTGGCTGTCTCGAAGGGGCGCCTTGACGCTTCTGAAGGACCGGGAGGAGACTCGCAGGAGGGGGAAGGGCGTCGGGGGGGCGTTCTCAGGGGAATCGCGGAGGTGCCATGAGAACGAGGACGCGCCCCGCGTCACCGATCTCGTTGGAGTACCTGCCCGCACTCGACGGCATCCGTGGAGTGGCGGTGGTGGCCGTCATCGCCACCCACACCGTGGCCACCGTCCCCGGTGGCTTCTTGAGCGTCGACGTGTTCTTCGCCTTGTCGGGTTACCTCATCACCTCGCTCCTGGTTGCCGAATGGCGGCACAGCGGCACCATCGCGCTGGGTCGGTTCTGGTCGCACCGCGCCCGGCGGCTCCTCCCCGCCCTCTTCCTCATGCTCACTGCGGTCGGTGCGGGCGCCGCCCTGTGGCCCCAGATCTTCGGCAGTCCTTCTCTGCGCGGCGACACGCTGGCGACGGTGTTGTACGTGGCCAACTGGCACTTCATCGCCGACCACACCAACTACTTCCTCGCCGCCGGCAATGCCTCCCCCTTGCTGCACACGTGGTCCCTGGCCATCGAGGAGCAGTTCTACCTGGTGTGGCCGATCGTGGTCCTGGTCGTGCTGAGGTTCCGCCGACCCCGGGAGCGCGCCGCCGGATCCGACAGCACGGGCAGCCCAAACGGGGACCGGCGTCGTCTGTGCGTGCTCTTCGCGGTGGCTGCCATCGGAGCGGTGGCATCGGCGTCGTGGATGGCGGCGCTGACCCATGCCGGAGGCGACACGACGCGCAGCTTCTATGCGAGTGACACGCGCGCCCAGGCCATCCTGGTCGGCGCCGCGCTCGCCGTCGGGAGCGTGTTGTGGGGCCCGGCGCGCTCGCGCCGGGCGCGAGCCGCGCTGTGGGGTTGGGGCGTCGCCGGAGTAGTAGGCACGGCCCTGTTGTGGTTGCTGGTGCCCCCGAGCTCGCTGTGGGTGTTCCGGGGCGGCTTCTTCGTCGCCGCCCTGTGCTGCGCCGGGATCATCGCCTGCGTGGCCGGTCTTCCCACCGTCCGCCTGGCCACGGTGCTGAGCTGGGGGCCGCTGCGTTACGTGGGCCGCATCTCCTACGGCATGTACCTCTGGTACTGGCCGCTCGTGCTCGTGCTCTCGGGGCCCCGCACCCATCTCGGGGGGTACCCGCTCCTGGGGGTGCGCCTCGTGGCCATCATCTCGGTGGCGACGGCCTCGGCGTACCTGGTCGAGCTGCCGATCCGCCGGGGCCGACTGCCGCGGTGGTGGACGCCTCTGGCCATGCCCGTCGCCGCCAGCCTGGCCGTGCTCACGACGTTCCTGGCCACGGTGGAGGTGAGCTCGGTGGCCGCCGCGTCGGTGAGCGTCGGCCACGACGTGCTGGGAACGGGAACGGCCCCGGCCACGGCCGCGTCGGGTGCGTCGGGTTCGTCGGGTTCGTCGGGCGCGTCGGGTTCGTCGGGCGCGTCGGGCGCGGCCGCCGGCGCGAAGACGTACCCCGCGCCCGTGAAGGTGCTCATCGTCGGCGACTCGATGGCGGGGACCCTCGGGGTCGGGCTCGGCAGGGTGATGGCGCAGTACGGCGTGGTGGCCGTCAACGAGGGAAGCCCGGGCTGCTCGGTGTCGATGGACGAGCTGGTGCAGGTGCTGTGGTTCACTGACCCTCCCGGTGCTCCGTGCGTGAACGGCGACCCCGACGCCCTCTTCGCCCAGTGGCGCACCTGGGTGGACCAATTCAACCCCGACGTCGTCATCTACCTGGCCCGGAGCGAGGTGCTGGACCAGGAGGTGAACTCGACCTGGACCCACCTCGGGGAGCCGGCCTTCGACTCGTACCTCGCGGACCGGTTCCACCAGGCCATCGACGTCCTCGGTTCGCGGGGGGCGCACGTGGTGCTCCTGACGTCCCCGTTCTACGACACGGGCGTGGAGCCGAGCGGGTCGCCATGGCCCGAGGACGACCCCAGCCGCGTGACCACCGACAACCAGATCATCGAGTCGATGGTCGACACCCCTGCCGGGCCCGCCGGTGGCTCCGACGCGCGTCCTGCCCGGGGCCTGTTCTCGGGCATCTTCGGGAACAGCAAGGTGACGGTCATCGACGCCGGTGCGTGGCTCTCGCCCGAGGGGCACTACTCGGTCACGGTCGACGGCGTGCAGGCCCGCTGCGGCGACGGCGTGCACCTCACCGTGGCCGGGGGTGAGTGGCTGGCCAAGCGCATCTTGCCCTTCGTCTCCTTGCTGGGAAAGGCGCACCAGGCGGCGTCGCCGTCGGGGGCGTGGTCGGGCAACCTCGCCCTCACACCCCCGTCGTGGTACTCGAAGCTCCCGTGCGCGGCGTCGTGAAGCGCCCGTTCGCACCCGGCGCGGATCACCGAATACCCTGCTCGGACCGGCGCGGCTGATCGCAGCGGGCCGGCCCGGGGATCCCGAGGGGTCGTCGCCACCGATCTGGAGTCGTCCATGGGTATCGAGACACAGCAACGCTCGTCCGGCACCGCCGAGGTGGTCATCGACGTCCCTCCCGTCAACGCCCTGGACGTGGCGACGTGGTTCGCCTTCGCCGACGCCGTGCTGGCCGCCGGCTCGATCCCGTCGGTGCGCGTGGTGGTGGTGCGTGCCGAGGGGCGCGGCTTCTGCGCCGGGGTGGACATCAAGGAGATCCAGGCCAAGGGAGACGAGGCCCTGGTGGGGGTCAACCGGGGCTGCGCCGCCGCTTTCGCGGCGGTCTACGACTGCGAGGTCCCGGTGATCGCGGCGGTGCACGGCTTCTGCCTGGGAGGCGGCATCGGCATCGCCGGCAACGCCGACATCGTGGTGGCCTCGGACGACGCCACCTTCGGGCTTCCCGAGGTCGATCGGGGCGCGTTGGGAGCGGCCACCCATCTGGCGCGGCTGGTGCCCCAGCACAGGATGCGGTCGATGGTGTACACCGCGCAGCCGGCCACGGCCGCCGAACTGCATCACTACGGATCGGTGCTGCGCGTCGTGCCCCGGGACCAACTGGTCGACACCGCCTACGAGGTGGCGCAGTCGATCGCATCGAAGAGCCCCACCATCATCCGCCGCGCCAAGGAGTCTCTCAACGGCATCGACCCTGTCGACGTGAAGCGCAGCTACCGCTTCGAGCAGGGCTTCACCTACGAGCTCCACGTCTCGGGCGTCGCCGACGAGCAGCGCCAGGCCTTCGTGGACAAGCGCGACGCGGACACCTCCACATGAGCTGCGGACCCCTCCGCCAGCGCTGCGGACACTTCCACATGAGCAGGGGCACGTGACCGGGGTCCCGGCGTGAGCGACAAGCGCAGCACGCTCGACGAGATGGTCGGCGAGCTGCAACACGGCATGACCGTCGGCATCGGGGGATGGGGCTCGCGTCGCAAGCCGATGGCGGCGGTACGCGCCATCCTGCGGGCCGGTATCGGTGACCTCACGGTGGTCTCCTACGGCGGACCCGACGTCGGCGTGCTGTGCGCGGCCGGACGCGTCCGCAAAGTGGTCTATGCCTTCGTGACGCTGGACTCCATCGCCTTGGACCCCCACTTCCGCAAGGCACGCCAGGCGGGGAGCATCGAGGCCATGGAGGTGGACGAGGGGATGTTCTACCTGGGCCTGCTGGCCGCCTCGCAGCGCCTGCCCTTCCTGCCCACCCGGGCGGGACTGGGCTCCGACGTCATGCGAGTGAACCCCGGCCTGCGCACGGTGCGTTCGCCCTACGAGGACGGCGAGGAGCTGGTCGCCATGCCGGCGCTGGCGCTCGACGCCGCGTTCGTGCACGTGAACCGGGCCGACACCCACGGCAACGGGCAGGTGCTCGGCCCCGACCCGTTCTTCGACGAGCTCTTTCTCGGGGCTGCCGCCCGCCGCTTCGTCACCGCCGAGAAGGTGGTCGAGCCCGGCCGGCTCGTGGACGAGGGCCCCATCCAGACCGTGACCGTGAACCGGCTCATGGTCGACGCCGTGGCCGAGGTCCCCGGCGGGGCGCACTTCACCTCCTGTCCCCCGGACTACGAACGAGACGAGCCCTTCCAGAAGGCGTACGCGTCGGCGGCCGCCGATCCCGACGCCTGGTCGGCCTTCGACGCCCGCTACCTGCAAAGCGACGAGGCCGGCTATCGCGCCGCCGTGCACGAGGACTCGGCGGCTGCCCGATGAGTGCGAGGAGGTCGTCGGAATGTCGCACCGGCACCCGGAGCGCACCCGTGATTCCCGTGATTCCCGCGACTCCCGTGATTCCCGCGATTCTCGAGCTTCCCGAGCTTCCCGTGGGCAGCCGTGAGCGCTGATCTCGAGGTCACGCGGGCCGAGGTGTGCGCGGTGGCATGCGCGCAGGCCTGGCGAGGCGCCGGCGAGGTGATGGCCAGCCCCTTCGGCACGGTGCCTCAGATCGGGGCCCGACTGGCCCGTCTCACGTTCTCGCCCGACCTCGTCCTCACCGACGGCGAGGCCGCCCTCATGGCCAACACCCCGTCGGTGTCCTCCTCCCGTCGTGAGCTCGTGCTCGAGGCGTGGATGCCGTACCGGCGCGTGTTCGACGTGGTGTGGTCGGGGCGGCGCCACATCATGATGATGGCGTCGCAGGTGGACCGCTTCGGCAACCAGAACCTGAGCGCCATCGGCGACTGGGTCCGGCCCAAGGCCCAGCTCATCGGGGTGCGGGGCGCCCCGGGCAACAGCCTCAACCACCCCACGAGCTACTGGGTCCCCGCCCACACGCCGCGCAGCTTCGTCCAGCACGTCGACATGGTGTGCGGCGTCGGCTACGACCGCGCCGCCGCGGCGGGGCCGGCGGCCACCCGCTTCCACGACGTCCGCCTGGTGGTCTCGAATCTGGGCGTGTTCGACTTCGAGACCCCCGACCACGCCATGCGGATCCGATCGGTGCACCCGGGCGTCTCGGTGGAGGAGCTCGTCGCCGCCACCGGCTTCGACCTCGTCGTCCCCGACCCGGTGCCCGTCACGGCGTTGCCCACGGCCGAGGAGCTGGAGCTCATTCGCGAGGTTCTCGACCCCGACCGCCAGCGCGACAAGGAGATCCCGTCCTGACGCCGTCACCGGACGCCGGAACGTCCGACGCCACCGGGTTGCCCGACCCGCACCCGACGCTCCGCACGCACCTGTGTGACCTGGTGGGGGTGCGCTACCCCATCGTGCAGACGGGAATGGGCTGGGTGGCCGGGCCCCGGCTGGTGGCTGCCACCGCCAACGCCGGGGCGCTGGGGATCCTGGCGTCGGCGACGATGACGCTCGACGAGCTGCGTGCCGCAGTGGCCGAGGTGCGGTCGCGCACCGACGCACCCTTCGGCGTGAACCTGCGCACCGACGCCCCCGACTCCGCCGAGCGGATCAACCTGCTCGTCGCGGCGGGGGTGAAGGTAGCCAGCTTCGCCCAGGCACCTCGCCCCGACATGGTGGCGGCGCTGCGCGAGGCGGGCGTGGTGGTGATCCCCACCGTCGGCGCCCGGCGTCACGCCGAGAAGGTGGCCGAGTGGGGGGTCCACGGTGTCATCGCCCAGGGCTCGGAAGGTGGGGGCCATACCGGTCAGGTGCCGACGTCGCTCCTGTTGCCCCAGGTCTGCGACGCCGTCGGCGACCGGGTGGCGGTCATCGGGGCGGGGGGATTCTCGAGCGGGCGCGGGCTGGTGGCCGCGCTCGCCTACGGCGCGGCCGGCATCGCCATGGGGACACGTTTCCTGCTCACCCGGGAGAGCACGGTCCCCGACGAGGTGAAGAAGATCTACCTGGGCACCACCGTCACCGGGACCGTCGTGACCACCCGCGTCGACGGCGCGCCCCAGCGGGTCATCCGCACCGACGTCGTGGACCATCTCGAAGGCGCGGGCCGGCTGGCGGCGTTGCCGCGCGCGCTTCGCAACGCCCTGGCGTTCCGGCGCCAGACGCGGACCTCGCTGCGGGCGCTCCTGACCGAGGGGCGCGCCATGAAGGAGGCCAACGAGCTTTCGTGGGCCCAGGTGGTGATGGCCGCCAACGCGCCCATGATGACCAAGGCGGCCCTGGTCGAGGGGCGGACCGACGTGGGCGTGCTCCCCACCGGGCAGGTCGTGGGCGTGATCGAGGAGCTCCCCAGCGTCGCCGAGGTCATCGGGGCCATCGTCACCGAGGCCAACGCCACGCTCCACCGCCTCGCTCCCTGACGAGCGCGCCGGGTAAGGGCACTACGATCGCTCCTCGACGAGACGGACGACGGACATCCTTCCCGACCAGCCGGTTCCGACAAGACCGGTTCCGAGAGGAGCGAGCCATGAGCACGGAACGAGTCGATGTGGTCGTCGTCGGCGCAGGAATCGCCGGCAGCGCGCTCTCCGCGGCACTGGCCCGGGCCGGCGTGTCGGTCCTGGCGCTGGAGCGCTCCCGGGAATACGTGGACCACGTGCGCGGGGAGTACATGCATCCGTGGGGCGTGGCCGAGACGCAACGTCTCGGTCTCCACGACAGCTTGATCGCCGCCGGCGGGAGCGACATCGTGCGCTTCGTCGGCTATGACGAGACCGTGGCGCCGGAGGAGGCGGACGCCACCGCCTTCCCTCTCGACACCCTCCTGCCCGGCGTCCCCGGCGGCCTGTCGATCGGGCACCCCACCTCGTGCCGGACCCTCGAGGCGCTGGCGGTGGGTGCCGGCGCCGAGGTGGTCCACGGCGCCGAGGTGCTCGACATGACCTTCGGCGCAACACCGTCGGTGACCTACCGGGTGGACTCGACCGAGCGCCGCGTCGACTGCCGCGTCGTCGTCGGGGCCGACGGGCGGGAGTCCTCGGTGCGCAAGCGGCTCGGGGTCGAACTGCACCGCAACGATCCGCGCATCTTCCTGGCGGGCATGCTGGTCGACGAGGTCCGCGACTGGCCCGACGGCCATTCGAGCATCGGCACCGAAGGCGACTCGATGCTCTACGTCTTCCCTCAGCGCGAGGGCACGGCCCGCCTCTATCTCGGCTTCTCCATCGAGGACAAGACGCGCCTGGCCGGGCGGGACAAGGCCAGGACCTTCCTCGATTCCTTCCGCGTCGAGGCGATCCCCGACAACGCCAGGGTGGCCGACGCCGTTCCGGCCGGGCCGTGCGCGGCCTACCCCATGTTCGACTCGTGGACCGACAGTCCGGTCGCCGAGGGTGTCGTCCTGGTCGGCGACGCGGCGGGCTTCAGTGACCCCACCATCGGCGAAGGCCTCTCGGTGGCATTGCGCGACGCCCGCATGGTCGGCGACATCATGCTCGAGGACGACGACTGGGCGCCGGCGCGGTTCGATTCCTACTCCGAGGAACGCGCCGAGCGTATGCGCCGGCTCCGGTTCTGCAATCAGGTCTACACCGACGCCCACATCCCCCTCGGCCCGGACCGGGTGGCCGAACGGCGCCGGCGCCTGCAGCTGCTCAACGGCGGCGACCCTGACCTGTTCATGAGCATCGCCGCCATGGCGTGCGGGCCCGAGGTCGCACCCGAGACCTCATTCGACCCGTCGGTGCGCGATCGGCTGCTCGCCCCCGCGTAACCAGGGCCGGGTCAACGGTCGTCTGCCGACCGGCTCACCATGGCCCGGCTGATCTATTCGGCGATCACGTCGCTCGACGGCTACGTGGCCGACGCGCAGGGCGACTTCGACTGGGCTGCGCCCGACGAGGAGGTGCACGCGTGGGTCAACGACCTCGAGAGGCCGATCGGCACCTACCTGCTCGGGCGCCGCATGTACGAGGTCCTGGTCTACTGGGAGAGCCCGCCCGACCTCGGCGTGCAGTCGCCCGTGACGCGGGGCTTCGCCGGGATCTGGCAGACGGCCGACAAGGTCGTGTACTCCCGGACGCTGCGGGACCCTTCCAGTGCCCGGACGCGGATCGAGCGCGACTTCGACCCCGAAGCGGTCCGGCGGATGAAGGCGTCAGCGGTACGCGACATCACCGTGGGCGGCGCGGAGCTCGCCGCCCAGGCCATCAGGGCCGGGCTGGTCGACGAGTACCAGCTGTTCCTCACCCCCGTCGTCGTCGGCGGCGGCACCCGCGCCCTCCCCGACGATGTCCGCGTGGAGCTCCAACTGCTCGACGAGCGCCGTTTCGGGAACGGCGTGGTCCACCTCCGCTACGCAACGCGCCCTGAGGTCGGATGAACGTGCGGTGAGGACGGATGACGTGAGGTCGAGCGGGCCCTAGCCCAGGCGCTCGATGATGGTGGCGTTGGCCTGGCCACCGCCCTCGCACATGGTCTGCAGGCCGTAACGCCCACCGGTGCGCTCGAGCTCGTTGAGCAGGGTGGCCATGAGGCGGGCTCCCGAGCATCCCGTGGGATGGCCGATGGCGATGGCGCCGCCGTTGGGGTTGACCCGCGCCATGTCGGGATGCAGCTCACGCTCCCACGCCAAGACGACCGAGGCGAACGCCTCGTTGATCTCCACCACGTCCATGTCCTCGAGGCGCAACTTGGCCTTCTCGAGCACGAGCCGGGTGGCGGGGATGGGCGCGGTGAGCATGATCACCGGGTCGTTGGCCGCCACCGCGAAGGTGTGGAAGCGGGCGCGGGGGCGAAGTCCCAGGGACTCGGCGCGCTCCTCGCTCATGACGAGAACGGCTGCCGCCCCGTCCGAGATCTGCGACGACGTCCCGGCCGTGACCAGCCCGTCCTCGCTGAACGCGGGGGGCAGGCCGCCGAGCTTCTCGATGCTCGTGTCGCGGCGCACGCCCTCGTCGGCGTCGAGGGTGGCCTCCCCGCCGGGCCCGGGGGAGCCCAGGGTGACGAGCTCGTGGGTGAAGCGGCCTTCGTCCTGGGCCAGCGCGGCGCGCCGGTGCGACTGCAGGGCGAAGGCGTCCATCTCGTCGCGCCCGATGTGCCAGCGGGCTGCGATCTCCTCGGCGGACAGGCCCTGGTGGATGAATTCGAAGCGGGCGTGCACCGTGGGCCCGTAGGCCTCGCCCGGCCCGGGGTCGGTGGTCGACCCGATCGGCACCCGGCTCATCGACTCCACCCCCGCGCCCACGACGATGTCCATGGCGCCCGACATGACGGCCTGGGCCGCGAAGTGGATGGCCTGCTGGGCCGACCCGCACTGGCGGTCGACCGTCGTCCCCGGCACGGTGTCGGGGAACCCGGCTGCCAGCGCGGC
>Ga0116219_10003915_pt1 | contig 11497 bp, 13 predicted proteins | sample Sb_taG_4_FD_91019 | JGI IMG/M metagenome (GOLD analysis project Ga0116219, IMG submission 91019) | Peat soil microbial communities from Weissenstadt, Germany - Sb_50d_6_BS metaG | ecosystem: Environmental > Terrestrial > Soil > Wetlands > Peat | place: Germany: Weissenstadt | collected 2010-09-21
GCTCCGCGCAATATGACCGACGACATGCTGCGCGCCGTTGCGAAAAACGGCGGGGTGGTCGACGTCAATTTCTTCTCTGGTTTTCTCGATCAGAAATACTGGGACGCGTCGCGAGCCCAGGCCAAGGAGCGAGACGCGGCGGTGCAGGCCATGCTCGCCAAGATGCGAGCTGAGGGAAAGGCCGTCACCTACATGGATGAAGACCGGTTGCAACGGGAGTGGATCGGGAAGATTCCCCGCCCGCCGTTCAGCGTGCTCATCGACCATATCGATCACATTGCGAAAGTAGCCGGAGTCGATCACGTGGGCCTCGGCTCGGATTTCGACGGGGTCAGCGGGGCGACGCCCGAAGGTATGGATTCAGCCGCCGACCTGCCGAAGATCACGCAAGCGTTGCTGGATCGCGGCTACGGTGAAGAGGACATCAAGAAGATTCTTGGTGGGAATCTGCTGCGCGTGTTTGGCGAAGTGGAACGGGTCAGCCGCGAAATGCCGGCACAAATTACGCCAGCCCCGCAAAAATGAGGATTCTGTTTCTAATGCCTGTCAGGAAGCGACGGCCCGCCCTGTCGTACAATGCAACGTTATCCCGAATGTGAGGCACATCCAGCCTGCAAGGAGTACCCATGCGTAAGGCGATGTTTTTCATTCTGGCGGCCGCCCTGGGAACGATGGCGCAGTCGAGCAGCGCAACCCAGTCTGGGGCGACGGTCAAACCTTCCGCCGCGGCAAAGCCTGCAGTGCATGCCGCCGCCGAGCCCACGGCCATCATCGACACCACCGCCGGCAAAATGACCTGCACCTTGTTTCCCAACAAGGCGCCGATCGGGGTCGAGAATTTCATCGGCCTGGCAACGGGGACGAAGGACTGGAAAAATCCGGTAAGCGGAGCGACCAAACATGGGGTGCCTCTGTACGACGGAACCGTGTTCCACCGCGTGATTCCCAACTTCATGATTCAGGGAGGAGATCCTGCAGGCAACGGGTCGGGCGATCCCGGCTACAAGTTCAAGAACGAAGTTTCTGACGATCTGCCGTTTGACCGGCCGGGACGGCTCGCCTACGCCAACGCAGGACCCAACACGAATGGTTCGCAGTTTTTCATCACCGAGGTAGCCACGCCGCACCTCAACGGAAACTACACGATCTTCGGGCAGTGTGACGAAGCGACCGTCGAACTGGTGAAACAGATTGCGCGCATGGCGACTGATCCGCAGAACGACCAGCCATTTCGTCCGGTGAAAATTAACCACATTACCATCGTGAAGGGTGGAGCGGCAGCCAGGCCAGCGGGAACGGCAGTGAGGAAACCGGCGGTGACCGCGGCCCCGAAAGCCGCTCCGAGTTCGAACTAGCTGCAAAGTGCCACGCTTGCTGCGCACGCTGGACAGCCGAGGCGGCTGTCCCTACATGAGCGGTTCTGGCTATTACTCACGACTCACGACTAACGACCCGATCCTGAAAGGAACTCATGACTCGTCAACCCGGACTCTACGCCACGTTTGAAACCACGGAAGGAACCGTCGTCTGCCGTTTGTTTGAAAAGGACGCCCCCAAAACCGTCGCCAATTTCGTTGACCTTGCCGAAGGCAAGCGGGAGTGGAAGCATCCTTCGACCGGAAGGAAATCGAGTGATCGGCTCTACGATGGGACGATTTTTCACCGCGTCATCCCTGACTTCATGGTTCAAGGCGGAGACCCGCAGGGGACCGGCATGGGCGGCCCAGGATATCAGTTCGAAGACGAGACCAAGGGCTCGCCGCACAAATTCGACAAGCCCGGCAAGCTGGCCATGGCTAACGCCGGGCCGAACACGAACGGATCGCAGTTTTTCATTACGGTCGTGCCGTGCTCGTGGCTGACCGGGAAACACACCATCTTTGGCGAAGTCGTCGAAGGGCAGGACGTGGTCGACAAAATCACCAAGCTGCCCCGGGGACGTAACGATCGACCGAACAAGGATGTGGTGCTGAAGAAGGTGGCGATCGAGAAGGTCTAAACGGCTTACTTCTCATTTATCTCCCAGCCCCTGGTTGCGGCGTCATCCCGAAGCCTCACGCTTTCTCCAGCGAGGCGAGGGATCTCGCGGGGCTGCTCGCAAATGCGTTCCCTTAAAAGGCGGGCGAACATCCACAAACGGCTTCCCGTAGCGCGTGACGCGAAGAGGACGCCGCGTCTTTCGGACGCGCTCGAGAATCTCACAGCATTTTGCGCGAAACACCGAGATCGGTATCTGTTTCATGGTCAGGATGTTCTATCGGCGTATCTTATCGTCTCGTTGAGCCCTCGGTGGTATGACGATCGCCGCTCTCCATGCGAGTGAAGAGACTGGCGAACATGTCGGGCAGCAGTCGGTTCCACTGGTTCCAATCGTGGCCCCCAGGGCCGGAGTGGAACTCGAACTGAAAACTATGTTGGGCCAGCAGTGCGGCAAACTGGCGGTTGGATGGGAGGAGACCTTCTTGTTCTCCGCAGGTGGCAAAAATATAGGGGACCTTTCGTGGATCGACCTTACGCGCGAGAACGAACGGATCGTTGTCAAGCCGCGTTTGACTTCCCCACGCGCCAAAAACTGAGGCGTGATAGCGGTATTGTGAAATTCGCTTGATAGAAAATGGCCGCCGTGGCACGTCTATTGCCGGGCTGAGTGCCCCAACGAAGCGGTACAGCTCGGGATACTTCAAGGCCAGCTTAATTGCGCCAAAGCCGCCCATGGAAACACCCGCAATTGCGCGACGAGAAGGATCGGCAGGAAACCGGGTTTCCACGTCCCCGATGAGATCCTTGACGACGTAGTCCTCAAACCGATCCTTTGGACGATCTACTGAATTCGTGTAGTAAGACGACTCCCCCTCGGGCATGACAAGAACCAATCCTTTTTCCGCAAAACGGGCGACATCGGAATCGTTACTCCATTCGTGGAAGTCTCCGCCCCCGCCGTGGAGCAGGTAGACCACTGGGAACTTCTTCCCGCTCTGCACAATTGATGGGAGGACCCACGCGGTAGCTGATCTCGCGCTCAAGCGAGGCGCTGTGAAAGGTGACGTCTTGCATTGTGACGTCGCCAGTCAGGCGCGGATGGTCAGGCCTTGAAGCGGGATGGTGATTGCACGCCGTGAGCCCAAGAAGTGCAAGCCACAGTGCAGCGTGAGTCAAGATGTTGCTCGTCGGCATTGTGGAAGCAAAATGGCGCGGCCCAGAAGCCGCGCCGCACTCAAATCCGATGAAGGGCTCTACACTCCGATCACGCCGCACAACTCCTTCACCGCCGCAGCACTCTTGTCGAGGCCAGCTTTCTCTTCCGGCGTCAGCTTGATCTGGATGATCTGCTCGATACCCTTCGCTCCCAGCTTGACCGGAACACCGACGTAGAGGCCGTTGATGCCGTACTCTCCTTGCAGATACGCAGCGCAGGGCAGGATTTTCTTTTTGTCTTTGAGAATCGCCTCGACCATCTCGGTGGCTGCGGCTGAGGGCGCGTAGTAAGCCGATCCGGTCTTGAGGTACTTCACGATTTCGGCGCCGCCGTCGCGGGTGCGCTTGACCAGAGCTTCCAGCTTCGCCGGTTCAATCAGTTCGGTGATCGGAATGCCCGCGACCGTCGAATAGCGCGGCAAGGGCACCATGGTGTCGCCGTGGCCGCCGAGCACGAAAGCGGTCACATTCTCTACGCTGACTTTCAGTTCGTCGGCGATGAAAGCGCGGAAGCGCGCCGAGTCGAGCACGCCGGCCATGCCGATCACGCGCTCTCGCGGGAATCCGCTCAACTTGTACGCGGTCTGCGCCATGGCGTCGAGCGGGTTCGAAACGATAATCAGAATGCAGTTCGGCGAGTATTTCACCACCTCGCTGACCACCGATTTCATGATGTTGTAGTTGGTGTTGAGCAGGTCATCGCGGCTCATGCCGGGTTTTCGCGGAATGCCGGCGGTGATCACGACGATGTCGGAATTTGCGGTGTCTTTGTAGTCGTTGGTGCCGCTGACGTACGAATCACGCTTCTCGATGGGCATGGCCTCGAGCAGGTCGAGTCCTTTGCCCTGCGGAACGCCTTCGATGATGTCGATGAGCACGACGTCGGCCAGTTCTTTGGAAGCGATCCAGTGAGCCGCAGTCGCGCCTACGTTGCCTGAGCCTACGATGGTTACTTTATGCATGGGATGAGTCCTTTCAAGAATTGAGTAATTGCGAAATTAAGTAATTGGGAAATTGAAAAATCGCCATGCCTCCACCGAGCCGTAACAAATTACTCAATTACCAACTTTCCCAATTTCCCAATCGCCCTACACCAGCACTCCCGCGCCCATATTTTCGATCATGTACCCGGCGAACTCGCTGGTCTTGACCTTGGTGGCGCCGGGCATCAGGCGCTCGAAATCATATGTGACTTTCTTCTGCTCGATCGTGCGTTCCATGCTCTGCTAATCAGATCGGCGGCTTCATTCCAGCCCAGGTGCCGGAACATCATCACCCCCGACAGGATCACCGAGCCGGGATTGATGACGTCCTTGTCGGCATACTTGGGCGCCGTGCCGTGCGTCGCCTCGAAAATGGCATAGCCGTCGCCGATATTGGCGCCCGGCGCGATGCCCAGTCCCCCAACCTGCGCCGCGCAGGCGTCGGAGATGTAGTCGCCGTTCAAGTTCGGCGTGGCCAGCACAGAATACTCGTCGGCGCGAGTGACCACCTGTTGAAAGATCGAGTCGGCGATGCGATCGTTGATCATGATCTTCTTCTTCTTCTTCCAGGCGCCGTTGCCGTGGGTCGCGCCGATTGCGTCCAGCACGCTCTGCACTTCTCTTTCAACCGACTGGCGGAACGCCGGCGGGGCGAATTCCATGCCGGGTTCGACCATCTCCGCATTCTGCGCCACCGTAAGATTCGGGTTCTTGTCCTTGTTGTCGAGGATCCAGCTCTCCCGCTCGGTTACGATCTGGTCGCGGAATTCCTCGGTTGCAAGCTCGTATCCCCATTTGCGGAACGCGCCTTCGGTAAACTTCTGAATGTTGCCCTTGTGCACCAGCGTAACCGTCTTCCGGCCCGACTCGAACGCATGCTGAATCGCCATGCGCACCAGCCGCTTGGTTCCAGTCACGGACATCGGCTTGATGCCGATGCCGGAGTCCAGGCGAATCTGTTTCTTGCCGCCCTTCAGCATGTCCTTGTTCAGGAACTCGATCAGGCGGGCACAGTCGGCGGTTCCCTGCTCCCACTCGATGCCGGCGTACACGTCTTCCGTGTTCTCGCGGAAGATAACCACATTCATACGCTCGGGATGCTTCACCGGCGAGGGCACGCCCGCGTAGTACTTCACCGGGCGGACGCAGGCGTAGAGATCGAGAATCTGGCGCAGCGCCACATTGAGCGAGCGAATCCCGCCGCCAACCGGGGTGGTCAGCGGACCCTTGATGGCTACGCGAAACTGGCGAATGGCGTCGACGCTGTCATCGGGCAGCCAGTTGTCGAATTTCGCCTTGGCCTTCTCTCCCGCAAACACCTCGTACCAGGCCACGCGCCGCTTCCCTTTGTACGCTTTCTCAACAGCAGCGTTGAACACACGCAACGAAGCTTTCCAAATGTCACGTCCGGTTCCATCGCCCTCGATGAAGGGAATGATGGGATTGTCCGGAACGCTATACTTCCCGTTCGAATAACCGATCGTTTTGCCGTCTGCCGGTACCGCTACGCCGTTAAAAGAGCCCGCCATCCTCAACCTCCCGTATAAGAGCCGCGCACAACTTCATAAAAACCATCAATTATAAAGAACCGGGGGCCACAAACCGCAGATTATTCTTTGGCGCTGTGGCATAATCCCCATGCTAAGCCCATCGCGGGATGGCCGGGGGATCTATGAGAAACAGCGCACGTTCTCTGGGATTGATATCAGCCTGTGTGCTCCTTAGCGTGACGATGTGTGCCGCTGCGCGCGGCAACAATGCCAGCGATCGTACCCAGTTCGGGCGGAGCATAAGCGTCGCTCCCGGTTAAGAAGTCAGCTAAGCCACCTGCTTCGGTTGCAGCATCCGTGTGCGCGGGCACGTGGCGGGCGACGTCACCGCCTTTGGCGGCAGCATCGTGGTTGAGGATCAGGGCCAGGTCGACGGCGATGCCACTGCATTTGCCGGCAGCATGAGGCTCGATGACTCTGGGAAAGTCGGGGGCGATGTCACCGTGTTTGGAGGTCAGATCCATCGCGCTCCAGGCGCCACGTTGAGCGGCGGTGTAACGGTGATGGGTGGTCCGGGCTGGGCCGTGGTGATCTTTGCGATTCCTCTGCTGTTCCTGGGCCTGCTCATCGCGTTCATTTTCTGGCTCGTGCAGCGCGTGACGCGGCCGCGCGTCCCGGTGACCGCATAGAAATCATCTACCAGCGGCGCGTGCCGAATGTCTTGCGCACTCCCAGACTCATGTAGCGGCCCCACGGCCCGTTGCTGCCCAGGTCGGCTACCCCCAGATTCTTATCTCGAGCGCCCAGGCGGTCGAACAGGAAATGCTGGGTCACGCGAAACTCAAATCCTTTGTTCAGGTAGATTCCTGCGCCCCAGGAGTGCTCAATGCCAATCGCATCCGGCGACCAGGTGTACAACGCCTGAGGCACGTTCTTTCCGAATAGGAACGTGGGCGCGCCGTAAACCATGAACCGCCGGAGCAAGCCGCGCCCAAAAGGACGCACTTCGAGAACGCCCGAAAGCATGTACCGTGCGAACAGACTGCAGGGCGCGCTGGCGCCGCCGGTTTGGCCGAACTGGCGCGCGTTTCCGGCGCAGAGATTCGGATCAATCTCGTTGTGCGGCGGAGACAGGTCCAGTTGTGCCCAGCCCCAGAGCATGTCGCGAGGAAAAAACATCCGATCGCCGGCCTCGGCCTGACGCCAACTGCCCCCTGAACCCTCACCTGGGTTAGGCGACGCTGAACTCTGCGCCACCGCTATCGTCGAGATTCCGACAAAGAATGCAAAAAACCATGCCCATCTTTTCATCTTGCCTCCAAGCTCGATTTTCTGTTCTTTGGAAGATGCCCCAAAGCCAGGTCGCGGGATCTCCCGAACCGCGTACGTCGATGTACAACCAAATTTCGCCAGAGCCGAGCGCAACATTGTAACCTGTGCGTTGCGAATGTCAGCCATTTCTATCCTTTACGGAAACTCTGTTCGCCGAATCTTCGAGCTTCGCGGGCAAGAAGCGAACATCGCCTTCCAGAATCCATATCCCCAGACCGATTTATTCCATTCATCGTACGTTCACATTGTCAGGGACTAGTAAAACCCTTGGCAGGACAGGAGTAACGGTTTGGTTCACCGATTGCACAAAGTGCTATACCAGCGCCACCCAGGATTCCTATGCCCCAAGAAGTGTCCGTGTCGTATCAAGCCATCAAGAGCAAGGTCTACCGCTTGATTGATGCTTTGGTGGTCGGAGAGAAGAATGAAGCCGAAGTGCAGGAATCTGTGCGTCGCTGGTGGACTCTGATCCATCCGGCCGATCGTCCGATCGCGCAGAAGTATCTCATGATGGTGCTGGGGCGCTCGGCCGCGGCGCTGGACGCCATGGAAGACGCCTTTGCCTCCAACGGCAGCTCCGAGTCTGCCCATTCGTCGGCGCTCCGCTCGCAGATGGGAAAGCGTATGGTTGAGCGAATCATCAAGGAAACTGGCTCTCGCCCTGCTGTCTAGCCTCGCGATTTTGCGAATTGACAAAGATTTTACAATTCCCGGGTTGCGCCGCACGCGCTCCGCTGCGTATCGTCAGCTTCGCCCGCCGACAAGCCGGCAATTCTACGGAAATTCGCAATAGGGAGCCATCAATGGACCAGTTCGCATCAAAGTTCAGCAAATTTGGAACCTGCCTTCTTTATGGAGCTCTGCTGATTATGGCTACATCTCTCTTCGCCGCGTCCGGAATCTACGGTTTCACTCTGAATTCCATCGATGGCAATCCGGCTCCGCTGGCCGACTATAAGGGCAAGGTCGTCCTGTTGGTAAACGTGGCCAGCCAGTGCGGCTACACACCGCAATACAGCGCGCTCGAATCCATCTACGAGAAATACAAGGACCAGGGGTTCGTCATTCTCGGCTTCCCGGCCAACAATTTCGGCGCCCAGGAACCGGGCACAAATGAAGAGATCAAGACCTTCTGCACCCGCAAGTTCAACGTGACCTTCCCCATGTATTCAAAGATTTCGGTGAAGGGAGCGGACCAGGCGCCGCTCTACGCCTATCTGACCAAGGAAACGGGCGCGGGCCTGACTGGAGACATCAAGTGGAACTTCACCAAGTTCCTCGTAGACCGCAACGGGAAAGTGATCCAGCGCTTCGAGCCTGCGGTCACGCCGGATTCGAAGGAAGTGACGGGGGCGATTGAAAAGCAGTTGAAGTAGAACTACGTTCCCTTCGTCCAGTTCTCCATCGAGAGATCGCGAACCCTGCCGAACTCTCGGGTATTGTTTGTGACCAGCGTCAAACGGAGGCTGCGCGCGTGGGCGGCGATGAACAGGTCGTTGGCGCCGATCATTCGGCCATGAGCCTTTAATTCTGCGCGAATCTTGGCGTAGTGAGAAGACGCGTTATCGGGAAAATCCAAGACCTCGACGTAAAGCAGAAATGCGCTAAGCGCCGCTTCATCCTGCTGCCGTCGTGGCGACACTTCGACGCCGAACAACAGTTCCGACTTGGTGATCACGGAAATGCACACATCGCTGACGGGGACTTTCTGCAGCCGTTTCAGAAGGATGTCGCTCGAGCGCTTCATGATGTAGGAACAGGTGTCGGTGTCGAGCATGTAGCCCGGCATTACGGCTCACGTTCCTGCACGGGCAGGTCTTCGATATCTTCCATGAAAGTCGACGAAGCCGCCGGCGCCTCGGCAAGATAGGACGACCAATCCGTCGGTCGGGGTGAGAGAACTACGTCACTACCTTCCTTCCGTATGAATACCTCGTCAGTCTTGAACTGAAAATCCTTGGGCAGCCGAACGGCTTGGCTGCGATTGTTCATGAAAATCTTAGCCCTGCGTTGCGGTCTAGACGCTTGTGGACGCGCCTGTTTCTTTGGCATATACATAAGTATATGCCATGATGGAGGAGGACGCAAGGGCAACTTGGTGCGACGATAGCGAGGGCAACTGCGATATTTCAGTAACCGCGCCCCGTTCGACGTTGTGAGATAATCCGCGTTCCCCCAGTTCTGCCGCCGGGTGCGTAACCATGTACCTTACACGTAAAGCCTCGATCGTGATTATCATCCTTTTGGCGCTGCCATTCGGGAAAGCAAGCCCTCAATCCGCTCCTACAGATCCTTCCTCGGTTGATCTAGATCAGATTGGCAGGGACTATAACGAAAACGCTGTTGCTGCTGACTTGCGCTACAAGGGCAAGTTTCTGACCCTAGCCGGGAAAGTTGTGAGTGAACAGGACGACCGCTTTTATAAGGGTATGGTGGGAAGAATAGAGCTTGAAAGTAGAATTTACACGAACGGGAACAGTTGGTATTGTTCGTTTGATACCAATCAGGCCAACGCCATTTCCCAAGTACGCAAAGGCCAGATAGTTATCCTCAAGGGACAATTTGTACGCTTCTTGAATTTCTACCATTGTGCCGTGGTCTCGGCTGTTGATCCTCCAACTGAACCAGAACCGCCTGACGGGGTCCCAATAGATTTTAGATTCTTTGATTCGGTCACGACGACTACGCGCGCGGATGCGGCTGGCAGACCGATCTCAACTCAGACGAAGAATCTTTGTATTAATGGCAGGGGCGTTGTCACGTCAATAGCGCCGAGCACTGTTTCTGGGGACACGCCAGCTGTGCGAACAATTTGAATCATCGGAAAGCTTCTGCAAAGGCCACTGGTTTGCACGCTGAACAGCAATGTAAACGACGTTTTATTGGACCTCTCCACGCTGGAGATAGGAGACGTGGTCTTGGTCGATGGATGCAGCGACGGTGAAAGAAATCGGGGCGCATCTGTGCCTCACTTTCACTGTAATCTGACGAACGTATCAAAGATGACATACATGCCCCGCTATAAGTGGGACCCGCACTGCCAAGGAACAAATCCGCTGCGTGATTCGCCGCTGGACAAATACTGCAGGTCAGATTCGAAGTAAGGTGGTTTTTTCGCTCCTGCTTCCGCGGGTTTCCCTCCGTTACCAATTGCGATACGGAATCTTAGAACTGCGAACGGCGACGTTCCCAAAACCCCGCTCACTGTTTAGCAGGATACGCACAGACCTCTCTGATTGGCCGGCGGGATTTGGGTTCGGGCCAACCACCACTTCGCTCAGTGGGAGACTACCCTTGCCCAATGGAATGCAGCGATATGGCGTTGGCATTGATTTCCCCTCCTTAAATCTAAGCTCGGTTTCCTCGTCAGGCACGGGATAACTGGGGGCAACCCCCATCATAACGGGCGATACGATGCGCCATTCTCGCTCTTCGTGAAATTTCTCATGTTTGAAAAATAGCGCAAATCTGTGTAGCTCCATAAGCAGACCTGTCTGGACGATGAGTTTTGCGTTCAAAGCCCCTACGACTGGGACCTGTGGCCTGCCCAGCACATCCGCGATAAGAGAGTTGACCACGTCATATTGCATCTCTGGTTTATAGATGCAGCGTGCTATTGTGAACCGTTCGGGGAGATCCAACTGATCACCTGCGAAGCCAAGTGCAAAGCCCGACGTCGAACCCCCGTATGCGCGCCACTGTGACAACGAATCGCCGTCCTCCGAAAACGAAGCTACAAACAAACTCACATCTTCGTTACCCGGTCCGTCAAGACTCGCCCTCATTTCATTGAGCAACAACAAAGCATCTGGAGGCGCGGTTGTACAACGCTCGGCAAGCTCCTTCGCGACCAAGTTCTTAGCATGCAGGTATTCTTGCGTGTCGTTCAGGAATTGGTGGTGGGTAGCCCAGATTTTCTTGCTTTGAATGATACCCAGAAGGCCCTTTTGGGTCGTGTAGTGATAAAGGAGCGCGGGACACTTCTCTAAAAATACAGAATTCTTGTCCATCCCAACATGCTATGACAGGGCGGAGTCCTTATGGAATGGCTTCATCGAACAGTTCTGGCGTGCGTGTGATTAAGGCCGCCGTTTCGTTCTCGCCGGCAATCATCCGGCTTCCCCCTCCTACCTATCGGAGGCAGCGTATCGGGTATGCCGAGCGTACGCCAGCTGCAAAGTCTCGTCTTTCAACTTTAGCAGTATCAATGCCTTACATCTAGATATCGTAGTACAGCGCGAACTCCCACGGATGCGGTCTTAGCCGGATCGCATCCACCTCCTTCGAGCGCTTGTAGTCGACGTAGGTTCGCAGCGACTCTTCGGTGAAGACATCGCCCTTCAACAGGAAAGCGTGATCGCGCTGCAGGGCGTCCAGCGCGTCTTCGAGCGAGCCCGGCATCGACGGGATGCTCGCCAACTCCTCGGCTTCCAGTTCGTAAATATCTTTGTCCATGGGCAGGCCCGGGTCCATCTTGTTCTCGATGCCGTCGAGTCC
>Ga0116219_10003941_pt1 | contig 11436 bp, 10 predicted proteins | sample Sb_taG_4_FD_91019 | JGI IMG/M metagenome (GOLD analysis project Ga0116219, IMG submission 91019) | Peat soil microbial communities from Weissenstadt, Germany - Sb_50d_6_BS metaG | ecosystem: Environmental > Terrestrial > Soil > Wetlands > Peat | place: Germany: Weissenstadt | collected 2010-09-21
AAGGCCATGCTCGTGTCGACCGTGCACAGATTCGTGCACAGGAGTAAGAAGAGCCGCCGGCAGTTCGTGTTGTTGACTCGCCTGGACCGACCGCGACTTTGCGCAATCTCCATCATTTCAAGTGGTTGCAGAATCCTACGCGGAGGATATCCAACACGGCGCCGGAATGTGCTGCAGGAATTTGAGCAGCGAAAGAAGACCTGCTCCGTCGCTTGCAAGATGTGCTAAGTAGCCAAACATGTCGGGTTCGAGCGGCGATTTCGTGTCTCCCGAGGTGAGCTGGCTTATCCGATACGCTCGGCCGCTGCTATCTCTGCTTGCCGCGGACCTTTTGTGCATGGTTGCCGGCAGCGTTCTATCGCTTCTCGACCCGCTGGTCGTGAAGTGGATGATCGATGTCGCTCTGCCGAAGCACAATCTCCACCTGGTCTTGTTGGGGACACTGGTCTTTTGCGCAATCTACGTTGCCAGCGTGGGGATGAGCTACCTGGCCTCGTTCGTGAGTTGTCTTGTCACGCAGAAGATGGTGTTTCGAATCCGGATATCTCTCTTGCGCCGGATGCATGCGTTGCCGGCACTGCGCCACCGATCTTCTCAGGTCGGAGAGAGTCTGTATCGGATCGAACAAGACGTAGATCGGGTGGCGGAACTGAGCGGGGACATTCTTCCCCTAACCATCCAGATGTTCATCATGGGCATCATGGTACTGGTCACAATGGCCGTTCTGAATTGGCATCTCACCTTGTTGGTGGCCCCGGTTCTGCCAGCCTTCTACTTTTTGCAGCGCAGCTATGCAGCGAAGTTGAGAGAGGTCGCCGACAATGCCCAGAGTCAGTCGGGAAAGATCAACGCATTCCTCGAGGAACACCTGGCAGGCATGCTGCAGTTGCGACTGCTCAACCGTGCTAGTGCGCAAATCAGAAAATTCGCCCGGCTCTCGGCTAGTGGAGCCAGGCTTCAGGTCGCACAGCGCGCGACGGAAATGGCCTTTGGCGGGGCATCAGTTTCGGTCATCGTGCCTGGCATGGGCCTGATTCTCGGGTACGGCGGCTATGAAGTAACTCGTGGAGTTTTGACGGTCGGCGGGCTGGTTGCCTTCTACGGCTATGTCTTTCGTCTGTTTGCGCCTGTCAGTATAGCCATTGATCTCCAATCGAGATTGCAACGTGTGGGTGCCAGCATTCGTCGCATCGTGGAAATCACAGACTCGCCACAAAGACGGGAAAGGCGAGAGATCGCTGTGCCTTTGCGGCGTGATATTCGACCTGACTTGGATTTCCGCTCGGTATGGTTTTCCTACGACGACGCTCGAGTCGTGTTGCACGACATGAGTTTTCGCGTTGAGCCGGAAGAGACGGTAGCGCTGGTCGGCCTCAATGGCTCCGGGAAGAGCACGATCGGCCTTCTCGCAACTGGATTGCACGATCCGGATTCGGGTTCGATCTTGGTCGGTGGACACGACATCCGGAAAGTCGACCGCCGGAGTCTTCGGGCCACGATCACTCTGGTTCCGCAGGATCCGATCCTGTTCGATGGAACGATCAGGGAAAACCTCCTATACGGAAACCCGCGCGCGACTGAGGCCGATTTGGACATGGTTGCCGTCCTCACTCAGCTCGACCGAGTTCTTCGTAGTCTCCCCAGAGGGTTGGATGAACCGCTCGGCCCGCTTGGGGCAAGGCTTTCCGGCGGCGAAAAGAAGCGCCTGGCTTTGGCGCGCACCCTGTTGCAGCAGCCCAAAATCCTGATCGTGGACGAGATCACGAGTTCCCTGGACGCGCCCTCGGCAGCTGGGTTGCTCAGCGGGCTTGAGCGATTTCGCCAAGCCCGAACCCTGGTGGTGGTATCTCACCGGCCGTCGACGATCTTGTGGGCGGACCGAATCCTGGTGGTGGACCAGGGTACAGTCGTCGGTTCCGGGAAGCATGCAGACTTACTCTCAAGGTGCGAAGCATATCAGAGAATCTGGACATCTCAGGATCCCGGGATGTCCGCATCCACGCCAGGTTTTCGAGAAGTGGATGGGTGCGGCTTCCGAGTTGAAGCACAGGGCTTTGCGCGATGACCATGCAGCGATGGACTCCAAGCAATGTTCGACAACGAATTTTCAACAAAAGGGAGACGACGCCCCACATGCTCGACCATTGTCACGATTCCGGCCAGATGCGGACTGACCCGGGGTTCGCATTCCACCAGGTCTGGTTCAATATCCTCAATCCCAACAGCCTCGCCTTCGTAGCCGCGAATGCGCCCGCGGACGCTGTCAGCTCATTTCAGGTGCACCAACAAAAGGTCGCCAGTCTTTCGCTGCACGTTGCCAGCACGATGCTTGTGCGACAACTGCTGCGGAGAGAAGGGAATCCTTCCAGCAGTTCTTTCTCACATGTCTTTCACTCTGTAATGTCGAAGGGAAAGAGCGCGTTCCTGCTGGTTGCCTGCACTCTTGCACGAGTAGGCCTCGACACGGTTCGCGCTCTGAGGTTCGGGATTCCGAGAAGGTTGCAACTTTTCTTGTCGGCGACCATTCTGACGAAGCTTGGAAGCCTGCTGACCGACCATGAAGTCGGTGGCGACCCGGTAGCGCAGGGTCAGATCGACACCGGGATAGCAGGAAACGCGATTGCAAGTCTTTCTGCAGAGCAATCCGATCTAAGCTCCGTGGCCGAGGACATTCTGAGAGCGCTGAATGTCTCTTTGCCCAACGACCTATCCCGCTTGATATTTGTGGCTACCCTGCGCGACAACAATTCCGGCCACTACTACCATCCGGAACTGGTACGCAGATTCTCGCCGGAGGTGGCTGATCAGGCGATGCTTGCCTGTCATCGCCAGATCTACCAGCAGGTGGTCGAACTGGCTCTGGAAGACTTGACAGACCAACTGGACGTATACATGGCGACCGTTCGAGCTCCAAGGGAACGACTCATCGAGAGTTGGACAAAACTGCGAGCATACCGAGCTACCATCCCGATGGATGCCGATCCCATCTCGGCCGAGATCTTTTTTATGAAGGTTGAGGTGGCCGTTGCGATCTTAGGGGCGAGACTTCCGTACAGAAACCAACGATAGAGGTGGCAGTGTCCGTTGTGCACAAATTTTTGTTGGATTCGCCAATCTCGCAGCGGCTCGTGGCAATCCTGTGGCTTTTCTTACTGACCGTTGTAGGCCTCCTCGGCTTGAGCTATCTGACAATTGACAACCTTTCCGCCGCCAGAGCTTATGTAGGAGGGGAAGGACTCTGGTCCAAAGCGCAGAAGCAGGCGGTGTACGACCTGCTGCAATATTCGATCTCGCGTTCGGAGCAGGACTATCAAAAATATCAACACGCCCTCCTGGTACCGCTGGGAGACAGGCAGGCCCGACTGGAACTGGAGAAAGCTGTTCCCGACATGAGCGTTGTCCGCAATGGCTTCCTCCAGGGCCGCAACAGCCCGGAAGATGTGGAAGGCATGGCGAAGTTGTTCCGTCGCTTTCGCCATTCGAGATACATGTCTGAGGCAGTTCGGATCTGGGCCCAGGGTGACGCACTGATTGAGCAACTCGAGAGGCTTGGTAGCGAGTTGCACGGTGAAATCTCTTCCGGGAAGGCCGATCCTCACAGGGTCGCAGAGATTGCTCGACAAGTGGATCTCGTTGGAAACCAACTCGCCCCGCTGGAGGATAGGTTTTCTTACGCATTGGGAGAAGGAGCACGCCGCGCAAGAAACTCATTTCTGGCGGTCACATTCGGGGCCGCTGGCGTGTCGGTGTTCGCAGGACTCTTGTTCACCTTCTTTATGTTGCGCCACGTTCGCCAGAACGAGAAACGGTACAGGCATCTCATCAACACCTCCAATGACGCAATTCTTGTGCTGGACGCCCAGACAGGTGTCATCCTCGAAGCCAACGAAACCAGCAGTCAACTCCTGGGGAGACCGTTGGAAGAGCTCGTGGGTATTTCCAGCGAACAGATTGTGCTGGAGATTGATCGGGAACAGTACCGCGGGGTGTTAGACACCACCTTGAATGGTGTGGCGGTCGCCGGAGAGCGATTGCATCTCAGCCTTTCTGACGGCCGCTGGATAACGGTCGAAATCAATACCAGCCTGACAGAGTTTGAAGGGAAGACAATCATTCAGGGCATTTTCCGCGATATCACGGCACGGCAGCGATTGGAGGAGGAGTTGAGGCAGGCCCACAAAATGGAGGTAGTCGGTCGACTGGCGGGCGGGATCGCCCACGATTTCAACAACCTTCTCATGGTGATCCTCACCCAGGTTTCGAAGCTTCAGCGATTATCCAGTCACCGGCAACTTTTGGAGCATGCAGAGACGATTCGAACGGCCGCCGAACGGGCGGCTTCCCTTGCCAAGCAGTTGCTTGCCTTCGGGCGCAAACAAGTACTGATGCTCCAAGTATTGGACCTGAATGAACTGCTCGGGGAGGTGAAGGAAATGCTCTCCACTCTTCGGGAGCAGCAGGTCGAATTGACGGTCATGCCCAGCCCGCAACCACTTCCGGTCGAGGTCGATCCGGCAAAGATAGAGCAAGTAATCATGAACTTGGCCGTAAATGCATGTGATGCGATGCCCACCGGAGGCACACTGAAGATACAAACCTCCAACGTGTCGAGGCCAGATTCCCAAACCGGCGCAGGGGCCCCCACAACTAGTTATGCATTGTTGGAGATCACTGACACCGGTTGCGGCATGGACGCAGAAACGAAGGCTCACCTCTTTGAGCCGTTTTTCACTACCAAGCCAATCGGCAAAGGCACGGGCCTCGGACTCTCGAGCGTGTACGGCATTGTCAAACAGAGCGGCGGGATGATCGAAGCGGACAGCGCACTGGGTGCAGGTACCACTTTCAGAGTTTACCTGCCCATCACTGAGCGGCCCCTAAGCTCACGGAAGATGCCCAAGGTCTCCAGTCCGGTGCCAATGAGCTCGCGAACCGTGCTCTTGGCCGAGGATCAGCCATCCATTCGGAGCGTGTTGCGTGAATCACTCGAGTCCCAAGGTTACAGGGTTTTGGAGGCCCAGAACGGGAGAGAAGCGCTGAAACTCGCCGAGCACCATCCCGGCCCGATCGATGTCTTGGTCACGGACGTGATTATGCCCCAGATCCGTGGGTTCGAGTTGGCAAAGCGCGTGACCGAATTTCGCCCCGACATCCGCGTAATCTTCATGTCAGGATATTCTGAAGATGCGCTGCTCGAAAATCGCTTGCTCTCTCAGGGTAACGCGACATTAATTCAAAAGCCCTTTGACCCGGAAGACCTGGTTCAAAGAGTCAGTGAGTCTTGGAGTGAGAAGCCCAGGGCAAGGTAGGACATGCAGCCGCCTCGTGTAGAGTCTTGCTGTCTCCAACCCGAGATTGAGAGTGTCCCTGGTGGGATCTTTCGCCGTGCTGTGGCTCTTAGGTCCGCGTGAGCGGTTTGAGCAAGGCAGGTTTGCCTCCCGCAACAGGCGAGATGGCTCGACAAGCTTCTGTGGATCACGTATCTCGTCATGTCGCTGATTACTCAAGAAATCCGGATCGGAACCTGTGATCGGCGTGCCCGCGCGGGATTATCTTTGCAGTGGCGCAGTGAGGCGCTGCGCATGTCGCTGCGGCGCTTCCATCACTTGCTTTGTGGTCTGGCGGGCCTCCTCACAGAATTGTTCAGCTGCGGCGTCCCATCTTCCGGCGATAAAACTCTCTTGCCTTGTGCCGGTTGCCGCAAGTCTTCATCTCACACCAGCGGCGATTGCTGCTTCGGCTGTTGTCGATGAAAAGCCAGTCACAGTCATCTCCGGCGCACTGTCGAACGAGTTTCGTCTCGTCTGAGGTCAGAAGGTGCATTGCCGATCGAATGATCTCCCACAACAAGCGGTCGGTTATGTTCTTCTTGTCTTGCCACATCCAGGCAAATCCTTCACCTATCGGAAGCACAACAGCGCGGGCATTCGCGGCTCGGAAGACTGCATTCAGCGCCAACATGTCCTTCAGCGGCGGATTGCTGGTGGTCGCCGTCGCGGAAAAGATCCTGAATATCCTTTCTCGCAATGCTACGGCTCGCCGATAGAGCTCAGCAGCGTAGCGCGGCCGATTCGTTTCCAGGGCTGCTGCTTCCCGCGCCTCCGAAGCGGAGAGGACTCCTGTTTGCACACCGAATGCCAGGAGGTCCGCATACCCCTTGAGCCGGCTCTTGGGATTGCTGGTAGGACGGTCGTCGACCGTGTTCGCAAAATCCAGGCACAATCGTCCTCCGGTCAGCTCGAACGGCGATTTTGAAATGCGAGACATGCGACGAACCAGATTCTCCAGTCTTCTTAGAGGGCTTGACAAGAAATATCACCACATTTTAGCATATAACCAGCGTGAACGATAAGCTGGTTATATCGGATATCCAGACGGAAAGGGTGGAAACAATGGCGGTTGTATCACCTGGATCGAGCGAGGAATTGCGTGGGTTTTGGATTCACTTGGATGCCGATGTCATCAACCCGACCGTCATGGCGGCCGTGGATTCTCCCGAACCGGGTGGGCCGACAATCAAGGAACTGGAGGATCTTTTGACTCCGATCGTCCGCCATCCCCGAGCGCTTGGCCTTGAACTCACTATTTACGATCCCGGACTTGACCCTGACCGATCGTGCGCCACGCGGCTTGTGTCGTTGCTGGAGGATGTTCTCCTCGGAGTTCGCTCGCTTGACGGGAGGGCTGCATGATCGCTCGAATATGGCACGGGATGGTTCCCGTTTCGAAGGCTACTGAATACCTGGACCTCATGTGCAGGATTGCGCTGCCCGAGTATCTGGCTACGCGCGGAAATCGAGGGGCGTGGTGTTTGCACCGCAGAGATGCAGATGTAACGCATTTCGAGATGCTGACGTTCTGGGACGACACCGACGCCATCAAGTGCTTTGCTGGGGACGATTACAGCATGGCGAAGTATTACGATTTCGATTCTGACTACTTGATCGAAATGGAGCCTCATGTATGGCACTACGAAGTGTATTCGGATAGCTCGCCCGATCCATGCCGGCCAACTGATGGCCGCAATGTGAAAGACGGAAACACGATTGCCCGGGTCTGGCGCGGAGTTGTCCCCATCGAGGAGGCTGAGGCTTACTTTCGCTATTTGACTGACTTCGGCTTCCGAGACTATCAAACTTATGCGGGCAATCTCGGGATCCATCTGCTGCGCCGGACAGAAGAGGCGCGGATGCACTTTCTCCTGCTGTCGTTCTGGGAGTCGCGTCAAGCTATCGTCGCGTACGCGGGCGCCGACATTGCCAAAGCCCACTATTACGCCTACGATCTTGAGTGCCTCATCGATCCGCCACTTAACGTCGAACACTATGAGGTCTGTTAAGTGCCTAAACTAACCCCCATGATGCTTCCCCAGGCACCACCAGAGTGAGAGCCCCGGGCATTCGTGGACCGCGCGGCCTCTCTACTGCGTCGCACATCATTATGAAAGTATTCCAATCATGAACAATGTAACATCGGCGCAGATGCGGGCCATCGACTCCGCCACCAATGAGCCGCATGGCTCAGCTACGTGTGAAAAGAGACGAACTACGTACTGCCCTGCAAGGCGTGGCTGTCGCCTTGGGTCTTGTTGATGTTGGACCTGCTTTTGGCGACTCGCGATCGAGTCGGCGACTACCCAAGCCGCTCCAATGAAAGCTAGGTTGATCGCGTTGCCAGCCTACACGATATGTTCATGGGGATCTGTGAAGAGCGAGGGCGCTCACACCAGGGCACTGAAGCCGATTAGCATCGTGGTGAGCAAGCGCGAGGCAAGAGCAGCCAGAATTCCTGTGAGTATGGCGGTGGCAGCGAGCAGGTCAAAAACGCCGGTCACTACCGCCCAGAACCTTTGATTCCAACAAAGAGATGCCCCGTCATCTCTTTGTTGGAATCAATCGACGTCCAAACAACTCACAACAATATTCAACGGGGCTGTCAACTTTGCCGCGAGGGCGGCATCAGCGTACCGCATTTCATCGAGCAAAATATTCGTTGTCGCGCGAAACGCCCTCTTGAGCGCGACGGGTTCTAGGGACTGCGCAAGGCAATCTGCAGCTTGGACCCGTAGTTCTTCCGGAAGGTCGTCGAGACCTCTCCCTTGGACAGCAGCGACTCCATGCCGCTTGCACGCAAGCGTGAGCACGCTGTCGCGCATGCCGCTCAACATGTGTTCTGCCTGCAGACGTCGGCCTCGCGCAATACTTGAACGTACGTGCAGCGCGTACAGCCAAGCCATTCCTATCACGTCTGTCGAATCGGGCTGTGCAGCCGGAATGGGTTCCCCGGCAGCACCGAAGATAAGGCTGAACTTGGGGCCGATCGCCCGAAATTCAGTGGCCTGCCAGAATGAGAGGTCGACTTGGAGAGTGCTGTTTAGCAGGAACACGCGATAAAGAAGCGTACCGCGTCTGACATCATGGTTCGTCACAGCCGCATGATCGCTGTACATACGGTGAGTCCAATCAGCTAACACTTCATTGAAGTCTGCATCCGCAGCTAGACACAAAGCCAGGTCAATGTCAGACCACTGGTCCTGCCGGCCTAATGCCGCGGAGCCTAAGTGTGCCGCCCCGATGATACGTGCATCTGCCTCGGCCGCCGAAACCAATTCCTGGCGAATGTGTTCTCGTTCCTGCTCCGTAAACATTTGCATACGTGCCTCGCGCAATTCGGCTTCATTCAAACAAAAGCAACTGCAGCACATCAACCAACTGCTTCGGCGGGGCAATCCCGCAGGGATTGTAGTTGACGGAGCGGACCTCGAAGGGATCTCGTCGTCGCACTAGACTGAGGAAGGTCGGTAAACCACCTCCGAAAGCAATCTTTCTAGCTCCTCTTCTTTGTTGTTCCTCTGTAAGAAGCGATCACCCGATTTATGGATCACGCTCTAGCGAATCCACGACATCCTGGTCTCACAAAGGGGCGGATGGTGGCGTAACGAGATTGCAAAAGGATTTCAGGTCAGTAGGCCGGCGCGACAGAGAGCAATACTGATGCGATGTTGTTCAAGGCCGGATCCGAGTTCTTTCCTTCGTCGACGCCGAGGTTCAAGTGCGCCAGCTCGTTTCATGATTTCGTCGATGACCGACTACAAACTCGAACGCAGCATCAATGTGCACCATTGTGCTATTGATGAACACGATGTCATCGCACTCAAAGACAGAGAGTGTCTTCATCGCTTCAAACGCCAACGGCAGTTCCGTACAAGCTAGGCAGACTATTGGCGGATGCGCGAACTGAGGATCGAAACACCTCCGCGCAATCTGCACCAGCCGATCGGATGCCCCGGCACTCCTGCCGTGCTGCATGTCTGCGACCAATTCTATCGCCATGGCCCGGACAGCTTCGTCGGCGGGTCCAGCGGCTTCGACCCCGTACTTGGCAAATTCCTGACCAAATCGCAATGACCTCATCGTGAGATCTGTACCCAGTAGCAGAACCCGCCGTGCCCCAATCAGCGCACTTTTTCTTGCCATCTCCTCGACAATGCTGATGACTGGAATCCGAAGGCCTCGAACGATGGGATCGAATCGATGATGAGCACTGTTGCTTGCGATGAGCGCGAAGTCCACACCACTCATCTCTAGGCGCATCAGGGCGGCGCGATGGTACTGGTCGAATCGCGACCAGGATTGCTCGTCGCCGTCGGATCCGAGGTAGGAAATGGCCACCGCCAGATCAAGTGACTCGATGCTTATCTCAGGTGTCGACGGCACACTGGGCAGATTGGCGGCAAGATGCCATCGCTCGCTCCGGCGGCAAAGCTCTGAATAGTAGTGGTCTGTGGACTGCCATGCGACCCCGCCGACGATCCCTATCTTCTTCATCGCTTTCCTGTCCCAGTGTCCTCAGCTGGCGCCAGCGTGCTTCACGAACATGACACCAATCTGACTTGCTAAAGGGAACGCTTGTCCAAATGCCGCGTGCCATAGTCGTGCACGTTGCGCGTGGCGAGGAATGCCATCACCGCGGTCATGCGAGGGTTGAGGGCACGTCGAAGGTCCCCTCAACCACTTGAACAAAAGTTCTTTCTTCGCGGAGAATAATGCGTTTGTTTTGAGCCACAGTAAAGTTCTCGACTGCTTCCTTATCCGACTTCAATCGTGCCCGGTATTGTTCATATGAGGACAGACTTTCGAAGGAGATCAGGCCCCATGCGACATCGTTTGTGCCTTCGTGCGGAAGAAAATATCCAACGAGATGGCCGCCGCAGCGAGGGATGATGTGCCCCCAATTTTCGGCATACTTCTTGAATTCGTCCTTTTGAAAGGGATCAATCTGATAGCGAATGAAACAGGTAATGCTCATTGTTGTCCTCTTGTTGTCCGATCTCGCCGCCCGGTGGCCCTGTGCAGCGGGAAGCGCAATCACACTAGCGATGAAGCCAAGCACTTCACGCCGGGTTACACCATCACGCCAGGACGCCGTCGGCTGCATTGTTGCTAGTATGCTCGACGGGCAGTATCAACACTTCGTTAGTGATCGAAGTATAAATGCGCCGACAGGACTAGATTCAAGACGAACCTCTGGCCAAGCCAGAGAAGTTAGGAAGCGAACGCTGCGCGCCCGGAAAGTGCAGTGAGAATAAAGGTGTGAGTATGACGAACTGTGCCGACCTCGCCGTTTCCAGGATCGCAGCCGCGATCGGGGAGACTGCGCGTGTCCGTATTCTCTATTCCCTGATGAACGGCCATGCACGTACGAGTACCGAGCTTGCTGCAGTGGCGCGTGTGAGCGCCTCCACGGCAAGCGCCCACCTGAACCACCTGAGGGCAGCGCGTCTGGTAAAGGTCTTCCCCCGAGGTAAGTATCGCTATTATGGCCTGGAGGAGCCGGGCGTAGCCGATGCGTTAGAAGCTCCAGCGGTTCTTGCTGGCGGTGTTGTAGGCAACTTCGTGCCGAAGACACCGAGCCATCTGCGCGATGCTCGAACCTGTTACGACCACATGGCAGGGAGGCTAGGCGTGCTCCTTCACAATCGGTTCAAAGCGCTTGGATGGCTATCGGAAGGTAGAGAAAAAGGCAAGCTTGCATACGATCTCACTTCAGAAGGGACTGCGGCAGTCGAGGCTCTTGGAATTGACCTACATGGGACTCGGTCGCTCCGGCGCCGATTCGCGTACGCGTGTATTGACTGGAGTGAGAGACAGCCTCATGTTGGCGGCGCCTTAGGTGCGGCTCTTCTGAAAACTGCCCTAAAGTGAAAATGGTTGATCCAGGAGCTCGATGACAGGGCCCTGACTGTAACAAGACTCGGCCGTCGTGAGCTGGAAAGGCGATTTGGACTCATGTTAGCCGAATCTCCACCGAACACATTGAGGCCACGGCAACTGGTCTGATTTGGGATCACGAACTCCCGCTCGGCTGTGAAACGGTGGCTGAAGGCCACATTTGCGGGACTTTCCCGACGACCACCTGCGCGGCGGTTTGCGCGAG
>Ga0116219_10003942_pt1 | contig 11435 bp, 10 predicted proteins | sample Sb_taG_4_FD_91019 | JGI IMG/M metagenome (GOLD analysis project Ga0116219, IMG submission 91019) | Peat soil microbial communities from Weissenstadt, Germany - Sb_50d_6_BS metaG | ecosystem: Environmental > Terrestrial > Soil > Wetlands > Peat | place: Germany: Weissenstadt | collected 2010-09-21
GTCGATGCTGTTGGGGACCACGGCGGTCTTGGTGTGGGCATTGCGGTACGAAACGCCCTGCGTGTCGGGGAGGAACCACGCGTCGGCTTCCATGATCACCAGCCGTCCCAACTCGAGCTGCTCCGCAGCGTGGTCGAGGACAGGACGCCAAACGTTCATCTCGGCCACCTGGAGTCCGAATACCGCCCGGAGATCCTCGGGAGGGAACTTGAAGAAGGTCCACTGATCGCCCTCGAAATCGGTGCTGATGGTGAACGCGGCGGCGGCCAGCGGATCGAGACCCAGGGAATGGAGCAACTCGATCCAGAGATCGACATAGCAGTTGGTCTCCGTCCACGTCCGCTCGGTCGCGTGCAGTGGATGCGGGCGGTAGCTCGCCGCATCGACCGCCACCACCCGGATTCCGGGTCCCGCGCTCACCCCCAGAGTCGGTCCCGCACTGCCACCGGCCAGTCCCCGGGGTGCATCCCGTGCGTCCGCAACAAGGCCAGGGCGATGCGGTCGAGGCCGAACCCGAAGCAACACGAGTGGGCTACCTCACCGTCGGCGGTCACGATCCCGAATGGTTGCCCGAAGTGGTCGAGGTGGCAGTTCGACGACCCGATCGCCGTCGGGTGGTCGGCGGAGTCGATCGGCGTCACGATTTCGTACTTGAGAGTCTCTGCCCGCTGGTTGTCGGCCAGTATGCGGCCAACCCGCCCGAAGAAGGGATCGTTCGCCACCACCGTCTCGACTTCCAGGCCGAGCGAGCCGAGGATCTCGACGCCAAGCTGCAGCCACCGGTCCCGGTTCTCGCTGGCCCGTGCGGCGTCGCCGACGTAGACCAGCTCGTGCATGCGAAACGCCTGCATCCGGGCCGGGTCCACGCTGGGCTCGTGGCGGTAGCACCAGCCGGCGACGTCGTAGCGGCCCCCGCCCTCGGGAAGGGTACCGGCCAGGGTGGGATAGAGGGGATGGCAGGCGGCAGGACACAGGTTCACTCCGGCCGCCTCGAGCAGCGCCGTCCAGTCACCCCCCGACTGCGCCACGTCCATCAGCTTCCTGTGGTCAGCGTTGTTCCCCGTGAAGGTCGACACCGAGCCCAACAGGTCAGGAAAGGAGGAGAGGTACCCCGTGCGTTCGAACACATCGCGGGGCATCACCGGTGGGAACCGGTAGCTCACCGCCCCTTCGGACGCTGCCGCCGCTACTGCCAGGCTGTCCACCGCGGCCACGATGTCCTCGTAGACCGATGAGCGGCCGTAGATCCCATCGGTCCCCGTGGGGACCAGGAGTCCGGCCGTCATGAGTTCGTCCCGGAAGAGTCCTCCGTCAGTCATCACACCATCAATCGTCCTTGTGGATCAGCAGCATCTGCGCGGTGTTGCTGTTGATCCGATCGTTGTTGACCATGACGGCCGCACCATGCGCATCGCGCAGGATCCGCCCGAGGCTGTACGGTGAGTCCTCCCGGTAGCCGGCCATGCCGCAGATGGCCATGGCCCGGTTCACGATGTCGACCACGAGCGTCGAGGCGGACACCTTCAGTGAGTTCATGGCGATGGCAAATCCCATGCCGGCCAGGGTGTCGAGGTCGTCGCACTGCCGGTCATAGCGCCGGGCTGTGCCCCGGACGAGCTCCTCCATCCGCTGGAGCTGTGCAATCAGCTCAGCCAGGCGGAGGGCGGACGGCGGGGTGACGCCGGGCTTCTTGCGAGCCTCGGTCCGTACGAAGTGCCGGGCCTTGTCGGTCGCCGAGGTGGCCAATCCGAGCCAGACGTTGCTCCAGAGGATGTGCGACACCGGCAGCATGGTCCGGCTCGATATGTCCGCATAGGCATCGTCCAGTATGTGGTCCGCCCCACCTTCGGCGACGAGCCGGAAGCCGAGGCTGCAGGTGCCCCTGAAGCCGAGGGTGTCCCAGCCGCTGATCGGCTCCAACGTGAGCCCCGGGGCCTGGCAGAGCACGAGGACCTGGTCGTTCGGTGGGCTCTCCGGGGCGCGACGAGCGGTGGCGAGGATGCCGTCCGCGTGCTCGCCGTAGGAGATGACCGGGGCCATCTTCTCGAGTCGGATGTCACCGGCGTCATCGCGCTCTACCGTGCACACGCTGGTGCGAACGTCACCACCGACTCCGACTTCGGTCGTCGCCGAGGCGAGCAACAGCTGACGCTCGCCCAGGTCGGCCAGGTAGTCGCGGAAGAAGGCGGACCGGCCGTGGCGCACCAGGCTGGCCACCTGGATCTGGTGCATCGCATAGATCATGGCGGTCGACGCGCAATGTCGCCCGAGCTCGAACACGATGTCCGCGACCTGTCCGACCGTGACACCGGGACCCCCGAGCTCTGAGGGGACCAGCACGGACAACAGCGATTCCGCCCGCAGCGCGTCGAACGCCTCGGTGGGAAAACGAGCTGCGCGATCGACGTCATCGGCGGCGGGTCCGGCAACTTTCGCACCGATACGCTCCGCCTGGCGCGCCCAGTCGTTGACGGGCACCTCCCAGTCACTCATGAAGCGAGCTCCGCTGACCTAGGACCCGGTCAGTTCGCTGAGCGCGACCCGGATCGCGGCAACGGACTCGAAGGTGCTCTTGCGCAGCATTGCCTCGGGGAACTCGACGTCGAACTCGTCTTCGAGTGCAAGCATGACGTTGACGCTGGCGTGCGAGGTCATCCCCGCCTGGTAAAGGTCGTCCCCGTCGCGGATCTTGGCCATGTCGACGGGGAGGTGGCCGTGCTCGGCCAGAATGGTACGGATCATCTCGTCCATCAGGCGGCCCCACCAATGTGGGCCGGGACCGCGGGCATCCCGGATCGCTCCGCCGAGTCGGTCCCGGAACGGCACAGCGCGACCACCACGGCTGCGGCCACGTCCCCCTCGTGGGTGAGGCTGACGGCCAGGTCGGCGATGCCCGCCTGGTCGGCCAATGCCGCGGCGTGACCCGAGAGGGCCATGGTGCACCAACCCCGGGAATCGCGGCGTACCTCCACGGACCGCCAATCAGGCTGGTGACCGACAGGACGCAGCACCTTGATGGTTGCCTCCTTGGCCGCGAAGCGCGCGGCCAGGCCGGCGGCCCGGACCGGAGGCGAGCCCGTACAGGAGCTGATCTCGTGCTCCGTGTAGACGCGCTGCAAGTAGCGAGTACCGAATCGGGCGACGCTATCGGCCACCTGGCGGACCGCCACGACGTCCGTCCCCACACGAATAGCAGTTCCCGTGCTCATTCAGCCCGTTCTCCCCACGCAATTGGCTTCTCGTTCCAACCGGCACCGCCATGTGATCGCAGGCCGGGCCGTCATCCACTGGCGCCGATGGGGACCAACCCCGCGAGGAAAAGAGCATAACGGCGACCTCCGGCTCGGTGAGTGAACGAGTGCCAAGGTCAATTCCCCCAATCTGAACGCCGGGTCCCCAATCTAAACATCGGAGTCACCCGCCAACTTGATATCTCGGCCGAACGGCCACGCGCCTTGAACCGGAATTGCTACGGGGTCTTCGTTCAGCCGTGTGCTCAAATGGCGCCATGGGAGCGGCACCGGCGGAGGCGATTGCTCACGATGTCCTGGCTGGCTCGATCTGGGAATGCCGTTGGAACGACCCGGACTCGGGCGTGGATGTGGCACAGATGTCCCTCGACGACTTGTCGTGGATCCCGGCGACGGTGCCCGGGACCGCGGCAGAAGCGCTGAGGAACCTCGGCCGGTGGAGTTGGGGAGACGACGATCAAGGCCTGCTCGATGGGAGCGAGTGGTGGTACCGGTGCCGGTTCGACCTTCCCGCGGCCTCCCCACGGGGTCCCTGGCGGCTCGAGATCGATGGGCTGGCCACCGTCGCCGATGCATGGCTCAACGGCGAGCTCGTCCTCCATTCGGAGAACATGTGGGTCGCTCACCAGATCCGCGTCGACCACCTCGACCCCCACAACGTGCTGCTGCTCCGCTTCGCCGCCCTGGCTCCCTTACTGGCCCAACGCAGACCCCGCCCCCGATGGCGAAGCCTGCAGCTTCGCTCCCAGAACCAACGCTGGTACCGCACGACGCTTCTCGGCCGCGTCCCGGGATGGTCCGCCTGCGGGGCACCAGTAGGACCATGGCGCCCGATCCGCTTGCACCACGCGGATGCACGGCCGTTCGTGGCCGAACGCCGCGTGATGGCGAGCTGTGACGGAACGGACGGAAGCGTCAACATCCGATTGCTGCTCCAGGGGGTCGACGCCGGTACCGAGGTGGAGCTCCGCGTCGGGGATCACCTACGGCCGGCCACCGTCTTCGAGGTCGATGGGCATAATTTCGTCGACGCCGTCGTCCGCGTACCCGACGCCGAACGGTGGTGGCCCCACACCCACGGCGCCCAGCCGCTCTATCCGGTGCGCCTGACCGTCGAGGGCTTCGACCTGGACCTTGGTACCGTCGGATTCCGCACCGTGGAGGTCGACCGGGACGGTGGTGCATTCAGCATCTCGGTGAACGGTGTCCCCGTGTTCTGCCGGGGAGCGTTCTGGGTGCCGCCCGACGTCGTCACCCTGGGCTCTGCCGAGGCCGCACTGCGAGAGTCACTCCGGCTGGTCGTCGAGGCCGGCATGAACATGCTGAGGATCGGTGGCTATATCTCCTACGAAGACAGCGTGTTCTGGGACATCTGCGATGAACTGGGAATCCTGGTCTGGCAGGACTGCATGCTGGCCGGCTTCGACCCACCCGAGGATCCTGAGTTCGTCGAGAGCCTGCGCGTCGAGCTCAACCAGCAGCTTGGCAGGCTCCAGAGCCGTCCATCGCTAACCGTGGTCTGTGGCAGCAGCGAAACCCATCAACAGGCGGCAATGTTCGGGCTACCGCGCGAACGCTGGCGCAGCCCACTCCTTGAAGAGACCATCCCGGCCATCGTGGGCGAGATCGTTCCAGATGTTCCCTACGTGGTCTCGTCGCCGTCCGGCGGAGACCTGCCGTTCGAGCCGGGCCAGGGCGTCTCCCACTACTTCGGCGTCGGCGCCTATCTGCGACCCCTCGCCGACGCGCGCACATCGGAGGTGCGTTTCGCGGCCGAATGCCTCTCATTCGGCACCCCGCCCGAGCAGTCCACCGTGGAACGGTGCTTTGGTGGCGCCAACGTCGCCGGTCACCATCCGTCTTGGAAAGCTGGCGTAGCGCGCGACAGCGGTTCCTCGTGGGACTTCGAGGATGTCCGCGACGACTACGTCCGCCGGGTCTTCGGCATCGACCCGTTCCGCGCCCGCTACGCCGATCCGGAACGGTATCTCGATCTCGGAAGGGCGGTCGTGGCCCACATCATGTCGACCGTCATGGCGGAATGGCGCTGCGAACAGTCAACCTGCGCGGGAGCGCTGATCCTCAGTTGGCACGACCTGTGCCCGGGCGCCGGGTGGGGACTGCTCGATTCGTTTACCGCGCCGAAGGCGCCGTGGTACGCACTCCGGCGAGTACTCGCGCCGGTGGCGGTGCTCATGACGGACGAGGGGCTCGCCGGTCTGCGGGTCCACGTCGTCAACGACCAGGCGACGTCGATAGAGGGCGGGTTACGACTGACCCTCTACAACCATGGCGGGGCGGCGGTCGAAGAGGTGGAGTCCGTCGTTGAGGTCGATGAGCACTCGGAACGGCAGTGGAATGCCGCCACGCTTCTGGGGGGCTTCCGGGACCTCACGAACGCCTATCGCTTCGGACCGCCGGCGTACGACGTCGTCCGGGTCAGGCTGGACACGGGCGGCGTCGTCAGCGAGGCCATCCACCTCCCGGCGGGATCCGGGCGTCAACAGGAGGCCGACATCGGGCTCGAGGCCCACGCGTGGCTCGTCGGCGACAGCTGGCAGCTCAACATCCGCACGCGCCGGTTCGCCCAGTGGGTCGCCATCGAAGTCCCGGGGTTCGCCCCAGACGACTCCTGGTTCCATCTTGCGCCGGGCGGCGAGCGCACCATCAGGCTCCGGTCGCTGGCCGACGGGTCGCCAAAAGGGCGGGTGCGGGCACTCAACTGCCTCTGCTCGAGTCCCATCGTGGTCGAGCAATGACGCGACCGAACAATGACAACGAGGTCGTTCGAGAAGGGGCGGGGCCGCCACCGGATGCCGCTCACGGCTCCTTCGACGTTCAAGTTTCCTGAGGTGCCTCGTCGAATTCGAGCCTGACGGTGTCGTCGATCTGTCCGCGCGCCGCGGCCAGATCGACCAGGTTCTCGACGGATCCGAACACCTCGCACACATTTGTACGTCCTCCCGTGGCCCAGTCGAGCAGATCTCCCTGCCTCTGGTTCCGGACCACGCTCGACACATGGGGCAGGGCAGCCACGTCGTCGAGGCCTTCCACGCCGACCAGGCGCGTGGCCGACATCGGGGTCTGGATCCAGGCGAAATAGCCCACCCGTGGCCACTTGCGTTCGAGGATGCGTTCGAGCGCAGGCTCGGCGTTCATGTCGTGGCCCAGGGCAAGCCGGAAGACCAGGGGCATGATCGGCGGGCCGCCGGCCAGCTCCATGATCACTTGGACGTTCCCGCCGAGACGGCCGTTCACCTCGACGATACGGGGACCGTCCGGTGTGAGCTTCATGTCGACGTTGATGACGCCGTCGGTGACTCCGAGCGCCAGTACAGCGGCCTCCGCTGCCTCGAACACCTCCGCCTCGGTCGACGAGTCGATGTGACTCGGCAGGAAGCAGCCTCGGCCACGGAAGGGTGGCGCATGCCTGAACTTGCCCGTGGTGGCCAGATGCCACACGCGACCCCCCTGGACAAGCAACTCCACCGCGATGTCGTCGGCAAAGGGGCCGCTCGTGGCCCGGTCCGCCAGGTACTCCTCGACGAGGAGGCCGCCTTCCCGGTCACCGAATCTGGCCAGGAGCTGTGACAACTGCCGGCTGTCGTCGGCCCGGGCCGTCGCGACGCTGCTGGCACCGCGCCTGGGCTTGACGACCACCGGGAAGGTGACGCGTTCGGCCAGCGCTTCCATCTCCCGGGCGCGCTCCTCCTCTCCCAGGGAAGGGGACGGCACCTCCCACACCGCTGGGCCAGGCACGCCGGCTTGACGCAGCGCGAGCCGTTGGAGGTACTTGTCAGACAGGCGGTCGGCCGTGGGGACGGAGTGGTAGGTGAGCGACAGTCGCCGGGCCAGTGCAGCCGCCAGCGGCATCTGAGCCTCCGAGAACGTGAGGATGCCGCCCGGCGCGTGCGGTTCCAATGCGGTCGCAATGGAACAGGCGTCGAGTCCAGCCGTGTCGACAACGTCACCTATACGGCGGAGCAGTCGCACCAGCGGAGCCATGACGGGGTCGCTGGTGTCGACCACCCAGATCGGCCGGCAGACCCCGCCGGCCGCCTCGGCGAGCACCATCGGGTTGAACGACGCGGCGTCGTACACGACGACGACACGAGGGAGTGCACGGCCATCCGCCTCGCCGACCTGTGTGACCACTTCGCCCACAACAGCTCCAGTCACTCGGCGGGGAATGTCCCGGACACCGTACCAATGCAGTTCATGTCGAAGTAGCCGGCCTCCGGGGCGGCGATCGCCACTACCCTGCGTTCCGGTGCGCTGATCATCAGGTCGGGAGACTGCTTAGTTCGACGGATCCGCCGGAAGGCTGACGTCGAGCCACGCAGTGATGGCGCTCACCATGGACCCCCTCTGCCAGTGCCGGTGCATCGGATGGTCGATGCCGGCAACGGTGGCGGACCCGATCAGGCCGCCACGGAGGGCTCGTCGCCAGGCCCGGCCGGTACGGTCCTGGAGGAACTCCAGACCGTCCTCGCCCTCGGCGAACACGGCCAGAATCGGCGTATGGCGACTCTCAAGATCCCCCAACCACACCGCTGCGGGGTGTCGTACACCGAGGATGTCAAGAAGCCACCACAGCCCGACGGACCGGAGCCTCTTGATCCGGCGGATCTCGGGCAGGCGGCGGACCCTGGTCTCGGATACGAGGTCAGCCTCCACGGGGTCGCCGGGCTGCCAGTACATCTGGGGATTGATGGCGACCACACCGTCGACGTCGACGGTCAGGGCGGCCCGGAGAGCGATCCAGGCCCCCGCGCAGAGCCCGGCCAGAACGATGCGCTGGTGTCCCAGTTCCCTGAGCGCGCCGACGGCCTCTCCTACCTCACCGATGCCGTGCTGGTCGTACGGCCGTCCCGGGACGTGGCCCCGATCGGGGCTCTCGCCCCAACCGGAGAAGTCCATCCGCAGCGAGGTGAAGCCGGACAGCGCGAGCTCCCGGGCGTACTCAACCCACGCCCGGCCGGGACCGACATGGTGCTCCGAACCCGAATTCAGCCACACCACCGTGCCCCGCGAGATGCCGGAAGGCCGGGTGAGGATCCCGACGAGGCCTTCCTCGCCGAGGTGCGCCACCTCCTCGTCCACCGCCCCGCCGTGCCAGCCGATGGTCGCGGTGGTCCGGCGTGCGGGCACGACAGCGGCCGGAGCGACGCCGACATCGTCCGGCCCGACCCAGCGGCAGATCTCCTCGACGATGTCGCCAGCCACCGTCGCGTACTCGGTGGGCCGATCGATCACCAGGTCCGTGCCGCCGCGCACGAAGTGGTCTGGCTCGACCCCCAAGGCGCGGAGCCGTTCGAGTAGGGCGGTGCTGGCCGGCTTGTCGTCCCGGTCGACGATGAGCACCTTGGGCGCCGGACGGCCCGGCAATGTGGCCAGGTTGATCGCCCCCAGGTCGGCCAGGGTCTCCGCCGAGAACACGGACCCCGCCTGCACGACGCCCCCGGACCGCTCCGGAGAGCCCGGCGCCTCGGGCACCGGCAGCCCGAGCAGCTGCAGCTCGCTGACGTACCGGCGACCCCGGACCACGGGGGCCCAGGCAACCACGGCATCGGCACGCACCGCGTCGCCTTGCATCAGAGCCAACGTGCCCCCGACCCGCAGGCCGATCACGACCAGCGAGGTGACGCCCCACCGGCGCAGCGCGTCGGCCGCATGATCGACGCTGCTCCGCCAGGCTTCGACCCGGCCCGGATCCCACTGGTCGCCGGCTGAGTCCGCCGTGCCGTCGAGGTCGAAGCGCAACACACGACAGCCGTGCTCGGCCAAGCGTTCGGCCAAGGTTCGCAACGTTCGGTGCGAGCTCCAGTACTCATAACCGACCGGCGGTACGATCACCACCCCCACCGCGCCCGAACCTCTGACCGGCGCAGTGAGCCACGACATGAGCGGCCTTTGGGGGGGCCCGATCCATTGCCCGCAGGTCTGGACCGGATGGAGCACCGTCGTCGCTTCGCTGCCGTCGGTCATCGCGCTCTCCACCGCACCCGGTCACTCGCCGCGACGACGATCAGTCCTTCACCGAGCCCGATCCCCGTCGCGACCACGAGGACGATACTCCGCCGTTACCCCCCGCAGGCCCGAACGGTTCACGTGTCCCAGAAGATCCGCGACATCATCGTGGAGGTGATGGGACTACGTTCGAACCCCTCTTGGCAACCTGACCTGGGGAAATGCGGCACGAAGGTCTGAGCTGCGGCGAACTACGTGCGCCGAGCGGCTCACCGCCAGGTCGGTACCCGAAGTGATGGGACTAATAAGTTCGAGCCCCCATCGAATCGAGATCGGCGGGGACCAACCTCGCCAAGGATCCGAGGCCGGTACCTTTGCCGGCCGTTCGAGTTTCAGCGGGATCGGTCGGATCCGTCGGTTCTCAGTGGGTGTTGCCGCGGTTCAGACAACCGCTGCCAAAGGCGACGCAGCATTCGGCGCTCTGCGGGCGTCGTGGCGGCGAAGAGCGTCCGCCGCAGAACGTCGTTGTGCGTGTGCCGGGCGGATTGCAGCGCCCGATCGCCATCCTCGGTGAGCACCGTGAACCATCGTCGTCGGTCCGCGGGGTCGACCTCTCGCCGGACCAGGCGGTCAAGCTCGAGACGCTTCACCAGATGCGTCGTACCCGGGGGGCTCAGCAGCACACGATCGCCGAGATCCGACATGCCGAGTCGATGATCCGGAGCGTTGAACAGTGTGATCAGCACGTCGAACTCCGTGACCGAGAGGCCGTGGGCACTGCGGAGCCCGGCGTCGAGGTTCTGCAACACGAGGCGGTGCAGCAACATCAGCGCACCCCATGACTCCCATTCCTCGGGTTCGAGGAACTCGTGATCGGGCCTTGACTTTGCCATGCCCACCAGTATAGTTCCTTTGAGAAGAAACTATTATCCCACAAGAGGAGGCGTCATGGCATTTGCAGTCGTCCACCATTTCCCGGGTGGCACCAAGGCGAACTACGAGGCATCGATCAGCGCCGTGCACCCGCCGAACGGGCTCCCCGCAGGTCAAATCTTCCACGCTGCCGGCGCATCACCCGACGGGTGGACCATCGTGGCGGTGCACGAGTCGAAGGAGAGCTGGGAGCAGTTCCGCGACGGCATCCTCATGCCCCGCATGCAGGCGGGGATCGAAGGTGGATTCGCGTCTCCTCCCCAGGAAACCGAGATCGAGGTTTCCACCCTGCTGCCCTAGCGGCGGCACCAGCCGACCAGGAAAGGAAACACATGCTTGCGAACAATCGGATCTCGGCGGTGCTCGTCTCGACGGACTTGGAGCGGAGTCAGCGCTTCTACGAGACAAAAGTCGGACTCACTCTCTCGCCCGAGACGATCAAGAACCATCTGCTCTTCCAGTCCGCCGATGGCACGTCGTTGCTCATCTACGGCCGAGGCGCCGCCAACCATGCCGACCATACCCAGGTGCGGTTCTGGTCGACCGACATCGACAAGGACGTCTCGACGCTCGCGTCGAACGGTGTCGTGTTCGACGAGTACGACACCGAGACGTTCAAGACGATCGACCACATTGTCACGACGCCCGGCATTGGCCTTTCGGCCTGGTTCAAGGACCCCGACGGGAACACGATCGCGATATTCCAGTCGGAGTGAGCACTGTTCGAACACGATGCCACGTGGGCATCGCGTCCTCCTGTATGCAACATGTGATCAATCGGCGGTGCCCTCAACAGCTGGCCCGGATGCCTCCTCCAATCTCGATCTACCCACCCAGTCCCCGATCGTCGGTCGGTTCGGCGGGACACATGCTGGTCCAGGACCCGACCATTGCTTGCTGGCGCGAACGGTGCCACCTGGCTGAGATGCAATCGACAACCAGGGGTTCGAACATCGCCAGTTGCCTCGGTTGGCAAGCGGAAGTCAACAACCCCCATCCACTAGGGAAAACGTTGTAACTCTGACAACGGTGGAGGTCATTGGGACCGGTTGTAAGGGGTCAGGTGAAAGGTCGTATGGCGGGTGGCCCATCAATCGGGTCCCGGTCACCCACGCCTGAGCACCGGGGCCGGAACCGGGAGCACCGCTGCCCGCTCGTCGCGGCGCGACTCGCTGGGCGGCGCCGCGTTACCGTGCGAGCGTGCGCCGCGGGCTCCCAGCCGGAACGGTGACCTTCTTGTTCACCCACATCGCGGACTCGACGCGTCGCTGGGAGGAAGAC
>Ga0116219_10003944_pt1 | contig 11434 bp, 8 predicted proteins | sample Sb_taG_4_FD_91019 | JGI IMG/M metagenome (GOLD analysis project Ga0116219, IMG submission 91019) | Peat soil microbial communities from Weissenstadt, Germany - Sb_50d_6_BS metaG | ecosystem: Environmental > Terrestrial > Soil > Wetlands > Peat | place: Germany: Weissenstadt | collected 2010-09-21
CTCGGTCAGCGTGGCCAGGATGCGCACGGTCGTGGTCTTGCCCGCCCCGTTCGGCCCGAGCAGCGCGAACACGCTGCCGCGCGGGACCCGCAGGTCGACCCCGCCAAGCACGCGCACGTCGCGGTAGGACTTGACCAGTCCGCTCGCCTCGATCGCCAGCTCATCGCTCGTCTGCCTAGCCCTGCTGGGCCCCTGCATAGTCATGGTGCTCCTCGCCGCAGCTCTTCTGCGTATGCCATACGCTTATTGCGTAAGTTATACGCAGTACTAAGATGTTGTCAACCACGGTCCGTGAGGGAGATGAAATGGCAGGCCCCAGCGCAACGGAGGCCGGGATCCCGCACGCCGGCGAGATTCCGGACAGCGTCGCCGCGGCCTGGGGGGTACGCGAGCGGCCGCACAAGGGGCCGAAGCCGGCCTTGAGCCTGCCGCGGATCGTGGACGCCGCGGTGCGGGTCGCCGACGCCGAGGGCCTCGACGCGGTGTCCATGGGGCGGGTGGCCGCCGAACTGGGCGCCGCGCCGATGTCCCTCTACCGGCACGTGTCGGCCAAGGAGGAACTGCTCAGGCTAATGGTCGACGCCGCCTGGGGCGATTCCCCCGGCCTGCCGACGCCCGGCGAAGGATGGCGGGCCGGGCTGTCCCGATGGGCCTGGGCGCTGCGGGACAGCGCCAAGCGCCACCTGTGGGTGGTGCGCATTCCGCTTAACAGCCTGCCGATCATGCCCCGCGAGGTCGCCTGGTTCGAGCTAGCGCTGGCCTGCATGCGGGACACCGGGCTGACCGAGGCACGGAAAGCGTCGGTGATCATGCTCCTGGCCGGCTACGTCAGGAACCTGGCCACGACCGAGGCCGACATCGCGGCCGCGATCCAGGCCTCCGGCCTGAGCCCGGCCGAGTGGATGTCCTCCTACCCGCACATGCTCAGGCAGCTCACCGATCCGCAGCGGTTCCCCGCGCTCACCGCGTTCATCGCGGCTGGGGTCTTCGACGCCGCGGACGGACCGGACGACGAGTTCATCTTCGGCTTGGATCGCATCCTGGACGGCATCGAGGTGCTCATCGCCGCCCCGTCGGCAGGGTAGTCATGTCCGACGCAGCGGCCCTCCACACCGCTTTGTCTGCAGTGCCGGGGGCTATAACACCCGGCACTGCAGACAAAGGAAGGGCCGGGCCGCTCCTCGCCGCCAAGCTGGGAGCGGCCCCCGCTCACAACCCGGCTTCGATCGCGGCAGCCCCCTGTGCCGCCGCGGCGCGCCTAGCGCCGCGCGCGTGAGCATCCTCCGCCGCACTTTCACGCCATCTACGGCGACCAGGACGCGAGTTTCGATATCCAAACCCTGGAAATGACGGCCGGAAACCTGCGCCCTGCTCAGCGCAAGACCGTCATCGAGTGGGCCGGCACTCGGCAAGCGGAGCTGATGGATTGCTGGAATCACGCCATCGCAGGTCAGCAGCCTGGGCGGATCGGATGATCCCGGGATACCATGAGAACATGGTTGCCCGCATCCCCCATGTCACCCGGCTCGGCGTGCTCGGGGATTACAGGCTGCGCCTGACATTCGATGACGGGCTTACTGGCGACGTGGACCTGTCAAACCTGCTCAATGCCGGACCTGTCTTTCAGCGGATGCGCGATCCCCAGTTCTTTGCCCAGGCATACGTGGACCCCCAGACGCGGACCGTCGCCTGGCCGGGCGGCATCGACCTGGATCCTGAAGGACTTCACGAGGAAGCTGGCAGGCACCCCGTCAAGGTTGGCCGCCGTATACCGCGTCTAGCATCCTAGGCCTGTCTCGTGTTCGGCCCGATTGGTGCCGGGCGCTACCACCGAGCGGCCTGAGGGCCAGGTCAGCTGCGCATTTCGGTGGCTGCGGCCGAGGCGGCGTCGGCTGCGGCTTGCAGGAAGCTGCGGATGGCGTCTCGATGCGCGGCCGGTACCTGGCCGGCGATCGCCCTGATCCGGGCGTGGTAGGCGGTCAGGTGGGCCGGGGTGCGATCGAGGGCCTGCCCGGACAGCTCGACTAGGACGTATCGCCGGTCGCTGGGATGGGGACGGCGCCGGACCCAACCCGCCTGCTCGAGCCGGTCCACGAGCATGGTGACCGCCCCCGAGGTGAGCGACAGCCGGTCGCCCAGCTGGCGCTGGGTCAGCTGGCCGTCGGCTTCGAGGTGCTCGAGCGCGTCGAGGTCGGTCGCGCTGATACCGGCGTCGCTGGCGAGTGCGGCGCGCATGCGGTCTCGTTCGAGGCCGAACCGCTGCAGGCTGGCGGCCATCAGGTCTGGTTCCGTCTTCGTCATTTGACCTCAGTATAGCGAGCGTATAAACTGCTTAGTAGCTAAGCTACTTAGTGTCTAAGCTGAATGCTCGCAAGGGAGCAGGTCATGATCACCTCGGATGCATCTACCGCGGTCGCGAGCCGCAGGGTGCGGGCACTGACGCTCACTGCCGCCTGCCTGGCCCTATTCGCGATCTTCCTGGACAACACCATCGTCAACGTCGCGGTCCCGGCGATCCAGCGTGACCTGGGTTCCGCGCCGGACCAGCTTGAATGGACCGTCAACGCCTATGTCGTGGCCTTCGCAGGACTGGTCCTGCTCGGCGGCAAGCTCGGCGACCGCCTCGGACGGCGCAAGATGTTCGTGGCCGGCCTGCTGCTGTTTGCCGCCGGATCAGCCGCCGGCGGGCTGTCTGCCAGCTCAGCGATGCTGATCGGGTCCCGGGCCGTGCAGGGTGCCGGCGCGGCGCTGCTGGCTCCCTTGTCGCTGTCGCTGCTGGCCCAGGTCTTTCACCGCCGTGAACTGCCCATGGTCATCGGGATATGGACCGGTGTCTCGGGTCTGGGGCTGGCCATCGGGCCGCTGGCTGGCGGCCTGCTGGTCGAACACTCAGGCTGGCACGCCGTGTTCTGGGTCAACGTGCCGATCGCCCTGCTGGCCGCCGCGATGACCCTGGCGGGAGTTCCCGAGTCGGCCGACACCTCGAACCAGAGAATCGATGTGCCGGGCGCCACACTCGTCACCGCAGGCCTCATACTCGTCGTGGCCGGATTCGCCCGCGCGGTGCGCCACCCGTGGACCGACTCGTGGACGCTGATGTTGCTCAGCGCCGGAGCGGCCCTGCTGGCGGGCTTCGCCTGGCAGCAGATGCGGACCGCGAGCCCGCTGATCCCGGTCGGCTGGCTGCGGGACCGCCAGATCCTGGTGTCGGTCACCACGCTGACGCTGGCGTCCTTCGCGCTGTTCGGCACGATCTTCCTGGTGTCGCTGTACCTGCAGGACATCCGCGGCTACAGCGCCGTCCAGGCGGGCGTACGGATGCTCCCGTTGACGCTGACCACGCTGTTCGTCGCGCCGGCCACGGGCAAGATCGCCGCCCGGTGGGGCTCTACCGGGGTACTGCTGGCCGGGCTGACGCTGACCGGCGTGGCCACCGGCAGCCTGACCCAGCTCGGCGTGCACAGCGGCTACGGCTGGTTCGGCGTCCGGCTGGCCGTCCTGGGTACCGGGCTGGCCCTGGCCCTGCCCATCGTGGTGGCCCTGCTCATCAAGCGGGTACCGGCGGAGCGCGTGGGAGTGGGTTCTGGCCTGGTGACGATGAGCCGCCAGTTCGGCGGGGCCCTCGGCCTGGCCGTGCTGGCCTCCGTCGGCAGCCGGGTGGCCGCTGACACCTTCGAGCGCCGCACCGCCCTGCCCTCGCTGCGCAGCCTGGTGGCCGGCGGCCAGATCGCCGACGTCCGCCGCCTCGCCGGGATACCCGCCGCGACGACCGCCACCCAGTCCTTCCTCTACGGCTTCACCGTGGCCATGTGGTTTGCCACCGCGGCCGTAGTGGCCGGCCTGCTCATCGCGGTCGCACTGGCGCGGACCGGCGCCCGCTTGGCCGCGCCGGCCGGGGCCATCAGCCCAGCGCCTCCTGGGGACACCCCATCAGCCGTGGAGCCGACCCGTGCCGCCCAGTCGACGCCCACAACTCGTCAGCTCACCGCAGACCGGCCGGGCGCAACCGGGACGCCGACGATGAACACCACACCCGCGAACTCGTCGCCGGGCTCGCCGACCACCAGGGGTAACGCGGTAACGGCAACCGGGCTCACCCGCCGGTACGGCGCGGGTACCGCCGCGGTGGACGCGCTGCGCGGGGTATCGCTGACGGTAAGCGACGGCGAACTGGTCGCAATCATGGGCCCGTCCGGATCGGGCAAGTCGACGCTGCTGCACATCCTCGCCGGCCTGGACCGGCCCACCTCGGGCCAGGTCGCGATCCGCGGGCGGGCCCTGTCCGGCCTGGGCGACCGCGACCTGACGCTGCTGCGCCGGGACCAGGTGGGCTTCGTGTTCCAGTTTTTCAACCTGCTGCCGATGCTGACCGCCGAAGCCAACATCGTGCTGCCGCTCAAGCTGGCGGGAGTGCCATGGGACCCGGCATGGGTGGACGAGCTGATCGGCAAGGTCGGCCTCGACGGGCGCCGCGACCATCTCCCTTCCCAGCTGTCCGGGGGCCAGCAGCAGCGGGTGGCCATCGCCCGGGCCCTAGTGATGCACCCCGCGGTGATCTTCGCCGACGAGCCGACCGGCAACCTTGACTCCCGCAGCGGGGCGGAGATCTTGAAGCTGCTGCGGGCCTCGGCCGAGTCCTACCACCAGACCATCGTCACCGTGACCCATGAGCCAAGGGTGTCCACCATCGCGGACCGCATCGTGCTGCTCGCCGACGGCCGGATCGTGGACGAGCTCGCCCACCCGACAGCCGCTGCCGTCCTGCGAGCCATCGAGAAGGTGAGCTAACCATGTTCAACGTCGTCCTGCACGGGCTGTGGGCCCGCAAATGGCGCGCCATCTTGTCGGCGCTGGCGGTGGTACTGGGCGTCGCCATGATCACCGGCACCTTCGTGCTCATGGATACGGTCATGAGCGCCTACTCCGGCATCTTCAGCACCGCATACGCCCACACCGACGCGGTGGTGGTCGCCCAGTCCCCGTTCGGGGCCATCGGCGCGGCCAAGCAGCCGGTGCCCGCCGGCCTGCTGGCACGCATCCGGGCGCTTCGGCAGGTGCAGAAGGCGCACGGCTACATCGACTCCCACGCCCAGCTCGCCAACGCCGACGGGACTGTCATCGGCAAGTCCTCCGAGGAAGCGTCCGTGTTCGGCCTGCCCACCCGCGAGCTGGACGCCATGAACCCGCTCAGCCTGGTGAGCGGAAGCTGGCCGTCCGGGCCCGGCGATATCATCATCGACCAGGCCACCGCCACCAGGAACCACCTCAGTATCGGCACCACGGTCGGGCTGGTGGCGCGCAAGCCCCTCGAGCGGTTCCGGGTCACCGGGATCTTCCGCTTCGCCGGAGCCACCGCCCTCGGGCCCACCCAGTTCGCCGCCATCGACCTCGCCGTCGCCCAGCGCATCTTCGGCGAACAGGGATGGTTCGATGAGATCGATGTCGCCGCCCGCCCAGGTGTCTCTGTCAGCCAGCTCGTCACCGCGGTCCGCGGGATCTCTCCCTCCACCGCGGCGGTCCACAGCGGCACCCAGCAGGCCCGCACCGCCACCTCCGACGTCGGCCGTCAGTACGCGCTGCTCCGCTACGTGCTGCTGGCCTTCGGGGCGATCGCCCTGTTCGTAGGCTCGTTCATCATCTTCAACACGCTGTCGATCACCGTCGCCCAGCGGACCCGGGAGCTAGCCACCCTCCGCGCCCTAGGGGCATCCCGCCGCCAGGTACTCGCGTCGATCCTGGCCGAAGGAATGATCATCGGCGCGACCTCCGCCGTGATCGGCATCGGGGCCGGGGTCGCCGCAGCCAAGGGACTCAGCACCCTGCTCGGCGCCTCCGGCATCCAGCTGCCCGCCGCCGGCACGATCGTCACGTGGCGGACCGCGGCCATCAGCCTCAGCGCCGGGATCGCCGTCACCCTGGCCGCCAGCGCCACCCCGGCGCTGCGCGCCATGCGGATCGCGCCTATTGCCGCGATCCGCGAGGGGGCGGCACCGCGTCTGGGATCGCGCCCTCGCCGCCTTGCCGCCGTGGCGGCCGTCCTTGGCGCGGGGACGCTGGTCCCCGCGGTCGTTCTCGGCGGGCTGCCGGTGACCAGCCGGCTGATGCTGCTGGCCGGCGGCGCGCTGGTGCTGTTCATCGGCGTGGCCGGCGCGTCCCGCTGGATCATCGGACCGCTCGCGGCGGCCATCGAGAAGCCGATCGACCCGTTCACCCGCGGCACGGGCGAGCTCGCCCGCGAGGAAACGAGGCAGAATCCCGCCCGCACCGCCACGACCGCCGCCGCCCTAACGGTCGGCGTCGCGCTCATCGCCTTCGTCGCCGTCACGGCCCAGGGCCTCCGGGCCAGCACCGGCACCTCCATCAGGAACCAGGTAACCGCCAACTACGTCATCACCCCCCAGAGCGACGTGCTGGCCCCGGACGTGCAGCACGCCCTGGCGGCCGCCGGTATTCACAGCGCCAGCGTGCGGGCCGGTACCGTGCATGTGCTCGGCACCAACCAGACCATGACCGGCGTCATCCCCGCCGACATCGCCCGTTTCTACCGGTTCCGGTGGACCGACGGACCAGGCAGTACCGCGCTGACCTCACTCGATGCCGGGGGGGTGCTCGTGGCCAGCGACTTCGCCGCCGCCCACCACCTCAACCCGGGAACGGTCATCACCGCCGAGACCACCAGTGGCGCCACCCTCCGGCTCGTCGTGCGCGGCGTCTACGCCTCCCCCGGGCTCAGCCCGCTGCTGGGCGCCATGACCATCACCACCAGTCTCTTCGACCGCAGCTTCACCACCCCAGGCGACCGAGCCGTCTACGTCGGCACCGCCGGGCCGGGCCTAGCCGGCCGCGCCGCCGTCCAGGCAGCTCTCAAGCCCTTCCCGACCGCGCAGATCCACACCCTCGCCGGGTTCATCACCACCCAGCAGGCGCCGATCGCCACGCTTCTCAACCTCTTCTATATCTTGCTCGCCTTGTGCGTGGTCATCAGCCTGTTCGGGATCGTCAACACCCTGGCCCTGTCCATCACCGAACGGACCCGGGAGATCGGCGTGCTGCGCGCCCTCGGCATGACCAGGACCCAGCTGCGCCGGATGATCCGTCTCGAAAGCGAGATCATCGCCCTGATCGGGGCGGCCATCGGGATCGCGGTCGGCCTCATCCTCGCCGCTCTCACCGCCCGCACGCTGTCCGCCTGGGACATCGGGTTCACCGTCCCCTGGACGACCCTCGCCATCCTCCTCGTCGGCGCGTTCGCCGTCGGGACCCTCGCGGGCGTTGGCCCGGCCCGCCGGGCCGCACGTAAAGACCCCCTCGAAGCGTTGTCCTACGAGTAAAGGAGAACACCATGCCTGTTTCCGGCACCCCGCCCGCCGCTGCCGTCCGCCCCCACCCGGCGAAGATGGCATACGAGGTCCTAACTGCCGTATCAATGACGGTGGGTCGCGGCCCGGCGGCACGCGCGATGGCGGACCTCGCCAAGCTCACATCAGGCGACCGGGTGGTGGACATCGGCTGCGGCCCGGGTACGGCCGCGCGTACCGCGGCACGCCAATGTGCCAGCGCAACAGGAGTCGACCCCGCACCCATGATGCTGCGCCTCGGCCGGTGGCTCACCGCAGCGCGGCACATCCCGAACGTCACGTTCGTCAGCGGAACCGCAGAAGCCCTCCCTCTCCCCGAGGCAAGCGCCACCGTGACCTGGGCCGTCAGCTCCGTCCACCACTGGACCGACCGGGCCGCCGGGCTAGCCGAAGCCAGCCGGGTACTCGCCCCTGGCGGACGGATCTTTCTCGCCGAACGTCTCGTCAAGCCCCGCGCACACGGCCATGCCGCCCACGGCCTCACCCGCGACCAGGCCGATCAGCTAGCCGACGACCTGAAGGCGGCCGGCTTCGGCGACGTGCATACCGAGGTCCGGCAGGCCAGACGGCGCACCTTGGTCATCGTTCGAGGGTCACGACCCGAGGCCGGGTGAGCCACAATGATGCCACGCCAGCCTGCACAGATGAGCCGAGGCGACCACGACGACCGGCAATACCCTCAAAGCAGGCCGACCAAAACGATCCTCGTCGTGTTGAGCGCCGCGCCCAAAACCCCAGCTGAGATCCGGCCGACGGCGGGGCGCCCTGCGGACAGGGGCCCCGCCACCGGGTGACGGCCGGCCGGCGGGTCAGGCCCGGGTTCCCGCGGCCAGCCGGGATCGCGGGGTCAGGCGGGATCTCGGGGTCAGGCGGGCAGGTGCGCGTAATCCGCCCACGTGTACTTCGACCCGCCCCACGGGACGGGAGACGGCCCGGTGGCCAGCTGCGCCCCGGTGCCATGCGGGTTCACGTACTGGTGGTTGACCGCCGAGAACAGGTACCCGCCGGACTCGTAGAACTGCTGGAAGATGCCGTTATTGCAGGGGGTGAGGATGATCCCGGTCGGCCCGGCCGGGTCCGGCCAGCCGCCCATCGGGTTGGCGGCGCACAGGCCGGTAGCCGTGCCCGAGTCACTGGTGGCCTCCAGCCGCCAGTTGCCGCCCTCAGCCACGCGGATGAAATGGGTGGCCGGGTCCGCCCGGGTGGCGGTCCAGCCGACGATGACCGCGCCGGCGCGGTAGTTCTGCCGGTAGACGTCGAACCCGTTGCCGAATGGGTTCACGTAGTCGCCGTAGTTGCCGGGAGGGGTCACCTGGTAGCCGATGACCTTGAGCACGAAGCCGCCGTTGGAGACCGCGCCGGCCGCGTCACTGACGTGCATGTAGACGTGATCGTAGGTGCCGGGCTGTGCGTTGCCTGGCGGCAGGACTCCTCCGGTGAGCGTGTAAGGGTTCGGATACGGAGACGGGAGGTTGGTAACTGAGAACACGTTCCCGGATCCGTTGGACGGCGGGGTGAGCACGCTGAGGTCCACGTCCCCGGTGCTGTTGTTGGTGAATGCGTGGTTCAGCTCGACAACGTCGGTCGACGGGACGGCGGTCGCCGACACTAGCTTGCCGCTGGAGGCTTTGGCCGTGAAGGTGACCACGGCGACGTCTTGGTAAGCGTCTATTGCCTTCACGGTGATCAGGCCAGTCCCGGATGCTCCTGTCCCGAGCGTGAACGCTCCGCTTGTCTGGTTGATCGAGACGCCGGTCAGGGTGCCCCCGAAGGTGGCTGACCAGGATGTAGGGGTAGTCAGCCCGGTAATGCCGGTGACGCTCCCTGTCCCCAAGAACGTTGCCTTGCCGGTGATGGCGTGCTGGTAGGAGCCGCTCGCCTGCACCGCGGTGTCCTGCCAGGTCACGGCGGCGGGCTGGCGGGCCGCCGCATGGGCCACGGGTACCGCTACGAGCGCCAGCCCGGCGGCCAGCGGCAGCGCCGCCAGGGCCGCAGGTAGTCCTCTGTGCATGATCCAGTCCTTCCTGAGGACTTCCGTGCGGGGAACCCCCGTACGGTAACAAGATCCCCCACAGTTAGACGCGGTCAGACATCGTCAGGTTGGCGGGATCGCGTAATCGGCGATGATCTCGGTGCGGCCGGCCCCGGTGTTTAGCCGAGGGCGAGCAGGGCGTGGCGCAGCCGGGTCAGGTCTTCGGGCGTGCAGTCGACGTGCGGGCTGATCCGCAGCAGTGGCTCGGTCATCTCGCGCGGGGCGCGGGTGACGGCGCCGGCGGTGGTGACGATTCCGTGCTCGTCGAGCAGCCGGGCCCGGGTGCCGGCGATCTCCTGGCCGTTCGCCGCGCGCAGCGCGACGATGGCGGCCCGGGCGTCGGGGGCGTCGGCCACCTCCCATCCGGGCAGGTCGGCCAGGGTTTCCCGGGTCTGCCTGCCGACCTCGGCGAGCCGGTCCCAGATGCGGGCCGGGCCGGCCTGCAGGTACTCCCTGACGGCCGTGCACAGCCCGACCCAGGCGGCCACGTTGGCCTCGCCCGCCCCGATCAGCCACACCGGGCTGCTGTCCGCGGGCCTGGCGGTCGCGACCAGGTCCGGGGCACTGATCTTCAGCCGGTCCCACCAGGGCTCGGCCACCCCGAGCATGCCCACGCCGCGCGGGCCGGTGAGCCACTTGCGGCTGGTGGCGTAGATGGCGTCGGCGCCGCACGCGGTGTCGGTGTGCCCGAGGGCCTGGGCGGCGTCCACCCACAGCGGCACGCCCGCCGCGCGGCACAGCGCCGCCGCCTCAGCGACCGGCTGCACTAGGCCGCGGTGCGAGGTGACCTGGGTCAGGTGGACGAAGGCCGGCCGGGCGCCGGCCAGCATCCGCTCGAGCGCCGCCAGGTCAACAGCGCCGTCACCGTGGGTTGCGATCTCGGTGATCCGCAGGCCCCGGGTCGCGAACGCGTGCAGGTTGGGACCCCACTCGCACGGCACCACCGCGACGGCGCCCTGCTTATTCCCGGCGCTCAGCGGCCAGATCGCGAGCAGCGCGTCGAGCGCGGCCTCCGCGCTCGGCACGAACGTCACCCCGGCGGCCGGGACGCCGAGCAGCCCGGCGAGCCCGGCCTGGCCCTCGTAGAGCAGCGACTCGACCTCCGCCATCGCGACGTAGGCGCCCACCGTGGCTTCCCGCTCGGCGTGCGCGGCGGCCGCCGCGAGCGTGGCCCGGGAGGACCGGCCCGCCGCCGCGGAGTCCAGGTGGATGACCTCCGCCGGAAGTCTTCGCTCCCGCCACCAGCGCCACTGCGCGTCGGCCGCCTCACCCGCACCGGTCACGGCTCGGAGGTGGCCTGTTCGGAGTCACGGGACGCCTCCGGTTCGCGCTCCGGCGAGGCGTCGTCCGCGGGATCGGCGGGCGGGGCGTGGCCGGCCGGCCTGTCCGGGTCGGGACCGTCCGCCAGGCCGGCCTCACCCGGCGGCCCAGCGCCGGCCTCGGCCGCGGCGCCGACGACGGCGGGAGCGACGGCCCCGACCGCCGCGACGGGACCTGCCGCGGTAGCGGCACCTTCGGGCAGCGCCCGGCGCTGGCTGCGGTAGAACCAGACCGCGCCGATCACCGCCAGCGCGGAGGCGATGTACATGTTCAGGCGCAGGCCGAAGATGTACACCGAGGAGTCGATGCGCAGCCATTCCTCGAAGATCCGGTACGCGGAATAGCCGAAGACGTACAGCGCGAACAGGCCGGGCGGCTTGATCTTACGGTGGTGACCGAGCCAGATGAGCGCGGCCGCCCAGGCGAAGTCGAAGATCAGCTCGTAGAGGAAGGTCGGCTGGAAGGTGCTGAAGTGCAGGTCGGCGGCGGGGATCCCGCCGGACGCGCGGTACTGATAGGGGATCTCCAGCCCCCAGGGCAGTGACGTCGGACGGCCGAAAAGCTCCTTGTTGAAGTAGTTCCCGATCCGGCCGATGCCCTGCGCCACCAGCAGGGCGGGGGCCACCGCATCCATGAACAGGGCGCCGTTCACGCCGTGCTTACGAAGCCGCCACAGGCCGACCAGGGCGGCGAGGAAGATCCCGCCCCAGATGCCCAGGCCGCC
>Ga0116219_10003958_pt1 | contig 11415 bp, 9 predicted proteins | sample Sb_taG_4_FD_91019 | JGI IMG/M metagenome (GOLD analysis project Ga0116219, IMG submission 91019) | Peat soil microbial communities from Weissenstadt, Germany - Sb_50d_6_BS metaG | ecosystem: Environmental > Terrestrial > Soil > Wetlands > Peat | place: Germany: Weissenstadt | collected 2010-09-21
GCCGCCTTGCTGGAGAAATGCGACGATCTGCTGCACGGCCTCCTGGCCGGGGAACGCCTCCGCGACGTCGCCGACCCGCTCCTTCAATGTGCCGGCGCCGTTGAACAGCATCTTATAGGCGCGCCTGAGCTCGTGGATCGCCTCGTGCGAGAAGCCCCGGCGCTTCAAGCCCACGACATTGAGGCCGGCCAGGGACGCGCGGTTGCCGAGCGCCAAGGCAAAGGGAATAAGGTCGTGCTCGACGCCTGCGAGGCCGCCGACGAACGCGTGCGCGCCGATGCGGACGAACTGATGCGCGGCCGCGCCGCCGCCCACTATGGCGAAATCGCCGATCTGGCAATGGCCTGCCAGCATCACGTTGTTGGACAGGATGACGCCCTCGCCAATGCGGCAATCATGCGCGACGTGCGCGTTGGCGAGAAACACTGAGCGCGGGCCGACGACCGTCTCCGAGCCGCCGCCCGCAGTGCCGGGGTTCATCGTCACGCCTTCGCGAATGAGACAGTCTTCGCCGATGGTCAGACGGACCGGCTCGCCGCGGTATTTGAGGTCCTGCGGCGGATGCCCGATCGAGGCGAACGGGAAAATGACCGTGCGCGCGCCGACCGTCGTGTCGCCGGCGAGGCTCACGTGGGAATGAAGCCGAACGCCGTCGCCGAGCGTCGCCTGCGGCCCGACATGACAGAACGGCCCGATCTCGACGTCCTCCCCAAGCCGGGCGCCTTCCTCGACGACCGCGCTCGGATGAATCGTTGCGCTCATTCGCGCACCAGCATGGCCGAAACTTCGGCTTCGCAAACGAGCACGCCGTCGACTTTCGCTTCGCCCCGGAACCACCACATGTTGCGGCGCTTGGCGACGCGGGTCATGTGAAACCGCACCTGATCGCCGGGAACGACGGGCTTGCGGAACTTCGCCTTGTCGATGGTCATCATGTAAACCACGCTCGGCGCCCCGCTCTCCTGCTGCGAAGCGACGCACAGCGCGCCCGCCGTTTGCGCCATGGCCTCGATCAACAGCACGCCGGGCATGACCGGCCGGCCCGGGAAATGGCCCTGGAAATGAGGCTCATTCGCCGTCACGTTCTTCACGCCAACGCCATATTCGTCGCCGCGCGCTTCGACGATCCGGTCGACCAGGAGAAATGGATAGCGGTGCGGCAGCAGCGCCAGGAGCTTCTGGATGTCGTAGCTGTCGAACGCCCGAACGGTCGGCTCGTTCATTGCGTTCCCCTCTCCGTCCTCGGCGTCCGCCCAAAGTCGGCGGGCGTCATTTGCGCTTCGGTTTCATTGCGCGCTTCGCCGCCGGCGAGACGCTTGACCGCGGCGACTTGGCGAAAGAACTCGCGGATGGGCCTTGCCGGCGCGCCGCACCATTTCTCCCCGGCCGGGATGTCGGTCATGACGCCCGCCGCTGCCGCGACCTGAGCGCCTGCGCCGATCGTCAGGTGTCCGGCAATGCCGGCTTGCCCGCCGAGGGCGGCGAAATCGCCGATCACGCTCGATCCCGAGACGCCGGACTGCGACACCAGCACCGCATGACGGCCGATCACGACGTTGTGGCCGATCTGCACCAGGTTGTCGATCTTCGCGCCCTCGCCGATCACGGTATCGCGGTTCGCGCCCCGATCGATCGTCACTCCGGCGCCGATCTCGACATCGTCCTGAATGATGACGCGCCCGATCTGCGGCACTTTGAGGTGGCCCCGCGCCCCGAGGGCGAACCCGAAGCCGTCCTGACCGATATGCGCGCCGGGGTGAATGATCACCCGGTCGCCGATCAGCGCCGCGGCGATCGTCGTCGAGGCCCCGACGGAGCCGTCCCGCCCTATACGCACCTCCGGACCGACCACCGCATTGGGGCCGATCACCGTGCCGGCGCCGATCTCCGCGCGACGGCCGATCACGGCGCCAGGATCGACGACGACGCCCGCTTCGAGCCGCGCCGAGGGGTGAACGAACGCCATAGGGGAAATGCCGGTTTCGCCGAAGACCGAACCCGGCTTGACGGCGCCGGGGTAGAGTTTCGTCATCACCATGGCCATCGCGCGGTAAGGCTCGTGGGTGATGAGCCCGGCGCAGCCTTCGGGCGCAGCGCTGGCGTAGCGTGGCGCAACAAGCGCCGCGCCGGCCCGCGTGCGCTTCAACGCGACGAGGTACCGCGGGTTGTCGAGGAACGTCAGATCGCCGGGGCCCGCCTGATCGAGAGCGGCGACATCCCGGATCACACGGCCGGCGTCGGCGTCCGCAGCGAGCGTCGCGCCGCACCAGCTCGCGACTTCGGTGAGCGAAGGGGCTGAGCTTGGCGGAAAAAAGCGAATCCTAGCCAATGAGGAGTTCCGTCAAAAGCGACGGCGGGCGCGCCAGCCTCTGACGCGCCCGCCTGTTGGGGATGCCGGCTGGTCGAAGTCAGAACGTCGTGCCGCCCGAGAAGTTGAAGAACTGCGTCGTATCGTACTTACCCTTCGTAATCGGGAGCGCGAAGTCGAAGCGGATCGGGCCCATCGGCGAATTCCAGATCAAGCTCACGCCGACCGACGTCCGGATCAGGTTCGGATCCCATACATTGGCGCAGCTTGATTGCGTGGTGGGGAACGCCGCGGCGAACGACCCCGGAGGCGGACAAAAGGTGTAACCGAGGAAATTCGAGAAGTTCGTGGGCCCCGAATATCCGATCAGGTTGCCCGCGTCGGCGAACACCCCCGCTTTCAGGCCGATTTCCCTCGGAAGGCCGAAGACCGGGAAATCCACTTCCGCCGAGGCGCCATAATAGGACGTGCCGCCGAGGGCGCTCGCCTGAATATTATATGGATCGGAGATATCGCGCGGGCCGATGCCGGACGGAGCGAAGCCACGCACCAACGACGGACCCTGATTGAAGTTATTGATGATGAGCGCCTGGTTGCCGCCGAAAGAATTGATCTGACCGCCCTGCAGGTGAATGGAGCCGATGAAGTCCTCGGTGATCGGATGATACCAGCGCGCGTCGAACGTTTCTCGCAAGAAGTCGGATTTCCCGCCTAGGCCCGCAACGTCCTGCTTGTAGTTGGCGTAGAAGCCTGACGTCGGGTTTTTGCGATCGTCGATATTGCTGTAGAGGATCGAGAACCCCGCCAGCGAGGTGACAATATTGCCTTGCGCGGCCGCCTGCTTGATCTCCACCGGCGCCTCACCGTTGCTCAAGCAGTTGATGAACACGTCGGGCACGACCGGGATGAAGGTTCCTCCCGGAAACCAAGTCTGGTTGGGGCCGACGCAATCGTCGTAGGGCTGAGACTCGGTGTTCGGGATGGTGATCTTCGACTCGTAGAGCGAATAGTTGGGCTGAAGCGTCAGGTCATCCGTGATCGGAACGCCGAGCCGCAGGGTGCCCCCCGTCGTCCAGGTCTGGTAGAGCGCGTATTGGTTGTTATTGTTGGTCTGATGGTAAATGTCGAAGCCGGCGGCCAGGCGTTGACCGAGAAAATAAGGCTCGGTGAATGAGGCCTTCCAGCCCTGGCTATACTGCCCGTCGGAGACGCTCAGCCGCACATACTGACCGCGGCCAAGGAAGTTCGTCTCGGTATAGGCAAGCTCGGCGAGGAAGCCCTGCGTCGTCGAGTAGCCGCCGCTGAGGCTGATCGAACCGGTCGGCTGATCCTCAACCTCGACGATGACGATCACGCGATCGGGCGCGGAGCCCGGCTTGTTCGAGATATGGACCTTCTTGAAGTAACCCAGACTGTTAAGCCGCCGCTCGGCGCGCTCGATCAACACGTGATTGTAGGGGTCGCCCTCGCCGATATCGAATTCGCGGCGAATGACATAGTCGCGGGTGCGCGTATTGCCGACAATGTCGATGCGCTCAATGTAGACTTTCGGACCGTTGTCCACCGAGAACGACACCGCGATCGTATGGTTGGCGGTGTCGCGCTCGCCATGGGGACGCGCTTCCGAAAAGGCGTAGCCTTGCCGCGCGACGTCGCGCGAGATCGCGTCGACCGACTTGTCGACGGCGCCGGCGTCGTAGACATCACCAGGCCGCAAATCGACGAATCGAAGGAGCGCCGGCCCATCCACCTTTGGGATGTTGGACACCACCGAAACGGACGACACGTGGTACTGTTCGCCCTCCTCCATCGTGATCGTGATCACATAACCGGGAGGGTCGGCCTGGTAGACGACGTCGGTATTGGTGATGCGGAAATCAGCGTAGCCGTTCTTCATGTAATAGCGGCGTATCGCCTCCTCGTCGGAGGCCAAACGATCGGGATCATAGACGTCGGTGCTCTTGATCCACGACAGGAAATTCATCGTGCTGGTCTGCATCAGGCCGCCCAGGCGATAGTCCGAAATGGCATGGTTGCCGACGAATCGGATCTGGCGGATGCCGGTTTTGCCGCCTTCGTCGATGGTGAAGACCAGATCGACGCGCCCGTTCGGCAATTGGACGAGCCTCTTGGTCACCTTGGCTTCGTTGCGGCCGTATTTCTTGTAGGCGTCCTTGATTCGCCCGACGTCGGCCTCGGCGGTCGCCTCGTTATAGGCCGTGTGCGGCTTCGATTGCACTTCGACTTCGAGCTGCTTCGTCTCGATCTTGCTGTTGCCCTCGAAGGCGACGCGGTTGATGATCTGCGCGCCGCCGCCGAGGGTAACGACGATCTTGCCGTTCTCGAGCTTGGCGCTGACACTGGAATAGAGGCCCGTCGCCTTGAGGTCCTCAACGCCGCGTTCGATCGATGCCGGATCGGTTCCGCTGAAATAGGGCTTGAGGGTTGAGGGATCGACGTTTGCGCCCTGGACGATTATCTGCTGCGCGCTCGCGGGCGTCGTCGAGATCAAAACGCCGAAACCGAGAGTCATCGCCAGCAGGAGGACGCCGAACAGCCCGCGTATCCAATCCATATGGCCCATAGCCCCTCTTCGCGCCGACGCTACTGCGGCGCCGCTCCTGCCTGAGCGCCCATAAAAAGCGCCTGGCGGCGCCGATCGCGGGCGACGCCGCAGGCGCGACGCAGCGTTGGACGCCGCCAACCCATGCGGCGGTCGGCACGATTAACGGCGTTTTACAATTTTTGCTCGAACCTGCAAACCGTTATTGCCCGAGCGTACACCATTTCTCGGCGGCGTTGCGTCGAGGACACGCAAACATGGTCGACGGTTGGTTAATTGCCGTTCGTGACCAGGCGCAAGATGTCGTGCGAGGTGGTGAAAACCACCAAGAGCGCGACCAGGGCGATTCCGATCCTGAGGCCGATTTCCTGCGCGCGCTCGCTTAACGGGTGCCCGCGCAGCGCCTCGAAGGCGTAGAACGCGAGGTGGCCGCCATCGAGCAGCGGTATCGGAAGCAGATTCATCAGGCCGACGGACACCGAAAACCAAGCGGCAAGGCTGAACAGCTCCCAAAGGTTGATTTTCGCCATCTCTCCAGCCATTTGCGCCGCGCCGATCAACCCCGACATCTGATCAGCCGTTTCGCGGCCGGCGAACATTCCGACAATATAGGTCCCGGTCGCCTTAACAATGAACCATTCCTGGGCCGCGCCCCAGGCGGCGCAGGTCGGAAGGCCGCACCGCTCGATCTTGGCGTCCTTCGGATCAGCCGACGAGGCAAGGCCGAGGTGGCCCATGCGGCGCTTGCCGAACACGCCCTGATCGACGACGGTGATCTTGGGCGTGGCCGTGAGTTGGACGTCGCCGCCCTGGCGTTCGACGACGAAGCGCATCGGCAGACCCGTGCTCATCAGCGTCGATTCTTGAAGCTCTTCAAAGCTGTCGATCGCATTCCCATTGATCGACTTGATGAGGTCGCCGGCCTGAAACCCGGCTGCCGCCGCTGGACTGTCGAGCTCGACTCGGCCGATGCGCGCCATATGCTCCACCCGGCCAAAGGCCATGAACATGCCAGTGAAGATCACGAAGGCCAGAATGAAATTGGCGACCGGCCCCGCCGCCACGATTGCCGCGCGGCTGCGCAACGGCTGCCCAGCCAAGGTCAACGAGCGGTCTACCGATGGGTCGCTCCCAGCGCCGCCGGCCACGCTCGCGGCATTGGCGTCGCCGTGGAACTTGACATAGCCCCCGAGCGGCAGCGCGCCAACCCGCCAGCGGGTGCCGCGCGCGTCCACCCGGGCGAACAGCTCCGGACCGAAGCCGAGAGAGAAAGCGTCGATTTTGACGCCGTTCCATCGTCCGACCAGATAGTGCCCCAATTCATGGACGAAAACGATCAGGCTCAGAATCAGGATGAAAGGAACGACGTACCATCCGAGCCACGCTATGAGATCGGTAACTGCATGCAACAACGCCATCGCGCCTCCGACTCCGGCAGTCCGACGGGGCCGCCGGCCGTCGGAGCGTGATTACTCAAGCGTTACAGTGGCTCAGATCCACTCTCACGCCAATAGACTCGCCGCCCGTTCTAGAGCGATATGGTGAATCGTCAGCGCTTCCGCAATGTCAGCGGGCGCCCCCAATTCACCGGCCGCCGTCATCGCGGAGAGCGTTCGCTCAACGAGGCGCGCGATTTCGCCGAAGCCTATTCGCCGATCCAGAAACGCCGATACGGCGATTTCGTTGGCGCCGTTGAGCGCGGTGGGGGCGCCTCCCCCGGCGCGCAGCGCCTCGATTGCGAGCCCAAGCGCAGGAAAGCGCTCGAGGTCGGCTCGCTCGAAAGTCAATCGGCCAAGCGCCGCGAGGTCGGGCGCGCGAACCCCTGAGGCGATCCGGTCGGGATAGCCGAGGCAATGGGCGATCGGGGTGCGCATGTCCGGAGACGCCATGCCGGCGATCAACGAGCCGTCGGCGAACGCGATCAATCCGTGCACGATCGATTGCGGGTGCACCACGACGTCGAGCCGGTCAGGGGGCAAGCCGAACAGATGATGCGCCTCGATCAGCTCCAGTCCCTTGTTCATCAGACCGGCCGAGTCGATCGTCACTTTCGGCCCCATCACCCAGTTGGGATGGGCGAGCGCTTCTTCGCGCGTGGCTGCGCTGATGCGCTCGGCGCTCCATTCGCGGAACGGGCCGCCGGACGCGGTTATGATCATTTTCTCGATCGTGTCCGGATCGCGCGCGCCGATCGCCTGGAACAGGGCGTTGTGCTCGGAATCCATCGGCAACAGCGTCGACCCCGCGCGACGCGCGGTCTCCATCACCGCTTCGCCGGCGCAGACCAGCGTCTCCTTGTTGGCGAGCGCGACCGTGCGCCCGGCGGCGACCGCGGCGAATGTCGGTCCCAGCCCCGCGGCGCCGACAATCGCCGCAACCACCAGATCGGCGTCGCGCAGCGCGGCCTCCTTGACCGCCTCCGGGCCGGCGGCGGTTTCGACCTCGAAGCCCGCCAGCCCCGCCTTCAAGTCTGAATACCCGGCAGGATCGGCGAGCGCGGCAAATTCGGCGCCGAGTTCGATCGCACATTTCGCAAGCGCCCCGCCGTCGCGCCCCCCGGCGACCGAAACGACCGAGAACCTGTCCGGCGCGACGGCGATGACCTGCGCGCAAGAGCGTCCGATCGAGCCTGTCGCTCCCAGAATCGAGAGGCGTCTCGGCCGCGCCGGGGCCTCGGCGGCGGGCGCGCCTTCGCGCGAACGAAGCGGCTGAGCTTCCACGGCTCGAGAGGCGATCACCATCGAAACAGCCCGCTCGCTATGTAATCGCCCTTCGAGTGCACGCTCGCGACGACGGCGGCGAAAAAGGACGCCGCCGTGAACGCGTCGAGCCGATCCATCAGTCCGCCGTGCCCGGGGATGAGGCCGCTCGAATTCTTAACGCCGAAACGCCGTTTGACAGCAGATTCGAACAAGTCGCCAAATTCGGAGACAATCGCCGTCGCGAGCCCGAGCCAGAAGAGCGCCGCGAGGCGGTTCGCCCATGCGGCGAGCATGAGGCCGAGGACGGCCCCGGCGAACGCGCCGACGATCGCTCCGGACCAGGTCTTGCCCGGCGATACGGTCGGCCAAAGCCGCGGGCCCCTGATCAGCCGGCCGGCGAAATAGGCCGCGATGTCCGCTCCCCAAACGACCGCAAAGAGCCACAAAATCGCCGCTAGGCCGAAGCTGGGGCTGACCCTCAGCAGTCCAAGGCTGGCGACAAGCGCGCCGGCATAGAGCAGGCCCGCAGCCGCCCAGATGGCGCCGCTCCGCGCCGCGAGCCAGCCGACCGCGACCGCGCCGAGAACGAGCGCCGCCACGACCCAGAGGATCGAATTGTGCAAGGCCGACAGCGACGCGAGCGCAAGCGCGAGGCCGCCGACGGCCACCCGCTCAAACAGCCGCCCAGCGGCGACAAGCCTCTGCCATTCCCACAGAACGACAATCGACGCGACCCACCAGAACGCCGCGAAGACAAAGCCGCCGATCCACGCCGCCGCCAGCGCAACGCAACCCATCGCCACGGCCGCGGCCACGCGAGGCTTGAGATCCGGGCCGAACCGCTCGCGCGGCCGGCGAGGCGCCGATCCGAGCGTCGGGTCACCGCCGGTCACGGCCATGCGCTTGTCCTCACGAGGCCGACTTGACAACGGCAGGTTCGACCAGGGCGCCAAACCGCCGCTCGCGCGCCGCATATTGATCGAGCGCGGAGAGGAAAGCCGCATCGTCGAAATCAGGCCACAGGATCGGCAGGAACACAAGTTCGGCGTAGGCCGCCTGCCACAGCAGGAAATTCGACAGGCGCATTTCGCCAGACGTGCGGATGATGAGGTCCGGATCGGGAAGGCCGGTCGTATCGAGCCGCTCGGCCAATTCGTTCTGATCGATCGCCTGAGCATCCAGACGCCCGTCGCGGACGTCGATCGCCATGCGCCGCGCCGCCTCGACGATCTCTTGACGCGCCCCGTAGTTGAACGCGACCGTCAGGGTGAGCCCGCGATTGTTCGCCGTCAGCGTCTCGGCCTCAACGATGAGCGCAACGATATCGGGGGTGAGATTGTCCCGCTCGCCGATGATCCGCACCCGGACGCCATGCGCGTTGAGTTCGGCGAGGTCGTTGCGGATGAACCGCTTGAGCAGGCCCATCAACATCGCCACTTCCTCGGGCGGACGGCTCCAGTTCTCGGACGAGAAGCTGTAGAGCGTCAGGAATTGCACCTCGTGTTCGATCGCCGAGCGAACCGCGCGGCGCACCGCCTCGACGCCGCGCCGATGGCCCTCGAAGCGCGGCAGGCCGTGCGCCAGCGCCCAGCGGCCGTTGCCGTCCATGATGATGGCGACGTGCGACGGCGTCCGAGCCGAGCGGGAGCCGAGATTGGAGCGGAGAGAATGCATGAGGGCCTCGGACAACGAAGGCTAGACCTGCATGATCTCTTTTTCCTTAGCAGCGAGGGAGGCGTCGATCTCGTGAATTGCCTGATCGGTCGCTTTTTGCACTTCCGCCTCGTGGTGCTTTTCGTCGTCCTCGCTGATCGCGTGCTCTTTCAGCAGCTTCTTGAGGACGTCGAGGCCGTCGCGGCGCACGTGGCGCACCGCCACGCGCGCGTCCTCGCAGTATTTGTGGGCGATTTTGACCATCTCCTTGCGCCGCTGCTCGTTCAGCTCGGGAATGCGGATGCGCAAGATTGTGCCCTCGACGGTTGGACTGAGGCCAAGATTCGCGTCCCGGATTGCTTTGTCGACCGCTTGCACCATGCTCTTGTCCCACACCGAGACGCTGAGGGCTCGCGGCTCGGGAACGCTGATTGTCGCCACCTGATTGATCGGCATGCGCTGGCCATAGGCCTCCACATGCACCGGCTCGAGCAGGCTCACGCTGGCCCGGCCGGTGCGCAGCCCGCCCAGTTCGTGCTTGAGGCCCGCGTGGGCGGCCTGCATGCGGCGTTTGAGCTCGGCAAGATCGAATTGAGGCAGTTGCGCCATGTGCGTCCTACCAATTGAACGCCGAACCGCGCCGGGGCGCGCGAAGCGGCCAAACGGCGACTCGGCGGCTCCCCGCCCGTCGTCTCATCAGCATATTAGCATAGCTTTTTAGCATAGCTTTCGGTCCCTGACAGCGCCCAAAGAGGGGGAACGTCCGCGCCAAGCGCGAAAGAAAACATTAGCGACTCACCACCCCGCCCGCCGATCTCCAAGTGGGCCGCCTTACGCCTGCGTCTCCAGTTGCGGCTTTTCGAGCTTCGTCGCCTCCGCCATCGCGGCGAGCGCCGCTTGCCCCCCTGGCTGAATGAGGCCTGCCGACATGATGAGCTTCGCTGCGTCGTCGGCGGAAATCGGCAATTCGATGACGTCGTCCGCCGGGATGTAGAAATAGAAGCCGGTCGTCGGGTTGGGAGTGCAAGGCATGAAGACCGAAATCATCGGCTTCTTTCCGGGCAGGACGCCGGCGACGACCTCCGCCGGCGCCGAAGACATGAACACGATCGACCAGCTGCCCTTGACTGGAAACTCGACCAGCCCGACCTTGCGGAACTGGCTGCCGGACTGGCTGAAAATCGTCTCGAACACCTGTTTCAGGCCCTTATAGACGCCCCGCACCACGGGCATGCGATCGAGCATCGCCTCGCCGAAACGCACCAGCGAACGGCCGATGATGTTTGCAGTCAAGAATCCGAGCAGCGTCAGACCGACGATTGCGATAACGACGCCAAAGCCGGGAACGTGGAAAGGGAGATAGGCGTCCGGCGAAAGACTCTGCGGCAGCCAGGGCTTGACCCAGTTGTCGACCGTGTCGATGAACCACCAGGCGATATAGGCGGTGACCGCGACCGGGCCGAACACCACGAGCCCGGTGAAGAACCAGGAGCGAAGGCGCGCCGCGAGCGAACGGTGGAACGGGGCGGACTTGTGATCGAGGGACATGACGATCTCAGTGCGGCGGCCAGGATGACGACTCGCTTGGGCGATTGCAAGGCGCGGGCGCGACGGGCGGCTGCTCGATCGCTCACGCGGCCGACTTTTTCCGTCCAATCTCGGCAATCGCGCAAGAGCATGATGCGATAAAGTTGAACCGTCGCCGTCATTGCGGGAAGCCATAGGGCGTCGAAAGACGCCCGTCTTCGACGCCCTATGGCGACGAAGCAATCCAGCGGCCGTAGCGCGCCCACCGGGGGGTCACTGAATTGCTTCCCCCCAGCCAGGGACAAGCCCGGGGGTCGCAATGACGGGTACTGAAGGTCACGCTGAAAAGGCGTTGAGGAAAGTATCAACGTAGCCCAATCTCGTCCGCGCTCCTGCGTTTTCGCAGGCCGAGGCCGCCGAGGCTGAGGAAGCCCAAAGCGAGCATCGCCCACGTGGAGGGTTCGAGGATGGACGAGCCTTGCCTCACAGCCGAGGCTTGCGCCACGACGAGGCGTGGTGATCGGGCAATTGAAGGCGTCAACGCCGTCGCCGCCGGGACCGCCCGTGATGCTCCCGCTGCCGGTGATCGTGATCGCCCCTCCGTTGCTCAAGATCGGACCGGAGGTCGGCGTGGCGATGATCTGGGGCGATGGGACGCAAGC
>Ga0116219_10003964_pt1 | contig 11406 bp, 8 predicted proteins | sample Sb_taG_4_FD_91019 | JGI IMG/M metagenome (GOLD analysis project Ga0116219, IMG submission 91019) | Peat soil microbial communities from Weissenstadt, Germany - Sb_50d_6_BS metaG | ecosystem: Environmental > Terrestrial > Soil > Wetlands > Peat | place: Germany: Weissenstadt | collected 2010-09-21
GAAGTCCGCTTCGTCGACGCGCGCGCGATCGTCAGGGTCGAAGCGAGGACCGAGTTGAAGGATCGCTCCCGGTTCGACGTTCGCTATTACATCACTTCCAGCGTTCGTTCCGCAGCCGCGCTCGGACACACCATCCGCGGCCACTGGGGAATCGAGAACACCCTGCACTGGACGCTCGACGTGACCTTCCAGGAGGACTTCTCGCGCGTGCGCAAGGGCCACGGCGCCCAAAACATGGCGCTCGTGCGCAAGTTCGCCTTCAACAAGCTGCGCGCCGCCATTCAGCGACCCGCCGAACCTTCCCGTCAAACCCTGCCGACGGCCAACCAAGCCGCCCCGACCCAAAAGCCTCAAGCTCCGCAGAAAAATCGCGAGCTGGAACGTCAACAGGCTCGCCGAAATTCCTCATGATCCAACCCGGCTAAGTCAAATTAACCCGGATTCGGAGCCCTGCGCGACTGGTGACGCGGTCCATAGCCCGTCGATAGACGGGCGTCCTTGCGGACGCCCTGTGGACCGCGTTTGGCGCGCTCGAGCCAGCGCGGCTACAGAAGCGCGGCTGCCTAAGCGCGGCGCCATGAAGGGCAGACCGGATGCCAATCGTCAAGACAATCGACGCCGGCGTTCTTTCCATCGGCTATGTGGAATACGGCGCCGAGAGCGGCTGGCCGTGCATACTCGGGCACGGCTTCCCTTACGACGTCCACGCCTATTCCGATGCGGCGCCGATCCTCACCGAAGCCGGAGCGCGGGTCATCGTTCCTTATCTGCGGGGCTTCGGGCCGACCCGGTTCTTGTCGGCCGAGACGCCGCGCTCCGGCGAGCAGGCGGCGCTCGGCGCGGACTTGCTGGCGCTGATGGACGCGCTTCGAATCGAGCGGGCGACGCTCGGCGGCTATGACTGGGGCGGGCGGTCGGCTTGCGTCGTTGCGGCGCTCTGGCCTCAGCGCGCCGCCGCGCTCGTCTCGGGCAATTCCTACAATATCCAGGATATCGCGCGCGCGATGGAGCCAGCGAGCGCCGCCGAGGAGCCCTCTTTCTGGTATCAATATTATTTCCACAGCGAACGCGGGCGGCGCGGCTTGATCAAGGACCGGCGCGCCATCGCGCGCCTCTTGTGGCGCATGTGGTCGCCGACCTGGGCGTTCGACGATGCGACCTTCGACCGAACCGCGAGCGCCTTCGACAATCCCGACTTCGTCGAGGTCGTCATCCACTCCTACCGGCATCGCTACGAGCTTGTCCCCGGCGACCCGGCTTACGCGGCGATCGAGGCGGCGCTCGCGGCGCAGCCTCCCATAACCGTTCCGGCGATCACGATCGACGGCGACGCGGACGGCGTGAACCCCGGCACGGCGCACCATGCGGGCAACTTCGTCGCCGCGCACGAGCATCGTTTTTTTCGCGGCGCCGGCCATAATCTGCCGCAGGAGCGTCCCGAGCAATGGGCGCGCGCCGTCATCGACGCGCGCGCGATGGCTCTCGCCGCAGGATCGTAGCAAAGCCCGTCAGTGACGCTGCGCTGCGGCGACTTGACCCGGGGGGTTCGTCATTTGGGAACCCCCCTTGTAGACCCAATCGGTGTTGTGCGCCGGGCGGTTATGAGCGTCGAATCCTCCAGTGTAGAGCGTTCCCGCGGGGTCGCCGCTGAATTGCGATGGGGCCAAGGCGCGGGTCGCTATGGGCGATGGCGCCGGCGTGATGCTCGGGGCAACGACGGTCCGAAAGCCGTAGGCCCCATTGCAATGGCGTATGAGAAACGTCGGGGCGGGAAAATAATTTTCATAGTCATTTGAATAATTCGAGGCGACGATGCTGAGGCCAATGAGAAGATCGGGGCAGCCTGTCGATCCGGATTGGGGGTAGACGATCATATTGTTGTATGCGGCAATGCCGTACCCGACCCAGGTCCCCAACTGCGTGGCGACAAAGTTGGCGGTATGAAGTTCAATTGAGGGTTGAGACCCGTCGAGAGGGAACTCGTAGATATCAGGTGAGTCGCCCTCCAGCGACGCAATGAGCATGGAGCCCGAGCCATCGAGATGGGGCACGCAGGTGAGGCCTCGAAATCCACTGCTTTGGGGAGGAAGGGCGGGGCCCGAGTACCAGTGGAATATATTCCAACTGGGATTTGCCCCATCCGTTCGCACCAGGATGGCGTCGTAGATCGTGGCGTAGAGCTTCCCGCCGCAGGCCGCGAAACTCATCACACGGCCGCCATTTGCCGTCACGTGGGCGGTCCCCGCTTCAGCGGTCGCACCCCACTGGATGCCGTTGCTGCTTGAATTGAAGGCGCCCGAGAAAATGCCGTAGGGGTCACTGCCGGCGAAGGCCATCTCCTGATGGGTCACGGAATCAGTGTAGGACGCGAAGGAGCGGACTTGACCGTTGCCTTTCGGAGGCGCCTCAAGAAAGACCTGTGTCCATGTCCCGTGGGCTCCAACAGAGCCGGTCTTGACGGTTTTTTCGAATATGGTCAGTCCGTTACTAAGGCTCCAAAAGCCGGCCATGAGGACGTCGACCGGCGTAATCGGATTTTTGTCAGAGTCGTGATCGAAATGCGCCTTCCCGAGAATGGAGACCGCCTCATAGTTCTTCTGGCGGGTGTCGTAAGGTATCCGCTGATTGAAATCCTCGTCTTCGACCCAGCTGCCGGTCGGAGAATCGAGTCGCAGGACTTGGGCGGGGGGTCTGAGCGTTCTCGAGCTGAGGATCTCCCCAATCGCCGATTCCCGCATACAAACTTCCGTCCATGAAGACGAGGGCGCGCGTCTCCGTGCCTCCGAACCGAACAATCCCAGAAGCATGGAAAGTAACCGGGAGCGACCGATTCCAAGCGAAGTCGGGTGCCGGGTTCACGATCACCGGCGTTGTTCGCCTCGTAGATCCGCCACTGCCTGTGCAGGTGATGTGGTACGTGGTGGTTACAGTCGGCGAGACGGCCAGAGATCCCGAGACGCCCGATGGAGAGAAGCCGACTCCGCTGCAGGAAGTCGCGTTGGTCGACGACCATGACAGCGTCGACGAGGCGCCGGGGGCGATGCCATCAGGACTGGCGCTGAACGAGAGTGTCGGCGCATTTGGCGACACGGGCGCGACACCGCTCTGATAAACCCACCCGGTAAGGTTGTCGTTGAAGGCGACCTTCCACCATGTGAACCCATTGCTCGCTGGACCGCCGATGACCACGCCTTGGTTGCCAGACGCCTCGGAGCCGATTGCGGAAATATTCGGCGTTGGAGTTGACCAGACGTAGAGTAGGCCTATAGCCGCAACCGTCTCGCCAATTGTAAGCGTCGGCGCCCCGGTCACCGCCACCCTAACTGACTGACTTGCCGATCCGCCAGCGCCGGTGCAGGTCACGCGGTAAGGGGTCGTGACGCCTGGCGAGACGGCAATAGATCCTGAGGGGCGCGATGGAGAGAATCCCTTTCCCGTTCCACTACAGGCCGTAGCGTTGGCGCTCGACCAGGTGAGTGTCGATGACAGACCATTCGGTATTGAGGTTGGAGACGCGGAGAGGGTCACGGTCGGCGCGGATTGGCTGGCCTGGGCGCTGGCTTGCATGAGGTCCTCTTGAACAGCCCATCTCGCAAGCCCGTCCTTGTAAGACACCTCCCACCAGGTCGATCCGTCAGCGCTCGCCGGACCGCCAATGATCCTGCCTTTCGAGCCGGGCGCCGCGGCGCCGGCTAGAGGCGCGCTCATCGACGGGGAACTATGCATGGCGACCGAGCCCGTAGTTTGAAGCGTCATGCCAACGGCCAATTTCGGCGCGGGAGTGACCGCCACGGTCACCGATTGACTGGCGGCGCCGCCACTCCCGGTGCATGTGATGCCGTAGGTGGTGGTTGCGGTCGGCGTGACAGTCAGAGACCCTGAGGCGCCTGATGCCGAGAAGCCTGTTCCGCTACAAGTTCTCGCATTCGTGCTGCTCCACATGAGCGTCGCGGATTGGCCGTTGGGAATTGAGCGGCCGAAGGCGGAGAGGGTCGCCGTCGGCGCGGGGGCTGTCGCCGCTTGCGCCACGGCGATCGCTGAAGGGTTTGTCGATTGCGAGACTGCACCAACGCTCTGCGCCGGGACGATTTGCTGGATCGCCTGCCCGAGCGCTGTCGCGGGCGGCGAGACAGTAGTGATCGGTGTTGCGTTTGATGGAGAGCTCGAACTCAGGGATGAATTGACCGCTTGTCCTAAAACCGCCAGTGGAAAAAAGAGCAAGCCGAGCCTAATCGTTGTGAACACTGTTATTCGTAACATGCGTCTTTACTTGCGGCGGCTGGAATTTAATCTGACGAGCAGCTTCTGGAGATCGATTGTCTACCCCCGTTTGACTTTAGTAAACCGCAGATGAACGTTCCATTAACACATCGGTAACTTATCGGTTCGACCGTATCCGTCCGAATTTCCGCATGCAGTCGCTCGTGACGCCGGCCGCTTCGACCAAACAGGCCTCCCAACAATGCTTCTGCGCGCGCGAGCGCGGATCGCGCCTTTTTTAATGTACATTGTAAGATCCATGGCATCGACGCGGACAACTCACGCGAGCACTACAAGTCCTATGCCGCATTTTGCGCACGCCCCGTTTGAGACGGTTTTCCACAAGTCGATAATCGCGGAGCCGCCCTCTCGCCCCACTGCGCCACAATCCGCAAAGCATTGATTCCGCAGCGGCTCCGTAAAGCGCTGCGCGTCGGCCGCCTGTCAGAGGGCGGTAACTTCCGCTGAGGTCGCGAGTATTCCAGCGAGGGCTTTTACAAGCGCGAGGGATCGTCGATCCGATCGCTTCAACTGCCTCTAGCTCGCCATCGCTCCTGGACCCGGAATCGCGCCGGGCGGGCATTTGCCCAGGATGATCATGCCGAGCACCTCGTCCTTGGTCATGTCCTGGACCCGGCCGGCGCCGACGATCTGGCCGTTCTTCATCACCGTGACGCGGTCGGCGAGATCGAAGACGTCGTGGATGTCGTGGCTGATAAGGAAGATGCCGATGCCTTCCGATTTAAGCTGCTTGATGAGCTCGCCAACCTGCGCCGTCTCGGCCGGCCCGAGCGCCGCGGTCGGCTCATCCATGATGAGGATGCGGGCGTTGAAATGGATCGCGCGCGCGATCGCGACCGACTGGCGCTGGCCGCCCGATAGCGCAGTCACCGGCTCCTTGAAACGGCGGAAATTGGGATTGAGCCGCCCCATCACCTTGCGCGCCTCCGCCTCCATCGACGCGTCGTCGAGCGTTCCCCAGCGAGTCAGGAGCTCCCGCCCGAGGTAGAGGTTCGACGCCGCGTCGACGTTGTCGGCGAGCGCAAGCTGCTGGTAGATCGTCTCGATCCCGTAATGCTTGGCGTCGCGCGGATTGTTGATGGTGGCTTCCTCGCCGTTGATGTAGATGTGCCCGGAGTCGCGCTTGTAGGCGCCCGACAGCACCTTGATGAGGCAGGACTTGCCGGCGCCATTGTGGCCGAGCAGGCCCATGACTTCGCCGGGATAGAGATCGATCGACGCGTCGTCGACCGCCTTGAGGCCGCCGAAGGCGAGCGAGATGTCCTTCATCTCGACGAGGGGGGTTCGGGTTTGAGCGTCCATGGCTCAACCTTTCGCGGTTCGGCGGCGATAGAACGTGTCGAGACCGACCGCGCCGACCAGCACGACGCCGACCACCATCTGCTGGAAGGCCGAATCGAAGCCTAGCAGGACCATGCCCGATTGCAGCGACTGGATCACCAGCGCGCCGATGATCGCGCCGTAAATCGTGCCGACGCCGCCCGCAAGCGACGTGCCCCCGATCACCGCCGCGGCGATCGTGTAAAGCTCGTCGAGCTGGCCGAGCACGTTGGTCGCCGAGTCGAGACGCGCCGAATCGATGCAGGCCGCCACCGCCGCCAACAGGCCCATCAGTGCGAAAACCAGAACCGTGATGCGCTTAGTGTTGATGCCGGCGAGTTCGGCGGCTTCCGGATTGCCGCCGGTCGCGTAGATGTAGCGGCCGAACCGGGTGCGCCGTGCGACGAACGTCATCGCGACGCCGATGACCAGCGCGATCAGCACCGGGATCGCATATCCGGTGGAAATGAAGAGGCCGCCTTCCGGAACGGGGATGTGATTGGCTTCTGCGTAGGCCGCGGCGACGCGCTCGGGCCAGGCATAGGCGTTGACGATCATGGTTGCGCCGGCGACAACCAAACAACCGACGACGCCGATCAGATATTCGGCCCAGATCGGCCGTTGGGGAAAGCGGAACCGCGCCCGCCGCTGTCGCTGGGCGTAGATGCCGAAGACGATGACGGCACAGGCCAGAGCGCAAAGGGCCCAGCTCGCCGTCGCGCCGATCGAACCGTGCGGGCCGCCGCCCATCAGCGCAAAACGGTCGTCGAGCGGGGCGATGGTCGCGCCGGTCGTCACCCACCACGCCGCGCCGCGCCAGAACAATTGGGCGCCCAGGGTGACGATGAAGGCGGGAATGCCGAGATAGGCCACGAGCGAGCCGTGAAAGGCGCCGATCGCCGCGCCGATCGCCAAAGCTATGACGACCGCAATAATCCAGATCGCCGGATTGTCGAGGCCGAGATAGATCGGCAGGAAGCGGACTTGCGCGACGCCGATGATGGTCGAGACGAAGCCGATGATCGATCCGACCGAGAGGTCGATGTGGCGCATGACGATGACGAGCACCATGCCAGTCGCCATGACGGCGATCGAGGAGGTCTGGACGCTCAGGTTCCACAAGTTGCGGGGCGTCAGGAAGAGGCTCTCGCCGGTTTGAACCTGGGTGTAGACGTTGAAGCCGACCCAGATCAGCGCCAGCGCGCCGATCATGCCCAGCATGCGCGTGTCAATCTCGGTGGCTCGGAGCAGCCTGCGGAGGGCCGGCTCCTCGGGTACGGCTCTCGTCGCGCCGGGCGCTGCGGAGGTCATGGGCTCTTCCTCGTCTTCGTTGTCGCTCGACCTTCGGCGGGCATGGCCGGCGTCGGCGCCTCATTTGAGAAAAGCCGCGCCGCCGTGAGAGCGGCGCGGCCTTCGTTGGTCTCACCCCGCCAAGGGGCGGTCAGCTCACTTGCAATACGGGGTCATCTCCGGCTTCACCCCGGCGCAGACTTCCGCCTTGGTGATCCAGCCCTTGTCGACGATGACGTTGAGGTTGGCCTTTGTGACCGCGAGCGGGGTCAGGAGGATGCCGTCGACCGTCAGGTGCTTCGGTCCGCCCGAGAAGGGCTTCACGCCGCCGAGGTCGGTGGTGATTTCGCTCCGTTTCTTGCCGTTGGCGAGCGCGATCGCCGCCTCGCCCGAGACCCTCCCGAGGTCGCGCGCGTCCTTCCAGATCGAGACGGTCTGGGTGCCGAGCGCCACCCGGTTGATCGCCGCATGGTCGCCGTCCTGACCCGAGACCGGGACCACGCCTGCGAGACCCTGCGCCGCGAGCGCGGCGACCGCGCCGCCCGCCATGCCGTCGTTCTCCACCACGGCCGCGTCGATCTTGTTGTTGTTCTTGGTGAGGATCTGCTCCATTTCCTTTTGCGCGTTGTCCGGCTTCCATCCGTCAGTGTAGGTTTCGCCGACGTCCTTGATCTTGCCGGCCGTCATTGCCGGCCCGAGGACTTCCTTGATGCCGGAGAACAGGAAGTCGGCGTTCGCGTCGCCCTTGTCGCCCTTGATGAAAGCATAGTTGCCGGCAGGCTTGGCCTTGAGAATTTCCTTCGCCATCATGCGGCCGACGCCGACGTTGTCGAAAGTGATGTAGAGCACGTTCGGGCTCTCGATCAGGCGGTCATAGGCGATGACGGGAATACCCTCGTCGGTCGCCTTCTTGACGGCCGGCAGAATCGCCTCGTTGTCCATCGCAAGGATGAGGAGGACATTCGCGCCCTTGGAGATGAGGCTCTCGACGTCGGTCAGCTGCTTGGCCGGCGAAGCTTGCGCGTCAGCCGAGATGTATTTCGCCCCGACCTTGTCGAGCGCCCCCTTGATCGCCGCCTCGTCGGTCTTCCACCGCTCTTCCTGGAAATTCGACCAGGAGACGCCGACCGTAATGTCCTTCGCCATCGCCGCGAACGACGTCACGCTTACGGAAGCGAGCAAAGCCGCCCCTAGCGCTATATTGTTCAATGACTTCATAGGTTTCCTCCCATGGGGTTCCACGGACTCGGCGGCCACGCGAAACGCACGCGCGCCCCTCCAGCCGAAGCCGGACAATTCCGCGTGCGCCACAATGGTCAGCGCCGGGGCGACTGTCAACGCGCCAAATCGATCGGGGTTTATTTGGATTATGGGACGCGCGGTTAGAGCCTGGCGCCTCAAACCCGAGCGCTTTCGCGCTGACGCGCTTGCCGCGCTGGCCCGGCTTGTGAGAATGATGCCGCCCTACGGGCGACGCTCGGCGCGGCGGCAGGCGAAATGGGAGGACCATGAAGCGGCTTTTGGGCGCATCGATTGGTTTGTGCGCGGCGTCAGTTCTGCTGACCGTCGGCGTCGCATCCGGCGGAAGCTGGGACGAACGCGTCTTCGGCCCTGGCTCCCATCTGGACTTCGACGCAATCGCGTCGGCCGGCCCCTCGGCGCTGCCTGCCCTCATCGAGCGTGGGCGTGAGCTCTTCAAGGCGAAATTCACTACCAGCGACGGCGCCGGTCGGCCGAAGGCGACGCAGGCGATCATCCCGACCAAGCGCAAGACCGGCGTCAACCCGCCCTTCAGCCGCACCAGCGGGCCTGATTCGAACTCCTGTTTCGGCTGCCACAACGATCCGATCGAGGGCGGTTCGGGCGACGATGTCGCCAACGTCTTCGTGTCGGAGGGATTCGAGAGCGCGCAGTTCGACAACACCGACCCCTCGTTCTCCAGCGAACGCCACACCATCGCCCTGATGGGCGCGGGGCTGGTCGAGTTGCTGGCGCGCGAAATGACGGCGGACTTGCAGGCGATCCGGACCGAGACGGTCGCGCACGCGCGGGCGACCGGCGAAGACTGCCGCGCCGATCTCGTCAGCAAGGGCGTGCGCTTCGGCTGGATCGTCGCCCATCCGGACGGCATGGTCGACCTCGACTCGGTCGACGGGGTCGACGCCGACCTCATCGTGCGCCCGTTCAGCCGCAAGGGCGTGTTCACCTCGCTGAGGCAGTTCACCATCAACGCCCTCAACGTCCACCACGGCATGGAGGCGGTCGAACGTTTCGGCGTGCGGTGGACGGGCAGCCACGACTTCGCCGAGAGCGGCGTGCCCGACGCGGTCACGCCCGGCGACATTTCCGCCCTCGTCGCCTTCCAGGCGACCCTGCCGCCGCCGACGGTGAAAGCCGATCTTGCGGACGACTGGCGTGCGGCCGCCGCCGAAGGCGCAAAAGAGTTCGACGCAATCGGCTGCCCCTCCTGTCATGTGAGGACTCTGCCCTTGAAGTCGCTCGTCTTCACCGACCCTGCGCCTTACGACATGGCGGGAACCCTGCGAGCCTCCGAGGTCAAGACTCCGATCCGCATCGACCTTTCCGCCCTGCCCTTCGCCAGGACGCTGAAGCGCAACGACAAGGGCGAATGGCTGATCCCTCTCTATAGCGACCTGAAGCGCCATCTCATCGTCGACGATCAAGTCGACGCGCTCGGCAACGAATTGCAGGCGCAGCGCTTCGTCGAGCGTGACGTTTTCCTGACGCCGCGACTGTGGGGCGTCGGCTCGACCGCTCCTTACGGCCACAACGGCCAATTCCGCATGCTCGACGAAGTCATTGCGGCGCACGGCGGCGACGCGCGATTTTCGCGCGACGCCTATCTCGCGCTCGATCCCCATGAGCGCGACAGCGTCGTCGCCTTCCTGCGTTCGCTCGTCATCGAGGCGCCGTGATGCGGATCGTCTTTTGCTTTCTCGCCCTCTTCATCGGGCTCGCGCAAGCGCGGGCCGCCGCCGACCGTCAAAAGCCGCTTGGCGACGTGCCGCTGATGCATGAAGAGGCCGAGGCCGCGGGCCTCCACAGCATCTACGACGGTCCGTGGGAATTCTTCGTCGGCGGCGGCGGCGCCGCCTTCGACTGCGACGGCTCGGGCTTTCCCTCGGTGTTCCTCGCCGGCGGCAAGAATCCGGCGAAACTGTTCGTCAACAGGTCGAAGGCGGGCGGGCCGCTCAAGTTTGAGGAGAAGCCGCTCGACATCGGCGCCGATCCCAAACTGCTTGAGGACGTCATCGGCGCCTATCCAATCGACATCACCGGCGACGGCCACATGGATCTGTTCGTCTTGCGAGTCGGCGGCAACCTCATGCTCAAGGGCGGGCCGGACTGCACGTTCAAGCTCGCCAACCGGGACTGGAATTTCGACGGCGATCCGGGCTGGACGACGGCGTTCGCCGCCGAGTGGGAGCCGGGTCAGAAATTCCCGACGCTGGCGATCGGCCACTATGTCGACCGCGACGCGCCTGGCTCGCCCTGGGGCACGTGCCAGGGGAACTCGCTCTATCGCCCACAAGCAGGCGACAAGCCCGATTACTCCGTGCGCACCCCGCTTGAGCCCGGCTTTTGCGCGCTCTCCATGCTGTTCACCGACTGGAACAAGTCGGGCGTGCCTTCCTTGCGCGTCTCCAACGACCGGCAGTATTACCGAGGCGGCGAAGAGCAGATGTGGCGCATCGAGCCGGGCAAGACGCCGCGGCTTTACAGCCGCGCCGACGGCTGGCGGCACTTGTCGATCTACGGCATGGGGATAGCCGAGGGCGATCTCGACGGCTCGGGCTATCCGCAATATTTCCTCACCTCGATGGGCGACGAGAGGCTGCAGAAGCTCGACGCCGAGGAGGCAGGCCGCGGAGAAGCTCCGATCTATCGCGACATCGCCGGCGAAGTCGGCGCGACCGCCCACATCCCCTATGCCGGCGGCGACAAACGGCCATCGACCGCCTGGCATGCGGAATTCGCCGACTTCAACAACGCGGGCCTGCTCGACATCTTCGTCTCCAAGGGCAACCTCGAGCAGATGCCGGACTTCGCGGCCTACGATCCGAGCAATTTGCTGCTTGGCCAATGGAGCGGCAAATTCGCCGAGGCCGGCGACGAAGCCGGAATCGCCTGCAACGCAAAGGGACGCGGCGCGCTGATCGCCGACTTCAATCTCGACGGCATGCTCGACATCCTGCAGATCAACCGCGGCTCGAACGTCATGCTGTTTCGAAACCTTGGCGCCAAGAATGGCGATGGCCCGCCATTGCCGATGGGCAACTGGAGCGAGATCAAGCTCATCGAGCCCAACCCCAACCGCAACGCGATCGGCGCCAGGATTTCGGTCAAGACGGGCGTCCGCACCCAGACCCGCTTCGTCGACGTCGGCGGCGGCGACGCCTCGGGCCACGCGGGCTTCATCCATGTCGGCCTCGGCACGGCCGAGCGCGCGGAAATCCGCGTCCGATGGCCCGACGGCGATTGGAGCCCAACCTA
>Ga0116219_10003965_pt1 | contig 11406 bp, 7 predicted proteins | sample Sb_taG_4_FD_91019 | JGI IMG/M metagenome (GOLD analysis project Ga0116219, IMG submission 91019) | Peat soil microbial communities from Weissenstadt, Germany - Sb_50d_6_BS metaG | ecosystem: Environmental > Terrestrial > Soil > Wetlands > Peat | place: Germany: Weissenstadt | collected 2010-09-21
CGGCAGCGACTGCCGGGCGTGGCGAACCCGCGGCTCACGATGAGGGTTGCCACCCGACGCTCACCCAGCGCGTCAAGCGTTGCCGCCACCCCGGCCACACCGCCCATGCCGCGCTCGACCCGTTGGCGGAGGTCGTCGACGAGCGCCGAGCGCCGTTTCTCGTCGAAAGCTTCGATGACATCCCATGCCGCCAGTGCCACCTCGGCCGGCGAGCTCCTCACCGGGAGTGTGATCCTCCCGACGACGAGCGCTGCCACCGTCGAGGCAAGGGCTTGCTCAAGTGCGGTCACCGCCTCTACTGGGCCCCCGAGCACGAGGCGCTCCGCCGGCCACCGCGTGAGCTCGTCCACCACCGCGTCGGCGGCCCGCCGGAGGTGACGCCGTGTTGCCTCCTCATGGAGCCGCTCGAAGCTGCCGAGCTCGACATCGGTGTCCACCTGGCGCGGCGGCTCGTCGACGGGACCGGCGTGCTCGTCCACCTGACCCTGGACGAGGCGCACGAGGCGCAGCTCGCGCCGGTCGACGAGGGCCACGAGCGCCCGGGCACCACGGCCCAACGCCTCGCAGAGCTGGCTCAGCGCGGGCGTGGGTCCCACGGCCACCTGCTCACGCACCGGTGTCGACAAGCCGATCACGCGCAACAAGCCATTCTGGTCGCATGAGAACAGGGCAACACCCCGGAGGGCCGTCCGGTCGATGGGGTCGGCGAGCCAGCGGTGGACGTGGCCGAGGTCGGCTTCCACCGCGGCGACCGCGGCGGGTCCGAACGGCGCCGCCTGGTCCATGGCCACGCGAGAGAGAAGGGCGATCTGCGGTTTGAGGTCCGAGCGTCGGGGAAAGCGGCGACCGTCGACGTCAAGGTAGACGGTTGTCACGACCGGATGGCCCCACCAGCTGGCGAGGTCGCGTATGACGGAGAGACTCAGGGTGTTGGTCGTCTCGCTTCTCGATGTAGACGGCATCGCCGCACCTCCTCGATCAGCACGCCAAGCCCAGCGTGGAGCGTACGATCGCGAAACACCAGGGGCCTAGGTCCCAATCGCCATCGCGCTCGCGGTACGCCTTCATGGATGCCCACGAGCCTGGGGAGTCATGGGCTGGCCGCGGCGAGACGATCGATCTCCTCCCGGGCGCGCTGTTGCTCCGGCCAACGGATGGCGCGGGCCATCGAGTGAAAGAACCAGGTTGTGGAGTTGATCGTAGATCTGATCGTCCGCGAGTCTGGCCAGGACCAGTGCCACGACCAGGCGCAGTACGGCAGACTCGATGTCGGCCGTGGCGGCAATCTCCACCAGCTGCTCATCGTGGAATCGGATCCAGTCCCCGATCTCGCTCATGTCCGCTTCCACGAGACCCCGATCGAACTGCCCGCGTGATGGTGCGAGCACCCAACGGCTTATATCCTGCTCAGCGAAGCTTATTGACGCTATGGGGACCGAGCTTCGGTCCCTCGACTACAACGCTCGGACTGCGGTGTCGTGGCTGGTAGCGGCGAACGCCCTTTGGACCTCGTCGCACAGTTGACGGGGGCGGTGCTAACCCGCGTCCCAGGTGGCCGATAGCAGCACAGAAGGCGAGTCGATCCGAGTCCCGAGCGCCAGGCCCTCGCTCCATACTCGGCGCTCGGATCGCCGGGATGCAACCGACCCGTAGCCGTCGTTCTGGCTCCAACGGCCCTCGCTCAGGCCGCCTCTCGGCCCCGTCGTTACGTGTGCGTTCTTGGTGCCGATACCTGGCAGTCGGTGGTCCCGTACCTGTGAGTGCCGAGAATGTCATCCAACGGGTCCACCCGGGGGGATCAGCGGCGAAGGTGACCCATGGCGCTCACCTCCCTGTACCTGGCCTTCATCCGAACGCTCCAGCTCGTCCGACTTTCACGTCGTGACAGCGAGCAGCTGGCAGTCGAGATCGTCATGCTCCGTCACGAGGTTGCCTTGCTCCGTCGCCAGGTGGCCCGCCCAGCGCTCCAGCCTGCCCGGTTCCTCATCGGAGACCGGGATGCCAAGTTCACGGCCGGCTTCGACGGGGTCTACCACTCGGAGGGGATCCGGGTCATCCGCACGCCGATTCGAGCCCCACGGGCGAATGCCTTCGCTGAACGTTTTGTCGGCACCATCCGCCGGGAGTGCCTCGACCGGATGCTGATTGCTTACCCGACATCATCTCGAAGCCGTCCTCGCGGAGTATGTGAAGCACTACAACGGGCACCGGCCTCACCGGTCCCTCGGCCAGAGCGCTCCATTCGGAACATCCTCGATGCCACCCCTGGCATCTCCTATCGATCCGACGAGATTGCGAAGATCGGACGTCATGGGTGGTCTCATCCACGAGTACGAACTGGCTGCCTGAGGCACTCAGATGGCACTTTCGGCACCCACAGGCCAGATCCGATCGCCGAGACGAGCGCGTGAATACTTGGACCCTTCAAATGCCGGGTGCCTCCTGACGCGTGGAAGTGGCGCTTCACTCTGGGCCGTCACGCCCTCCGGACCGGCGTCTACCCCACGGTTGACTGAGGAGGCAGTCGACGCGACGTCGTCCGGTGGCGCCGATACTCAGCGTGCCACTGGGCCAGGGCACCTAGCAGCACGAAGATCCCCGTGATCATCGAAGAGGCCCAGCGCTGTGCGTGGCTGCCATCAAGACCAATGGTAAGAGGGAAGACTCCTCATTGCGGATTTCTTCGTTAACTACAGGCGAACGTCCGGTGAAATCTTCTTGACAGACTGGTGGCTGCTCCGGGCCCGCTGTCGGACGGCTGAGCCGCCTATGGAAACAGCACGGCGGCAGCCACGGAGGAGGCGGTCGCCAACCCGGCAGCGGTGGTGGCGATCGTCCAGCCGATGGGGCCAATGGGCCGGCAGTCGAAGAACTGGCTGATACCGGGGGTCTGCACCATGGCGACAAGCCCGGCTGCCGAGACGACGGCGGTTCCGGCCACCAGCGGACTGTGCCGACCGATGACGAGAGTCTGCCCGAGCTGAGCCCCCACGAGGGCGGCGAGGGCGACGGTGCGTGCCCGGCCGGCGGTACCGGTCATACGGGCCGCGAACCAGGCACCGTAGGCCCCCGCGGCGGTGGCTGCCGCCCGGATGGTGACGTCACGTGCGAGCTGACCCGCGAGCGAGGTCTCCGGGCCCTCTCGGCCCAGGTCGACCCGGCGGGTCCGAGGCGTCTGCACGGCGATGGCCATGGATGGGGCCAGGTCAGTGAATAGGTTCACGGCGAGAAGCTGTCGGGGGGTGAGGGGCGGTTGACCGGTGAGCAGCGCCGCACCGACGGTGAAAGCGACCTCGCCCAGGTTGCCGCCGAGCAGAATGGCAAGGGCGTCGCGCACCGACGCCCACATGGCGCGACCCTCGCCGATGGTGTCGATGAGGACGCGGACGTCGTCTGATGTGACGACGAGATCGGCCGCGTCTCGCGCCGCCGGCGTGGCGCCAGGCCCGAACGCCACGCCGATATCGGCGAGGCGGATGGCCTGGGCGTCATTGGCCCCGTCGCCGGTCATCGCGACGACCCGGCCGGCCCGCTGGAAGGCGGAGACGATGCGGACCTTGTCGGCCGGGGTCACCCGAGCGAAGACGGCCACATCCTGGACGATCAGGTCGAGCTGGGGGTCGTCGAGTTCATCGAGCTCTGTCCCCGTGAGCACTCGGCGCCCGTTCAGGAGCCCGAGATCGGTGGCGACGGCTTCGGCTGTGCTGGGATGGTCGCCGGTGATCATGACCACGTTGATCCCCGCATGCCAGAGCTGGTCGAGCGGTGCGGAGGCGGTCGGGCGGGCGGCGTCGGCGACCCCGACGAACCCCAGAAGCTCCAGCCGATCGATTCGTTCGTCATCGAGATCGTCACGATCCGAGGCGGGACGCTCGGCCACAGCTAGGACCCGCAGTCCCTGGCGAGCGAGGCGCTCGACTTCGGCCGCGGCCGATGTCCGGGCGGGGTCGTCGAGGGCAACGTGCTCACCCGGGGCCCGACGCCGGGTGGCGCATCGAGGGATGACGATCTCCGGCGCGCCCTTGACGCTGAGCAGCGGGCCGGATTCGGATTGCCCGAGTACGGCGTGGTAGCCACGCCCAGGTTCGAAGGGCAGCGACGTCACCTTCTGCCAGCCCTGCACGCCGTGGCCCGGTCGCACGCTGGCCAGGTGGGCCCCGTCGACGATGGCCTGATCCGTGGGGTGGGGCAGACCCCCAGCCCGGGGTCGGGGCGTGGCCCGCAAGGCGGCGGCCAGCACCTCGCGGCCCGCCGGTCCCAGCTGCGCCACGGGCTCGTCGACGTCACCGTCGGATACCCGCCGCAACTGAAGGCGTCCCTCGGTGAGCGTGCCGGTCTTGTCGAAACACAGCACGTCCACCCGACCCAGGGCTTCGAGGACTTGGGGGTTACGGACGAGGACCCCCCGCCCGGCCAGGCGGTGGGCCGCGCTGGCCTGGGCGACGGTGGCCACGAAGGGAAGTCCCTCGGGGACGGCGGCGGCCGCCAGGCTCACTCCGGACGCCACCGCCTCGCGCGGTGGCCGGCCCCGAACCAAGCTGTTGAGCGCCAGGCCGGCGCCGGCACCGAGGACGATGGGAACAGTGGTGTCGGTGAGCGATCGCAGCCGAGTCTCCACGCCGGTCGGTGGCGGTGTGGCCGAGGTCACGTATCGCCGGGCCTCCGTGGACGATCCGGTGGCGACGACCACCGCCGTGCCACGCCCAGCGGCCACCGCCGTTCCCGCGTACACCATGGAGCTGCGATCGGCGACCGGGACCCGCTCCTCCACGGGCTTGGGGTCCTTGACCACGGGAAGGGATTCGCCCGTCAGCGAGGACTCGTCGATCTCCAAGCCAGCCGCGTCGAGCACACGGCAGTCTGCGCAAACGGCGTCACCGGCGACCAGGCTGACGACATCGCCAACGACCAAGGAACGGCTACTCACGCTCACCTCGGTCCCGCCACGGAGCACCCGGACGGAGCGCTCCGAGATGGCCGACGCCAGACGCCCGATGGCAGCCTCGGTGCGCAGGCGCTGCGTGGCACCAACGGCGGCGTCGACACCGAGCACGCCAGCGATCATGGCAGCATCGGCGATCGATCCGACTGCGGCCGAGAGCGCCGCTCCAGCCCCCAGGATCACCGTCAGGGGGTTGGTGAGCTCGCTGGCGAGCAGGCTAGGAAGGCTGGGCGGGTGGGTTTCCTCCGGGTCGTCGCCGGTCGTGACGGGATGTTCTGCCGTGGCTCCGCCCGCTGCCCCCGCCAGTCGTCGGAGGACCTCGGCGCCGTCCAGGGCGTGCCAGGCGACCGGCGCGCCGGCGCGGCGGGGACGGCGGGGAGGCAGCTGAGCACCGGTCCACGTCCCAACGCCGAGCGCGGCCAGGGTCGAAAGCTGCACAACGACCATCGCCCGCCGGCCGGCGCCGGGCACCGGGCTGATCGCGAACAGGCTGGCCGCCGTCGAGCCGGCCGCAGCCAAGGCGACGGCTTGGCGGCTGGCCGTCCGGGCCAGCCGAGTGACGTCGACGATGGTGGCCGCCTCGGCGAGGTGGAGACACAGCAGGTCGGCGCCCCATGGGGGGTGCGCTTCCTCGGCCCCGATGACCCCGATGCCGCAGTCGGCGGCCCGCAGCGCGCCACCGGGTCGTGTCGTCACGAGTGCCACCACCCGCCCCTCGGCCTGCAGCGCGCGGATCGAGCGGGTGAGGTGCTCACCGCTCGCTACGACCAGCTCGGCGCCCATGACGGCGGCCACGCCTCGATCGCCGGCGACGGCAAGCAGGTGCCCAGCGCGCTGCGTCGCGGCGGCGAGGTCCGCCGCTGCGTCCTGGAGCTCGGGCTGGAGGCTAACTAGGCCCACGACGGTCCCGCTCTTGCTGAGACCAAGGGTGCTGAACCCGGCCGACGTCAACTCGCGGGCCCTCGTCCGGGACCCGCGGGGCCAGACGCCCACCACCTGTCCGACCGGCGCCAGCGCCCAGTCGTCTTCCGTCCGGGGCACGTCAGGCTGCACCGGGTCGAACAGGGCACGGACCACCACCTCGAAGTGGGCCGGGTCCTCATGGCCCACCGCGCGGATCTCGCCGATGGTGAAGCGACCGGTCGTAAGCGCCCGGGCGTCAACGACCACAGTGTCCACCTGGTCCAGGTGGCGTAACACACGTGGGTCCATGGGCACCACCTGACGCGCAGCCAGCCCGCGGCCAACCTGAGCGGCGAACCCTTCACGCCCGAGGCGCGCTGCTCGGGGAAGGCCCGCCAGCAAGACATCGGCAGTTCGGCGAAAATCGCCAGTGACTGCAAGGGTGATCCCGCCGCCGGCCAGCGAGGCCAACGAGGCCGTCTGCCCGTAGGTGTCCACCAGTCCCGCTGGAAGGGGAATGGGACGGGGCTCGGACTCCGTCGCGGCCAGGGGCTCTCCCCGTGGCTCGCGGTGGAGGTGATGTTCGGCCGCGAGCCAGACTCGGCGACGCGCCGCCAGCTCGGCAACCGTCGTGAGCCGGTGCGTAGCGTCGGCCACCAATCCCAACGGCCCCTGCCCCAGCCCTTGCAGTATGGCGTTCAGCATGGCGGCCGCCGTTGCGGTTCCAGGTCGCGCCTCGATCATGCGCCGAATCGGAGCCAACGAGTCCAGCGCGGGCACCGCGCTGGCCACCTCGATCGGGAGCCGGGGTAAACGCAAGATGCGGGCGGCCATCCCCATCCCCACGCCGGCCCCGTCGGCAACCAAGGCGACTACTCCCCGTCGGATAGGCCCTTCGTCGGCTGGGTGGTCGGGCAGGTCGGCCGGGAACTCCTCTTCGAGGAGACCGTGGGCTTCCTCCACGCCGTCGAGCGCCACCGCCAGGTCGTCGAGACCGACGGTGCCATCCTCGAACGCCACCGCCACCTCGGCCAGGATCGGGTTGACTTCTGCCCAGTGGACCCCCTCCAGTGCCCCCAGCGCCCGCTCGGCTGCTCGGGCCACGTGTTCGCCGTCGGGCCGGTGCACGCCCCGCACCGATAGGTACGCCCGGCCAGGTCGGGTCTGCACGAGGCGTCGCGTCCGGCGTGGCTCCCCACCAATGAGAGCTCGATCGAGGCGCTCAAGCGCCTCTCCCGGCCACGCGATCAGCCCGGCGGGAACGAGTCTCACCGAGTGCTCCGACCCGCACATACCCACTCGGCCGAGTGGTAGTTCAGCGCTTTCATTTCGCCGGACGGCGTGGGTCAGCGGAGACGGTGGCGGGCCACAACCACGCCGACCCCCACCGCGAGCGCCAACGGAAGGTCGATGGCTCCCATGAGAGCTGCGCCGGCGAGACCGGCCCAAAACCCGAGCTCAACCGCTTGGGCCGGCAGGCGGGCGTGCAGAACGGGCACCACGTAGCTGTCCGTTTCGACCAGGGGTGCGACGTCCGAGCTTTCGGGCTGTGGCTGCGATTTCGCCTCGGTCACTGTGGACTCCCTTCATGACCCCCCGCTCCTACTCAGGATCGCAGACGACCCAGAGGGCGCCTAGGGCCGAAGGTCGACATCCGGGTTTGCGAGGCCACCCGAGCCGTGACTCAGAGTGGGGAGGTCGCCCTCTCCAGGCCCTTCGGGGCTCTGCGTTCTCATCGCGTAATTGTGGGGCTCGCCTCGCGCTTGTGGGGAGCTGGCTCCCCACGCTCCCCTGGAATGAGCACGCCGTTGGTCGGAGTTTCGAATAGCGCTCGTCTACGCCCCGAGCAGCAGGTGCGCTGCGTGGCGATCCGCGATGGGCACATGCTCCACGCCGCCGACGTGGTTCACGGCGGACTAAGGGACCGAGTGCAGGTAGCCTTTCGCCGCCGCGCTGCACGCTGCCCTTAATCGTTTGCATGGAGCGACGTTGCAAGCGTCCGATACCGGAGTTGGTCGAGGTATCCGGGCACCCTCGCGAGTATCCCCGAGCAATTCGGCATCGGCAGGGCATTGCGGAAGCGGCGCTGCCCAAATAGACGAAGGGGGTGACGGAATCGTCAAAACTTGCCAAGGGCTGCGCCGGTCACGAACAGCAGGCCCAGGCCGCCGACGACGATGGTGACCGCCCAGCCAGCGATGGCCAATCGGCGCGAAATCGGCCGGTCGCCCATGACCTCGGGATCCCGGGCCAGGCGGATCAGGAGCACCAGATCTCGAACGTCGTGTATCGCCAATTGGTCATCGACTCGAGCAAATGACATAGCAGACCCGGGAGGGCAAGTAGGGGCGACTCCTATGGCCAGCGCGACCGGCTCACAACCTGATACCGGCTCTTCGGTTCGGCCACTTCCCGGATCCAGCACAACGATAGGTCCGGCCGCCGGCCGGCGCTTCAGCGCGCCCAAAATGCGCCTCTTGACAGAAAGAGGCTTCGCTACCGGTTGACCCGGTAGGGGACGAAGACCGCTCGGCGTGGCCGGATACATCGCCTCCGGTAGCCCTGAAAGGTGCCCCCGAACCACCCGATATCGCGCGTCGCAATCTTGGAGTCTGTCTCTTATCCGCCCGCTGCTAAAGCTCCTGAATCGCGTGCCGTCTTACGGCTAGCGTTTCGCGCAAAAGACGATGTGGGACCCAATCCATGTGGTGCACGTGGTACAAGATTCCGTGGTTCGCGCTCCACGAAAATACCCTGCGCCATTGACAATTACGGTGAAGGGTGCCACCAGTAAATCGGCGGGTGTCCGGACTGCTGGTCTGTCGCAAATGGTAACGTCGAGAACTAGCCGCGAAGCGCCAAAAGTGCGAGAGTGCGTCCTCCACTACTCATTGTCCAATGAGCGCCGATGATGTCGATGCTGCTGCTCGACCAGTGAGCCAGCTATAGCGCTCAGGCGGCCCTTCGGTAGTACTCGCGAATGAGCCCACCGAGACGGTCGCGGCGCGCGACCTCACTCGGCTCCGGGCTCAATGGTTTGAGACCGCCCTCTGGCGTCCCCAGGTCCAGACCACGGTGAGGGCGCTCCAGGTTGTAGTGCTCGATGTAGATGGTAAGCAGATCGTGAAGGTGCCGGGCACAGAGCACCATGAACGCGGTCGACACATTCTGTGCGCGCAGTACGGATCCAGCGCTCGGCATAGGCGTTGGCCCGGGGAGCTCGCCACGGAGTACGGACGATCTTGATGCTTTCGGCCTTGAAGACCTCATCGAATGAGGGGCCGAAGCGCTTGTCGCGGTCATGGACGATGAAGCGCACGGGTTCGATCCGCGCTTCTCTGGCCTCCGACAGATTGCGGGCGATCTGGGTGGCCCAGGTGAGGTTGGCCGGGCCATCGGTCACCCCGCCGATGAGCACCCGGCGGGTGTGCAGCTCGATGAAGAACAGGACGTGGAGGGTCTTCAGCCCTATGGACTCCACGGTGAACAGGTCGCAGGCGATGATGGAGGAGGCCTGAGCGCGCATGAACTGGCGCCAGGTGTCGCGTTTGGGTCCCGGTCGTCGCTTCGGGGCGGTGATCCGGCGAATGCTCGAGGCTGAGATCTCGATGCCGAGTTTTTGGAGTTCGCCCTGGATGCGTCGGTATCCCCAGGTCGGGTTCTCCTTGGCCAGACGCCAGACGAGGAGCTGCGTCTGAAGCGGGATCGCCCGTTTGGGGTTGATGCGATGAGGTCGGTCCCACTTTCGCCTCACGAGCTCGCGATGCCAGCGCCACAGGGTGTCGGGAGTGAACAGATTGGAAAGGCGTTCACGCGCCGGGCGGAGGTACTGGAGGACGGTGAGTACGAGTCGTTCTTCGCGTCTCGTTCTCGGGTGGGGGACCAGGCGGCGGAGGACGGAGAGCTCCTGACGAAGGACCAGTAGCTCGAGATCCTTCGAGCGAGAAGTCCGACAGGCGAGAAGGAGCAGGCGTAACACCTGGCGAAGGCAGATCACGAGGAGGCGAGCGGTCATGGGCGAAGTCTTGCTCCCAGACGGCAAGGTGGCGTGTGGCCACGGAATGGCAGGTCAGGCATCCGATTGTTACCAGCGATTGTTACCAGGCAACATTCACGGTAGTCCGTGCGATCAGGTTCAGAAACGCCCTCTCAGTGGCGCAATCGCGTTTTCGAACAGTACGAGTGTGCTGCCCTTGTCATTCCAGACAGCGCAGCTGCCTCAGGCTGATCTACCTGAGCGGTGCTTGGTGTCGAACCCAAGACTCGCGTAGCCAGGCAAACGCTTTCCATGCATCCGAGCCAGCACGGGTACTTCGAAATCAACGTAATCGTGCACCTCGATACTCGTCTTTTCCGGCAAGGGTCGAAGGACCCGCCCGACGTACTGGACGAGCCGGCCCTTGAACGCGAGAGGAAAGGCCAGAAACAACGTGTCCAGTGGAGGACAGTCGAATCCTTCTCCCAAGAGGCCGCCGGTGGCAACGAGGAGCAGTCCTCCACCAGGAATACCCTGGGTGAGCTTCCCGACCACCTCCGTTCGTTGCTTCTTGGGCATCCCGCCGTGGAGGACATATGGATCGAGGCCGATCTTGCGCAAGCCCTCGGCGATGGCTTCCACGTGTCCGGTCCATTGAGCAAGAACCAAACAGTTCCTGCCTTCGCCGACTGCGACTAGCACGTCGGCGCAGATCTGCTCTGTTCGCTCGTCGTCTTCGACGATCCCACGGAAAACCTCCTGGATTCCGAGTCCTTCCGGCTCTGGAACCGAGTGCTTGGTGCCATGAACCACGAGCTCGAGCCGGGCGAGGGAGGTTGCGTCGACCCTCGCTCCGATCCGGTGACGAATGGGACCGCAATACATCGTGATCAGGCCCTGCAGCCCATCTCGCCGGTACGGGGTTGCAGTCAGTCCCAACCATCGTCGCACCGGGAGCTGCCGCACACAGCGCTCAAAGGTCACCGCCGGCACGTGATGGCACTCATCAACGACCACCAAACCGTAGCGGAGCCCCAACTCCGCTAGATCCTCCCGGCGAGCTAATGACTGCGCTGTGGCGATGTCCACCAGCCCCCGGGCTTTTCGACGCCCGCCCCCGAGCTGGCCGATCTGTTTCTGCTCGAGGCCAAGGTGCTCGACGAGGCGGTCGCGCCACTGTTCCACGAGCGGCTGACGATCCACGATCACGAGCGTGGGTAGCTCGTGGTGCGCTATGAGAGCACAGGCGATCACGGTCTTGCCCGTGCCCGGTGGCGCGATGAGAACTCCCAGATCCTGCTGAGCCAGGGCGTCGAAGGCCGAGCGCTGTTCACCAGTGAGCTCGGCTGTGAAGACAAAGTCCGCAGGCTCGGGATCAGGGCAAGCATCCGCCACCTCCAAACAGCTTCCAGCCTCGGAAATGATCTTTGCAGCTTGCGCTGTGATCCCACGTGGGATCAGCAGACGGTCGAGGGTTTCGCCATAGCAGCGGACGAACCTGGGGGTATTCCAGGTGGAAAACCGCAGACGTTCCTTCTCGTAGTACGCAGGGTTGTGCAGCGAGGCCGCGTGTTTGAGCGACGAC
>Ga0116219_10003967_pt1 | contig 11400 bp, 15 predicted proteins | sample Sb_taG_4_FD_91019 | JGI IMG/M metagenome (GOLD analysis project Ga0116219, IMG submission 91019) | Peat soil microbial communities from Weissenstadt, Germany - Sb_50d_6_BS metaG | ecosystem: Environmental > Terrestrial > Soil > Wetlands > Peat | place: Germany: Weissenstadt | collected 2010-09-21
ATCGAGTACTTCGGGCCGGACCGCGTGGCGAACTCGTTGTATTTCCACGATCCCGACGGGGCACTGCTCGAGATCACGCGCGACCCGCTCGACGAGATGGAAGGCAAGCCCCTGAACGTCTGAGGTCGATCACCGGGTTCCGGCGACGTGCCGCGACCAGAACTTCGGGAACGCGAGGCCGGGAGGCGGTGTGACGAAGCGGTCTGCGAGCCGCGTGGCGCGCAGCACCGCGATCGCATCTCCAACCGCGCAGACCGGCCAGGCAGTCCCCCGCGGCCCTGCGACAAGACCCGGATGTCAGGGCCTTGCCGATTCCACAAGGTGGCCAGATCGGCGACATCTCCCCAGACTAATCCCGGACGGAACCAAAGCCACCGCAGCAACCGTCTCCATCGCGAGCCAGGCGACTGCGTTCAGGGGCGTGAGAGCTCCCGGGGCTTCAATCAGCATCGCCGCACCCCAAACGACTGAGCCGGCGAGCACGATCCCGGCGCTCCAGGTGATAGCTCGCGCAAGGGCGCCCGCCGTCCTCGCATCCTCGATGGCGAAGTGGGTTCGACGTGCCGCGCGACGAAGGCCGGCCGCGCTCATTGCAATGCCGAGTACGCACAGAGCCGCCCACACGCCTACGGCGACCTCCCTTGCAACCGTCGTCGTTTCAGCTTGCCGCTGAGCCTGCGCGAGCGAGGCGTAGGAGACTCCGAGGACCGCCTCGGCAACAATCAGCAGCAGCACGCCGACTCCGACCGCAGCAAGCGCGGCCTTGAGACCCTGGGTGTGAGTGCGACGGGCTTCGCGAAGAGCCAAGATGCATACCATCACGGTGCCGCTGAGCGCGAACACCGCGGTCGCTACCACGCCAAGCATCACGACCGCGAGCGAAAGCGCTACCAACGGGTGTCGGCCGGCGGCATCCACGAGCCGAGCAGATTCCGGGACTCGCAAGAACAGGGCCGCGATCGGCGCCAGGGCTGCGGCGGCGCAGAGCGCACTGCCAAGTGCAACGCGCTGACAAGAATCGAGCGATTCGCCGCGATCTCCACCTAGGCGCGCGTCGGCGGCACCCCTCAGAGCGTCGAGGAGGTATCCAGGCCCCGATCCACTCTCGTCGAGAAGTGCCAAGAACTCCTCGCCGTAGCGCGATCTCCACCACTCGGGATACAAGCGGACCACGGCACGCGTCGCCAAGCGCCACACGTCAGCCTGCGGCGAGTCTGGCGCGGCCGATTGCAGCAACGTGCTCCACATGTGCGAGCTGCGCGGTGAGGACGGCGACGCCCTTCTCGGTGAGCTGATATGGGCGGCGGCGTTCCTGCGTGCGGAGCGGCTCCACCACCCCGCGATGTTCGAGACGAACCAACGCTCCGTACAAGGTGCCTGGTCGAAGTACCGGCCCCCCCATAGCCTCGATGTCTTTGATGATCGCATAGCCGTGCTTTGGCCCTTCAGCAAGGCTGGTCATGATCACCAGTGCCGGATCCGCATAGCGTCCGAAGCCACTGAGCGGAGGCGATGGCATCATGGGTTCGATCCTACACCACATAGCGGTATAACGCAATCCGTTATATCTTGAACTGAAAGAGGAGGATGTACTAACGAAGGACGAGGTTGTCGAGGTTGGTCACCCCGCCATGGCTCCAGTGGACGACGTGGTGCCCGTCGGTCCATGCGGGCGGCCGGTCGCACCCCGGGAAGCGGCAGCCGTGGTCGCGGAAACGCAAGGCGGTGCGGAGGTGCGCCGGGATGGTGCGTGTGGCCCGTCCGACCGAGAGCGGCGTGGCAGCGATGCCGGCCGCCGAGGCCGAGGCATCCGCGGACGGCGCAACCGTCACCACCGTCCGCACCGCATCGCAGGCAATGCGACGCGCGGTTTCCGGATGGATCGGACCCACCAGGCTCAACGCGGCCGGTGGCGCAGCGGCGCCGGAGCGCAGCGTGTCCGCGCTCACCGTGAGCGTGAGATGCGGCCGCTGCCCGTGCACATCGCGGTGGTCGCCGCAGCGCAGCTGCATCGCGGCAAGCTCGACGAGCGCGTCGGCACGGCGCTGCGATCTCAAGCGGGTTTCGCCAGGACGCATGCCGTGGCTGAGCGCGTCGATCGCCGTCTTCACCAGTGCCGCCCCCTTTGGCGTCGAGCTCCCCACGCAGGACGAACACGCCGCCATAGGTCTGGTCGCACTCGAACCAGCGGCGCTCGTGGGCGTGGTTGTCCGCGGCGAGCACACCATCGGGATGGACGCGAAGCCGAGTGACCTGGGTGAGGGTGCGCATGGCCCCGGGATCGAGCGTCTCCGCCGCTCCGACCAGGATGCTCTCGAGCGGCGCCACCTGCTCAACCCCGACATCGTTGGCGAGGTGGGCGATCATGGTCACGTTGCCGAGCGAGGCGCGACCGGCGCGGGCGCTGTCGAGCGTGGCCGGCAGCTCGCCGAGCGTCCGGGCCAGGTGCACGCGGTAGGCCGCCGCCTTGGCTGTCATGCCGCAGCGATGTCGCAGCCAGGACACCGTGGTCACCCCGCCGTCGGCCTGGGCTCCGTGCGCCCGATGAAAGCGGTCCAGGCGGCGGATGAACTCGGCTTCGAGCCGGTCGACCGCCCGCCGGATGTCGATCAGATCCGCACCCAGGGCGTGGGTCGCGACCTCGTCGACGGACTCGTCGACGAAGGCATCGACAGCGTCATTGAGACGGTCGCCTGCATGCGGCATCGCGAACGCTTCCATCGCCACAGTGTACCAAACATCTGTTCGCTAAGCACGGGACAATGTGGCCCTGGGGGAGTGTTAGAGCCATGTTCGACAAAAACCTTTCGGGGCGCCGCGTGGCCGTGTCCGTTGACGGCGGCCTCGTGTTCAAACCAGCCGTCGGTACGCCGGCTTCACTCGGGTTCGACCAAGGGGGCCGGTGTCAGCGCTCGAGCACGAGTTCGTACCGGGCTCCCTGCCGGCCGCCGTCGACCTCGGTCGGCCCAACGGCAACGAACCCGGCCTTGGCGAGCACTCGCCGAGAGGCGACGTTCTCGTTGCTGGCCGCCGCCCGCAGGGTCCGCAGTCCGTACTCCTCACGGGCAATCCGGCACAGTGTCAGCAACCCGGAGGTCGCAAGGCCGCGACCTGAGACCTCTTGCGCGACGCGATAACCGACCTCCGCGGTCCCATCGACGAGGTTGGTCAGGTTGAAGCGACCCACGACCGTGTGGTGTTCATCGACGAGGACGTGCGAAATGCGGACCCCGGCGTCCTGCTCCGCCAGGAGCGCGCGATATCGTTCCGCGAAGTTCTCATAGAAATCGTCGCCGCGATCGCTGATCGACTCGGCGAAGGAGGCTCGGTTCACTCGCTCAAAATGGAGGACCGCTGCCTCATGGTCACGGCGGAGACGCTGCAGCTCGAGCACCCGTCAAACCTACCCGGTCTGAGCGCCCTGGTTGCCGCGGGCACGTTCGCTCACTGCGACGTGTATTCGACAGACCAATGGTGGGCGCAACACGGATCGAACCCATGACCTCTGTAGCGATAGACCGCATCGACGTATTCGCGACGGATCGCTTCAAGGCCAGCCTCGAGCACGCTGTTTGCGTGCTGCGATCGGCTGCGATCGGCTTCGGGCTCGGCGAGGTTGACGATCATCGAGGGCTTTAACGGTTGGGACCACCCGAAACGCACAGACTCCCTTCGCCCTTCGGTCGGTCAGCGATTCAACACAAACCGCATGTAGACCTCGTCGCGATACGAGCCGTCGGCCAACCGCAGGTTGTCGGGCATGACTCCGACCTCCTCCCAGTGGAGATGCGCGTAGAACTCGGCGAGCCTGGTACCGCTGCGACAGGTGAGTTAGAGCTGCTCAAGACGCAGAGCCCGCGCGTGTTCGATCGCGGCGTCGTGCAGTTGGCGTCCAACACCGCGACCTTGCAATGCCGGCAGCACCATCAGACGTTTGAGCCACGCCCAATGACGGACCCGTGGCATGGCGTTCATCTCCAACACCACCCAGCCCTGGAGCTCATCTCCTTCCCGCCCGACGAGCAGGTGCTGCGAACCTTTCTCGATGTCTCGGAACATCTGATTGGCGACGGGGCGAACGATGGCGGCGGTAGTCGGTGGGAGAAAGCCGACGGACCCCCCGGCATTCGTCGCGAGCACCCACAACTCGACGATCTCGCGACGCAGGAGCGCCGTCAGCCCGGGATCGACGGTGATGCTGAATCGGTTGCTCCTCATGACTCGTCATGGTGGCTTGGGACGCACCGACGTGCAACCGGAGTGCCGGTCACGTACGGCGCGTTTGTTACCAGAGCGCGATGGCGGTGCTTGAGCCTTGCTCCAGGATGAAGCCATGGCCCGTTCCCGGCGCCGGCTACTCCCAGCACTGCTTGGCGCCGGAGCCGTCGCACTGCTCTCCAATGGCTGTGCGAGCACGCTTGGCTACGCGACACCCTGCTCGGTCTGGGTCTCCATGGACAACGCTGACCAGCAGGGCACCATCATCAACATAGATCACCAGTACAGCCAGGCCAATCCCAGCAGTTACGACGTTTCGCAAGCGCAGCACTTGGCCTCTGACTATTGTGCGGATCCGTTCGCGAATGTCGACACGATCGGTGGCATGCTCGACAGCCGACCGTCGTAACCAGGGCCGTGTACCGATAAGGGGATGCGGCGGAGGGCGGGTCGTCTCGCGCGGGCCGCCGTCGGATCGTGCGGGGGCTAGTCACACGTCCCGGTCGAGGAGGTCCCGCCAACACTCGCCTGCTCAAGCCCGCTCGCGTCGGCCATATCAGCCCGATCGGCGACATGCGTCACCCCACCGCGGCGGTCGACAACGAACACCGATTCGCGGAAGGCCTCATACCCGGGCGAGACAGGCGGAACGCCAAGCAGGAACGCTGAACCTGCCGGCTCCACGTTCACGTCACTTGGAGGCAGTTCAGCGGACCAGACGGTCGCCCCATCGCTGATGGTTCGGACGGATACGGTGGCTGGTAGGTTCGAAGGATTGCCCATTGGTCCGTTGGTGAGCACCGATGTTCCATCCCATGAGAATGCCTTGACGTACGCGCCCTGAAGCTGCGCGACGACACGGCCCCCATGAGCGAGATCTCGGATCACCGTTCCGCCACATGCGGAGTCGTCCTCGGCGATCAAGGTTCCGTCGTGCGTTGCAGCGACGCCAAAGATCGACGACCCGAGTTCGGCCGAGTACAGCAGCTTGCCCGTGGACAACCGATATTCGCCGATCCGCGTGATGAAGACGGTGAACGAGGTCGTGACGATGGCCTCGTCCGAGGTGAGACTGCACGACGCAACGGAGATGTTTCCCTGGTCGCTGAAGTCTCCAACCTGCGCAATCGGCCGCCGATTGTGTCCGGGGAGCGATACGTACAGCCAGGCCGGCGACACCATTCCAAGGGTTGTGTTCGCCGAAACCGGCACCGAGTGTTGACCAGCGGCCCCGCCATTGGGCCCAAGAACCTCACAGAGATGGCGACTGTCGTCGGCCCAGGTTCCGCCGGTGACGTTACTCGCGATCAGCTGGCCATCGGACGAGTACAGCGCGGTGCCTATCTCAACACTTGACCCGTCCGGCGATTGGTCTCCCAGTTCTCGAATCGACGCTGCGAACTCCATCCAGCCAACCGCACGACCCTGCCAATCGCTCGCGATGAGCCGCTTGGGATCGGCTGCGCCCACGGTCCAGACCACGGACACTCCGGCCGGCGGGGCTTGGTGGGCGATCGGATGAGCAGCAGACTGTCCGCCGCTGGTCGACCACGTCAAAAGCGCGCCCGGAGCCGGCGACCATTGAGGCTGGGTTCCGGGTCCCCCACCGCACCCGACCAGGGCTGCAACTGCCACCCATCCAATCGGTGCGCGCATTGCGGAGATGATGCTTCCCCGGTGCCATCCCGCGGGCTTTGCGCGTCTCATCGCCACCAACTCAACACCTCCTCCCAGTATGTCCCACTCCGTCCCACCCCCCAGCGTTTCCGCCAGCGGCCAGGCGCAAGCCAGTGGGTGATGTCGAATCCGATGGGTTGCGCGGTGTGTGCTGCGTGGTGAGCGACGGGGGCGAGACGCGACGGAGGCGGATACAGCGATGGTCATCAGTCTGCTCTTCGCGGGTCAGCGTGCTGGTGCCGCATGACAGGGGATCCGAGGCCAAGCTGCCGTCGAGTCTGTGATGACGCGAGTCGGGTCGCAACACATTTACGCGGGTGCTCGGCATCACGGTCTGCGGTGCGTATCACCCCCCGCTCGACATCGAAACCTGCCACAAGATCTCGCCGTCGAGCTCAATGGTGGTGGGACTGAGGCCGATTCGTCTCGCGACGGCAGCCGAGGCACTGTGATCGGGGTGTATGTGGGCGTTGATCACGGTGACACCTTCAGCACGGAGCCAGCCGACGAGAGCGGTGGCCGCCTCGATGGCGAAACCTCGGCCCTGCCACTCAACGCCGATGACCCATGCGATCTCGGCCGTAGCGTTCGGCTGCTCCGAGATCGTTGCTTGAACGGTTCCAATAGCCGTTCCCGCCGACCGGCTACGCACAATCCAGTTGAGCCAGAGGACGCCCGGATCGTCGGACCCCGCAATGAGCCGGGCGTATCGGGTTCGAAGCTCTTCGAGAGTTCCTGGTTGACCGCCAACAAAGTTGTGCAGTCGGACGTCGTCCAAGCTGCTCAACATCTCGTCTGCGTCCTCGGCGCGCAACGGTGACAGTGTGAGGCGTTCCGTTTGGATGTTCTGTAGGCCGAGCGCCTCGGGCAGCATCAGCTGATTCTGATCGGTCATACACGGACCGTGTCTTTGCGGGCTGTGAGTCGGCGACTCCAGCGGGTAGTTCAGCAGCGGCGCAACAGCGTTGGCGTCAGGGTCAGCCGCCAAGTGACGCCAAGAAGGTGAGCAGGCGCGGCCAGAAATCAGCCACCGCGAGCTGGTTGGCCTCAAGCGTGCCACCCAAGCTTTCGAAGTCAAAGGGACGGTAAGGGACGCCTGCGTTCACCGAGTGACCGGCGTCCTCGTAAGCGAGCAACTCGTGGGTGAACGGGAAGTGTGCCGCGTTCAGCCGGTTCTCAATCGCGAGGCCGAATGGGCACGAAGAAATAAGGGAATCGAGCCCGCCACAGTTGTGAAGGATGGGGCCATCGATCTTCTCGACCTGGATGACTTCGTCAGGGTGCCCGAGCGCTTGTGGGTCATGAAAGTCGTCCGAGTACAGAAGGGGTGCACCGTGCAAGGTCCAGGAGGCACCGTCACATTGCTGGCTGGCATCGAGGCCGCATAGGACGTTGCTGCTGGTCGTTGTCGCAATCACGGCGTGGACTAGGTTTGGGTAGTACACGCCGAGGAGGAGCGCAGCCTCCCCACCACGGGAGGCTCCGTCCACGACCAGATGGTTAGGGTCAACTCCGGGTTGGGCAGCGAGCCATTTCAAAGCCCTCTCGAAATACTCGAGAGGTATGTTCTGTTCCGTGGCGGGGATTCCGGGCTCGCCGAAATAGGCCAGAGCGAGTGCGGGATAACCATGGGAGGCAAGCGCCGCCGCATCATCATGCCCGGACAGGCCTCCTTCCGAACCCCCAAGCACGATGACTCCTGGATGGGGTGCACTCCCTGGAGGTGGCGAGAGGTAATCCCCATAGAAGCCGTCGGTGGACGGACGCAGATCGCGTTCAGATACCCCCGGCGACGACCACAGCCTTCTCAGGACCAAGTGGGCAACGTCGTGGCCGGCGACGACTGCAGTCAGCGTTACGTCGAAGCCACCGTGTGGGATGCAGAACCCGAAGTCGGTTTGACTCCCCGTAGTGGGTCTCATATTCTCGATCAGACCCATTGCGTGGGCACCGGCATAACTGCCGGATGCGGGGACTGCCCTCGCCAGATCGAGACGTCCGTTGCCGTCAGACGTGAACGTGGCTTGCGACACGTAGTGGACGCCATCGCAATCGACCGCGCTCGCGGTGATGGTGGCCCGGGCGTTGGCGGGAAGACCCGACAAAGTGATGGAAAGCGGCACATCAAGGAGCGCAGTAGGATCGTCGACGTGTATCGCGACCAACCCCGCCGCGGGGCTAGAGCACGAGGCGAGAAGCACCGCGGATACGCCGACTAAGAGGCACGCTGCTATGCGTTGCCACGGTGTCTCCACTTCATCCGCTACGAACCCAACGTGACCCGGACCGCGCATCGCTCTCCCCGCGCGCTGAGTCTTCAGCGTGGCGACGCCCAGATGCCGCCTACGTATTCATGGTAGACCGGCTGCTCCTGCGCAAACCGAGTACGGGTGGACTTGCTCGTCACAACCATGTCCCTGGGTGGGTCTCAAGTTCGTCCTGTGTGCGCTCGGTAGTGTCCGTGAACAGCCGCCTCGTATTCAGTGCCGGCACCTGGACAGGGAAAGCGTTCGCTGGAATCCGGGCTCGGACCGCGCAAGAGGGTGTCAACCGCCATCGACGCAGGCGGCTGGTTAGAGATGAGGGGATTGGCTTACCGTCCGTGAGGACAAAAAGCCGGTGGTGGGCGCAATAGGGATCGAACCTATGACCTCTGCGATGTCAATGTGCGGCTCACGGGCCTTGAGATCGGGCTGAGATCGCGGCTCAGGCCGAGTACCTCCATCCTTCCCCAACAGCAGCTCTTTCGGCTCCCTGGAGGCCGTTGTCGGGCCGCTGGAATGCGTTGCATTGCTGGACGAGCTTAGGCGTAGGAACTCCTTTCGCCCGCCCGCCGTTGTTCGCGGAGACTCTTTGCGGGTGTTGGCTATCACTCGGACCAAGTCGGTCCGGCAGGTAACGGGGACGGCGGGACCACTACCGTGGCTCACGATTCGATGTGAGCTGTAGCGTCGTTAATCAAGAGCCTTTGTGTCCTGAGACACTAGTGTCCGTCGGCGAGCATCCCACGGCAAGGGTCCTTGATTACAACTCCCTTCGGTTTTCACCTCGGGCGGTGCTACAGTCGTGTGCTATGTGGCGTCACGATCGGTCGGTTCTGAGTAGCGGCTTCAGCAAGGCTCGGACCCGGAGCCGACGACTGGCGGTCGTCGCACTGATGGCGATCGTTGTGTAAGCCTTGCAACATCTCATTCCCAACACCGCTTTGGCGGCCGGAGGTGGCGATGGATGCAATCCCGGACGGCCGAGCTACCTCGCCCGGAATGATGATGGCGAATACCGCAACCTTGGCGTGGGAGTACCCGACGGAGTTATGGCAAGTGAGAAAAACTACTCCCCGTGGGTTGATCCATCACTACCAAAGGTGTTCGGCGCCGCATGGGTGATGCTGGCGGATAGCACCAGTACGCTGTATGCGCAATTGGGATGGATCGAGTATGCCGGTGGTGTTCGGCGCCTTTTCTCAGAGGCAGGAAACGCTACTACGGGCAACTTCAACATTCAATACTACAATCCGACTCCAGCAATCAATTCGGTGACTACCGTCGAGGTTTCGTATCAACCCAACAACAACGATCGCTACGACTACTATGTCAATGGAACAATATACGGTGCACAGCGGCCCTCTCGCGAGCTTCACACCCGCGTTGGCTGAGATCGCCGGTGAGACTACGTCCTTCGATACTCAAATGCCCGGTGGGTATAAGACTGACAATACAACGTATCAATCGTGGACCAGCGAGCGTGTTTGGTATCCGGTGACGGGTGGAAACTGGCACTACTTCAACGAGAACTGGAATACAGCTCATGTCGTAAACACGAATACCTCCATATATGGCTACTCGAACTACCCGAATGCATATCTAGACTCGCAGTACATTTGGGATTGGGCATGCCCGTACTAATTCGGACGCGCGTTGCCGTTCGGGGATCACTGGCTTTGCTGTGCCTCATTACGATCATTGGCGTGACCTCTTGTCGAGCGCTGGGCGGACCAGCCGCTGCGAACCCCACCGCCTCGCCGTCGCTTCAGAGTCCGCCGCCTATTCCGATCGCCGTGCTGGCCGCCCACGGCATCGTGGTGTCCATCGCGCCGCCGGGCACCCAAACGACGGTTTCGCAAGCTGAGGCGGCAACTCTCGCGCTCGAGCAGTTCGCGCCGGGTAGCACCCTTCTTAACGGGGCACTAATGAGCGTTACGAAGGACAACACGCCCGAGGGTTTCTGCTGGGTCTTCTCGATCAATCCCATTGGCGTCATTGGTTCGGCCCCTTTGCCGACGGGAACTCAGACTGCACCGCCACCTCGTTCGGCAAATTACGCGGTCGTTGCCATCGATGCTTCAACCGGCGCAGTCGTTCTGGCTGACGCTGGTCGCGATCCCAGTCTGCCGGACTTGCCGACACTCACTCCCCCTTCGCCGACTGGACAGTTGTCTCCGACTCCGAGGTAAGCCGCCCCCTTTCGTATCGATCACCGGTTACCAGGATTGTCTCGGCAAGAACCAGGGAGGGGTTCCAACTAGATTTGCTCAACAAGTGGGGGTCAACCGAGCGCTGCGCGCTCGATTGTGGCCGGCGGTGCGGATCCAGGGGTTTTGACCAACGCACGGGACACATCGCCTGGTGCTACTGGGACGAACGGGTCGACCTGGTAGGGGTTTGACCTTGGGGTCTGACTCCGCCGATCCTGCGGCGATCGCGGGTATGCAAACTCGTAGGCAAAGCTAGCTTCGCTGCCACCGACCTTCACGTACCCTCGAAACGGGGCACGGATCCGGTTCCGTGGGCGGCTCCCCGGCGGTCACGCCACGCGCGTGCCTCTGCAAACGATTAGACGGCGCCGACGTTCATCGCCATTTCGTGACGCAAGAAGGTCGGGCGCACCAGTAGGTGCAAGTGTGTGTGATGTGAAGGCGCGATGTCGGGAGAGAAGTGCGATGGATGCGGAGGAAAGATGTGGGGAGAGGAGGCGGCTTTAGGCGCGGGAGGATGTGAATGAGGGCGTTGGGTGCGGAGGCTGGCTTGGGTAGCTGGCTCGGCAGGGGTGTGTGTGGTTTCGGAGCGGGGCTGTTCACCCCGGCCGGCGCGTCGCGGTTATCGAGCCATCCCGGGGTGGGGGGACCAACCCAGCCGCTTGGCCCGCTTCCGCTCCTCTCGCTGCCGGCGCCTGTGCTCCGCGCGGGTCAGGTGCGGGGACGTCAGCAGAACCACCGCGCGCTGGGCGCTTTCCTGCACCGGCGTCCACGGACCGCCCGGCGCCTGCGCTCGAGCGCACTCCTCGGCTGCAGCGGCGATCTGGCGCCATGCGGCAACGGCCGCGGGCGTTGGGGCGGGCGCCCCACGGAGCACGTGGAGTCTCTCTGCGGCTGCGAAGGCGCTGTCCCAGCGGCGCAGAGCCCGGCGCACAGCGGCCTGGCGGGCGCGTTCCTCGCGCGCGGTGGCACGAACGCCCGCCGGCGCGTCCCGGCGCGTCTCCCAGAAGTCCGCTCCGGAGAGACGTAAC
>Ga0116219_10003969_pt1 | contig 11390 bp, 6 predicted proteins | sample Sb_taG_4_FD_91019 | JGI IMG/M metagenome (GOLD analysis project Ga0116219, IMG submission 91019) | Peat soil microbial communities from Weissenstadt, Germany - Sb_50d_6_BS metaG | ecosystem: Environmental > Terrestrial > Soil > Wetlands > Peat | place: Germany: Weissenstadt | collected 2010-09-21
CGCCCTCGAGCTGGGCAACCATCTCCACCGTCACCAGCGTCGACCCCGCCGTCAATTTGTGGCGGTTCTCCGGCGCCGTTGCCACCTCGGCCATCAGGACGTAGAGGTCCCGGGCCAGGGACGTCAAACGAACGTTGACATCTGAGCCCGCAGCCGTCTCGGCGCGGGCGACGCCGATGGCCGCCTGGGCCTCGTCGACGGTGCCGTTCAGCTCGATCCGCCACGAGTCCTTGCGCACCCGCCCGCCGAAGAGCAGGCCGGTCGTCCCGTCGTCCCCCTTCTTGGTGTAGATCCTCGGTGTCACAGGCGGGATGCTACCGGGGCCGTTCCGGAGGCCGTGAAGGGCACCAGTATCCTGTGGGGGTGGTGGCTCCCTCTCCTGAACTCCTCGGCCGGCTCGATCCGTCCGCATCTACGTACCTGCAGGCGTTGCGCGACCGCGTCGTCATCTTCGACGGCGCCATGGGAACGAACCTGCAGCTCCTCGGCCTCGGCCCCGACGACTTCGGCGGCCCGGACCTCGAGGGGTGCAACGAGTGGCTCGTCGAGACGCGACCGGACCTGGTGGCACAGGTGCACCGCTCCTTCTTCGAGGTGGGCTGCGACGTCGTCGAGACCGACACCTTCGGCTCGACCTCGGTCGTCCTCGCCGAGTACGAGCTGGCGGACCGGGCACGCGAGCTGACGAGGAGGGCCGCCGAGCTGGCGTGCGCCGTGCGGGGCGAGTTCTCGACGCCCGAGCGCCCTCGCTGGGTGGCGGGCTCCATGGGCCCGGGCACGAAGTTCCCCACCCTCGGGCACATCTCCTACGCCGAGTTCCGCGACGCGTACGAGGAGCAGGCCCTCGGCCTCCTCGAGGGCGGCGTGGACCTCCTGCTCATCGAGACGCAGTTCGACCTGCTCTCCATAAAGGCCGCCATCAACGGCGCCCGGCGCGCCATGGTGGCACTCGACCGGCGGGTACCGCTGCAGGCGCAAGTGACGATCGAGCTCACCGGCCGCATGCTGCCCGGCACCGAGATCGGCGCCGCCCTCACCGTGCTCGACTCGATGCAGGTCGACGTCGCCGGCCTCAACTGCGCCACCGGACCGGTCGAGATGAGCGAAGCACTGCGCCACCTCTCGGCGGCCAGCCGCGTCCCCATCGCCTGCGTCCCCAATGCGGGCCTCCCGTCGGTCGTCGACGGCAACATGCACTACGACCTCACGCCCGAGGACCTGGCAGAGCACCTGCACCGCTTCGTGACCGAATTCGGCGTCTCCGCCATCGGCGGATGCTGCGGGACGACCCCGGCCCACCTGGCCGCCGTGGTCGAGCGCTGCACCGGCGCGACCCCTGCCGCTCGCACCCCCGTGCACGAGCCCGCCGCGGCTTCCATCTACACCTCCGTCCCGTTCCGCCAGGACACCTCCTTCCTCGTCGTCGGCGAGCGCACCAACGCCAACGGCTCCAAGGCGTTCCGCGAGGCGATGCTCGAGGGCGACTGGGACACCTGTGTGGCCATGGCCCGCGACCAGGTCAAGGAGGGCTCCCACCTCATCGACGTCTGCGTCGACTACACGGGTGCCGACGGTGTGGCGGACATGACCGAGGTGGCGCGCCGCTTCTGCACGCAGTCGAGCGTGCCGCTCATGGTCGACTCCACCGAGGGCCCCGTCGTACGCGCCGCGCTGGAGTGGATCGGCGGCCGGCCCATCCTCAATTCGGTCAACCTCGAGGAGGGCGACGAGCCCGGCACCCGGCTCGACACGTTCCTACGGCTCGCCCGTGAGTTCGGGGCCGGTGTCGTCTGCACCTGCATCGACGAAGAGGGCCAGGCCCGCACGGCCGAGTGGAAGCTGCGGGCGGCCAGGAACATCCGCGACATCGCCGTCGAGCGCTACGGCCTGGCGCCCGAGGACCTGCTCTTCGACCCGCTCGCCCTCCCGCTCTCGACGGGAATGGAGGAGAGCCGCAACGACGGGATCGAGACCATCGAGGGCATCCGCGCCATCAAGGCGGAGCTGCCCGGCGTCTCCACCATCCTCGGGCTCTCCAACGTGTCCTTCGGACTCAACCCGGCTGCCCGCCAGGTGCTCAACTCCGTGTTCCTGCACGAGTGCGTGGAGGCCGGCCTGGACTCGGCGATCGTGCACGCGTCCAAGATCCTCCCCCTCTCGCGCATCGACGACCGGGCGAAGGAGATCTGCCTCGACCTGGTCTACAACCGCCGCACGGACGAGTACGACCCGCTGCAAGAGCTCCTGGCGCTGTTCGAGGGGGTCAAGGTCAATGCCGGCGCCGCGGACGAGCACCTCGACTGGCCGGTCGACCGCCGTCTGGCTCAGCGCATCATCGACGGGAACCGCAATGGGCTCGACGGCGACCTGACCGAGGCGCTGCAGTCGGGGCTCGGGGCTCTCGCCATAGTGAACGACATCCTGCTGGAGGGCATGAAAGTCGTCGGTGAACGCTTTGCCTCGGGCGAGATGCAGCTGCCCTTCGTGCTGCAGTCGGCCGAGACGATGAAGTCCGCGGTGGCCTTCCTCGAGCCCCACATGGAGAAGTCGGACCAGGGGGGCAAGGGTACGGTCGTGCTCGCCACGGTCAAGGGCGACGTGCACGACATCGGCAAGAACCTGGTCGACATCATTCTCACCAACAACGGCTACGAGGTGGTGAACCTCGGGATCAAGATCGGCATCAACGAGATGATCGCGGCGGCCGAGGAGCACAAGGCGGACGCCATCGGAATGAGCGGCCTGCTGGTGAAGTCGACCCTGATCATGCGCGAGAACCTGGTCGAGCTGAACGACCGCTCGCTGGCGGAGATCCCCGTCCTCTTGGGTGGGGCGGCGCTGACGCGCACCTACGTCGAGCGGGACCTGCGCGAGGTGTACCACGGGCGGCTCTTCTACGGGCGGGACGCCTTCGAGGGCCTGCGGACGATGGACCGCCTGGTGGAGCTGAAGCGCACCGGCGAGGACGACCCCGACTTCGGGCGCGTGATCTCGGAGAAGAACGTCCCCCGGCGCAGCCGGCTCGACGACCAGGACACGTCCCCGGTGGAGGGGCAGCCGGTCCGGTCCGCCGTCGCGGCGGACAACAAGCTGTTCACCCCGACTTTCATCGGCAGCCGGGTGGCGGTGGGCATCCCGCTCGATGACGTGGCCCAGTACCTGAACCTGACAGCGCTCTTCCGCAACCAGTGGGGCTTCCGGCCCGAGGGCGGCGAGAACGACGCTGAATTCAAGGACCGGGTGAAGGCGACCCTGCGCGACGAGCTCAGCAAGGCCAAGGAGGCCGACCTGCTGGTGCCGTCGGTGGCCTACGGCCACTTCGCCGCCAACGCCGAGGGCAACGACCTCGTGATCTGGAAGGACGAGTCGCGGTCCTCGGAGTGGATGCGCTTCACCTTCCCGCGCCAGCGCAAGGAGCCGTGGCTGTGCATCGCCGACTTCTTCCGTCCGGTGGGCTCGGGCGACGAGGACTTCGCCAGCTTCATGCTGTGCACGATCGGTGCCCGTGCCTCCGAGGAGGCGGCTCGCCTCTTCGCCGAGAACGAGTACCAGAACTACCTCTTCCTGCACGGCCTCAGCGTCGAGATGGCCGAGGCGACGGCGGAGTACTGGCACCGGCGCATCCGCGAGGAGCTGGGATTCGTGGACGAGGACGGTCCCACGCTGACCGGCCTGTTCAAGCAGGCCTACCGCGGGGGCCGCTACTCGTGGGGCTATCCCGCCTGCCCGGACCTCATGGACAACGCCAAGGTCGTGGAGCTGCTGGGAGGGGACCGCATCGGCGTCACCGTCAGCGAGGGGTTCCAGCTCAACCCCGAGCAGACGACCGACGCCATCATCTGCCACCACCCAGAGGCCAAGTACTTCATCGCGTGAGGGTGGTCCGGCCGGCGGCCTGCGCCTGGGTCGCCGCCGGCCTCGTGCTCTCCGCCCTGGTCGCGCTGCCCGGTTCCCCTGGGGGGGCGTCCCAGCCCTCTCCTCCGCTGGGCTCGGTGGTCATTCCGGCCCTCGGACCCGGGTACGCCGTCACGTCGCAGGGGCCGCTCGACGCCTCGGAGTTCGCGTCCAGCTCGCCGAACCCGTCGGCTGCGGCCAGCGCGCTGGCCACCCTGGCCGGGACCATCAGCACCTACGAGCGGGTGTGGCAGGACTCCGGCGGCCACAACGAGGTGCAGGACCTCCTGGTCCGCTTCCCCTCCACCGTCGGGGCGCGGGTCTTCCTGCAGGCGGCGCAGCACTCGCTCCAGTCCGGCGAGATCGTGAGCTCGGGCCCGCTGCCCGCCGTGCCGGGGGCGCACCGGACGACCTACTTCGCCTCGACCACCCAGGCGGGCGTCGGACAGGCGATCACCATGCGCGCCGGCGTCTACGTGGACCTGCTGTCGTTCTTCTCGGTCGCCTCGGGCAACACGCAGCCGATCACACCCGCCGACGCCGAACGGCTCGCCGTCGCCCAGCACAAGGCCATGGTGGCGGCGCCGGGAGGCGCGGCGGCGCTGGCGCCGACGACATCCAAGAAGGGTGTCTCGCTCGGGTCCGTCGGCTTGGCTGCGCTCGTCGTCGCCGTGCTCGCCGCCGCGCTCGTGACGCCCGTCGCGCTGCGCCGGCGGCGCGCCCGGAGCACCGCCGGCGGGCGGCAGGAGTTACCACTCACATGATGAGGTACTTCGTGAACAGCGACGTGAGCCCCACGGCGAGAACTGCGGCGATCCCCACGAGTGCCACCTGGACGGGGCGCGGGAGGCGGGTGCACAGCGCGACGCAGGGGACGAGCAAGGCCTCCATCCGGTATCGGCCCAGGCTCGGACCGTCGATGAGCGGCACCAGCCAGAACACGAAGGTATAGGTGAGGATCACCCAGTCGGCCCGACTCACCGGATGACGTCTGAGGGTCCACACGAGCAGGCCGATGACGAGCGCCGCCACGAAGGCAGTCTGCGCCCTGGGGATGAGGTAGTTGTAGCCGGAGTTCGGGTCTTGGAGCGGGTACTTCGCCAGCGGGCCGCCGGTGAAGGACATCACGAAGCTCGTGATCGGATCGTGGAGGCCGTTGGCGTATTTCGACTGCACCTTGAAGTAGGCGTCCCATTGCCCGACCCACCGCTGGTAGGCGAGGAGCAAGAGTGCGAACCCGGCCAGGGCGATGCCGGCGCTCCGTGCGGTGCGCGCCGTCAGGCGCCGGAACCCGTCGCCGCGATCCACGATCACGGCCGCAATGAACAGGACCACGGCGACCAGAGGGCCGATGGCGAATGCCCACGCGCACAGGGCCCCGGCCAGGCCGGCCAGCAGATAGCGACGGCGAATGAACAGGATGAGGCAGACGGTGGCGAGGAACGTGAGCAGCGAAACGGGGAACAGCGCGTAGAAGTAGATCATGCCGGGGAAGCACGCCGCGAAGGCCAGGCAACAGAGGGGCGAGAACGACCATGACGGCCCGATGAGCACCCAGATCGCCTGCAGGGTCAGGTAGGCGAACAGGATGGACAGCACCATCCCGGCGTCCGGCAGGGAAAGGCCGATGTGGCCCAGAACCGACATCAACCACGGATAGAGGGGCGCCCAGCTGGCCGTACCACACCAACTGTGAGGCGGGTACAGGGGAGGACCGGAGCAACGGGTCAACGAGTAGCCGTGCGCCGCGATCTGCAGATAGATGCCCGAATCGAACCGCGCCCAGTGGGACGGCGAGAAGAAGTCTTGCCTCGATCCGTCCCGAATTGCGGCCACGTACAGCAGCACCTCGGCGAACACGAGGGCCAGAATCGGTGGCACCACCAGAATGACCCATCTGCGTCGGGCTCGTCGCCTTCGCACCTGTGCTCGCGTGGATCCCCCGCCCACCGCGGCATCCTCAGCGACCCCGGACGGCCGGACCTCGGAGGTCAGCGCATCGACCGGTGCTGCCGGGCCGACGTCCGGCGAAGTGGTTCCGGGCACTAGCGGCGACGCCGCGAGGGTCCTTCGGACCTCTTGGCTCCTGATCCCTCGTGGGTCGGATCGGTTAAGAATGACGGCCGTTGCACGGACAGATCATGGCAGTCCCCTGCGGTCAGACAATGAGACTCTTCGTGAACAGCGAAGCCAGTCCGGCGGCGAGGACCGCCGCGATACCCACGAGTGCCACCTGGACGGGGCGCGGCACACTCGTGCACAGGGCGGCGCAGGGGACGAGGAGCGCCTCCATCCGGTACCGGCTCAAGCTCGGGCCGACCACGAGCGGTACCACCCAGACCACGACGGTGTAGACGAGGATCACCCACTCGGCCCGGCCGACCGGCCGCCGCCTGAGCGTCCAGATGACCAGGCCGATGACGAGCGCCGCCACGAACGCCGTCTGCAGCTTCGGGATCAGGTAGTGGTAGCCGGCGTTCGGGTCCTGCAGCGGGTACTTCGCCGGCGAACCGCCGGTGAAGGCGATCACGAAGGTCGTGACCGGATCGTGAAGCCCGTCGCCGTACTTCGCCGAGGTCTTGAAGTAGGCATCCCAGTGGCCGACCCACCGCTGGTACGCGAGGAGCAAGAGTGCGAACCCGGTGAGCGCGACGCCGGCGCTGCGCGCCGTGATGCGCCCTACGTCGCGGCCGCGGTCGACGACCACCGCAGCGATCAAGAGGACCACGGCCACCAGTGGGCCGGTCGCGAACGCCCACGCGCACAGCGCACCGGCCAGCCCGGCCAGCAGGTACCGGCGTCGAATGAACAGGGTGAGGCAGACGGCCGAGAGAAAGGTCAGCAGCGACACCGGGAAGATCGCGTACGAATAGACCATGCCGGGGAAGCACGCCGCGAAGGCCAGGCAACAGAGGGGCGAGAACGACCACGACGGGCCGATGAGCACCCAGATCGCCTGCAGGGTCAGGTAGGCGAACAGAACGGAGAGCATCATCCCTGCCGCCGGCAACGTGAACCCGAGGTGGCCCAGGAGCGACATCAGCCACGGGTAGAGCGGAGCCCAGCCAGCGGTGCCGCACCAGCTGTGCGGCGGGTACTCGGGACCGGTGCACTGGGTGAACGAATAGCCGTGCGCCGCGATCTTCAGGTAGATGTCCGAATCGAACCTGGCCCAGTGAGCCGGCGAGAAGAAGGATCGAGAGCGCCCGTCCAGGATCGCCGCCAGGAACAGCAGCATCTCCGCGAAGACGAGCCCCACCAAAGGCGGCGCGATCAGCGTGACCCATCTGCCCCGAGCCCGCCGCCGCGCCTGCGACGCCGCACGGACAGACGATGACGAACCTCGGAGGGCCACAGGCGGTTTCTATCAGCGGGTGAGCGGCCTCAGGTGCTTGCAGCGGAGCAGCCGGCCACGGCCGGGCAGAGGTCAGGCGGTCGAGGTGGCTGCCGCCATCGCCGCCTCGCGCGCGTGGTAGCTCGAGCGGGTGAGCGGCGACGCCTCCACGTGGGTCACACCGAGCTCGGACCCGGCCTGCCGCAGTCGGTCGAACTCCTCGGGGGCCCAATAGCGCGACACGGGGAGATGGTCCCGGCTCGGTCGGAGGTACTGACCGATGGTGACGATGGAGACGCCGACGCCGCGCAGGTCGGCCATGGTGGCGACCACCTCGTCCTCCCGCTCACCCAGGCCCACCATCAGGCCGGACTTGGTCACGAGTCCGGCGTGTGCGGCGCGGGCGAGCACACCGAGGCTCCGTGCGTACCCCGCCGAGGGCCGCACCGCCCTTTGGAGCCGGGCCACCGTCTCGATGTTGTGATTCAGCACGTCGGGCCGGGCCTCGAAGATGGTGTCGAGGGAGGCCGCGTCGCCCCGACAGTCGGAGATGAGCACCTCGACGGTGGTCGCCGGGTTGCGGCCCCTGATGGCCGTGATCGTCTGCGCCATGGCGCCCGCTCCCCCGTCGGCCAGGTCGTCACGGGCCACGCACGTCACGACGGCGTGGCCGAGCGCCATCCGCTCGATCGCACTGGCCACCCGCTCGGGCTCGTCAGGAGACAGCGGCAGTGGGTGGCGCGTGTCCACCTGGCAGAAGCCGCAGGCCCGCGTGCAGCGCTCGCCGTTGATCATGAAGGTCGCCGTGCCGTCCGCCCAGCACTCGTAGATGTTCGGACACCCCGCCTCCTCGCAGACCGTGACGAGGCCGAGGTCGTGGATGGTCGACCCGAGCTGGCGATAGCCCTTGCCCACGCGCACAGGGACCCGCACCCAGGGGGGCTTGCGCACCGCGATGTCGAGGCCTTCCTCCGGAACCACCCCGGCCTGGCGCAGGCGGCGCAGCAGAGGCCGCTCCCCCGAGGTGGGCGACGCTGGGACCCCGGCGGGGCCGGTCACGACGTCGTGGCGCTCGACGCCGCCGTCGGCCAACAGGGCAGCCGCCCGGGCAACGAAGGCCTCGACGACCTCGTCCATCGCCACGTCGATCCCCTCGGCGCGCAGCGAGGTCACCCCGCGGTCCGCGATGCCGCAGGGCACGATGTGCCCGAACATGTCGAGGTCAGGCGTGACGTTGAGGGCGACGCCGTGAAGCGTGCGGCGGCGCCCCGGACCGACCCGCAGCGTCCGCACCCCGATGGCCGCGATCTTCCTCGGGCTCGGCCTGTCGCCGTCGATCCAGACGCCGGGGTACTCGTGCACACTGGTCGCGCCGGGCAGTCCCAGATCGGCCAGCGTGTCGATCACGATCTGCTCCAGACGGTGCACGTGCTGGGGACCCGATGCGGGATTATCGGGCACGCTGACGATCGGGTAGGCGACCAGCTGGCCGGGCCCGTGGTAGGTGACGTCACCGCCCCGATCCGTGCGCTCGAGCGTCGCGCCGACCAGCGCGGGGTCGACCAGCACGTGGCGTTCGTCCGCGTGGGCTCCGAGCGTGTAGGTGTGCGGGTGCTCGAGGAGGAGGAGGTAGTCGTCGCTGGCCTCCGTGGCCAGCGCATGCTGCAGCGTGTACGCCTCGTGGTACGGGACCGTCCCGAGCGACCGGATGCGCAGCACCGGCGCCGTCCTCAGAGCTCTGCGGCCCAGTCGCGGCTGCTCAGGAGCTCCGAGATCCGCGCCAGGAACAAGGACACGTACGCCCCGTCGACCGCCCGGTGGTCCCAGCTCACGCCGAGGATGCCGGTGGAGTGGATGGCGATCGACTCCGATCCGTCGGGCTGGGTCACCACCACCGGCCGGCGGGCGATGCCGTCGGTGGCCAGGATCGCGACCTGCGGCTGGTTGATGATCGGGACGGTGAAGTAGGTGCCGAAGGGGCCGTCGTTGGTGATGGAGAACGTGCCCCCGGCGATGTCGTCGGCGTTGAGCTGGCGGCCCCGCGCCCGTTCCGCCAGGTCACGCATGCGCCGCGCCACGCCGCGCAGCGTGACCTCCTCGGCGCGGTGGATGACCGGCACGATCAGGCCCTCGTGGGACAGGTCCACCGCGATCCCGAGGTTGACCTCGGAGTGCACGAGCAGCGAGTCGTCGACCACCGACGCGTTGAGCAGCGGGAAGTCGCGCAGCGCCTCCACCGCCGCCCGGGCGACGAACGGCAGGTACGTCAGCGTGAACCCTTCCTCGGCCTTGAAGCGCTCGCCCCAGGCGGCGCGCACGCGCTCGACGGCCTCGAAGTCGACCTCGTTGGCGATGAACGCATGGGGCGAGGTCGCCTTCGACCGCACCATGTGCTCGGCGGTGCGGCGCCGCATGTTGGAGAAGGGGACGAGCTGATCCCCGGCGCGGCGGAACGACGCCATGGAGACCCCTGGTGCCGGCGGCGCGCTGGCCACCGGCATCGCTGGCGCGGCGGGCGCCGGTGGCGCCGTTGGCGCCGTCTGGGCCGCCGAACGGCGGGACTCGACCACCCGCAGCGCGTCCTCCCGCGTGATGCGCCCGCCGGCTCCGGTCCCCGTCACCTCCGACTCGCTGATGCCGTTCTCGGCCAGGAGCTTGCGCACGATCGGTGACAGCAGGAGGGGCTCCGAGCCATTGCCATCGGCGGCCCCCGCGGCCGGTGCGGGCGCGGGCGTCTCCGCCGGTGCCGGTGCCGGTACCGGTGCCGGTGCCGGTGCCGACGCCGGAGGTGGTGGTGGGGGCGCTGCGGTGGCGGGCTCGGGCTGAGGCGCCGGTGGCTCGGCCGTGCCGACCGCGGGCGTGCCGCCGGAGGCCGACGATCCCGCGCCGTCGCCGATCACGGCGAGCCTGACGCCCACCTCGACCGTCTCGCCCTCGGGGACGAGGATCTCGGTCAGGACGCCGGCCGCGGGAGAGGGCACCTCGGAGTCGACCTTGTCGGTCGAGACCTCGAAGAGCGGCTCGTCGCGCTCGACCGGGTCCCCTATGGATTTCATCCAGCGAGTGATCGTGCCCTCGGTCACGGTCTCGCCGAGTTGCGGCATCATGACGTCAGCCAAGGTGCAGTCCCCTTCCCGTGAGCGCGAGCATTGTCTCGCCGAACGTCTCGGAGAGCGAAGGGTGCGGCTGAATGAACTGGGCCACCTCTTCAGGGAAGGCCTCCCAGTTGACCGCCAGGTAGCCGGCGCCGAGCTGCTCGGTCACCCACGGGCCGGCCATGTGCACGCCCAGGACTCTCCCCGCCGACCCGTCGGGCCGCCGTTCGGCGACGATCTTCACGACCCCCTCGGTGTCCCCGATGATCTGAGCGCGGCTGTTGCCGCCGAACGGGTCCTTCTTGGTCACCACGTCGATCCCGGCGGCCTTGGCCTGAGCCTCGGTCAGGCCGCAGAAGGCGACCTCGGGGTGGCAGTAGATGGCCCAGGGCACCTTGGCGTTGTCCACCGGCACCACCGGCTCACCCAGCATACCCTTGACCGCGACGATGGCCTCGGCGAACCCGACGTGGGCCAGCTGCGGCGTGTTCGCCACGACGTCACCCACGGCCCACACGCCCGCCTCGCCGGTGCGCTGGTACTCGTCCGCGACCACGAAGCCATGCTCTTCGATGGTGACGGCGACCCCGTCCGCCACCAGCCCCTCCGTGCGGGGACGCCGGCCGACCGAGACCACGATGGCCTCGACGTCCCAGCTCTGGTCCCCCGCCCGCACGGTGGTGACGTTCCCGCCCTTGGCCGGCGTGTGGCCCGCGACGGCCGTGCCCGTGAAGATGTCGATGCCGCGCTTCTTGAACGACCGCGCCACCAGGCGGATGATGTCGTCGTCGCAGCCGGTGAGGATGGTGTCGAGCGCCTCGATGATGGTCACCTTGGTGCCGAGGTCCGCCAGGAGCGACGCGAACTCGCACCCGATGACGCCGCCGCCGATGACGGCCACCGAGGCCGGCAGCTCCTTGAGGTCGAGGAATTCGTCGGACGTCATGACCCAGCGCCCGTCGACCTCGAACCCGGGCAGTGTCCGCGGCACCGATCCGGCCGCCAGGACCACGTTGCGGCCGACCACGACACGACCGGCATCCTCCCCGTCGGTCACCTCGACGTGA
>Ga0116219_10003970_pt1 | contig 11387 bp, 8 predicted proteins | sample Sb_taG_4_FD_91019 | JGI IMG/M metagenome (GOLD analysis project Ga0116219, IMG submission 91019) | Peat soil microbial communities from Weissenstadt, Germany - Sb_50d_6_BS metaG | ecosystem: Environmental > Terrestrial > Soil > Wetlands > Peat | place: Germany: Weissenstadt | collected 2010-09-21
AGGGCAGCGGCAAGCCACTGATCATCGCCTCCGGCACACCCGCCGTGCCCGGGCGCGCCTCGACCGAACAGGACCCGGCGCCCACCGGCGGCCCCCTGGGCGGTCGCGGCCGCAACGCCCAGACCGTCCTTGACCTGGCAGCCAAGGGCGTCCGCTCTGCGGTCGTTCGTCTCCCCCGGTCGGTCCACGCCCAAGGCGAGCGTTACGGATTCGCCTCGATGCTCATCGAGGCTGCCCGGCGTACCGGAGTCTCCGGCTATGTCGGCGACGGCAGCCAGCGCTGGCCGGCCGTCCATCGCCTCGACGCCGCCCGGCTCTTCCGGCTCACCCTGGAACAAGCCGCTCCCGGCACGGTGGCTCACGCTGTCGCCGACGAGGGCGACACCATGCGCGCCATCGCCGAGGTCATCGGCCACAAGCTCGACGTGCCCACCGAGGTTTCTATGCCCTCGGTATCGGGCTGGGCTTTGCGACAGATGCGCTCTTGAGGTGCTCTTGACCTGCGGCTTTGAGGGCCATGGCTTTACGAGCTTAAACGGAGCGATGTTTGGATCATGGTTTCCGTAGTTTCTATGCCCTCAGTGTCGGGCTGGACTTCGGGACCTTATCGAAAAGAGGCTGACTTACCGCATATGGAGATGTCAAGTTGCGAAAGTTACTATAGGCATCTTAATTACCGTCGGGTGGCGGCTGGACGTACGCAGCGGTGACGCTAGTGGCGCCGAAACCGTGGGTGGTCTGGGCGCCGGTGCCGCAGAATTCGGCGAAGCGGGCAAGGGCGCCGAAGTCGCGGCAGACGGTGGTGGGGGCATTCTTGTCGAGGCGGAGTGTGGCCGTGCCAGTGAAGCCGCCTTGGTCATGCCCGTGGCCTGCGTCCTGGGCTTGGGTACGCAGGTGGAAATTGGCCAGGCGGAGAGCCTGGTGGATCTCCAGCCACTGGTCGTCGCCGATCACGAGGACATCTTCTTCAGGAAGCGAGGCGTTCCAACGGCGGCGCCATGAGCCGACGATGAGCCGAGGGTCGGGCACGACGACGTGGACACCGTTCTGGGAGAAGTAGGTCGGAGAATGGAAGGTCAGCCGCGCCTCGCGGAACGGCGAGCCGGAGGCGATATCGGCATGTGAGGCTGGTCGGAGCGCTAGGTCGGTCACCGCGCACGTCATGGGGCCGAGGCGGATCTGGCCGCAGGCGGCGAGCACGCTGTGCGGCAGCTCGGAATGAAGCCACGCGGCGCGGAGTAGCCAGCCGTCATGGGCATGCTTCAACGGCCAGACGGTGAACTGCTTGTCCGGGCCGAGGTGATCGAGGGAGCCAGCGCCCTCGAACACCGCGCAGGCCAGGCCGTGCAACTGACGGGTGGTGGGCTCAAGGTCGCGGCTGGGCCGCAGTCGCATCTCCACGATGGCGGGCATGCCTGCTCAGCCTACATCCGGGTCGCGGAGCGCGGCCCTGCCGAGGTTGAGGTAGGGCACGACCAGAGAGTCCGTAGCTGTCCGGTAGACCAGGGGCCATATGTTCTCTGGCCATCGGGTGCGCCGAACCAGACCGGCGGTGATGCCCAGGCCCAGGGCTGTTTCGGGCAGCATGGTGGCGCCGAGCAGCACGGTGTGGTCTGCTAGCTCGGCGGATTTGTGTTCGATCCAGTCGGCCGAGGCGGCAACGAGCGATGGTATGGCGTGCCATGGAAACTGGCCGCCGGACGGAGGCAGGCATCGTAGTTCATGAATGGTGATGCGGGATGACCGTTGCGGGGTCACGCCTACGGCGTCGTCGATTTCCAGGTGGAGCGCACGAGCCGGTTCTGACTCGGCGTGAACCTCGGGCAGCGGTCCCCACTTCTGGCTCCCCAGCCGGAGCAGCAGCACGCTGACGTGATCACCTGCCGCATGGTGCGCATCCGGACCTCGCTGTGTGGCCGTCAGCTTCACGGGCCAGGTGAACTCGCACGGCGCTGCCTCGGGCAGGAGTTCGGCCAGCGGAACCGGATCGGCGTACCCGAACCGGTGCGGGCGCTGTGCCCCTATGACGGTTTTGACGTCACCGGCGCGGCCGTGGCTTGGGCGCTGCCATACGTCCAGCACTAGGTCACGCTCGGCGGCGGTGACCCGCAGGCCGAAGGCGACGGCGACCGCCCACGAGGCCCACATGAGGATCCCGTTGGGCGTCTCCTGGTCGTCGGCAAATCGCAACGCCTGGAAGGAGCGAGCCAGTTCGTCGACCTTGCCGTCCCAGTGTTGCGCGCCGGGCCCGAGCGGCCAGTCCCAGGACCGGCCGAGCTTGCCCGGTCCGGGCACTTCGATGGCACGGGCGAAGTAGCGGCCAGCTGAATCCAGAAACGCCCGTTCGTCCTGGCGGGCCCAGTCCGCCGCGAATTCCTGGATGACATAGGCAGTGCCGTTCTCCCGGAGCACCAAGCGACGCCTGCGGTTGAGCGCGATGGCTATAGCGGCTGCGGCCAGGCTGACCGCGCCGAACCCGATCAGGACCCACGTCTGGTCCCTGGTCTGGGGATCGTGCCAGCTTCCGGCGAGCAACGCTGGCAGCGCGCCGAGCGCGGCACCGAGGATGAGGGTGACCGAAGCGGACAGCGCGGTGATGACCCAGGCCTGCCGCACCGTCCACGACCAGCCCGGGTGCAGCCAGGCTGGTCCCCGCCGACGCCTCACTGGCAGGTTCATACCGGACGCAGGAAGGTGATCGGCCCTACTCCGTCGCCGATGCCCTCCACCACAACCTGCTCGTAGGCAGCCCCGGTACCGCCGAGGTCCGGCGCGGGGCCGCGGCCGTGGCTCGCGGCGACCCGCAGGTCACCGGCGGAGTGCCCGTCACCGACGTCCCAGGGCACGGTCCGGATCAGGCCTGCGCCATCGTGCACGGCGACGAACGCGATATCGCCGTCCAGCCGGGCCCGGACCAGCCAGGAATCGGGACGCCAGGCCCACAGGATGGAGGTGAGCGGCGGCGCTTGCGGCGCCGGGGACGCGTGCAGGCCGTCGAGGTCCTGCCACAGGCAGGTGGCACCGGCCAGCGGTCCCGCGGCCGCCTCCGTCCAGGACATCCGCCCGCTCGGCGGCGACATGCTCATCGTTCCTCCAGCATCTCGGCCAGTACACGACGGGCTTCGGCGGCACTGGGCAGCCCGCCGGAGGATTCAGCGCCACCAAGATCCACCGAGACTGAGCCGTACCCGCGGGCGACCCCGCCGCCGAGCCCGATGATCCCGTCGTCCAGGTCCTCGAACACTAGCCGGAACACGGCCCGGATCTCGTTCATCCCGCGCGCGTCCAGCGCATTGAGCCGTTCCACCTGGACCGTCACGGAGCCGGCCTCCAGCGCCTTAATGGTGTACAGCGCCCCGGGTAGCACTCCGCCGGTGAACCGGTCGATGGCAATGTGCGTGCGGCCTACTTCCACCGGGTCAACCACGGCCGCGTCCGGGATCCGGATGGCGGACCGGACGCCGACCGAGGTGGATGTCGCGTCCTGGCCTCCGCCGGAGCCGAACACCTGGCAGGTCCAGCATGTCCCGCACTGCTGGTTCGCGCACGGCGCCGGGGTGGCCTCGACGCTGCGCAGGATGTACTCGGCCCGAGATCGGAACAGGCCCTTGAGTCCGGTGCCCGGAAGGACCGGCGCGCCCGCCACGCGGAAGATCGGGATGAGCTGATCCTGAGGTTCCTCGCCGCTGCCGATCCGGCACGGCCCGGTGATCGAGACCGTGACCTGCAGCAGCGGGTCCTCCACGGTCGCACCGGAGGACGCCTCGGCTGCCTCAGCGGCCACGGCGCGGGCCAGGTCCGGGCCGTTCATCGTCAGCCAGCGGAGCAGGTCCTTCGGCTCGCCGAGGCGAAGCGTGCCGTGACGGACCTCCTCCACCGCGCACCGGCCGCGGCCGCGGCTCACCCCGCGTCCGATGAGCGGCCGCCACGCCGTCAGCCGTCCGGCGAACTCCCGGACCGCGCCGGCAGGTGCGTCGTCCCAGCGCAGGAACATCTCGAATCGGGTCCCGGCGGGCAGCACCTCTTCGGCGCGCAGCGTGTTGGCCTCCGCCGCGCCGCTCCACCTGCCGATCTTGGTCGACGCCCGCACCTCGCCCGAGGGTACGTCGAGCGGTCTGGTGCCCAGGACCCAGATCTGGCTGGCTTGGGCGTCGACCTCCGAGCCGTCGCCTGGTGGCAAGAGCCGACCGAACAGTTCGGCCGCCGCGTCTTCGCCACGTTCCTGACGGGTCATCTCGCGCAGCGCCCCGGCCAGGGACGTGCCCGGCAGCTGCGGCCGACCCTCCGGGTCAGTGTCGAGCAGCAGGTGGGCACGCTGGTCCGGCCCGCCCGGGACGGTGACTCCGCCCGGCTCGGTGAGCCGGAGGATAAAGACGATAAAGGATACCGAACGAGCCTGAGGTGTCAGCCCCCGCTCAGCCGATGTCGTGGTCGCGTCGATGAGCGTCATCGCTGCTCCAGCTCCCCCGCCACGTAGGCCGCGTCCTGCGGCGAGAACTCCAGGAACTTCCGCAGCGCGGCCCCGATAGCCGGGTCCGGCGATGTCCCGGCGACGGCGCGCAGGCGGCGGGCGGCATCCGGGTCGCCACTCGCATGGGCGGTCATGGCCGCCAGCAGGGGCGGCCAGTACTCGGGGAGCCGGATCGGCACGCCACGCAGCGGCGCCACCGCATCCATCAGCGCCCGGAGCCGACGTTCTTCTTGTTCCCTGGCTCCCCGGCCTGGCTTCAGCACGGGAGGCGGAGCCAGATCCCCGAAGCCTTCGTGCCGGCGAAGGCCGAGCCCACGGCGGCTCAAGCCGTCCAGGACGGCGTCAGACACGGTTCGTTCGGTCGAAATGACGTAGGTGGAGCCGGCCACCACCGCCAATTCCGCCGGCTTGGGCAGGCCGCTGGCCACATGCCAGCCTCCCGCCTGCTGCCACCGGGTCCAGCGGTGCACCACATGCGCCGACGTCCCAAGGACCTCGGACAGCTCGGCAGGGTCGGGGGCGCGGCTCGGGCGGCCCTGCGGGTCGGTGAAGATTCCCGGTGAGCGCAGCCGGATGACCAGCATCCCGTCATCGCGGCGCTGAACGGCCGGCCACGGACGCCCGTCGCCCCGGTCGCGGATGCTGACCTCGGCCTGGCCATGGGTGGTCCGGCGGCCGCCGACCCGGACCGGCCCGAGCCCGGCCAGCACCGCGAGCAGCGCGGGATCATCGGCAACGAGCGAGCCGCGGAACTCCTGTCCGGCCTCGAGGGTCTCCCGGGTGAACAGCACGCCCCGGCGCGCCACGCCCGACTCGCCGATGGAGACGCTGGTGCGGCGCCGGACCGGCGGCCGGTCCCCGCGCAGGACCTTGACCTGATCCAGCGGGGACCCGCAGTCCGGGCAGCGCAGCGGCGCTTCCCCGGTCACCGCCCGGTCGAACTCCACCTCGGTGCACGTTTCCTTGGCCTGGTACTTGTGGGTGACCACGGACAGCGGCAGGAATTCGGTGCCTGGTCGCAGCAAGGGCCCGAACCGGACCCCGCCTTCGAACAGCCGGAGAAACTCGGCCCGCTCGGGCGTTCCCGCGGCGGATACCCCGTTTCTGGCCAGCCATGATGCGGCGAACGCGCCTCGCACGACGGTTCCCGGCACGTGCTCCAGCGTGCTCAGCACGAAATCCTCACGGGCCCGGTCGCCGATCTGGGCGGGCTGGCGGAGCGTGAGAACCAGTTCGTTCATCGGGCGCTCCCCGTTAGGGCCAGCAATCGCTGGACGTCGACGGCGGAGACCTTCGCGTCATCCGGCGTGATCCCCACCCAACCGAGCCCTCGGCGCCGCCATGCTCCCAGGCCGTGCACGCCTGCGGCCGCGCAGCGCAGCACCAGCACATGATCATCTTCGGCCAGCGCAGCGGCGTCCAGCATGCCGACCCGGGAGATCTGGAATCGCGCGGCGGGGGCCCAGGCCTGCTCGCCCAGTACGAGATGGTCCTTGAGGGCGGAGTGCCGGTCCGGGTCGATCGCGACCCGGTGCCGTCTGCTGATCGACCACCCCTGCCCCTCCTGGCCAGATGGGGTGGCCGATGACCACGACCAGGGCGAGGGCGTCTTAGCCGAGCCGAACACTTCCTGCACCACGCGGTGCTGGCCGAACAGGCCCACGGCCGCGGCACGCATTACGCCCTTGAGATGATCCGGCGGCAGCGGATCATGCTCATCCAGGGCCGCGTCCACGCCGTCCCTGGCGTAGGCCGCCCCCACCCGGAACGGGCTGTAGAACGAGACCGTGAAATCCAGAACCGTCACGCCACCACCGCCTCACGGCTGGGATGCACGGATTCTGCCCGGGGCGCCGTGTGCCAGTAACGGGCCACGTCAAGCAGCCGCCGCAGGTCGTTCAGTCTCCCCGGCCGTTCGGTGAGTACCTTGCGCGCATCGTCGGCGTCGGCGCCCGGGCCGGCCACCGCTTCCCATAGCGGCCCGTTGTCAAGATCAGTGAGCCGCCGGATGAATTCCTCGCCAGGCGTCTCGGCGTCCGCGCCGCCGCTGGCGCTGGTCTCGACGGCCTGCCGGTGCAGCGCGACCAAGGTTTCGCGGCGGCTCTTGGGAATCTGCTCGACCCGCTCCAGCAGCCCCGCATTCCCGGCCAGGTAGGTAAGGGTCAAGGGCTCGCGCCCAGGCGGCTGGTGGCCGCCGTCGGCGGTCAGGTCAAGGAACGCCACGGTGGGCTCGGTCCCCCGCCGTGCATTTTTGGCCGCCTTCAGTTGTTCCTCGGCGAGGCGAACCACGTCGGAGAACGGCACGGTCATGTGGTGGAAAACCAGGCCAGCCGACAGCGAGGGAAGCTGGTCACGGACCGGTCCTGGCCAGCCGCGGGTCGCCGCGTCGATGTGCCGGCCGAAGGCTTCCAGCAGGGTGCGCACGAACAGCCACGCATCGATCGCCGGCACCGAGACCAGCAGGTCATCACCGCCGGCCAGGTTCGCCAGCACCGGCGGCCGGGACCATCCCTTGAAGCGGTCGATGATGGCGTCGGCCAGCGCGGCCAGCGTCGTCTGGTCGAGCGCGGGAACGATCTCGGCTTTGGCCGGGCGGCCGCTCGTGCGGGCAGCCTTGGCCGCCTCGCTCAGGAAGGCTCCGACCTTGTTCCCGTCGGCGTAGACGAGAGCCAGCTGCGTGGCCGCGTTATCTTGCTCGAGCTGGCCAGCCGTGGCCATCGCCTTGAAGTTGTCGGGGAAGCCGTGGACTTGCATCCCTGCTGCCTTCAGCGCCTCCGTCATCCGGCGCTCCGGCAACGGGGAGCGGCGGAGCTGGTCCCCCTTGGTCCCTCCGGCTGCCTCGAAACGGGCGTGGCAATCAAGGCACAGGTCTTGCACGCGGTCCGCGCCGACGATGGTGATTCCCGGCCATACCGCAGCCGCTGACCGGCACTGGTCACACGGCTTGGCCAAGATCACCTCCGGCGGCGCGGGCGGGGAATCAACCAGAAAACTGCCGTCCCGGCGTGCCTGTTCCATCCCCTCGTACGCGGCGGCGTAGCTGTCGCCGGTGCCGGTTACCGCCTGGACCGGGCAGTAAGGCATCGCGGCCCGCATGCGGAGCGCGACCGTGTGAGCGGCGACCTGCAGGCAGCGCCCGGCGTCGGGCCCCGCCACCGAGTCCTCTACAACCAGAGCCACAACACCGTCGAGTTCCCCGGCCTCATCGTTCCACCGGACGCCAGGAGGCATCTCCTTGTCCCAGGTGTCCCGGGCCGTCGCTTCGGTCAGCAAGACCGACCCGCCGCGCCGGAACTTCAGGTCGGGCGTCCTTGTCAGCCAATCCTGAATCCGCACCGCCGATACATCCAGGTAGTGACGGATCTGCCTACGGGGCGCAGGCTGCCCGGGGCCGTCTGGCCTAGGTGTTGCTGACAGCATGCCCCGTCCGGCTGTGGCGCCTGCACCGCGACGCTTAGCCGTGGCCTCCTGCTGCTGTTGCGCGCGAGATGCCTTGCCGCCCTTCTTGCGTGTCTTGTTACTCACGCCGGTCCCGCCTTCCCCTGCCCTGCTCTTTGCCCCCTTGCTCCTTGCGCCGTTCTCCGGCCCGTGAGTCGAGCACCTGGGCATCGGGCGATGCCGCAGCATCCGGGAGTTCTACTAGTTCCCGGATCTTGTCTTTCAGTTCCAGGCCCACGGTGCGGGGGAAGAACTCAAAGCTCTTGTCGAACTCCTCGCTGCCCTTTGCTCCGTCTGGGCCAGGCGGGTACCAGACCAGGTCGTCAGAGACGAAGCCGAACGTCAGGGCATGTGACAGCGCCTGCCACGTCGCCGACACCGGCTGCGGCACCTGGTCACGGAACGCCCGCACCGCTTCGGCCTTACCAGGAGCTTTTGCTGCCTCCCCCAGATAGCGGGCTTGCGCGGTTTGAACAAGCACAGGCTCCACGTCAATGGTCACGGCCCCGAAACCGAACGGCTTGCCGCCCCCGACGCTGGTCACGACGCCTTTCCAGGTTGTCGGCTCGGCCTCGGCCATCAGGCGCGGATCAAGTGCGGCCAGCAGCGACCCGTAATCGGCCAGGCTCAGGTTGTCGAACGACACCCGGCCAGTGAACTTCGTCCCGGCCGGGACCAGTGCGACCTGGCTGCTCAGTTCACCGGACTGGCGATCTCGGTAGTGTCCGCGCGGGAACGGTTCCCTGGTCGGATCGGTGGTCCGCCAGTAGAACTTCCGGCCCCGGACCGGCCGCAGCCCTGGCGTGTCCGCCTCCGAGCCCCAAGTGGCAGCAGGCCTGGTGTCTTTCCTAGCTATTCGCTTGGCAGATGGCACCGCCTTGTGGTCCAGATAGAACTGCCCGGCGCTGGGACGCGGCGAGGCCAGCGGCGCCAGATGCCAGCACAGTGGCTCGACATCCCCTTCCGCCAGCAGGTCATCGACTCGGACATGCCCACGGTAGGAGTTCTGCACGGCCAGGTCATCCGCCTCGCGCTCTTCGGTGTCCGCCGAGCCGAACACCTGGCACGACCAGCACAGCTTCTTCGGATCAGTACAAGGTGCGGCTGACCCGACCCGCTCACCCACGGATCCACGCCCCTGATACCTCCACAGCTGCGACAGGCGGATCTCGGTGACTTCTTGATCGTCTTCACTGATCCGCACCCAGATCGGCTGGCCGGGATGAAGGTAAGTACGAGCCCGCAAACGCTGCGCTATCCACTGCCTTTCACCCTCACTGCCTGCGGTGTCCTGCGGTGGCCACCAGACATCTTCGTACTCGGGCGGGCAAGCGCCCCAGGCCGGTTCCTCACCGTCAGGGAACCCGGCCTTGGTGAGGCGGGCTCGCCGCAAATCATCCGCTCCCGCGACGACGCCCTGGAAGTTCTCCCAGGTTTTCCGCGGAACCTGCCAGGACCGGGCCTCTGGACCAATCCGGCCAGCGGCGAAATACGCCGGACGGTCCGCTGCCCGCGCGTTAGTATCCGTGACCAGCAGGACCCAGCACTCGCCTGCCACCGCGCCCAGTTCACCGACCCGGACGATGCTGCCCGGGTTCACACCCTGCGGGTGCTTCTCGCTTTTCGCCAGCAGTACCCGACGTGCGCTGGTGCCGGTCGTCGCGGTTCCAGGCGGCAGGCCGGGCTTTCCTTCAACCGAGCGGTACTGCAGTTGATCGCCGGTCCGCGGCAAGCGATCCTCGTTGCGAGGAAGGAGCTCTTTCGGAATCCACATCCACTCGTCGCACAGCGCGACCTGCCTCGCCCGGCCATCCGCATCCACGTGGGTAACCACGGCCAGCCGGAGATCCTTGGTTTCTGAGGTGTTCGCCGGATGCCGGTGAACAGGTACTCGGTCGCTGTCGAGGATGCGCAGACAACCACCCGCCAGTGCCTCGTGCACTGACCGGACCGCCCCCATTAATCCCGAGCCAGGCACCATCACCGTGCCGTCCGCCCGGCGCGGCACATCACTCTGCTCTACACCGCCGGGTTCCTGGCGGGTAAAGCCACCGATGAGCAGCGGCGTACGAGCGGTCAAGGTGATCTTCAGGACCCCGGACAACTGGTCGCCCCCCATGGCGTCGTGCCCGGCGGGACGAGCCCGCTGCGGCTCCGGTACATGCGGGACGAACGTATACGGATTGACGAAACGAGTCATTCCCGATCCCCCAAGGCTAAGCCCACCCGTATCTAACCCGCGAAAGATTACCGGGCGTCACGGCACAATACAGCCGACTCGCCCAGAACGTGATGCGCCGATCACGTGGAATGTATCCACATCGACACAAAACTGTCACTCAGTTACATCTCGCGTAACAGGATATTTGTTACTTTCGTTACAAAAGCCTCGGTGACGTTGCGCGAGAAGCGACCTCATCCAGCATTGCTCAAGACGGCGGAATCGTCCAGGAATACATCAATTGCTGACCTGCCTCTCCTAGAACCATTCATAAAAAATCTCACGTAATGCCCTCGATGTCGGCTGGGCTTTGCGACACGCCATCTACTTCCAGAACTACGCCAAGGCCGCGTTGTTTCTATGCCCTCGGTGTCGGGCTGGGCCTTGCAATGGCCGGGTGCTCGGTACGGGCCTCGCGGACTTGCAGTCTCTATGCCCTCGGTGTCGGGCTGGGCTTTGCAATCTTTCAGACCATTTCCAAAGAGGTGGTGAAAACTGGGGTTTCTATGCCCTCGGTGTCGGGCTGGGCTTTGCAATCTCGTGCCCACCGAGGAGGACTACCCCTACATCTGGTGGTTTCTATGCCCTCGGTGTCGGGCTGGGCTTTGCAATAACAATCAATGTCAAGAGGTTGTCTAGAAGGGAGGTGGGCGTGAAGGTTTCTATGCCCTCGGTGTCGGGCTGGGCTTTGCAATTTCTCGGTGGAGTGGCGTTGCTTGTGGCCCTGGGCGTTTCTATGCCCTCAGTGTCGGGCTGGGCTTTGCAACCTCTTGTCATCGATTACTGACTCCCGAAGGAGAGTGGTGTTTCTATGCCCTCGGTGTCGGGCTGGGCTTTGCAATCCTTTGCTGCAAGAGTAGTGGTCCGAGACCACAGGTTTCTATGCCCTCGGTGTCGGGCTGGGCTTTGCAATAGATGCCCTCTGAAGGTGTCTGTGACCTGCAGTTTTGCAGGCTGTTGCGCCAACCGTCGCGCGGAGGTGGCACAAGGCGCCCAAATCTGCGGGCATCCAGGACGGCAAGCCGGTGACCAGGAAGTTCTTCCGCACCAACCAACGCGCAAAGAACCTCGGGAGGCCAACGCCTGTACCAGCCCTGCGCGAGCCTAGCAGTGCCCGGCGCGGGACGAGCCAATGTGGATCGAAGCTGAGCCTGGCTAAGGCTTGCGGCCCATCCCGGCGTAGCAGGGGATCGGGTACTCGGAACCGGGCCCGTGCCACTCCGGCAGCGGAACGACCCCAGGCTCCACCATCTCGAG
>Ga0116219_10003974_pt1 | contig 11374 bp, 10 predicted proteins | sample Sb_taG_4_FD_91019 | JGI IMG/M metagenome (GOLD analysis project Ga0116219, IMG submission 91019) | Peat soil microbial communities from Weissenstadt, Germany - Sb_50d_6_BS metaG | ecosystem: Environmental > Terrestrial > Soil > Wetlands > Peat | place: Germany: Weissenstadt | collected 2010-09-21
GGCGAGAAGATCTTCGCCGAGGAGGTCGAAACGGCGATCGCATCGCATCCCGCGGTGGTCGACGTGGTGGTCGCCGGGCGTCCGAGCGAGCGGTGGGGTCAGGAGGTGGTGGCCGTGGTGGCGCTCGCCGAGGGCGCCAGGGCCGACGCCGACGAATTGGTCGCGCACGCCGCGCAGTCGCTGGCCCGCTACAAACTTCCGAAGGCCATCGTCTTCCGCTCGGTCATCGAACGCAGCCCGTCCGGCAAGGCCGACTACCGGTGGGCCCGCGAACAGGCCGCGAACGGCTGACCATGCGCCTTTACCGCCGTTACACGGCCTGACCCATCTTGTCTACTGTAATAATTACAGTATGATCTTGCGCAAGAACTGCGGGGTTCGTGCGCAGACACCAAGATGTTGGAGAACAGGTGACGACCAACGTTCACAGCGCCGCAGACGCCGTCGATCTGCGTGACCCCTACCCGTTCTTTGCCCGCAAGCGCCGCGGACCAGGCGTCTTCCGCGGCACGGTCATGGACTACTCCAAGACGCCCGAGTCGTTGCTCCCCAAACGCGAGTACTCCGCGATGTCCTTCGACGCGGTCAACACCGTGTTCCGGGACGGCCGGGTCTTCAGCTCCGCACCATACGACAAAACCATCGGCCTGTTCATGGGCCCAACCATCCTGGCGATGGACGGCAAAAAACACCGCGACCATCGCAACCTGGTGTCCGCAGCGTTCAAGTCCAAGGCGCTGGCCCGCTGGGAGCCGACCATCGTGCGGCCGGTCTGCAACGCGTTGATCGACGATCTCGTCGACGCCGGGGAAGCCGATCTGGTGCGGCAATTCACTTTCGAGTTTCCCACCCGTGTGATCGCCCGGCTGCTGGGGCTGCCGGACGCGGACCTGCCGATGTTCCGCAAGCGCGCCGTCCAACTGATCAGCTACAACGTGAACTATGAACGCGCATTTGAGGCGTCGGCGGCGCTGAAGGAGTACTTCATCGAGCAGATCGAGCAGCGCAGATTGAAGCCCACCGAGGACATCATCGGCGATCTGGTGAGCGCGGAGATCGACGGCGAAAAGCTGAGCGACGAAGCCATTTACTCCTTCCTGCGCCTGCTGCTGCCCGCCGGACTGGAAACCACCTACCGGTCGTCGGGAAATCTGCTGTACCTATTGCTCACCCACCCCGATCAGTTCGCCGCCGTGCAAGCCGACCACGGCCTGATCCCCCAGGCAATCGAGGAAGCACTGCGTTTTGAGACGCCGCTGACCACCGTCCAACGTTTCACGACCGAAGACACTGAACTCCAGGGGGTCGAGATTCCGGCACGTTCGGTGGTCGGCGTGTGCATCGGTTCCGCGAATCGTGACGAGCGGCGCTGGGAACGTCCGGACGAGTTCGACGTCTTCCGCACGCACGTGCCGCACATCTCGTTCGCCGCCGGCGAGCACACGTGCATGGGCCTTCACCTGTCGCGGCTGGAAACTCGTGTCGCACTCGAATGCCTGCTGAATCGGTTGACCAACCTCAAGCTGTCGACCGACGACGATCCGCACATCCACGGTCAGCCCTTCCGGTCGCCGACGGCGCTTCCGGTGACGTTCGACGCCAAGTAGGGTCTGCAGGAATGGTGAAGGTAATGGCGGGCTTTCGGGTCCTCGAGCTTGCGCAGTTCACGTTCGTGCCGGCGGCGGGAGCCGTTCTCGCCGACTGGGGGGCGGACGTCATCAAGGTCGAGCACCCGGTTCGCGGCGACACCCAGCGGGGCTTCCTCAACATGGGTGGCATCCAGGTCAACCCGGACCGCCATCCGCTGATGGAGCATCCCAACCGGGGCAAGCGCAGCGTCGGGATCGACGTCTCGACACCGGGCGGCCGGGAAGTGCTCTACGAACTGGCCAAGACCTCCGACGTGTTCCTGACCAACTACATGCCCGCACAGCGGCATAAGAACAAGTTCGACGTCGAGCACATCCGCGCGGTGAACCCGAACATCGTCTACGCCCGAGGCACGGCGTATGGCGACAAGGGTCCGGAACGTGACGTCGGTGGCTACGACGGGACGGCATTCTGGACGCGCAGCGGCATCGGCTACGCATTGACGCCGGATGGGCTGGGCGGCGCACTGGGACAGGGCATTCCCGCGTTCGGCGACTCCATCGGCGGCATGAACATCGCGGGCGGCATCTCGGCCGCGCTGCTGCATCGCGAGCGGACAGGCGAAGCCCTCGAGGTCGATGTGTCGTTGCTGAGCACCGCCTGGTGGGCGGCGGGCGCGAGCGTAACTCAGGGCATGGAAACCGGCGAGGTCATGCGCGTCCCCATGCCCGGGTCCGCCGCTCCCTCGGTGAATCCCTTCATGGGCAACTACCTGACCTCCGACGGCGGCACGATCAACCTGTGCATCATCAGCCCGACGGGCTGCATCCGCGACACCTTCGAGCACCTCGGCATCCCCGAAGCGGCCGACGACCCGCGCTTCGCCGACGTCCTCCCGCTAATCCAGAACGCCGACGCCGCCGCCGAATTGATCGCAAAAGCGTTCGCCGCCCAGCCTTTCGATTACTGGCGCCAGCACCTCAAAACGATGAAGGGTCAGTGGGCGCCGTTCCAGAGCCTCATCGACCTCGCCGACGATGAGCAGGCCATCGCCAATGACATGATCGCCGAAGTCGAACTCGCCAGCGGTGGAACGCCGTTCAAGGTGGTGCGCGGACCCGTCCAGTTCAACCACGAACCGTTGGAGACGACCAGGGCGCCGCAGGCGTCCGAGCACACCGAACTTGTTCTGATGGAGCTCGGCATGGACTGGGACCGCATCGCCGAACTCAAGGAGTCGGGGGCCATAGCGTGAACGACGTCCTCAGCCTTCCGCCGAGCGTGTAACTGTTGCGACGACACGCCGATGTAGTTCGCGAGGATTACACGTACCGCGAGTCAGGAGACTTTCTGAGCGACCGGGGCGTAGGCCGGCTTGCCGAGGCCGAGCACGTACTGCGCGATCATGTTTCGAAACACCTCGAGGGTGCCGCCGTAGATCCCGGCCAGCGGAGCGAAGCGGAAGGTGTACTCAGAGGCGCCGTCGTCGGCCGCGCCGTCGGTGCCGACCGGCAGCGCGGACGCCGTACCGAGGATGTCCATCAGGTCCGGTGATGTGTCGCGCATCGTCTGGGCGATGGCAACGCGGCCGAAGATGCCGGGCGCGCTCAGTGCCGCTTCCACCCGGGCGGCGCTGCGACCCAATCGGTATGCCACTGAGGAGTCATCGATGAGACTGCGGCCGTTGATATCCCGCTTGGCGGCTGCACCCGCCGCCTTGTCGACGGCGGTGGCCATAAAACCGGCCTGGTGCATCATGATCGACACGTCCTGCAGCCCATCGGGAGCGGCCGCCACCGCACCGTGCTCGACGTTGAGCGGCTCGCGCAGCACCGTCCAACCGGCGTTCACGTCGCCCAGCCGATACTTGTCGTCGACGCGGACGTCGCTGTAGTAAACGATGTTGGTCCGGTCGCCGTCGACGGTGCGGATGCCCTGGATCTCGATGCCCGGCGAATCGAGCGGGACCAGAAACATGGTGAGGCTCTTGTGCTTCTGGGCCCCTGGGTCGGTGTTGGTGATGAGGAAGACGTACCGGCAGTTGTGCGCGCCGGTGGTAAACATCTTGGAACCATTAATGACCCAGCTCGATCCATCCGCCTCGCGCACGGCGCGGGTCTTGCAGGTGGCTACATCGGACCCGCCTTCGGGTTCGGTGTAGCCCAGGCACAGCCGGACGTGCCCGGTGAAGACGCCGGGTAGCACCTCGTCCTGCAGTTCCTTAGAGCCGAACCTCGCTACCGAGCGCGCCACCATGGCGGTGGTGCCCCACGTCACCCAGGGCACGTGCGCCCGCCGCTTCTCAAATTCCCAAATGCGGCGACGCACCCTGCTGAAGCCGCCCTCGGCCTCCGGCCTCCATTCGCGCTCGAGGTAGCCGGCGGCGCCCAGCGCCAGGTGCACCCCCTCGTCGAAGTTGTCGCCGTTTTCGCGGTCGCGGCGCCTGACGTCTTCCGTCACGTGCGTGCGCAGGAAATTCCGGGACTCCTGCAGAAATTTCTGATCGTCGTCGGAAAGCCTGACTTTCGAGAAATCCACTTAAGCGTCCTTTCCGCTTTCGCGTGCGGCAACCAGCTCGCCGACGTACGTGGCGCTGGCGCCGGGATCTCCACCGGCCAGCGCCCACCCGCGGGCACGTACCAGATACGCCGTCGCGGCCGCCTCGGCCGAAACCCCGAGGCCACCTTGCACGTGCACCGCCATGGTCGCGGCCTTCGCCGCTTCCTCCGCCATGAACACGAATGCCGAGGGCGCCAACTCCGGCCGCTCGTCGGGCTCGTTATCCAGGAACCACGCCGCGCGCCGCGCCAGATTGCGGCCACCCTGAACGGTGATCGCGATGTTGGCCAGCGGATGGGAGATGCCCTGCAGTGTGGAAATGGGCACGCCCAGTGTATATCGGGTCTTGGCGAACTCGGCCGCGATCGTCATGGTCTCCTCCACCAGCCCCACCAATGCCGACGCGGTCAGCACCCGCCATTCATCCAGTGCCCGTTGGTATTCCGCTAACGCGCCGGATCCGCTGGCCAGCACGATGCGACTGTCGGCGGCCGCCGGATCCACCCACGCCATCGGCAGTCGCCCGATGTTGTCCACCCTGGTCGGGCGCGTGTCGAAGGCGAGCCGCACCACGTCGGCGCCATCGCGGACGATGATCTGATCGGCGATCGACCCCGTGGGGATGAGCCGCGCCCCGGAGACGCTGTCGTGCTGCGGGTCAAGCGCCGCGAGCCGCGTGCCCTGCACGACGTCGGACTCCGCCGAGCCGAGCCGGGCCAGCAGGCGGCCCGCACACACGTGGTCGATCCACGGTACCGGCGCCAGCGAGCGGCCGATCTCCTCCGCCACCAACGTCAGGTCGACCAGCGCCGCCCCGTCCCCGCCCGCGGATTCCGGCAGCGCCATGGTCGTCGCCCCCATCGCGCACAACCGCTCCCAGAGGTTCTTGTCGAAGCCGGATTCCTCTGCGGCGCGGACGGTCTCGATCGGACAGTGCGTCTTGAAGAAATCGCGGTAGGCGGCCTGCAACGCCTCGTGATCCGCCGTCAGGCTGTAGTCGAGCCGACGTAATTCGTAACGGTCCATGCTCAAAGTTCCTCCTGGCCACCGAAGAAGAATTCATGTGCGTTGTTGTAGAGATAGTCTTCGAGCACCTCGGCCGGCAGGTCCAGCCCCGCCGCTTCGGGAACGACGCGGCGCATTTTCAACACCGGCCAGTCCGACGCGAAGATCACCTTTTTGGGTCCACGAGTGCGCATGTAGTGCAGCAGGCTTTCGGGCAATCGCTTCGGCGACCACGCCGACGTCATCAGGCGCAGGTTCGCGTACTTGATCAACAACCTGATCGCGATGTCCCACCACGGGTCCGCGCCGTGAATCATGCACAGCTTCAGTTCGGGGAAGCGCACGCACACCCGGTCGAGGTGGATCGGGTTCTGCACCTCGCCGGGGATCGGGGGTCCGGGAAGACCGGTGTTGATACACAGCGGCAGCCCGAGCTCGGCGCATTTGGTGTAGAGGGGGTAGTAGACGGCGTCGCTGGGCGGGTACTGACCATCGCCCCAAAAGCTCGGTCCCACAGCCGCGTACGCAACGGGCAGGTCGTTGGCGATGGCACTGAGTTCGCGCAGCGACGGCATCGGACGCAGCAGGTCCACCCCGCCTATCGCCAACGCGAAACGCTCCGGCTTCGCCTCGACGAATTTGCGTGCGGTCACCGACGGCTTGGCGAGATTGTCCATCAGGATCGCCTTGCGCACGTCGTGGGCGTCCATTTCGTCGAGCAATTCCGACAGGTCGACCGGCGCGAACATCGACTCCGGACCCTTGAAGTAGTCGTCACGCACCTTCAGCATCCACGTCGGTTGCTTCTCGGTTTCGCCGAAGTGCACGTTGACCAGGCAATCAATCGCTTTCATGTCGACATCGGCGCCTTCGCTGCGGCTTGTTTCGAAGCTTGATTCTTAGCCCAACGGTAATCGGCCTTGCCGTTGCCCAGGCGATGGACGTGGTCGACGAAGATGAACTCCTTCGGTACCTTGAACCGCGCCAATTGCGACGTGCACTGCGCGTGCAGCGCCTCGGGTGTTGCGTCGGCTTCATCGCGGAGTTCGACGAGGGCGACAAGTTCTTCACCCCACCGCTCGCTCGGGCGGCCGACGACCAGCGTATCGACGATCGCCGGATGGGCGCGCAGTACCTCTTCGACCTCCTCGACGAACACCTTCTCGCCGCCGGTGTTGACCACCAACGAGTCACGGCCGAACAGCCGCAACGTCCCGTCCTGCTCCAGTTTGGCGCGGTCGCCCGATATCACCACCCGCTTGCCGTCGACCTCCGGAAAGGTCTTGCGAGTCGCCTCGGGATCATTGAGATACCCCAACGGGATTCGCCCTTCCCGGGCCGCCCAGCCCAGCCCAGACTCGCCCGGGGAAAGAAGGCGGCTGTAGTCCTCGGCGAGGACAAGTCCGCCCTCGCGCAGCGTGAACGTGTCGCTTCTCGTGCCGCGCCGGCTGTGGCCGAATCCCATGTTCCCGGTCTCCGACGAGCCGTAGCCGTTGATGAGGGTGATCTGGGGCAGCAATTCCAGCAGGGCTCGTTGGTACTTCGGATTCGTTGCGGCACCGCCCGTGCCGATCGCGTACAGCGACGACAAGTCGTACTCGCCGCGCTGCAACTCGGTCACCAATGGTGCGGCGTAGGCGTCCCCGACCATGGTCATCAAGCCGACCCTCTCGCGCTGCGCCGTCTCCCATACCGATCGCGGCTCGAGCGTCTTGCCGGTGTCGTAGAGCACCACCGTCGTGCCCGCCATGATGGCCGAGAACGCCGTCCACATGCCGGCCGCGTGCATCAACGGCGAAACGGCGAACCACGGCGCCCCGGCGTTGCCGCGCACCCTGTCGTGGATCTCCTGGGCGGAGGCATGATCTGCCCCCACCATCGACGACACATAGATGTCGGACTGTCGCCACAGCACACCCTTGGGCCGGCCGGTCGTCCCACCGGTGCAGATCATCAGCAGATCGTCCGGCGACGCCGTCACGTCCTGGTCGGTATCCCCCTGCGCCAGCGCGTCATCCAACGAGACGGCACCCGGCAGTTCCGGGGCCGCACTTCCGTCGTCGACCGACAGCAGCAGGTCGACGCCGTCACGCGCAAGTACGTCGGCGAACTTTGCGCCCAGCGCTCGGTGGTAGATGACCGCCCGCGGTCGCACGTAGTCGAGGAGTTCGCCGACTTCGCGGGGCGTGTAGTAGTAGTTGATGTTCACCGGGACGGTTCGCGCCTTGAGGCACCCGATGACCATGTCGGGGTACAGATCGTTGTGCATCAGCAACGCGACCCGGTCCTGCCCACATTCCCAGTTCTGCAGGGTTGCGCGCTCCCGGTGGGCACCGAATCCCCTGCCGGCCAGGAAATTCGCGAGCCGGCGGGTGCGGTCGGCCGACTCGCCGAAGGTGCTGCGGCGGCTGCCGCACACGGTCATCGTCCGGTCTCCGATGACATCGGCGATGACGTCAAGAACCTGGCCTATGGTCCATTCGCTCATGGTGAGCGGCTAAGCGGCCGATCCGACTTGGACACAAAGGAGGTTCAGCGCGTTGTCCCGCATGATTTTCCGAACATCGGATTCGCTGAAACCGCTGAGCTCTTCGGTAAACGACACCGGCGACTCCAGGCCTTCGCCGTGTGGCCAGTCGGAACCGAACAGGATCTTGTCGATGCCGATGACGTTGGCCAGCTCCGGCAAATCGTCCTCGTAGTACGGAGTGACCCACACATTGTTGCGCAATTGCTCCACCGGATCTTCGGGGAAGTGCCTCGGATAGTTGTTGGCCGCCTTCTTCAGGCGCTTGATCAGCCGATGGACGAAGTATGAGCCGTTTTCGATGCTGACCACCCTGAGCTTGGGGTGGCGGGTAAACACGCCGTGCACGATCATCGAGGCCATCGTGTCGTGGATCGCACGATCGTCGAGGAGCACCGTATCCAGTGGATCCTTGTCGCCGAACCCCTCGAAGGTCGACTTGCCACCCCACTGCGCCGCAATGTGCAGGTAGCCGCTGTCGCTGAGGTGGAAGCCCACCGGTACCCCCGCCTCGGCCAGTCGGGCCCACACCGGGTCGTGACTCGGATCGCCCAGCGACCTCGGCTTGACGACGCCGGGCACCGGCGCCGGGCGCACCAGCACCAGCTTTGCGCCTCGCCCCAACACGAACTCGACCTCTTCGAGCGCCTCCGCCGGGTCGGCCAGCGAGATGATCGGCGCGGCGATCATTCGGTGATCGGGCCGGTCAAAGCCCCAATCCTCGTCGAGCCACAGGTTGAACGCGTGCACCGACGCCATCGTCGCCTCGATGTCGTGCTTGAGTGCCTCCTCGACGCCGCACGCGAAGGTCGGCAGCATGAACACCATCTCGATGTCCTGGGTGTCCATCACCGCAACCCGCGCATCGCGGTTCTGGTACTCGGGATGGGTGGCCAGCCGGTCGACTTTCATCAGCGAGGCCGGATCGACACCCTCGGGAATCTCGCCGCGGAACAACAAGTCGAGACAACCCGGCGCGATGATCGGGTCGAAGGTGGGGTTGGGGATGAAGTGGTTGACGCGGTCCCCGATCACGGCCCAGGTGCGCTTGCCGTCGCTGACCATCTGCACGCCGCGGCGCTTGAACCTCTTGTCCAGGTGCCGGGTGAAGGCGTCCAGCGGCTCGTAGTAGTGGTTGTCGACGTCAATCGCCTGGTAACCCAAGTTGGCCATGATCATCCCTTTCCGGTGTTACCGGCGAACCCTAGGCATCGGTCGAGCTGAGCGAAGGAAACTGCGGCGGCCGCTTCTGCAGGAAGCTCGTGATCCCCTCGATGACGTCCGGCCGTGGCATCGCCTCGTGCAGCAGGACCTCGGCACGCGAAGTCGCCTCTGCGACATCGCGAGTGGCGTCACCGTAGACCTGGCGTTTGATCACCGCCATCGACGCCGGAGAGCAGTTCGCCGCGATGTCCTCCGCGTAGTCCAGCGCCCGCTTCATCAGGTCGTCCGGCGCGACGACTTCTTTGACCAGCCCCAGGTCGGCGGCCTCCTCGGCGAGGAAGGTGCGCCCGCTCAACAGGAGGTCGAGGGCGACGCCCCAGCTGGTGAGGCGGGGAAGTATCCAGGAGATGCCGAACTCGGCGATCAGTCCGCGGCGCGCGAACACCGCGGCGAACTTGGCGCCGGCGGCGGCGAACCGGACATCGCACATCAGTGCAAGGGTGAGACCGATGCCGACGCAGGCGCCGTTGATGGCCGCGATGACGGGCTTGCGGAGCGTGGTGACGAAATGGGGAGGGCGTTCCCCGACCAGGTCGGCGAGGTTCGTGTTGGCCGCTTTTTCCATCGTCTCGCCGTAGGTGGGCGCGGAACTCGGTGCGCCGAGATACGCCCCGGCGCAGAAACCCTTACCCCGGCCGGTTAGCACAATGACCCGGATGGCCGGGTCTGCCTCTGCTCGGTCGATCGCGGAGTGGAACCCGGCGGCGATATCGGGCCCCCAGGCGTTGAGGCGCTCCGCGCGACTGAACGTGAGGATTGCGACGCCGCTCGCCGTGGCCTCGTAGAGCACGGCTTCGCTGGAGGCGCCGTCGCTGCCTGGCATCGCCTGCGGCACCTCCTCGCGCTCACTCCGGAACCCACCCTACTTTGTACGCATACTGTATACCTATCGGTACCGCATTCCACAACCGCCGCCATGCCCCGCGAACCCCGCATCCCACAGGGAATTTGGGACGCCGAACGGGTGGCCAAGAGGCGGGACGCGCCCGCTTCTAACGGGACACGCGGCCGCGCGTAACCAGCTTGACGATCCCCAGCAAGATCACGGCTCCCAGCAGACAGGTCAGGAACGAAAACAGCAGCCCGCCGCCGGCCACGTTCACACCGAAGCCCCGTAGCAGGAATCCGCCTATCAATCCGCCGATGATGCCGACCACGACGTTGAGGACGATTCCCATCCGGGCATCGGTTCCCATGATCTTGCTGCCGACCCAGCCGGCCAGACCCCCGATGATGATCCAGCCGATGATTCCCAAAGTGAGCATGTGGCGATCCTTTCTCTAGCGCTCGAGTAAGCCCGAGCGGACAACCATGCCGGGTATGCCCGCCCCACGTTCGTCATAACCCTGCGCGGAGCGAATATGGCTTCATCTGGTCACAATCGTTTCAGCACAGGCGATCTCAGTCATCACTGGCACCGATGAGCCCGAGGCGGCGATAGGCCTTCTCGATCTGGGCCTTGGCCTCCGCCGGCAGCTCCGCCTGCGGCGGCCGCGAATGCGGATAGGCCCCGATCGGCAGGCCGAGCAGCGACGCGGCGTATTTGAACGCACCACCCCAGTGGGTGAAGTAGTCCGGTCGCCCGGGGTAGCAGGTCCACCACGACCCGAGGTCCACGTCGAACTGGTCCAGACCGGAATCGCGCCCGTAGTCCATGGCCTCGATGAGCTGGCCACTCCACACCAAGTTCCAGTACTTGGAGAACAACCGCCGCCGTGGAGTCTCGTACAGGTAGCCGGCGGTGCCGAGCTGCGCCGCGGAGACGACCCCGTCCCGCAGCCATCCGGCGCGGTAGACCGTCCTGTCGCATTCCCAGAGCACCAGATCCGGCGCCAATTGATGCAGCAGCCGGCTGCTTCCCGGCCGGAAGGCGCCCTCCTTGGTGGCGCACACCGCGGGCACCTCGTGATAGATCCGCGCGCTTTCGGCCGGGGTCAGCACATAACCCGATGAGGGGGAATTGAACATCCCCAGCGCGACATCCGTACGCGACGCGATATAGGAGAAGAATCGCAGCACGCCTTCCCCGCCGTGCACCTCCATCATCGGCGTCTGCAGGTAGGCGATGTCGGCGCCGGCCTGCTGGGCGTGCAGCGTCAACTCCAGGCAATCCTTGGCCGTCATCGCCGATGTACAGGCCTGCACGACGACATCGGGATTGGTCTTGCGGGCCTCTTCGATTGCGACTTCCAGCAAGCGTTTCCGCTCATCGATGGTCAACGACCAGAATTCGGCGATGCCGCTGGTGCACCACAGCATCGGGTGCCCGAGGTCGCTGACGCAGTAGCGCACCAGCGTCCGGTAAGCGTCCCAGTCGATGTCGTCGCCGTCCGGCCCGCAGAACGGGGTGTAGAGAGAATTACCGATTCCGCGCAGTGCTGTACGTGCCCAAGAACGCGCATCGCCGGCTGTTGCCACAGTGCACTCCTTTTGTCGGCCAACCGACGGTCAGGTGAAGTCCGAGCCGCC
>Ga0116219_10003979_pt1 | contig 11367 bp, 13 predicted proteins | sample Sb_taG_4_FD_91019 | JGI IMG/M metagenome (GOLD analysis project Ga0116219, IMG submission 91019) | Peat soil microbial communities from Weissenstadt, Germany - Sb_50d_6_BS metaG | ecosystem: Environmental > Terrestrial > Soil > Wetlands > Peat | place: Germany: Weissenstadt | collected 2010-09-21
CGGCCGTGCGCGCGCACCTGGCGATCAGCGCCGGACGTCGATCGTACATCCCGTTCCAGACCCGACGCGCCTCTTCATATCCGTCGTCTCCGGGGCACAGCAGTTGGCCGCTGAGATGTGCGGCGAGTCCGTCGGCTGGTGGCATCTCGGATACGTAATCAGTCATTGCTACTCCTCCAGGAGTCCGCGGATCGTGCGGGTGCCCGCTCGGCGGTCAGACAGATAGGAACGGCGGTCGCTCAGCACCCTCCAATGACGCGTGCCGACTGCCCTCTCCCGGGTAGGTTCCGGCCACGCGCGGGCCGACCGTACCACAATCCGCCAACCCGGCTCTCGTGCTCCCGCGCGGGCTTCATCGCATCAGGATGAGCGGGCCAGCGGTCGCGCCGACTCGATTGCCGGCGTACCTTTTGCACCGCTGTGCGACAAAGCTCAGCGTCACGGCCGTGCAACGACAGCTCGACGAGCGCACCACCACTCAAACGCCCGCTCCTGCTCTCGCGGCTGAGCGATCGTCGGACCCAGGGCCGCGCTCGCGCTCGGTCAGGACGAGGCGCAGTCGTGTCGCGAGTCGCCGAGCGCGTGATTGCTTTTCGCGAAGCGAGCGTCTCCGCCCACCCGATACGTGCGCGAATGTTCGAGGAGACCGCTAACCATCATGGATCGAATGCGACCCGAGCCAGCCCCGCGAGACGGCGACGATGCGCACAGCGTTTAGGCCACCGCTCCCTCTCGGTGGCCTAAACCCACCCAAATCGGCCCTTATCCACGGGGATCAACTGCTGCCAGGTGGCGGCTGATCTGGCTTGCCAGAGCCATTTCTGCGTCTCTTTCGCTTCCTCCTTGTCGTTCCTCCGGAGCGAGAGGTCGGCCGTTCGAATCGGCCCGGGCGCGTCGGGGTTTTTCAGCCGGTCTTGGGCGTCAAGATGATGACCGGAATTGTCCGCTGTGCCTGCTTATCGTACTCTGCGAACTGCGGGACGCGCTCGGCCTGCGTTCGAAAGAGACGCTCGCGCTCATCGCCGGTCGCCTCGCTGGCTACGACGTCGATCGTGTCCGTCCCGACCTCGATGGTGACGTTGGGCTGGGCCTTGAGATTGTGGTACCAGTCGGGGTTCGTCGGTGCTCCGCCCTTAGAGGCAAACACGACGTAGCGGCCGTCGTCGCTCTGGAAGGCGAGCGGATTCACGCGGCTCTTGCCGGACTTAGCGCCGGTGTGGTGCAGCAGTAGCAGCGGCATGCCCTCGAACATGCCACCGACGCGTCCTTCGTTGGCGTGGAACTCCTCGATGACCTGGGCATTGAAGTCTTTGGGCGACGTGGACATGGTGCTCCTCAGCATGTATCGATGGGGAGGGGTAGCTGGGGTCGAAGTCTAGGACTGGTCGCACAGCCTCGAGCGGGTCGGAGACGTGGACTGCCCAACGTGGTCGGTACGTTCAGGGCTCGCAGGGCCGTTTCAGGGCCCGCAGGGCCGTGATCGCACCACGGGGCGCTCGCTCAACGTCGGGATCGCTGCCCCGCTCGTCTACTGCCCCGCAGAAGGAGACGCGGCGCTACACCTCGCAGACGGCGATGGCTGACGCGTCGCGCCGGGCCTTCTCGGTCGTCGTGGGAAGGTCGGCCAGCGGCGTGTAGGTGACGCGGTCCGGGTCCAAACCGAGCGCGTCGGCATCGTCGGGTTTAAGGCGCTCGAGCAGCTCCTTGGAGGCCAGGACCAGCCCGCCGGTGGCACACGCCTCGATACGCGCACCCTCGTTGACCTGGTCACCGAGCGCGGTCACCTCTGCTCGCCCGCTGGTGAGGATCTGTCTCGAAGCGTAGATGCTCCCTCACGCGCAGGCGCGTCCGCGTGAAAGCGAGCGCGTCGGCGGGCAGCGAGGCGGACAATGTCGCGGAACGAGGACCGCGGGGAGCCCCCGCCTGTGGATCCGACGGCCAATAGAGGGCCGGTCCACTTTGGGGGGAAGTGGGCCGGCCCGTTCATGCCCTCAGGAGACAGGACCCTTATCGGCAGCCGTGCCGCCTGAGGTCACAGAAGCCGTCCAGATTCGCTGGACGCTCGCCGTGAAGATCGATGCCCGCGGCCGCGAATGCTCCTCCTCAGTGCCCGTAGTTTCCGCCGCCCTTCCTGTGGCCTTGCACCGATGCCCGGGGCTGCGGTCCGGCGGGAGGCTCTCTCGGTGGAGCTTCTCCTCCACCCCTCAGTAGGACCAGCACGCCCACGCCCCCGCTCACAGAGTGCTCCTCTCGGCGGCCGGCGATGGGTGTCAGAGCGCAGCATCAAGCCGCGCGGGCGGGCGATGGATCGCTCGCCCGCGCGGCGCTGCACAGGCCCGCCAGCGTGATCACGGTCGAGCTGGTTGGAACACCCGTCCCCCCGCGGACCGTGCGGGGTCAAGCTCGCACCGTGAGTTGCCGAGAGTACCCCTGCGTGTCGCTGCATCAGCAAGGCCGGAGCGGAGATCGGCACCGCAAACGCGGCGCACGTGAACTTTGAGCCCCGAGGTCATCGACGATCGGCCTCGGGGCACGCCTCGCCGGCCAGGCGGGCAGGCAGGCGCGGCTTCACGAGCAGGCTCGACGGCTCGGCGACGAGACGGGATCGGTGCATACATGCGAGAGTCGCAGACATCAAAGTCGAGGAAAGGATGTCGGTATGGCTGACGGGGTTTATCGAGTCACCGAAGTGATCGGCGTGAGCGACGAGTCGTGGGAGGCCGCGGCGCGCAGCGCGGTGGAGGCCGCCGGCAAGACCGTTCGCGACCTGCGCATCGCGGAGGTCCTGCGCCAGGATGTATCGATCGAGAACGGAGCGATCAAGAACTACCGCGTCCGGCTGGCGATCTCGTTCAAGTACGAGTCCAGCGAGTGATCGCACGGAGCGCCGGAGCACGGACGCTCTGGCGCTCTGAGAGCATGCACACTCATCCGGCCTGGGGATCGGGACCGCGATCGGCGGTCCCCTTCCTCGCCTCGCCCTCCGGTTCGACCCGAGCTCGCCGATGCAGCAGCGCCGGTCGGACCCGATCGCAGCGCCCGTCCGTGTGCGAACATATGTTCGTATGGGACCTCGACCCTGGAAGCCCGCCGCCGAGCTCGACGGGGCGCTCGAGCGCGGCGACCTGCGCTTCGCGGTGAAGCTGGCCGAGGAAGTGCGGATCGAACGCGGTCAGTCGATCGACCTGGCGACGGCTGCCCGGTTCCTGCCGCTGATCGCCCGCGAGAGCCCGGGGGAGTTCGATTCGTGGGCTATCAGATGGCTCGCCCGTTGGATCGCCGAGACGCCTGCGGCGAGGATCGCGCAGGCCGCAGAGGTGGCGGGGGCGCTCGCCGACCTGCCCACCGAGCCGAGCTCGTTCGAGGCGATTCGGGTGAGCGTCGCGCCGACGCGCTAGTCGTGCCGTTCGAGGATCGGCGGCCCAAACGTCTCAGGGATCGACCGGCGCCCAGGGCCTCTCGTCTCGCGTTCCGCGCCAACCTGGGTTGTAACGGACACCCGGCCGCCAGGGCCGAATCCGTTCTTCTCGTCGTCGCTGTTCCCCAAGGAGCGCCGTGACCCGCTCGCGCATCGCTTCCCTGCTGCGCCGCTCCGCACGCCTGTCCGTCGTGTCGAAGTCCATCGCCATGCCTCTCGTCTGGTCGATCAATGGCAGCAACAGGGGCATACCACCACGACGAACCGCGTGAAGCCCGCTTACCCGCACGCAGCGAGGACTTTCGCACCAGGGGACCGCGCGCCGATGTGCCCACACCGCCCCTGCGGACTCGAGCGCTCGTCAGTCGCTCCACCACTCCTCCCCGTCGGCGGCCGCGCGCTCGATCTGCTCGAGGGTCAGGTCGGTGCGGCGATCCTCGACCATCTTCTGAAGGGCCTCCCCCACCGTCGGTGCCCACACGCGCCGCGCCACGACGACGGCTCCGGACTCCCCGTCGAACTGCTTCCATTCGAGCTCCACCAGCGGCACGCGCGATGGCGGGGCTTCGGCGGGCACCGGCGCCCCCAACCGTACAGGGTGATCTGGGCCTGCCAGCCGTCTGGGCACAGCTCGCCCATCACGGCCAGGGCCTGCCACTGGTCGCTCTCATCGCCCTCTCACGGTAGCCGCTCGGGCGTCCTCGCGAGGCCGGGATGCCGTGCCCGACACGCCCGCCTGATTTTCTTATCCCGCGTATCGGATGGCGCAGTACGTTCGAGGCGCCAGGGTACGTCGCCATGCCAAGGCGTGCCCCGGCTGGACAGGTCAGGTGGTGTGCTAAATGGGAGGGGAGCCTGCGTGTCGTGGGCTCCCCTCCCTAGCATCTGATGAGTGAGCAGATGAAAGCGCGACCGATCCTCGTGACGCTGTCCGCTGGCGCATGCCTGCTGGCCGGGTGCGGGAGCACGACCAGCCGGCATCCGGCGCCGCCCGGACCGCAAGTACAGGTGATCTCCGTCACGGGGGCGATCGGGGTCGCGGGGGCGACCGGACCCGAGAGCCCCAAGGAAAAGCAGGTCGAACGCGAACTCAGCGGCGTTCAGGGCGCGGCACCCTAGCTCGACCGGCGATGTGGAGGGACCGGCGAGGCGGGAGTCCTGAGACCGAAGGCCCGGCATGGGCGGGCCCCAGTCGATCATCTCCACAGAGGCGCTCGCTCCGCCGGGCTCAACGCGTGAACCCGGCCACTGGGTTAGCGTCGGCGCATGGCATCGACCCAGAACTGGAGGGCGCCCACCCGACCACCCTGGCTCGATCACGAGCTGAGCGCCGTCGTGCACGAGCTGGCGGGCTACGAGCGCCCCTCGGCCTCCGACGGCGAGCGCCGGGCCGCCGAGTGGATAGCCGAGCGCATGCGCCAGCTCGGTCACAGCGCCGTGGTGGAGGTCGAGCCCGCCCACGGCGGCTACTGGTGGCCGCTCGGTCTGCTGAACGGCGTCGTGGCCCTCGGTGGCCTCCTGGCCCACCGCTCGCCCTCGCGCCTGCGGCGGCTGCTCGTCGCGACGCTGGGCGCTGGGGCGGCGGCGGCCATCTGGGATGAAGTCGGCGGCGGGCGGCTGTGGTTCCGCCGGGCCGTGATGCCCCACCGCGACACCTTCAACGTCCTCGCCGAGGCAGGGGACCCCGACGGCCCCGAGACCGTGCTGGTGGTGGCCCATCACGACGCCGCCCACAGCGGGCTCGTCTTTCACCCCGCCCTGCCGCGGCTGTTCGCCGAGCACCTGCCGGCGCTGCACGAGCGTTCGACCCAGACCCTGCCGGTCATGTACGCCACGTGGCTCGGCCCGGTGATGGTGGCGCTCGGCTCCGCCCTTTCGCGGGCTCGCCTGGTGCGCGCGGGCTCGGTGCTCGCGGCAGGCGCCGCGGTGGCGATGGCCGACATCGCCAGGAGCGAGGTGGTCCCCGGCGCCAACGACAACCTGAGCGCGGTTGCCGTGCTGGTGGCGCTGGCCCGCTCGCTGGCCGAGCGGCCGGCGAGCGGCGTGCGCGTGCTCTTGCTGTCGACGGGCTCTGAGGAGTCGTTCATGGAGGGCATGCAGGGCTTCATCCGCCGCCATCGCTCGACGCTCGACCCCGCGCGCACCACCGTGCTGTGCCTGGAGTGCCTCGGTGGACCCACCCTGACGCTCGTAGAGGCCGAGGGGATGCTGCGGATGCGCCACTACAGCGACGCCGCCCGCCGACGCCTGGCCGACGCCGGCGAGGCGGCCGGCGTGGAGCTGGTTCGTGGGCTGCGCACGGTCGCCGCCACCGACGCCCTCATAGCCCTGCGCAACGGCTACGACGCCGCGACGCTGGCGTCGATCGACGAGACCAAGTTCCCGGCCAACTACCACTGGCCGAGCGACACGCCGGAGAACCTCGACTGGGACACGGTCGGGCGCGCCTACGCCGTGGCCGATCGATTCATCCGCGCCTGAGCCCGGTCGGCGCGCGGGCGCGCCTCACCGCCGCGGGCGCGGCACTAAGCGTCGAGATAGCGCAGCACGATGCGTCCGAGCACGAGGACGTCGCCGTCGCCCAGGTCCGCCTCGAAGATCCGCCGTCCGTTGACGAACGTACCGTTTGAGCTGCGATCGTCGAGCACCCGCACGCCCGATGATCGGTTGAGCAGGAGCGCGTGGCGCCTGGAGACCGAATCGTCGTCAAGGCGCAGGTCGGCCGCCAGGCCTCGCCCGACGTGCGTCACACCCTGTGCGAGACGTATGAGCAGCGTCTCCTGCGGCCCCTGCACCTCGATGTATCGACCGGGCGCGACCGGCCGAGCGGGGGTCGCCCGCCGCCGGGCGCGCTCGTCAAGGCAGGCGATCGCGTCGAATCGCTCGGTCTCGCCCGCTGCGGTCGCGGCGCTGATGGGGGCTTGCGCGGGCACGTTCGCAGCAAACAGTACGCCGGTCATGTGAACCTCAACGGTTCCTAAGAAGTTTCGAAATGCACCGGCGTCGGGGGCTTGTCGGACGAGCGCGTCTTCGGCCGGTCCCTGCGCTTGGTCGTCCTCTTGGTGCTCCACCAGCACCAGCCGCCGACAGCCACGACGGGCACTACGTAGAGCATCGATATGTACCAATGCATCAGGCAGGCAAGCGATGCCATGCTCAGAACGCTATCACGCCTTCACCATGCCTCACCGGCCGAGCTGCCCGGGTGCCGCGCCGATGGGTGCTCGTCCGCGTCAGGTGCCGCCCGCGACCGGCGCCGTCGCACGATCAGCACGAACAGCAGGCCGAAGACCACAATCGCGCCACCCAGCGCGATCACGACGGGAGAGGCCTTCGAGTTCTCGGGCGTCCAGAAGAGCTGTCCGTCTATCGTGCCCCTGCGCGTTCCGACCTCGATCGGGACCTGCCAGTTGAAGATGAGCGTGCGCTTGCTCTTGTCCTTGACCTGCGGCGGCACGACCGGCGACATCCAGTGGATGCGATGGTCGTGCCATTCGAACTGGCCGGTGCGGTCCACGACCGCCCACTGCGGCGGCGCGCTCGCGTTTGCCGACGGCGGCACCGTGACGTCGGCATAGAAGTTGGTGTTCAGGTAGGTGGCCGGCGAGCGCACGTTCTGCTCAGCCGTGCCATTGGCCAGCACGCGCGCGTAGGGCTCGCCCGAGTACCCGAAGATCGTGACCGTCTGACCAGTGTGGTTGGTCAGCACCAGGCGATCGGCGAACTCGAGAACCTGCAGGCTGAGCCCCGGCACATCGGGGTTGACCGAGGTTATGTTCGAGCGGTACTCATAGCTCGAGCCCTGGTCGTTGATGGGGTTGCCGCTCTCGCCCGCCAACCCGGTGCTCGTCGCCGCGTGGACGCCCTGGGCGAGGACCGAGGAGGCCAGGAGCAGGGCGCCGATGAGCCGCGGTAGAAGGCGTCGGGACACGTTGCAGCAACCGTAGCGGAGGATCTAGCGGCGCTGTCCGGTTCAGGTACCCACAGCCGAGAGCAGCCACAGCCCGAAGCTCGTGAACGCGACCATCACCGCGAGCATCCAGTACTGGCTGCGCACCGCCTCCTCGGGATCCGGATACAGGGCCAGCGCGCGGTCGTGCGCGAGTCCCAGGCCACACACATGGCCGGTGACCAGGGCCGCCACCTGCACGTACCAGATACCGGCATAGGAGATCACGTGGTAGTCGATCTGGTAGCTGCTCGTTCCGAGCAGGTTGGCTCCGTTGCCGAGCGGATCGGAGAACAGGTAGACCATCGCCTGGCCCTGCCAGATGAAAAGCGAGAAGTAATGCGCGAGCACGTACGCGAACCCGATCGGTATGAGCGTATGGGCGAACACCCGGACCAGCACCTCCTCGCCATAGCGTCCGCTGACGCTGCGCACGCCGATGATCCCCAGCCGATAGATCCCGTAGATGACCAGGATGCAGAAGACCAGGCCGGCCGAGTAGGCGAGCTCGAGGGCCGGGGTGGGCGAGAAGCCCAGACCGGCGAACAGTTTCTGCAGGCTCGGCTCGTTGGTGCGCCAGATGCCGCCGTTGGAGAACCCGTCGAACGTCGTCGTGCCGATCATCGTGCAGATCAGAACGACCATGCCCGTGCGGATCCTGAGGCCCGCCGCGCCGCTCAGGGGACGCCTCAGGTACAGGACGCCGTCGGCCCCGCGCACGAGCGGGGACAGCCTGGAGAGGAGGTTGAAGTACACGCCGAACCCGTCCGCGTTCTCCACCCACGCGTCCACGCCAAACAGTGCCATCCCGGCGAGCATCAGCAGGAAGTAGCCGAGCGAGAGCGCCGCGAGCGTGGACGGTCGATCTCGTTCTACGTACACGAGCTCGAGCCACGCAAAGCCCACCAACAGCGCGATCGCCGGCCACACCCCCAGCCAGTCGGGATAGCGCAGCAGCGGCGCCCCAGCGTCGCCGCGTCGCAGGGCGCGCACGAGCGCCCCGCCGAGGCGTCCGCACGTGCGCCAGGGGCTCAGCGCTCGGAACACGTCGCCGAACAGCACGCTCGCAATCGGCATGCCGACCCAGAAGATGACGTAGATGAACGTCACCGAGAAGTTCGCCTGCGTGACCTGTGCGCCGGCGAACCCGCTGTAGACCACCAGCGCAAACAGGGCCACGCCGACCAGTCCGGCGAGCCATTCGATCGGCGCCGGCAGGCGGAACAGCCCGCGCCGGTGCTGCTCCTGCAGCTTCGGGCGCGTCCACATGGTCGACAGCGCCACGAACGAGACGACCAGCACGATCGCCGCCGCCCAACTGAACAGCCACACCGGGATCGGCAGGTCCGCCCTGCCCACGATCCCGTGCGCCTGGGCGCTCGCGGGCAGCACGAGCGCCACCAGCGCCAGTCCACCGAAGAGCGACGAAAGCAGGCGAGCGGGCGGGACCCTCATGCCCGCGGCAGTCTATGGAACGACCTTGTGGCATCCGCCGATCGGGGCCCTGCTCGCGTACCCTGGATCTGCATGCTCCAACTTCCGCTCGCCGTCTCCCCCGACGTCTCGGCAGCGCTCCAGCTCGGGCCGCTGGCCGTGCTCGCGGTTCTCTACGCGCTGCGCGTGCGCACGCTGGCGATCGACGGACACCCGGTGCCCGGCTGGCGCCAGGCGTGCTTCTACTCCGGCTTCGTCGTGATCGCCGCAGCACTCACATCGCTCGGCTCGGCCAGCCAGGACCTGCTGTACGTACACATGATCGAGCACCTGCTGCTGGGGGACATCGCATCGCTCTTGATCGTGCTCGGACTGACCGGCCCGCTGCTCGCGCCGGTCCTGCGTATCAGGTTCTTCGATCGGCTGCGCGTGCTGACCAACCCGCTCGTGGCGTTTCCGCTGTGGGCCGTGGATCTGTACGTGTGGCACCTGCCCGTGCTCTACCAGGCCGCGCTCCGCCATTCCGCGGTGCACGCGCTGCAGCACATCATGTTCCTCACGTTCGGCATCAACATGTGGATGTGCCTGTTCGGACCACTGCCGACGCCCAGCTGGTTCGGCAACCTGGGCAAGCTCCTCTACATCGTCGCGGTGCGTCTCACCGGCGCGGTGCTCGGCAACATCTTCCTTTGGTCGGGCACCGTCTTCTACCCCTTCTACATCCATGGTGACGCCGTCTACCACATCTCTCCGCTGGCCGACCAGAACATCGCCGGTGCAATCATGATGGTCGAGGGCTCGATCCTCACGCTCTGCCTCTTCTGCTGGCTGTTCCTGCGGACCGCCCGTGAGAGCGAGGAGCGCCAGGACCTGCTCGACTTCGCCCACTCCCGGGGTCTCGACCTGACCGAGGCTCGCGCCGCGCGAGCGGTCGCCGCGGGCCGTGGCGCCGAGCTGCGCAGACGCCTCCAGGAGGGAGCCCGCGCGCCCGAGCGGCTGTGAGCGGCGCATTCATCCTCGCGCACCACGCCGCGGGACCCGCACCCGGGCCGCGTGTCCCCAACACCGCGCGAACGCACTATCCTTGAGCAATGTGCGTCGGCTGTGCGATGTGCGCCGCGTCAGCGGCCACCGGCTTCAGAACCTGGCTTCAGACCCATCACTTCGGCTGGCTCACCCCGCGCCGCATGCGGGCGCTCACGATCGGCGCGATGTGCGCCGCCGGCATCGTCTCGACGATCGGCTTCAGCGGCTCGACGGTCGCCACGCCGGCGCACGGTGGCCAATCCGCCGGCGCCCCGGCGGTCCACGCCTCGGTGCGCTAGCCGCCCCCTGCGACAGCGGGCAGGATGGTCAGCTCCGCCCCGTCGGCTACCGGCGTCTGCAGCCCGTCGAGGAAGCGGATGTCCTCTCCGGACAGATAGACGTTGACGAAGCGCCGCAGCGAGCCGTCATCGTCGGCGATGCGCGTGCGCAGCTCGCCAAAGCGCTCGAACAGTCCGTCGAGCACCTCCTGCACCGTCTCACCCTCCACGACCGTTTCGGTCTCACCGTCCGTGGCGTTCCGAAGCTGCGTCGGTATCTTCACGAGGGCCGTCATCAGACCGGCGCCGGCAGCGATACCCCGGCCTCGAACGCCTCGAGGTTCGCGGCGATGGTGTGCGTCTCGAACGTGCCGCGCACCGCGTCCAGCGTCTTCAGCCCGTCGCCGGTGATCACCAGCACGACGCGCTCGTCCGGATCGATGTCCCCGCGCTCGGCCAGCTTGGCCAGCACCGCCGTCGTGACGCCGCCGGCCGTCTCGGTGAAGATGCCCGTCGTCTGTGCCAAGAGGGCGATGCCCGCCCGAATCTCCTCGTCGCTGACGGCATCCACCGACCCGCCCGTCAGACGCGCCTGTTCGAGCGCGTATGGACCGTCGGCGGGGTTGCCGATCGCCAGCGACTTGGCGATCGTGTTCGGCTTCACCGGCCGGCACACCTCCTGGCCTGAGGCGAACGCGCTCGCCACGGGCGAGCACCCCTCGGCCTGGGCGCCGTTCATCCGTGGCAGCTCTCCCTCGAGGAGCCCCAGCTCGCGCCACTCCTCGAAGCCCTTCGCGATCTTGGTGAACAGCGAGCCGGAGGCGACCGGGATCACGCAGCGGTCGGGCAGCTCCCACCCGAGCTGCTCGGCGATCTCGAACGACAGGGTCTTCGAGCCCTCGGCGTAGTAGGGGCGCAGGTTCACGTTCACGAACGCCCAGTCGCGCTCCGCGGAGATCTGTGTGCACAGGCGGTTGACGTCGTCGTAGTTGCCCTCCACCGCCACGAGGCGGGTCCCGTAGACGCCCGTGGCAAGCACCTTCTGCTCCTCGAGGTCCGCCGGGATGAACACGTAGGACTCCATCCCCAACGCGGCTCCGTGGGCGGCGACGGAGTTCGCCAGATTGCCCGTGGACGCGCACGCGATCACCTCGTACCCCAGCTCGCGGGCCCGCGCGACGGCGACCGACACGACCCTGTCCTTGAACGAGTGGGTCGGGTTGGCGGCGTCGTTCTTGACCCACACCTCGCGCAGGCCGAGC
>Ga0116219_10003986_pt1 | contig 11350 bp, 13 predicted proteins | sample Sb_taG_4_FD_91019 | JGI IMG/M metagenome (GOLD analysis project Ga0116219, IMG submission 91019) | Peat soil microbial communities from Weissenstadt, Germany - Sb_50d_6_BS metaG | ecosystem: Environmental > Terrestrial > Soil > Wetlands > Peat | place: Germany: Weissenstadt | collected 2010-09-21
CCAACCGCCGGCTGTTAGTCACTTTCGACCGACGCAGCCACAATCCTATCCTGCGAGAAGCGGGGCTCGACCAAAATTGTCCGTCCATTCCCCGGTTGAAAAACTACCAACTGGTATTCGCTTACCGGTAACTGCGCTCGCCCCCGGATTCGCTAAAATGTTAATCATTTCCCCCCTGCGGAAATCGGCGTTCATACGGCTATGTCCAGTTGAGAGCCCCGCGCTTCACAGCGGGACGAGGAGACTCATGTGAAGACTCGCGTGTGTAAGGTGAATCTTGTTCCACTCATCGTTGCTTAAATCGCCAAACATCGGGTGCTTGGCGCGATGCGGCTCTCGTTGCAAGCGCGCGACGGCTGCGCGAAGATCGGCCAGGCCCTCTTCAGTGGAGGTTGCCTCGGGCACCAAGGCCTTGGTGCCCGAGGATGGCAATTTGAAGCCTGCCGGCATCGGCATAGCCAGCAGCTTTTTCCTGAAGACCTTCGCCATCAAGCGGAAGTACCAGGGAAAGGTCATCGTAAATCCGTCGATCGATCCGTTGTAAGCAAGGGCAAGGTGGCGAAATATCTGACCCGCAGACCAATTGCCGAGCACCTTTACCGGACCGGAGCTTAGCCGGTCGGCGTCGGCCAGCAGCTCTTCGAACGACGCGTAATCGAGTTTGCGGCGACCATCGACTTTGGCTGTAGTTACTGCCATCGACATTTCCTTGAATCAGCGGAAGTCAAGTTGATAAGCCATGTCGGCTCGTTTTGCTCTTACCGTAATGAATCTGTTCACATGGTGCAACACCGGGCGTCTTGTTGCAGCAAGATGCCCGGTGTTCGTTTGCCAGGGATCGACGTTCCGGTCCGCCTTGCCAACTACTTCCTCTCCAGCGCCGGCTGGATCAATTCGGCCGGAAGCTTCCGCAAGCGAAGCATTTTGTCCTCGCTGCCGGTCGCGAGCGTCGTGCCATCGGGAGCGAAAGCTGCCGAGAGGACGCCCGCCTTGTCGTCTATGATCGTCAGTTTGCGTTGTCCTGTCGCGACGTCCCAAAGGGTGACGGTTCCATTCCAGTCCGATGCCGTCAACAAGCGGCCGTCGGGCGAGAAAGTGACGCAGAGCAACCAACTCGCGGACGCTCCCTTCTCACTGGTAAACGACTTCACAAGCGTTCCGTCTTGGAGGTTGTAGAGGTCGACCCTCCCGATGGTCTTGTTCGCGAACGAAGCTGCCGACGGACAAGCGATAGTTTGGCCATCGGGAGAGAAACTGGCTCGGGAGCGACCGGGGAAGATGCGAGTCAACTCGCCAGTTGCCACATCCCACAGTTTCACCGGTCCCTCGTTCGAAGAGGTCGCCAAGTACTTACCGTCGATGGAATAGCTGACAAACGTGACCGGTTTGTCGTCGGAGATGGATCGCACCAAGCTGGCTCGTTCGACATCCCAGAACTGGACACCGCCGGATGGTTTGCCACCACTTCCACCGAATGGTCCCCATTCGGTGATGCCTGCCGCCAGGATCTTGCCATCGGGCGAGAACGCCAAGGGCAAAAGCGGCTTGTCCGTTACCCATTTCCGCGTGACTTTTCCAGAAGCCGCATCGCGCAACTGCATTTCGTAGCCGATAACTGTCGCGAGAGACTTCCCGTCCGCTGAACCGGCCACCCAGCCGGCGCCGGCTACCGTTTCAGACCACCGCAACTTTCCGGTTGAGACTTCCCATTGGCGTAGCTCGTGAGGCCGTTGTTCCAGTGGCGGGACCGATTCCGGATCCCGCAACAACGCGGTGATGGTCGCGCCTTGCCGACCCCAAACAATAAGCGCGGGAACATCGTCGCGGCTGAGGACACCGTCTGCGAGCAGGCTTGAAGTTTCGGGCAATCTCACGCTGGGCTGCGTCGCTTCCGGTCGACGCGGCGCTAACACGACAATGCCAGTTTGAAAGCCGTCGGGGATGCTGAGCGAGAACAGTCGGGCGTCCAGCGGCTCATTCCAGACGAAGTCATCAAACCGAAATTCCGTCTCGGCCTTCGGGTCGGAATCGCGAATCACGATCTTCGCCGGCAGTTCACTGTCCACGTCAACCCACACCAGCATCTCGCCACCTCCCTTGATGCCGAGCAGGTCCACCTTGCGGAGCCGATAGACTTGCGTGCGACGTCCCTTGAGGAATTCCTGGCCGATCTGCTCCGCGTCGTTCGATTTGGCACGCCGCAGTTGGTCGATGGGATTGGTGAATTGCTGCGCCACACTTGCATCGATCTTGGCCGACTGGGCCAGCTTGCGGTGCATGTCTAGAAACAAGGCCTTCTTCTGGTCAAGGTTTCCCACCAGGATCAACATGCCGTCAAACTGTTCGAAACGGAGTTGGTGGCCCTCGAGATACATCTGGCCGTCAATTTCCGGCTGCCGACCGAACCGCGTGGTCGTCGTAAGACGCACCGAACGGGCTGCCTTCACCTTTTCGATCACCTGGGCAAAGGCTCGGCCGGCGGAATGATCCAGCAACAGGCTCACCCCCGTGACGATGAGCAGCAACGCCGCGGCAGCTGTCAGACCCGCGACGACAACCCGAGAGGCTTTCCAACCTTGCTTCCGGGAGCCATGCATTCGCGGCAGCGATGCAGTCGATGTTTTCACCAATTGCTTGGCCCGCGCTTTCACCCGCTCAATCGCATCTTCTGGGAGCGGTTCTGCCAGTGCAGCCTGGACCGCTGCTTCGAGTGGCGCTTCGAGGCTCTCGAAATCGGGAGGACGATGTTCGTCGTTCATTTCGAGTCTCCTTGATTGAAGATGACCAGTTGCGTCCACAAACGTTGACGCGCCTTGTAAAGCGCCGTCGAGACGGCTTCGGAAGAGATGCCCAGGGTCGCGGAAACTTCGGCGCGCGACAGGTGCTCGAAGTGGAACATCGCGAAGACCGCGGCCTGCTGGTCGGGTAATTGAGCGATGGCCTTTCGCAGCCAGTGGGCCAATTCCGCAGCCGCGACCGCCTCGAATGGCTCCAGGGTCGACATCGCGTCCCAATCGCGCAGTTCTACGGTCGGTCGATTGCGGCGCAGCAGATCTATGGACCGCAAGGTCGCAAGTCGCACGAGCAACCCTGTCCAACGCTGAACAGGGCCCGCCTTGTGCAACCGGAAGGCCTCGGTGAACACGTCCTGAGACACGTCCTCGGAGTCCTGGACGGAGCCCAAGATCCGCAGCGCCACTCGGAACACGCGTTTCGCGTGACGCTCAACAATCCGGTCCCAATCACGCAATTCACTGTCGGCCATGCGAGCTACCTTACCGCGAAGCATGTCGTGCATGTCATGAGCATCTATAAGGTAGTCGCAGCAGCCGTCTCCCGATGACCTGAAAATCCGAGCTGGATTGCGCGCGTATGCGCTCCAACTCGGCTGCCGGCCGTTTGATAGAAAAAGAATGGGTCGCCGTTCCTCGCAGGACAAGCGGCCGAGATCGTTGCCAGAAAGTTCAAATCCCGCTAACAGCTGCTTTCGCAACCGCTGGCGGGATCTTGAGTTGTGAAGCAGTCGGGACGACTAGACGCTCCAACGCTGGGAAGGTGGGTTGCAGCGACGGGTTTATGACGGTAAGTCGAACCTGGGTTGATGGTCATGCTTTAGATTAACTCAGGCAAATAGGGGACCTTCGCTGGTATATGTCAAGTTTCTTGGAAAGAGAGCCTGACGCAGCGCCGCCGGCCGCGCTCGACGGGAGCCGGCCGGCCGCCGAGAAAGCGGCGGAAGAGTTGGTCGTTTGGGCCGGCGCCCTCGATTTTAAGGGCCGGTTGCCCTCAAAGGCCGCCGCGGCACTTGAGGAGCGGAAAGTCACAAGGTATCCGACCGATGACCCGCCGGCCGTCCACCGGTAGCCGGACAGAATCACCAGAATAAGAGGACGCAGTGGGCCTTGGTTTTCTGGGGGAGGGGTGGTTCCGCGCGACGGTCTGAGATGGGGTCAATGCGTCCGCATTGGCAGACCTATTTCACCGTGAAGGACGCCGGCGAGACCGCGCGGCAGGCGGTCGAGCTTGGTGCCCGGCTCAGCGCGTCGGTACAGGACCTCCCAGGCAGAGGCCGCTTCTGCGGCATCAACTCACCGCAAGGCGTCACGTTCTACGTCATCACATACACTCACTGAGGCCAGGTACTCGGGCGAAACCAGTATGGCGACCCGGCTAGGTGCCGCCACTGGTTCGAGGAGTCGTTCCCTTTTTCACTGCCTCTGCCGCAGCTCCGGCAGGGCCCTTTGCCAATCGCATTCTTTCAGACAGCCTGGCGAGGCCAAGACAAACAATAAACACGACTGCGATAAAAAAGTAGCGCCAGCCATAAAGGATGCGGTCGACAGAAAGGTTCAGGAGCATCGAATCCGGCACCTTGATCGCCAGATCCGTCTGTCCATCAATGCCGGATTCCTCCTTCAGTTGCTGTCTTTGGGCCTCGATACGCCAATGAAAGACGTACAGACTGAGCGTGAAGAGGCAGCCGACGAGAATTGCAATTACGTAGCGCATGGCAATCGTCCGGGACCGGGACCCGTCCTGCAGCGGCGACACCAGGCCTTGGGGAAGTCATGGCCAAGCGCCGCAGTATAGAAATAGTGTCGCAAGTCCGCGGCTCCGGGACAAACACAAATTCCGTTTCGATGACTCAACCAGCAGCCAGTAAACAGAATTTACATGCGGCACATTCTCGATCGGGAGTTCGTCAGCCCGGACGTGGTTGCAGGTGGCTTCTCCAGGGCTTTGCAGGAGCATGCGCGAGACTCCACGCACTGCCGCGGTCCGCATCACTTTCTCAAGTTGCCGTCAACGTTTTAGGTGACGGGATCTTTGGAATGGCAGTTTATTGTCTGCGATCTCGTGAAAAACCGACCTCCACACCTGATCTTGAGATGAAATCCACATTCTGCTCTCTAGTGCGGCGGTGGTCCGCCTAGTTCCTGAAGACGCAAACGCCGTTGGTTCCAGGTCTGGGGATCGAGATCATGCCAATCGCTGGTTGGGTCGAGTTCCATTCCGGAGATCACCTCGGTCCAGAGTCGGATTCGTTCGATTTCTCCCTGCATCGGCTCGGGGCGCTGCCACAAGCGAGCAGTGCTATCTGTCCCGGCTGTCAGGAGCTCCATGCCGTCAGGACTAAAGAGGACATGGCTGACCGCGAACGGATGTCTCATCGGAGGACCAATCGCCTTCCCGGTGCTGACCGCCCAAAGCCGGGCCGTTCCGTCCAGGCTTGCGGTAGCAACGAACGCGCCGTCGGGGCTGAACGCGACATCAGTTACCTCATTTCGATGTGGCAAAGCCGGCTCGCGTCGCCTCCCCGTTGCCGTGTCCCACAAACGGGCGGTTCGATCGGCGCTTGCAGTCGCGACCATGCTGCCGTCCGGGCTGAAGATCGCCCCACGCAGGGCGCCTTGATGGACTAGAGGCGGAGTCAAGGGATACCCGCTTGCCGAGTCCCAAATACGGGCTGTGCCATCGGCGCTCGCAGTCAAGACCGCGCCGCCATTTGGATTGAAAGCCACCGACACTACCCAACCGTCGTGCCGCAACAGTGGGCCAAGCGGCTCGCCAGTCGCCGCATTCCATAGCTGGGCGGTGCCGTCTTCGCTGCCGGTCACGATTCGACTGCCATCCGGGCTGAATGCCGTGGCGCAAATGCGCTTGCGATGTCGGAGCTGCGGGCCCAAAGGCGCGCCCGTCGCTACATCCCACTGCTGTGCGGCAGAATCGTCCCCGGCAACCAGGATTGCCTTCCCATCCGGGCGGAAGACAACAACACGAATCCACCCCCGCTGGGCGCGAATCTGGCATTGGCGTCGGCCGGTCGTCCGATCCCAAAGGTTCAGCCTGCCATCCTCGCCTGCTGCGGCAATCGTTCGGCCATCGGGGCTGAAGGCTGCCGTAATTACACGGCCATCATTCCGCAAGAGATTGCCAAAAGGCCTCCTCGAATGCCTCGTCCACATTTGCACGCCGCCCTCGGACCCCGCGGTCATTAAGGTGTCTCCTTTTCGGGTGAAGGCGATTGCGTTGATCGATTGCTCGTGCGTCGCAAGGGGGCTGGAGGGCCGGCCTTTGGCGATTTGCCAGACGCGAGCAGTTTTATCTGCGCTCGCCGTGACCAGCATGCTGTGGTTCGGACTGAATGCGGCTGCGAGGACCGCGCCCGCATGCCGGACAGGAGAGCCCAGGGGAGTTCGTGAGGCCGTTTGCCAGAGCCTGGCAGTGCCGTCCTTGCTCCCCGTCAAAAACGAAAGGCTGTCCGGGCTGAAGCCGACTGTGGTCACTTCGCCTTCGTGGTAAAGGGGGTCGCCGATCGGCCTTCCGGTTGCCAAGTCCCACATTTGGGTCGTCCTATCTGCGTAACCGATGAGGGCCAGCTTGCCGTCGGGGCTCAAGGCCAGGGCCTTGACGCATGTGGAGTTGATCAGGGGCTCCCCAATGGGTCTCCAGCTGGCCGTGTCCCACAACTGCGCCTTCCCGCCGGCCCCGCCCGTCATGACAGTTTTCCCGTCGCCCCGAACAGCTGCGCACCAGGTACCGACGCCGGTGCCAAGCGGAGGATCGAGAGACTTGCCGATGTTGGCCTTCCAGAAGTTAACGGATTGATCCCGGGCCTGTGACAGCACGATACTCCCTTCGGAGGCGGCAGTAAGGCCGAGAGGATGGCCTTGCGGAAGACCAGGCAGTTCCCTGAGTTGCTGAGTTCTCAGATCCCAGGTTCGAGCTTTATTATGCGAGTCTACCGTTATGAGCGACTTTCCGTCACCTGTGAACGCCACCGCAACCACCTGACCGGGATGCTCTAGAGGCGGGCCAATTACTTTTCCTGTCGCAGCGTCCCAGAGGCGGGCAATTTTATCGGAGCAACCCGTCGCAACGGTTCGGCCGTCCGGGCTGACCGCCACCGCCAACACCTTTCCCTCATGCACCAGCATCGACTCCAATCGATTTACCGACGACTGCCAGGCGCCGAGGTTGGCCCGAATCGTCCAACGCAGCTCCCCGGCATCCTCCGGCGCTGTTTCCAGGGCACGCGTCAACCACAGCAGGCCCAGGCCGGCATCGCCACGCTCGCAGTTCTGAACTCCGCATTCCAGGGCCCAGTATGCCGAGATCTCCCGGCTATCTCGATGAGCCCGCACCAGGCTTGCATGAGCATTCGCTTTTTGGATTTCGAAAGATGCGAACAGTATGGTGAAGGCGAGCAGAGCGAGAACGGCCAAGGTTGCGGCGGCCGCCAAGGCTCGGTTGCGCCCAGCCCAGCGCGCCAGTCTGGCGGTTGGGCTCATCGGCCTGGTGTGGCGAAGTGGTTGTCGCCTGACGTAGCGTTGCACTTCGTCGGCGAGCTGCAGGGCGCTTGCATAACGTCGCGTCGGCTCTTTGCGCAGGCACTGCAAGCACACCAGCTCGAGATCGCGATCGATAGCCGGGTTCAGGCGGCGCGGTGCGACTGGATCTACTGAGATTACTTGACGCAATGTCTCAACGGGATCCGCTGCCTGGAACGGGGGCCGACCGGTCAGCATTTCATAGAGAATGGCTCCCAGGCTATAAATGTCGCTTGCAGCCGTTGCCCGCGTAGGATCTTGCGCCTGCTCTGGCGCAATGTAGCTGGGTGTCCCCAGCCAGGCCGTCCGGCGGGTCAAGTCGCCGCCGGGGCCCGACCACCTGGCAAGCCCGAAATCACTGACGAACGGCCGATCGAGTGCATCAACCAAAATATTTCTCGGCTTCAGGTCGCGATGGACGACGCCGAGCGCATGGACGGAGGCCAGCGCCCGCGCCATGGTTTCCAGGCTCGTTGCCGCGCGCCGGCTTGGCAGCGGTCCTTCGCGGATGACATCGGCCAGGTTGCGCCCTTCGACCAGGCGCATTGCGTAAAAAAGTTGGCCCTCGATTTGGCAGACCTCGTATACGGTGACCACTGAATCATGCTGCACCAGGGCCGCGATCTGTGCCTCCCGCCGAAAACGCGCCAGCCATTCCTGGCGTTCCTCCGCAGTCAAGTCTTCGAGCCGGTCCGGGCGGATCATTTTGAGCGCCACGGTCCGATTCGCGCTCAATTGCCGGGCGCGGTAAACGATGCCCATTCCACCCTTGCCGAGTTCTTCGAGCAGTTCGTAGTCGCCGAGGACCCTGACCGGAAAACAGGGAGGACTGACCGGGGGCTCTCGGGCAATGCGTGTCTTGCCGGCCAGGTCCCCGTAATCGGAGGGGGCCGCCCGCAGCGCATTGCACGCCCTGGGGGCCGGTGCGGTCAACTCGTGCCCGGCTTCCCCAAATGCGGCCTGGACGATTTCTGCATATTCGGGAAAACGATGGAGGTAAGCGCTTCTAGATGGTTGCTCGCCGCTTTGACGAAGGTATTCGATCTCCAAGGCAAATAGCTCTCTAAACAGGAGGGCCCGCGGGGGAACCGGGGCGAGACCGAAATAATGCTTGATGTAGTGCTCGATTTGCGGGCGCCGGCAGGACTGCCATTCCGCCTCGAATCGATCGCAAATGCGGTCGAGCAGTCGCGCTTCTTGTACAGTCGCGCTGCCCTGTTCCGGAAGCCTTGGCCGAATCATGATTCCAACTCCGATCCGGAAATGGGCACATTCCCTGTAGAGCAAGCTGACAGTTTGCTCCTCCACAATCCGCGGCAAGCTGTCAGCTTGCCCTACAAGCCCTGTCACCCGAGCAGCATGGCTGTTGAACCGTGCCCAAAAATGGCTACTGGTTTGTACTCTTCTCACGCCTTTCGGCAGTGTCTCGCTTTGCCAATCCGGTATCAGTTTTCTCGTAGCTCAAGCTGCCAGCTTGAGCTACTGCCTGCCTTTCCCCATTCTTGCAACAGCCTCCACACTCTGCGACATTCTCCGCGATCCAGATTCTCCGGATCAACCAGAGCTTGCGCTCGACCGTCCGTACGGTGCAGTGCAGGATCCCGGCAATCTCGGCATCGGTATAGGCTTCCATTTTCCACATGGCGATTGAGCGAAGTTGCGCATCGCTGAGGGCATCCAGCAGGCGTTCGCATTGCTCGCTCGTGAGAGCTCGAAGCTCGGGAGAAGGCTGTCGATCGATAACCAGCTGGCTGAGGCTGGGCGTCCCCTGGCAAGGCGAGGCGCCGCTGGTCGTCGGAGCGATGCCTTTCTGGCGCTCTTCGCGGGCGTGCGCTTTGATTGCTTTGCGCCGGGTAATGAGCGCCAGCAATTGCCAAAGACCCCAGCGGTCATGGAGGCGTTGGAACTTGCCCAAGCGTGCACCAGTGAAGAAGGTGCCGAACGCGCTCAGAACGACATCTTCCTCGTCGCCGCCCGCTCGAGAACCGCCAGGCAAACGATTGCGGGCGACCCGAAGCAACTGCGCGGAGAAGCGCTTCCAAAGCTTCTCGGCGGCAGTTGCATCACCCAGTTTGACGGGACCGAGTAATTTCGTGATGGAGCCGATGGAGGGCATGAGGGCGCCTTGCGAGTTGCGAGACCACGGTGTTTCACAAGTGGATAGTGTCTCTCTTTGCCAATCCGGTATCCATTTTCTCGTAGCTCGAACTGCCAGCTTGAGCCACGACCCACAATTGGCCCCAATATTACCGAGTCGGTGAGCCGGCCGCAACAACCCCAACCTGATTCCAGACCATGAGATCCGTCGTTCCCCAAAGCCCCAAGAGATTTTTTTGAAAAACCATGTCGGGTTTTTTCCATTTCTCGGCACTTTATCTACGAGAACTGCAGGCAGGCAGCAGTGTACTGGCAGCGAGGCGCTTATGTGGCTGGCAGCGCAGTTATTGTTATGGGCGTCCGTATTTCTGCTGACATTTTTGCTTCTGGGCACGCTCCGCAACCTGGGACGAGTGACCTGGCGTTTGGAGCAGCTGGAGGCGCTGACACCCCGCCGGGTCGGGCGCAGCGGTCTTAAGCTTGGGCGGCGCGTTCCGGATTTGCCGTGTGTCGACTTGGAGGGAAACCAGGTCCGGTTGCATGAAGTCTGCGCCGGCGACACCCTTCTCGTTTTCTTGAAAGTTGGTTGCGGGCCATGCCAGCGTATCGTGCCGGAGTTGCAGCACCTGCATTGCCGGGGCACGATACGCGTCGTCGCAGTTCAGGATGGGTCCCTGGAGCAAGTTCGGGTATGGGCCTCCGAAGCCGGCATCTCGTTCCCCGTGCTGATGCCCGAAGATGAAGAATTCGCGCGCCGCTTCGAAATCTGTTCGATGCCTTTCGCGTTTCTCATTGATGGAGAAATGGTGATCCGCGCGAAGGGAATTACTTCCAGGCAGCAGCACATCGGCTTTCTCCTGGACGACGCACGCCGGCGGACAAATCACATGCCGACCGCTACCGGCTCATCGACAATCGCGTAGAAAAAGTTGTCCCACACACCTGCTTTCCAGAACATCTGGAGGAGCTCGCTATGAAAAGATTGGTGTCCTTGGCAGCGAGCGCCGCCCAGGAGGTCAGCCTGTCGCGGCGGCGATTTCTATCCACACTCGGGCGCGGCGCAGCGGTGGCGGCAGGCGCCGTCGCGAGCCTCTCGGCGGCCCTAGCAGCGCCCCGTTCAGCCATACCTCCGCCGCCTGGCCAGGAGCCCACGGGTGCCTGCTTCTACACTCTCAACGGGATAGGACATTGCCAGATGTTGACAGAGTCACAATGCTCAACCTATCTCAACTCTGACTGGTATGACTATGCAAATTGCCCGTCGACGAGCGTCTCCAGGCGGTAGGGGAGGGCTTTCGGGAACAAGAACGGTTTTCCAAGGTTGCCGCAATGTTGCGGTCCGGAGGGGCCTGAGCAAGCCTTGCGACCAGGCTCCCTCCCACCTACCGATACTTGGGCGGCCTGCACGTCGGGGGTCGGTCAGCACGCGCCGCTTTGAATCTGACTGTGTCGTCCAACGAATTCGCAGCATTTGCTTGACAACGGACAACGAACATGGGTGGGCACACCGAGCCACCTCAGCCCAACGCCGACGCAGAAGTTCTTGCCGCGCAAAATCTGCGCGCTGCGCTGGCATACCTTTTCGATTCGCATCGCTACGCGCAGGATCTGGGCCGGCCGGCCTGGGACTTCGCCGTTGAAATTCACACGCTTCAAAGCTTGGGTCTCACAACCGGCGACTTGCGTTGGCTCACGTGCAAAGGCTACATCGAGCACGCCGACGAGGTCCGGCGTCCGGGAAAAGTGTGTCGAACCTTTCAGTCTTATGGCGAACTCAGTTTTTCCAAACGGACATGCTTTATCCCAGGGCGAACGCATCAAACTCCACCTCAATTATTGAGAGGGCCTTGATTGGGACAAGTGTACAGGCCTACGATTCTTCCGGACTTTCACCTATTTCCCGGAGGAACGCATGGTTGCTA
>Ga0116219_10003998_pt1 | contig 11324 bp, 10 predicted proteins | sample Sb_taG_4_FD_91019 | JGI IMG/M metagenome (GOLD analysis project Ga0116219, IMG submission 91019) | Peat soil microbial communities from Weissenstadt, Germany - Sb_50d_6_BS metaG | ecosystem: Environmental > Terrestrial > Soil > Wetlands > Peat | place: Germany: Weissenstadt | collected 2010-09-21
GACCTCTACGATCTGCATTCCTACAATCGCGTGCTGGTGGTTTCCATCGGAAAAGCCGCTCACACCATGGTGAGCGCGCTGGAGATTCAGGCGGGAGACAAGTTTGAAGGAATCGTCGCCTGTTCGGTGCAGGTGAGTTCGCAGGCTCGTGGGTTCCGCTACTTTCAGAGCGGGCATCCCACACCGAATGAGGAATCGATTCGTGCGGCTGAGTCCATCCTGAAGTCGCTGGGCGCGCAGAATGCGGCGTCGCTCGTGATTTTTATGCTGAGTGGCGGCGGGTCTTCGATTGCGGAGAAGCCGATTGACGACGAGATTTCCTTGGAGGACCTGATCGCGACCTATCGCGTGCTGGTGCACTCTGGCGCGCCCATCGCGGAGATCAACGCCATTCGCAAACATCTATCGGCGATCAAGGGAGGCAGACTGGCGCGCGCTGCTCTGGCGGCACAGCAGGTTTCAATTCTGGTCTCGGATGTTCCTGACAATACGCCGGATGCTCTGGCTTCCGGCCCCACCATGCCGGACTCAACAAGCACGGAGGATTGTTACTCAATTGCGGCGAAGCACCGGCTGCTGGAGCAGTTTCCAACTTCGGTGCGCGAATTATTCGAACGCCGCGCACTTGAGGAAACTCCCAAATCGGATGATCCCACTTTTCATCGCAGCCGCTGGTGGACGGTGTTGTCGAATTCAACTTTGCTTGAAGCCAGCAAGAAGGAAGCCGAACGCAGCGGCTTCAGCGTGGAAGTGGACAACAGTTGCGACGACTGGGACTATGAGCGCGCGTCCGATTACCTGCTGAAGCGCTTGGGCGAATTGCGAAAGAAGTCGGAGCGCGTTTGCCTTCTCTCCGGCGGCGAAGTCACAGTCAGGGTCCGCAACGGAGGCGTGGGTGGACGCAACCAGCAGTTTGCGCTGGCCTGCGCGCAGAAGATTGCTGGCGAAAACATAACGGTGCTCAGCGCGGGCACGGATGGAATCGATGGCAACAGTCCTGCGGCCGGCGCGATCGCGGACGGGACAACTCTGGAGCGCGGAAAGTCCCGCCGGTTGGAGCCGGCAGCCAGTCTTCGAACTTTCAACGCCTTCCCGTTCTTTGAAGGGTTGGGCGACACAATCATGACCGGGCCGACCGGCAACAACCTGCGAGACCTGAGAATCTTGCTGGCGTACTAAGCTGACTTTGGCGTCTTGGCGAATGCCTTCTCTTGTTCCTGTTCCATTTCCTCACGAGACATATCGCGGGTGTGGGTTGCGAGCGACCATCTGTGTCCAAACGGATCGATCACGACGCCGTAGCGATCGCCCCAGAACTGATCCATCAACGGCATCTTGACGGTGGCGCCGGCCGAAACCGCGCGCTCGAAGGCGGCGTCCACGTTGTCGAGATAAATGTGGAGGGCGACGCCGGAGCCTCGGCCCGCAGTTGGCGCGGGATCTCCGCCAAACTCCGGAAACTCATCGTTCAACATCAGCATGGAATCGCCGATTTTGAGCGAGGCGTGCAGCACTTTTCCTCCGGGACCTGGGGCGACGCCAAGAACCTCGGCGCCGAAGGCCTGTTTGTAAAACTCGAGGGCGCGGTTCGCATCGCGAACCGTCAGATGGGGTGTGATGGTGTGGAATCCATCGGGTACAGGTTTCACTTGGGTCATAAGACCTCCTCAGGGAGAAGAGTTTAGATCAATCAACGTCAAAAGTTGTTAAAAATGGCGGAGATTCTGACGCCGTCCGATGATCGCGTCCCGGTTCAGCGCTGCACGCCGCAACGCGCTGACTTGAATCAGTTCGCAGTCCACAAGTGCCATGCACATCAGTCACTTTGGTCTGAGCGCTGTGCCCGATACGATCAGGAATGGGCTTAGATTGCTTGGTCGTGACTGGCGATGCCACCTTGCTCGGCCAAGTCAAGTCACACTTCAGGGCGCGGGGCGCGGCGCTGGATCTCAGGCAGGATTCCGCCAGCGCGGTTGAACTCGCCTCCCGCCGCCATTGGGACGGAGTCATCATCGACTGCGATGATGTGACCGGCGGCAGAGATGCGCTCGTCAAAATACGCGGCAGCCGCTCGAATCACGAAACTCTGATCATCGCTGTCTTGAACAATTCGGCCCACAAGGAAGCGGCCATCGACCTCGGAGCCAATCTCGTTCTGTGCAAACCGATTGACGAGAACCGATTGCGTAGCGTCCTGGATGCCGCTCTGGTCAAGATGGAGCGCGAACATCGCCGGTACTTCCGCTACGGCATAGATTTGCCGGTGCGGCTTCACGATCACCTCGGGCAATCGTTTCGCGCCAAAATGAAGAACGTGAGCGAGGGCGGAATGGCCGTCACCCTGATCGACCCGGTACATCTCAGTGGAGTTGTTCCTGTGGACTTTGACATTCCGAGCGTCGTGCCCCAGCCGTTCCGCGCGAAGGCGGATGTCGTTTGGAGTGACTCGTTCTCCATGGGCCTACGGTTCCTGCACATCGAAAAAGGATGTGAAGTCGCTCTTCAGTCTTGGCTCAGTTCACTAGAGTCGCAGTCACAATTCCGTGACTCGATTGAAGCCGGAGAGCGCGACAGTTCGCAAAATGCTCCGGTTGGCTAGGTCGCCGCCAGCAAAATCCCGCTCAAAAAAACTCTCATTTCCCCGCAAAATCCAGAAAAGAAACGATCGGAAATTTTTCTGCATTCTAGATATATGGTTCTCCCCGTTTTTTCTTTTCCCATTTTTTCTTGACTTCTGGCGCGTCGTTAAACCATAATATCCGGCCCGGTCAATGTGGGACCGGGAAGCTCCCCCCACCCAATCCAGGTTGAAATGAGGAAATCAATTATGAAGAGACATTTGCTCGGCCTTGCCTTAGCTGCGTCCCTGATCTCGTGTGCGTTCGCCCAGACTGATAACACGGCGAATGCGTTGCGGCCGGTTCACAAAGGACAGCCGCCATCAACAGAGTGCAACGGCAATCCTTGTGAGATTAGTTACAACGGCGGACCGGTGTTCGAGGATGCGCCCACCGTATACATTCTCTACTACGGCAGTTGGTCCAGCACTGACATGAGCATCATCAACGAGTACTGGTCCACTCTAACCGGTAGCACGCAGGAGAAGATTAACACCCGCTACGGTGACAGCAGCGGCAAGCACATCACCGGCACCCTCAACTTCAATCCGGGCACCGACACTTACCAGGACCTATATTCGCTCGGAAAGACCATGAACGACAGCCTGCTGCAAGAGGCCATTGCCAACGCGATTAAGGCTGGACATTTTCCCAGCGACGCCAACGGTATTTACTTTGGCCTGACCTATAAGGACGTGAACTGGTCCGGCATGTGCACCAGTTATTGCGGATATCACGGGCCTAGCACCAGTATCGTGACTGGCAAGATCATCAAATACTCATTTGTCGGAGATCCCGGTCAGTGCGTGGATAATTGCTCCTTCGCATTTGAGTACGGCTCGAAGGCCTTTCCAAATGCGGATCCCGATGCCGATGGCACGATCAACGTCATGTGGCACGAATTCTCCGAATCCAGCAGCGACCCGGAAGTCAACCTTAAGACTGCCTGGGCAGCGAATGCCTGTGGCGAATCCGGCGACTGCTGCGCCTGGCTCTCGGGTACTATAAAAACCGACAAGAACGGCAACTACTACAACGAGTTAATTAAGGGCCACGAGTACCTCACCCAGATGATGCTGGAACTGGACAAGAAGCAACTTGGGACCGTGATTTCTCATTGCGAAAATGTATTCGAGAAGAAGCCTCACTAAAGGTTTGATTTGAATTCACGAGACGCATTCTGTGGCGCCCCAGACTTTAGCGAATAAAAGCTAAGTCTGGGGCGCTTTCTTGCTTATCGGATATTCCTTGGACACGCGGGCAAGCGCTATCTCTCGGCAGCTTCCGTTTTGTGCTGGCGCGGAGCCCTTCGCTTTGGGGCGCGGGCCCATGCTTTACCAGTCACCGCGGTTCAGGATTTCTTTAGAAGAACCTTGTGACGCCCTCTTGCAGGACCAGCACGCGATCTTCAATGCCGGCCGCTTTCGCTTCCTGCTCCAGCAACTGCAGCGGCTCTTCCATGGGTTCGTGGGAGAGTTTGAAGGTTCCGTAGTGCATGGGGACCATCCAGCGGGCATTCAGATCGAGGAAGGCGCGGGTGGCGTCGGCGGGATTGGTGTGAACGTTGCGGAAGGATGGCGGGTTGTAGGCTCCGATGGGCAGGAGCGCCAGTTCGGGCGCGAGACGGCGACCGATCTCGCGGAAGCCGGAAAAGTAGGCGGTGTCGCCAGCGTGGTAGAGCGAATGCTTGCTGTCGCGCAGCACGTATCCGCCGTAGCCGCGATGGGAATCCTGAATGATGCGGGCGCCCCAGTGGCGTGAAGGCACGTGGGTGACGGTGAGCTCGCGATGGCGATAGCTGTTCCACCAGTCGAGTTCAACCACATCGCCGAAGCCGAGGTCGGATACCAGATCCATGACGTGATGCGGCACCACGATGATCGGCGGCGCAGCGCGGCGGCTTCGTGCCTGCTGCACGATGGCGCGCAACGATGGCCGATGCAGGTGATCAAAGTGGGCGTGCGTAACCAGCACCAGGTCGATGGGCGGAAGGTCGCGGAGTTGAACCCCCGGCTGACGCAGGCGCTTCAGCACAAACAACCAGCGCGCGAAGTTGGGATCGATAATGACGTTCTGGCCGCCCATCTGGACGAAAAAGCTGGCATGGCCGATGAAGGTTAAGCCCAACTCTCCATTGCTGACCAATTTAGGTTTGTAGGCCTGGCCGGTCCGAGGGAGGATTGCGGAGTGACGCACCAGGCGGCCAAACGCCTGGGCGCGTTTGCGAAGAACGGGATTCGTAAGCGTTGGCTTTAACATCTGCTCCTTGGGATGCAGCCCGGATTCCGGCCGCAACCGTTTACATCGAGCTGTTGTCATTCTAAGACAAATCGATGGCGATTGCTTGACCGCAATGCGGCGGTCAGTTCTAATTCTTGTGCGACAGTGTTGTTTGATGAAGATTGTTGCCTGAGATGTTGCAAGCAGCGTCTCGACAGTTAGAGTGGGTTCGGCAGGGCTACTTAACAGGAGCGAAAATGCGTGTTGCTTTCTTAGGTCTGGGAATTATGGGTCGGGCGATGGCGTCGAATCTAGCCAAGGCTGGCCACGAAGTCACGGTGTGGAATCGCACGGCGGGCAGGGATGTGGAAGGCGCACGCACGGCTGCTTCTCCGGCCGAGGCGGCGCGTGGAGCTGAAGTTGTGTGGATGTGCGTCTCCGATACCAAAGCCGTCGAAAGCGTTTTGTTCGGACCGCAAGGCGTGCATGAGTCCTTGGCGCAGGGCATGACGATCGTCGACTCGAGCACGATTTCGCCCTCAGCCACGCGCCAGTTCGCCGAGCGGGTGCGTGCGCAGGGGGTGCAATACGTTGATGCGCCGGTCACTGGTTCGAAGGCCGGAGCGGAAAGCGGAACGCTGATTTTCATTGTGGGCGGTGAGGAATCGGCCATTGAGAAGCTCAAGCCTCTGTTTGCGGCTACCGGCAAGAAGTTCTTTCGCATTGGCGAAACCGGCAAAGGACAAGCCGCCAAGCTGGTGATGAATCTGCAGATCGCGCTCATCTACGAAGGCTTTGCCGAAGCTCTCACCCTGGCTGCCAAACTTGGAGTGGATGCCGAGACGCTCTTGCCGTTGATCCAGGCTTCCATGGTCAATTCGGGCGTGGTCGAGTACAAGGCGCCGTTTGTCCTGAAACGTGACTTTTCTCCGAATTTCCCGCTGCGCCTGATGCACAAAGACCTGCGTCTGGCGTTGGAGGCGGCCAAGGAACTCCGGGTCAGGCTGCCCGGACTGGAGACGGTGGAGGAAATTTACGATGTGGCGCACGAGGATGGACACGGCGATCTCGATTACGCGGCCACGCTAACTCTGCTCGAGAAATGGGCTGGAGTTGAGGTGAAGGGCGCGTCGGCGTGACCCGCGGCCACAGGTTGCGTGGTGATTCTAGTCCTTGTCCTAAGGCACGTACTCTGCGGGTACTTCCGTAACGCCAAACTGCCTGCTTATTACAGAACTATTACACGCGGCCTTTCCGATCCCTGCTAGCTTAGTCTCAACAGCATTCATAACGAGCATAGGGACTCAGCAATGGAACTCGAAGCGCTGCACCGCGAGCCAGCCGCCGATAACGAAGTCAACTGGGTAACCGCAACTTTTATGGCCCTGTTTCATGTCGGGGCGATTGCGGCGCTCTTCTTCTTCACCTGGAAGGCTCTTTTCGTATCGATGTTTTTGTGGTGGGTTTCGGGGAGTCTGGGCATCGGGATGGGCTACCACCGGCTGCTCACGCATCGCGGCTACAGGACTCCGAAGTGGGTGGAATACGTTCTCACGACATGCGCGACTCTGGCGCTCGAAGGCGGACCGATTTTCTGGGTCGCTACGCATCGCATTCATCATCAATATTCCGATCACGAGGGCGATCCGCATTCGCCGATCGACGGCAAATGGTGGGCGCACATGGGCTGGATTCTGACCGGTAAGTCCATGCATCACGACACCACGACGCTGGCGCGCTATGTGCCCGACCTCGCGAAAGACAGATTTCACGTCTGGATTACGAAATATCACTATGTTCCCATGATCGTCCTGGGCTTGATCCTGCTGGTCATCGGCGGACTGCCTTTTCTGCTCTGGGGAGTTTTCATGCGCACCGTGGTTGGCCTGCATACCACGTGGCTGGTGAATTCGGCGACTCATAGCTGGGGCACGCGGCGCTTTGTGACGAAGGATCTTTCGACTAACAGCTGGTGGGTTGCGATTCTGACTTTCGGCGAGGGCTGGCACAACAACCATCACGCGCACCCGGTTTCCGCCCGGCACGGTCTGCGATGGTACGAAATAGATATGAACTGGTACGGCATCTGGACGCTCAAGAAGTTAGGGCTGGCGCGCCATGTCTATCGCGTAAAGCTGTCGGAACTGGACCGCCAGGGAGAAGCCAAAGTAGCGGCGCCCGCTCCCGAGTTGGCTTCGGTTTAACGCTGCATGTGAATGTTCTTTACCGTCGTGCTGGACTCATTAACGCCACAGCGCCGCCAGAAGAAATTCGATCGCAGATTCAACGAAATTGCCTACATTGTGGCCGACCACTGCGGCAGCCACACTGCCTGATTTCTCGGACCAATACGCGTAGAACACTCCAAAACCGAAAGCGTACACCTGCTGTCCGAGCGCTTGCAAGAATGGGCGCGTCCAGAAGTTGGAGATGTGAGCCAGTGCAAACATGGCGGCAATTAAAACGCCCGCAATGTGCATATCGAACCTAAGGAATTGGATCCGCCCTGAGATTCGTGAACTTAAGTATGTGAGCAACAGGCCTCGAAACAAAATCTCTTCGCCGAAGCCAGGAAATATTCCCTCAAACACGAGTTGGCCAGTGACGTTCCTGCGCATAAGGGAACCTACGTCCGGAGGAATGTGGGCAATCAATTGTGGAAGGTGGTCAACCAGAATCATCAGCAGACCAAAAGATACTCCCCATAGGAATGCAGCTTTGAGATAGCTCTTTCCCCGAGGCAGGCGGATGCCGAATTCCCCGAAGTTCCCTTTGCTGAGGAAGCCGATGCAGATCAGGGACCCAATTACGTATCCAGTTTCGGAAGCAGCAAGTGGCAGCCACGGCATAGCCTGTAGTTGGGCAAGTGTCAAATGTAAATGGGCGGACACCAGGAACAGGGCCAATACTCCCGGGGCCATCGCGGCCGCCAGCAACAGCAGTACTGCAACGAACGGCCACACGCGCAGCTGCACATTCGAGACCGAGAATAGTGGCAAAGACGGGTTAGATTCTTCCGCTGACATACCATCACGATAAATACACCACGAAGAGTAATCTTGCACGCGCGAAGCGCCTATTACCGGATTAACGTCCGCGAGTTCGCTTTCGATACTGGGAGGGAGTGTAGCCGGTCAAGGTCTTTAGGGTTCTTGTCAGATGGCTCTGGTCGAAAAACCCAGTTTGCAGCGCGATCTCGGATATGGGTTCATCCGATCGAGAGAGGCGCTGGCAAGCAGCGTCGGTGCGCACCTGGCGAATGTAGTCTCCAACCGTGCGGCCGTGGTGCTTACGAAACTCGCGCGCTAGGTGGACAGGGTGAATGCCGGCGCGGCTCGCGATAGTAGTTAAGTCCAGCTTCTGGTCGAATTCCGCATGCAGAAGATCGAGCACAATGGTCATCCATCGCGCTGGTCCGGGACGGCATGTCCGGCAACGGCCGACTTGTGCCAGAAGCTGTAACACCAAGCCTTCGATGGCAAGAGCCGAGAAAGGGTCTGTGTCTCGAAGTTCCCGAAGCAGTTGTGAAGCGGTCATGGTGATGGAAGCGCGCTCAAACGTTCTCGGAGATGCTGTATCGCAGCTTTCATCGCGCAGGCGCTGAGTCCAGGCCTGCGCAATCTCGACGCTGAGAATGCGTCCCCCGGCACGCTGAAAACGGTCCGAGTGAGTTTCGCAGGCGGGGTGAAAAATCGCCGTACCCGGGGTGCATTCCCGGGTCTGGCTCTCTGCATATTCCATGTAGGAGCCTTCAAGCACAAATGAAAGATAGGCCAATTTGTGAGAGTGGCGCGGGATGAGCAAGTCCCGTGGATAGACGTCTTCGGTAAGCAGAAAGCCACCAACTTCTCTGGTGCGGACCACATGGCCGTGAAATTGGCCAGCGTCCATACGGGAAACACTGTCAGAGTTCATAAGGATTGCTCTCTGCAACAATAGACTACGAAAGACTACGAACGGTCGCCCGCAAAGGTTCAATCTTAACTTTCGTATGGATGGCCAGTATTGAGTAGAATCGTGCCATGCGCATCACCAGCCGGCGCAAGGCGACCATCACGTTCCTGGTTCCAGGCGTTGGCTTGGCCGGCGTGGCAGTCGCCGTTGGTTTTGGCTGGATCATTCTCAACTGGCGCGAAGGAATCAAAGTTTTCCTGGGCGTGATCTTCTTCGGCGCCATCACCGCCGGCCTGGTTCTGAATACTATTTTCCTGTTACGCGAGATTCGCCGCAACGAGCAACACGACAGTTTCATCAATGCGGTCACGCACGAACTCAAGACCCCGATTGCTTCCATCCGGCTTTACCTGCAAACTCTGCAGCATCGTGACGTGGACGAAGCTCAGCGCCGGGAGTTTTACAGACGCATGCTCGACGATACCGATCGTCTGCTCGGCACCGTCGAGCAGGTTCTGAAAGCCGGGGTCGCGGGACACAGAAAGAGCAGCCGCGAACGCGTCCCCATCGACTTCGGGAGGTTGGTTCGCGAATGCGTGGAAGTTGCCCGCACCGGGCATCACTTGCAACCGCAGGCGTTGCGCTTCGAGCCCATGATTAGCGGTGAGGCCGGGGTCAGCGTAATCGGCGATCCGGAGGAGTTGCGCACGGCTACGTCCAACGTGCTCGACAACGCAATCAAATATTCAGGAGATCAAGTGGATGTTTCCGTGAGCATTGAGACGCCCGATGAAAAGCATGTGCGCTTGAGCGTCCGCGACCACGGCGTGGGGATTCCGCAGGCGGAGCTGAAGAGCGTTTTCAAGCGGTTCTATCGCGTTTCGAATCGTTCCATGGCTCACATCAAAGGGACGGGCCTCGGACTGTTCATCGTTCGCGCCATTGCCAAGAAGCACGGAGGCCGCGCGTTTGCGCAGAGTCAGGGTGAGGGGCACGGCACCACGGTGGTTGTCGAACTTCCGCGAAATGTTTCTCGGGAGAACGCGGTGCGGGAGAATCGGGCATGAGCCGCGTGCTGATTGTTGAAGACGAGGCTCATTTGGCTCAAGGGCTGCGTTTCAATCTCGAAGCCGAAGGGCACAGCGTGGAAGTTGCCGGCGACGGCGAACGCGCGATCGAGTTGCTGCTCGGCAAGGAAAACGGCAAACGTGGCAAACGCGAACCTCAGCGCGAGGAGTTCGACGCCGTGGTGCTCGATGTGATGCTTCCCGGCAAGGATGGCTTTGCAGTTGCCGCTGAGTTGAGGGCGGCGAAGAATTTTGTTCCTGTTCTGATGCTGACGGCGCGCGGCCGGCCCGAGGACGTGCTGAAGGGCTTCGCTTCCGGCGCCGACGACTATCTTCCCAAACCTTTCGAGCTTCCTATCCTGCTGGCCCGGCTGCAAGGTTTGCTTCGCCGCCGGGAATGGATGGGAATCAACCATACGCCTACGCCAGACGCGTTCTCATTCGACGGGCGAACCCTTGATTTTGCCAAGCTCGAACTGCGAGTCAACCGCAACACCATCCGGCTGACTTTGATGGAAGCGGAACTGTTGCGTCATCTGGTTCGCAACAGCGGACAGATCGTCTCGCGGAAAGCGATTCTCGAAGAAGTCTGGGGCCTGCACGAAGACACCGATACGCGGGCCATCGATAACTTCATTGTCCGCTTGCGCCGCTACATTGAAGACGATCCCGCAAAACCCAAACATTTGCTCACGGTTCGTGGCGTGGGATATCGGTTCGTGCCGGAACCGGGGATAAGCTGAAATAGCCGATGAACACCCCCGGGCGAAGCTTGGACGGGCCACTTCCGCACCGTGTGCTAACGATGAAAACTAACGCAATTTGTTGCTGGCTACTAACCCTCGTTTGTGGCTGCTGCGCCTTTGGAGATATTGCGAAGGCGCAGTCGTCTACTGCATTCAAGATTATCCGTAGAATTGACGGCGCGACGAGCGGAAAAAGCTCGGTATCGGCTGAGACAATCCAGGCATTCGACATATCGCCCGATGGATCACTCGTGGCCGTGCTTTTTCAATCGGAATCACAGCACGATAGCTGGCTTCGGATTTTAATCGAAAACGTCGGAACAGGTGCGGCGCTGATGGACCTGAAGCTCCCCACCGATACTCGACCGGATCGCTGGCACCTTCCACCATGGTACGTGCCCCACATTGCGTTTTCGGGAGATCAAAAACTGCTGGCCGTACAGGATTGGGGAAATATCCGCGTTGTAAATCTTACGAACTTCCAAATCGCGCGAACGCTTACTTCTAAGAGCAATGAACTAAGAGTTCCATTCTCGATTTTGGCCGCTGGCAAGAACGATCTGTTCTTGGCCAGCTATGGCAAGCCAGGCTCTCCGAATATCCCCGGTTACAACGACTTGACGAATCCACATGTTCACAATGAATTGGTAGATTTAGCGGCGGGCCAGGTTGAATCAAGCTGGGAATCTGCGGACATTCCTCAGTCGCTCTCGCCAGATGGCAAGTTTGCAGCGGTATCAGACTGGGAAACAAGCAGCATTCTCGTGGAGGTGGGGATC
>Ga0116219_10004003_pt1 | contig 11310 bp, 8 predicted proteins | sample Sb_taG_4_FD_91019 | JGI IMG/M metagenome (GOLD analysis project Ga0116219, IMG submission 91019) | Peat soil microbial communities from Weissenstadt, Germany - Sb_50d_6_BS metaG | ecosystem: Environmental > Terrestrial > Soil > Wetlands > Peat | place: Germany: Weissenstadt | collected 2010-09-21
CGGCGAGCTGTCCGGTGCGGGCGCGTTCTACAGCAGCGTGCTGGCCCGCGCCATCGAGACGGGGGGCATCGCGGCCCGAGGCATCGGTGATGGCACGGCACCGGTGGAGGACTGCGCCCTGTGCGAGCTGCACCCCGGCGAGGCGGACGGCCTCACGTGGGACGAGTTCCGGGCCCGCTACGGCGAGCCCGACTTCGACGCCGATCCCGAAGCCGTGGTGGCGCCGGGGGGAGAGAGCTGGAGCTCGTTCGTGGCGCGCGCCTCGGGAGCCGTGGCGCGTGTCGCCGCCGCCCATCGCGGCCGGCTGGTGGTGATCGTGTGCCATGCCGGTGTCATCGAGTCGACGCTGCTGGCGTTCTTGCCGGTGGCGGCGGGGCGGGGACGACTGGGGCTGCCCACCGAGCACACCTCGCTCACCGAGTGGGAGAAGGGGGAGGGGGGGTGGCGCCTCGTCCGGTACAACGACGCCGCCCACCTGCGGGCCCTCGACTGCTGACCGGGCGCGGGCGGCCCGCCCGCTCCTAATCGTCGTCGGGGATCTGGGTCGACAGGCAGAACGGATGACCGGCCGGGTCCAGCAGCACGAGGTACCGGTCCGGGGCCGGTTGCACCGCGGTGCGGACGGCCCCGAGCCCGAGGGCCTGGGCCTGTGCTTCTTCGAGGTCATCCACGGCGAGATCGAGGTGCATCTGCTTGGGGAGCACGTCCTCGGGCCACGACGGGGGCCGGTAGTCCGGGACGCGCACCGCCGCCAGCCACATCCGGTCGGTCTTGACCGCCACGAAGTCGTCGCTGGAGAATTCGATCGCTCCCCCGAGCAGCGGGGCCCAGAACGCCCCCAGGGCGCCCGGGTCGGCACAGTCGAGCGCGATGGACGCCAGTCGTGCGGTCGGCATGGGCCCGAGGCTAGCCAGGCGTGTCAGCAGGCGTAGTCGCCGTCGAGGCTCTGGCCGTTGGCCAGGTCGGTGTACTGGGTCACCCACACGCCCCCGGTGGGCAGGAGGTCCCCGTTCTGCGCCGCGTAGGAGACGGCGTTGGCGCAGTTGCCCTGAGGGTCGCCGGTGTACCAGGCGACCCACAACGGGACGGCGGGCTGGAAGTTCCCGGCGATGCCGTTCCACGACAGGGGGCTCGTGTAGATGCCGACGTTGTTGATGCCGTCGCCGCGCAGCGCGTCGAGGGCGCCCAGGATGACCTGGTCGTTCTCGGCCGTGTTCGACGACCAATTGGCCGCCTCCACGTCCAGCCACCACGTGACCAACGGGTTCACCCCCTGGGCCAGGGCGTACTGGAGCGCGTAGACCCCCGCCTCGTATCCCCAATTGCAGGCGGGGTCACCGTTGCACCCCGGCTGGTCGGTGGTGTCGGTCCCGTAGGTCATGAAGATGTAGAGGTTGAGCCCGCCGCCGGCCCATTGGGCCTCGTGCGCCAGGCACGGGTTGGAGGCTCCGTTCGACTGCCCGGTCACCTGGACGATGCCGAGGGTGTGTCCCGACGGGAGCGGTGCGTTGCACGTCGGAGGGTTGTCCTGGAACCTCGAGATGTCGTAGCCGTAGGTCCCCGAGGGGTACGCGCCGTTGGCCGCCACGCCGCTCCCGGGGCCATCGGCGATGCCGACGACCGGAGCGGCGATGTGCTGGGGGGCGGAGCCGAAGTACCCGGCGTCGCCGAAAGCGGTGACGGCCCCGTTGGTGTCGGTCAGCCAGTACCCGCCCGGGTCGGAGGCCGCTATCGCCGCCAAGGGGTGCACGAGGGCGTGGCCGCCGAGCGACCCGAAGTACCCGGCGTCGCCGAAGGCGAAGACCCCGCCGTCGGCTCCGAGCATCCAGTAGCCACCCGCATCGGCGGGGGCCGCCCCCACGATCGGTGCCGCCAAGACCTTGTTGCCGAGCGAGCCGAAGAACCCGGCGTCGCCGAAGGCGAAGACCCCGCCGTCCGACGCGAAGAGCCAGTAGCCGCCGCCGTCGGGGGTGGCCGCCATGGCCACCACGGGCTTGGTGAGCTTGACCGCGCCCATCGACCCCAGGAACGGGGCGTGGAAGGAGAACACCCCGCCGTCGGAGGCCACCGTCCAGTACCCGCCCGTGGCGGGGTCCGCGGCGATGCCCACCATGGGCTTGTGCAGCTTGACCGCCCCCATCGACCCGTAGAACGGGGCGGAACCGAAGGTGAACACGCCGCCGTCGGAGGCGACGGTCCAGTAGCCCTTGCCATCGGCGCCCGACGGGCCGCTCGTCGGTGCGATGCCCACCATGGGGGCGGCCAGTCTGGTCCCGCCCATGGACCCGAGGAAGGGCAGGCCACCGAAGGTGAACACGCCGCCGTCGGAGGCGACGGTCCAGTACGCCGGCACCGCCTGTGCGGAGGCGGGCGCCACCCCGGTCAACGGGCGCGGCGACGGTGCCGCCACCGCGCCGGACACCACGGCGACGGCGGACGCGGCGGTGACGAACGCGCCCAAGGCGCGTCCCAGGCGCGACACACTGTGTGGAAGACGGGGCATCGGTGGTTGCTGCGGTCCTTTGGCGCTGGGGCGCGTGTCCCGGGTCCAGAGGTGTCGTGGAGACCGGAAGTCTGCTCCATTCTCACGGAGCGGACGGCGCGAAGCAATGACGCCCCCCGACATCGCCGCCGACCTGCACCAACGTCTGCTGCGAATTTCCGGTGCCCGCCCGGGCGGAGCGATGACGCCCGTAGCTCAGGCCTTGCCACGACTCCGAGCACAGTGTCCGGCAGCCCGATCCAGACGGGCGGCCGAAGCTCCTCGGATGGCTTGAGAGCGCAAGGCTCAGGGATCGAGGTAGCTGAACGGAATCCGCTTGAGGTGCAAAATGGCTGTTCACAGACGTGTCGCCAAGCGGTCAACGGAAGTTTTCTTGCCAGGGCCCCTGAGCTGCGGATACGGTGCGGACATGGGTGCACGGGGGGTGGCGACCTCGGTTCCGGCCCACGTCAGCTGGGTTGCCGGCGTGCGCCGCGGCCTTAGGTCCTCTTAGAATCCTCGGCCATGGCACTCCGCGGCCACTCTCCGTCGTCACCTGACTATCATGTCTCGTTCCGCCATCAACTGACGGTCCGTCAGGCTGGGGCTCAAGCTCAGGCGGACCCGTCTAGTTGCCGACACCTCCAAGGATGACTGTGCCTACCTGGACCCGTGACTCATGGCGCTCGTTCGCGCTGGAACAGCAACCTAATTGGCCCGATGAGGACGCACTCAAAGCTGTCCTCAAAGAGCTGGCTGGTTTGCCGCCGCTTATCTTCGCCGGCGAAGCGCGAAACCTAAGGGCGGAACTGGCACGAGCCGCTGCCGGAGAGGCGTTTATCCTCCAGGCAGGGGACTGTGCTGAGACGTTCCATGAGTTCTCGGCTGATCGCGTCAAGAACGGTCTCAAGGTTGTTCTCCAAATGGCCGCGGTACTCATGTACTCATCTGGCGTACCGATTGTGAAAATCGGCCGCGTGGCCGGACAGTTCGCGAAGCCGCGGACGGCAGGATCGGAAACGATTGATGGGCTGACCTTGCCGGTTTACCGGGGCGACATGGTCAACGATGTCCATTTCAGCGAAGAGGCTCGGACACCGGATCCGACTAGGATTCTGCGTGCCTACAGGCAAGCCGCAATGACGCTCAATCTCCTTGGAAGCTTTACCAAGGGTGGATTTGCTGATCTCGCCGAAGTTCACAAGTGGAATATGGAATTCGTTCGTTCCAGTAGCGAGGGCCAACGTTACGAATCGATCGCTAACAGCATTGATCGCGCAATCGAGTTCATGCGCGTTTGTGGGGCAAACATGGCTCCCCTTCGCGAGGTCAACTTCTACGCGAGCCACGAGGCTCTCATCCTTGACTACGAAGAGGCATTAACACGCCAGGATTCCACTGCAAACGATTCCTGGTACGATTGCTCCGCTCACATGCTTTGGATCGGTACGAGAACAATCCGGAGTCGCGAGAGCGCACATGTTGAATTTCTCCGCGGAGTCGGGAATCCGATCGGCATCAAGGTCGGTGACAAGATGACCCTCGACAATCTCTTGTGGTTCTGCGATCGCATCGACCCTGATCGGGAACCTGGACGCTTGACCCTAGTAAGTCGCATGGGCCATGACCACGTCGAGGATGAGTTGCCCAATCGTATCGACGCTGTTAGAGATTCCGGACATCCGGTCGTGTGGATGTGCGACCCAATGCACGGCAACACGTTCGAGAGCGACGCGGGATTCAAGACTCGAAGCTTTGACGCTATCTTCGAAGAGATTAGTCGGTACTTCGCTGTCCATCGCGATCGCGGTACATGGCCCGGGGGCATCCACCTTGAGTTGACGGGAGACGACGTGACCGAGTGCCTTGGTGGCTCCGACAACGTGGAAGACGCCGATCTCCACTTCCAATACAACACCGCGTGCGACCCAAGGCTGAATGCTCGACAGTCCCTCGATCTGGCGTTCCGCGTCGGGGAGCTTTTGGAGGAGATCCACCGGTAGGAATTGGTGGATCAAGGTTCCACAATTGGGCCCTGACCTGGGACAAAGTGTCTATAGCTCCTATCTTCTCTTCGAAGAGGCTTGGTCGACTTCCACCGCTGACCGGCTCACTACCCAGCGAACTGCGCTAAGAGCCGACCCGAGAACGACCCAGCTGTTACACGCCCTATCTAGTGTCAAGGGTGTGGCACGTTGTCGCTCCTACCGATATCTCCTGCAACCGACCGCTAGCCAGCGTGCGGCATTAGAGCGCCTTCTTTGTCGCCAATGTGAGTTGTATAACGCAGCGCTCGAAGAGCGACGAGGCGCCTGGAAGTGGGAAGGACGCTCGGTGAATTATGTCGATCACTGTCGGACCCTCACTGACCTGCGCGGTGTGCGGCCTGACATCCTCGAGAACGGCGTGGCCGTCTGCAGAGGGACGCTCAAGCGACTAGATCGGGCCTTTGGTGCCTTTTACCAGCGTAGTCGCAACGGGAAGACACCGGGCTTCCCAAGGTTCAAGTCGGTACGACGTTGGGACTCGGTGCAATGGGAAGATTCGGGTGGGTGGCATCTGAACTTAGAACAATCTCGGTTGCGGCTGCTTGGTGTTGGCGAAGTCAAGATGCGTCTGCATCGCTCGTTGCGTGGTACGCCCAAAGCGATGACGGTCAGCCGCGAAGGCCGTCGCTGGTGGGTGAGCGTGCGTTGCACGGATGTGCCAGCGAAGGATCTTTGCCATACCGGGCGTGACGTCGGTATCGACCTCGGGATCTGTGCAGTCGTGTCAACTAGCGACGGCGACGTGGTCAGCGAGGGTCGCTACGGACAGCGAGCTCGCAATCGTCTTGCAGAAGCCCAGCAATCCCTTTCCCGTAAGCAGCGAGGCTCACAACACAGAGACCGCGCCGTGGAGCGAGTCGCCCGAGCACACCGCAAGATCCGCAACCAACGCAAGGATCTTGCTCACAAGCTGTCCCGATCGCTCGTGAATGATTACGACTTGATCGTCCACGAGGATTTGAAGATCGTCAATATGGTCCGTCGACCGAAACGCGTGAGAACTGGAGATGGTACCTCTGTCCGAAGAGGGGCGGCGGCCAAGGCAGGCCTAAACCGATCGATTCATGATGCCGGGTAGGGGGTGTTGCTGCGATTCATCGCATACAAAGCGGAGGAAGCTGGTCGCGAAGTGATTGCAGTCGACCCGCGCCACACGTCACAGCGCTGCTCAAAATGTGGGTACGTATCAGTGGCAAACCGGCAAGCTCAGGCTAAGTTCGAGTGTTTGGCGTGCGGCCATACCGACCACGCCGATGTGAACGCGGCCATAAATATTTTGCGGGCCGGTAGGGCCCAACAGGCCTCGGCCTGCGCAGAGTCGTGAAATGACTCACTACCCGTAAATGCTCGGCGCCTACGCTCGTGCCGTGCAAGAGTCCACCAGTGCCAAAGGGGATGGGCCGGTGCCACCGGGCGCCCGTATCGGCATCTTCGGGGGCACCTTCGACCCCGTCCACGTGGGCCACCTGGTCGCCGCGACGTGGGCTCGGGAGGCGCTCGGGCTCGAGCGGGTGCTCCTGGTGGTGGCCAACGTGCCGTGGCAGAAGGTGGGCACCCGCGCCGTGACTCCGGCGGAGGAGCGCTTCCTCGTGGTGCAGGCGGCGGTGGCCGGGGTCCCGGGGGTCGAGGCCAGTCGCATGGAGATCGACCGGGGTGGCGCCAGCTACAGCGTCGACACCGTGGAGGAGCTCCTCGCGTCCGCTCCCTCCGTGGAGCCGTACCTGATCGTGGGCGCGGACGTGGCGGCCGAGCTCGGGACCTGGCAGCGGGTGGACGAGCTCCGTGAGGCGGTGACCCTGGTGGTGGTGGACCGGGGCGGCGTCGGACCGGGAGAGGACCCCACGGGCTGGCGGGTGAAACGGCTGCGCATCCCCGCGCTCGACATCTCGAGCAGCCAGCTCCGGCACCGTCTGGCCGAGGGTCGCTCGGTCGATTTCCTCATTCCCGAGGCCGCCATACGTTGCATCCGCCAGCTGAATCTGTACGCTGGCATCAGATGAACATCCCGGACGTCGTTCGAGCCACCGTGCGCCCCACCCGGGCGCGCCCGGCGGGTTGACCGAGGTGGACGTGGCGGTTCCCGCCGCATGACGGCACCCGCCGAGCGGACATCGGCGGACAACGGACGTCCCGACGTGCCAGAAGCTGCCCTGGTGGCGGCGCGGGCCGCGGATGCCAAGCTGGGCCAGGACACGGTCGTGCTCGCCATGGGCGACCTCCTCGGGGTGACCGACGCCTTCGTCGTCACGAGCGGCGCCAACACCCGGCAGGTGCGCACCATCGTCGAGGAGGTGGAGCGCCAGGTGAAGCAGTCCGAGGGACGCTCTCCCCGGGCGACCGAGGGGCTGCGAGACCTGACCTGGGTGCTCATGGACTACGGCGACTTCCTGGTCCACGTCTTCCAGGACGAGGCACGCGCCTACTACGACCTGGAACGCCTGTGGGGCAACGCCCCGCGCCGGTCTGTGAACGGGGCCGTCTCCGACCACGCCCAAGGGGACTGAGCGACCGGGCGCCGGCGAGCCCGGCCGGCGGGGAACCCGCGCCGCGTCAGGGAACGGTGCCCGGCGTCGTCGGGGCCAGGATGGCGAACTGGGAGGTGTTGGCGATCGGCACCTCGACGCCGCTCGCCACCGGCACCTCCACGGGCGAGCCCGACAGCTCGAAGGTGACGCCCGTGATCCCGGGGAGCGACGAGGCGGTGAACACGACCTGGGCCACCGCCTGGATCTGCGGTGGGCCCACGAGTTGACCGAAGGTGCCGCCCAGGTTCACCGTGGCGATGCCCCCGGCGATGGAGGCGTCGATGACCGTCGTCTGTGCCAGAGCGGTCTGCAGCCCTGCTCCGGACTCGGTGGCGGTGGGCCCCGCCACGAGCGCCCCGAGCACGGATTGGAGGTCGGGTGGACGGACGGACACGTCCCGGCCCACCGCCACGAGGTGATCGGTGGGATCGATCAGGAAGACCTGCACCGGAACCTCGATGGGCGAGGTCGTCGCCGTCGGCGATGACGTCGCCGACGTCGGGTTGAGGAGTCCGAAGGGGATGCCATGGCGCGAGAGGGCGGCGGGCTGCTTGTCGATGGGCACCCCGCACCCGGTCAGCCCGAGGGCCACGGCGGCGGCGAGCGCTGCGCCCAGCGGGCGGTGCATCCGGCGCATCCGGTGCGCCCAAGGTGCACGGCGCATCCGGTGCGCCCAAGGTGCACGGGTCATGGATCGTGCCACCGGGGTCACAGGCCGTTGGCTCCGCGCCCATCGGTATCGGGCGGCACAGGGCGGGGCATCCCGTGGTGATCCACGGTCGGCAGCTCGATGACGAAGCGGTTCTCGCCGTCGGGGCCCGGCTCCACCCATACCCGTCCGCCGTGCAGTCGCACGTGCTCTGCGACGAGCGAGAGGCCCAGCCCCGTGCCGTCGGTCACCCCTCGTTGACCGGCGGCCTGCCCACGGTAGAAGCGCTCGAAGATGCGGACGCGCTCGCCCGGCGCCACGCCGGGCCCGCGGTCGGCGACCACGAAGCGGACACCGCCGCCGCTGCCGGGCTCCACAGCCAGCCGGGTGACACCACCGGCGTACTGCTCGGCGTTGTGGACCAGGTTGGTCACGACACGCTCGATTCGGCGCTTGTCCACCCACAGCCGTACCCCGGAGACGGCGGGGTCTACGTCGACGGGGACCTCCGGCACGCCTCCGGCGGCGGCGGCCCGGCGGGCGAGCTCGCCGACCTCGACTTCGTCGAGGGACAGTTCGGCCGACCCGGTGTCCACCCGGCTGATCTCCAGCAGGTCGTCGACCATGCGCTGGAACCGGTGGAGCTCCGCGCTGAGAAGGTCGAGGGCGTGCCGGCTGCGCGAGGGGAGCTCGTCGCGGTGCGATTCGAGCACTCCGAGCGACGTCGCCAAAGTCGTGAGCGGCGACCGAAGCTCATGGCTCACGTCCGCGGTGAAGCGCACCTCGTGGTCGATGCGTTCCTGGAGGGCGTCGGTCATCCGGTTGAACGACGTTGCCAGGGCGGAGAGCTCGGGGTCGCCTTCGGCGATGAGCCGGGTGTCGAGGCTGCCCCCGGCCACCGTCTCCGCAGCGCGCGACACCTGCGCCAGCGGACGCAGCGCGCGCCCGCTCGCCCACCGGCCGATGGACGCGCCCGCCGCCGTGGTGAGAAGGGCGGCGCCGATGAGCGCCAGAGCCAGGATGCTGAGAGTCCGGCTCTCGTCGTCGAGGGAGAACACCTCGAAGTACGAGGCGCTCGCGCTGGGTATGGGCAGTCCCACTGCCAGTTGCGGAGTGTTGCCGAGCACGAAGTGCTGGGTGGCGGGGGTTCCCGAGAGCACCAGGCTTCGCAGGGCGAAGGGGATGGCGTTCTCCCCGACGGAGATGGACGTGGCGTACCACTGGCCTTTGAGCTCGAGCACCGAGCGGGAGCCCGGCACGGTGTCGAGCGAGTCCAACAGCTGTGTGACGTTCGCGTTCGCCGAGCGAAGTGACGTGCGCGCCAGTGACGCGTTCACATATGCCTGGCGCAAGATGGCCGTCTCGCGCTCTCTCAGGATGAACTGCCGGGCCGTGAAGTAGGTGAGCCCCGCCATGGTCGCCGACAGCGCCAACGCGCCCAGCCCGAAGGTCACCGTGACCCGGGATCGCAGACCGAGGTTCGACCAGGGTCGCTTGGCCCCGCGCCGGTCCTCGGGGGGAGCCTCGCCCGCAGATCCCTTGCGGCGCGTGCGCAATCCGCGCATGCCGGCCCCTCAGGTAGCCAGCTTGTAGCCCATCCCCCGCACGGTGAGGATGTGATGGGGATTGGCGGGGTCGGCCTCGATCTTGGTGCGCAACCGCCGGATGTGGACGTCGACGAGCCGCCCGTCGCCGAAGTAGTCGTACCCCCACACCCGGTCGAGGAGCTGCTCCCGGCTGAGCACCTTGCCGGGGTTGGCGGCCAGCTCGCACAGGAGGCGGAATTCCGTTCGGGTGCAGTGGACCTCCAGCCCGGCCCTGCGCACCGTGCCCTCGTCGGGGAGCACCTCGACGTCTCCGAAGGAGAGGACGTCGGGAGTGTCCACCGAGCGGGAGCGACGCAACAGGGCCCGGATCCTGGCGGCGAGCTCCTTGGCCACGAAGGGCTTGGTGACGTAGTCGTCGGCCCCGGCCTCGAGGCCGGCCACCACGTCATGGGTGTCGTTGCGCGCCGTGACCATGATCACCGGAACGGCGCTGGTGCGCCGGAGCTGCCGGCAGCACTCGAAGCCGTCCATTCCCGGGAGCATGAGGTCGATGAGCACCACATCGGCGGCCTGGTCGGCGAAGCGATCGAGCCCGACCTCGCCCGACCCGGCCTCGTCCACCTCGTAGCCCTCGTCCTCGAGCGCCAGGCGCATCGAGGCGCGGATGCGTTCGTCGTCCTCGACGAGGAGGATCCTGCTGCTCATGGGCACTCGCTCATCGGACGATGGGTCATCCGTGACTGGTCACCGCAGGTGCCTCCGACCGGGCCCGAGCCCGTCGGGACCCGCTGGCGGCTCAGCTCGATTTCCAGATCTGGGGGGTCCAGATCGTCCCCACGATCATGCCGTACGCCTTGGCGCCTTCGGGCGTCGTGGGGTTGTTCCAGTTCTGGACGTTAGAACGGGCGATGACGGCCCAGGTGGCCCGGTCCTGCCAGATGTAGGGCAGGTCGGCGTTCAGGCGCTTGGCGACCTGCTGGTACGCGGTCGCCCTCGTGGCCGGGTCGGTGGAGGTCCGCCCCTGCTGCAGGAATGTCTCGATCGCCGGGTCGGTGTTGCGGGCGAAGTTCGAGGCGATCGACGACGGGCCGGTGCCGAAGATCTCGGTGGGGCTCCACCACAGGTAGTTGAGGTCCGGGTCCACCGCCGCGAACTGGCGCCACGAAGTGGCCTGGAACAGGCCTCCCAACGCGTTGTTGATCTGGTCGGCCTGCTGGATCTGCTGGAGGGAGACCTTCATGCCCACCGCCTGGAGCTGGCTCTGGAGGAACTGCACCACCGTGATCGAGTACCCCGAGGTCGTGGACTGGAGCGTGAACGACACGGGCTTGCCCGTCTCGCTCTCGAGTTGCTTGACCAGGGCGCGTGCCTTGGTCGGGTTGTAGGCGGGGTACCCCGCGTCTGTGACGTAGAAGGGGGTGTTGGGGACGAAAGGCTGGTTCGTGGGTGTGTTGACGCCATGGTCGACCACTTGCGAGTACTGCTTGGAATTGATGGCCATGGCCATGGCTTGGCGGACGCGGAGGTCCTTCAGGGCGGGGTCCGAGAGGTTGCACATGATGAAGTTCATGTCGGGCTCACCCACGATGTGGGCACTGTCGTCGAGGAACCCGTAGCTGGGGTTGTCCTTGAAGTTCAGGATGCTCTCGGGCAGGTCCGTGTGCATGATGTCGATGTTGCCGGCGAGAAGGGCGTTGGCCCGCTGCTGGGCGTCGGTGATGGGCCGATAGGTGACAGAGTCGAGGAAGGGCAGCCCCGACCGCCAGTAGTCCGGGTTCCGCTCGGCGGTGAAGTGGTCGTTGGGCGACCATTCCTTGAACTTGAACGGCCCGGTGCCGACGGGCTGCTCCGATCCCTTGGGGTTGGCGATCATCGACGGGGCCGCGATGTAGCCGGGCTGGCCCCCGATGCCCCCGGCCAGGTACGCGGGGAACGGAACCCAGGGTTGTTTCAGGGTGACGGTCACGGTGTTCGAACTCGTCGCCGCGATGTTGCTCACGGCGGTGAAGGTCACTCCGAGAAGGTTGTCCTTGAAGTGGTTCAGGCTCCCGGCAATGGC
>Ga0116219_10004012_pt1 | contig 11296 bp, 10 predicted proteins | sample Sb_taG_4_FD_91019 | JGI IMG/M metagenome (GOLD analysis project Ga0116219, IMG submission 91019) | Peat soil microbial communities from Weissenstadt, Germany - Sb_50d_6_BS metaG | ecosystem: Environmental > Terrestrial > Soil > Wetlands > Peat | place: Germany: Weissenstadt | collected 2010-09-21
TCAGATCCCGGCCAATCGTTGGTGTGGGTTCACCTGAACCGTCTCATCAAGAAATATGACCTGAATGTGATGTACATCTCCGGGCCGGGTCACGGGGCACCGGCCACACTCGCCAATTGCTATCTCGAGGGCCACTACTCGGAGATTTATCCGGACAAGAGTCGCGATGAAGCGGGCTTGCTGAAGTTCTTCCAGCAGTTTTCGTTTCCGGGTGGAATCGGCTCGCACTGTACACCCGAGACCCCCGGTTCGATTCATGAAGGCGGCGAGTTGGGCTATTCCATCTCGCATGCTTACGGAGCGGCATTCGACAATCCTGACCTTATGGTCACGGTCGTAGTTGGAGACGGCGAGGCGGAAACCGGTCCGCTGGCCACCTCCTGGCATTCGAACAAATTTCTGAATCCGATTCGCGATGGAGCTGTGCTGCCTGTGCTGCACCTTAACGGCTACAAGATCGCGAATCCAACGATCCTGGCGCGCATTCCGCGGGAAGAATTGGAAGCTCTGCTGATCGGATACGGCCACAAACCTTATTTCGTCGAAGGCGATGACCCGTCTGCAATGCATCAGAAGATGGCTGCCAGTCTGGAGCAATGCGTACTGGAGATCCGTTCGATCCAGCAGCACGCCCGCTCAACCGGTGATGCCACGCGTCCGCGCTGGCCCATGATCGTGCTTCGCTCCCCGAAGGGCTGGACCGGGCCGAAAGAGGTAGACGGCCACAAGGTAGAAGGGTCATGGCGGGCGCACCAGGTTCCCGTGTCCGACCCGGTCACGAACAAGCAGCATCTCAAAATGGTCGAGGATTGGATGCGCAGCTACAGGCCCGAAGAGCTATTCGATGCCAGCGGAAGGCTGATACCAGAACTGCAGGCACTTGCACCTTCCGGGCCGCGCCGTATCTCCGCCAACCCGCATGCGAATGGTGGTTTGCTGCGAAAGGAACTCAATCTGCCAGACTTTCGCGACTACGCCGTCGAAGTGAAGGCTCCCGGTGGGACGTATTCTTCACCGACCGATGTGCTCGCACATTTTCTTGCCGAGGTGATGCGCCGCAACATGAGTTCCTTCCGAGTCTTCGGTCCCGACGAGACTGCCTCCAACCGGCTCACCGCCATCTATGCCGCCTCGAAGAAAACATGGCTTGCCGAATACCGGCCGGAAGACGCCGACGGCGGCGAACTCGATGTTTCCGGGCGGGTCATGGAGATGCTTAGCGAACACACGCTCGAAGGCTGGTTTGAAGGTTACGTTCTTACTGGCCGCCATGGCTTCTTCTCGTCGTATGAAGCCTTCGTGCACATCATCGATTCCATGTTCAACCAGCACGCCAAATGGCTGGAGAAGTCCAAGAAAGAACTGGACTGGCGAGCGCCGATACCTTCGATCAACCTCCTTATTACATCTCTCGTGTGGCGGCAGGATCACAACGGCTTTACGCACCAGGATCCCGGATTTCTCGATGTGGTCACCAACAAGAGTCCGGAAATCGTCCGAATCTATTTGCCTCCCGACGCGAATTGCCTGCTCAGTGTGGCGGATCATTGCCTGCGCTCGCGCGATTATGTCAACGTGATTGTGGCGGACAAGCAGGAGCATCTGCAGTACCTCACCATGAAAGATGCAGTGACGCACTGCACGAAGGGGATCGGCATCTGGGACTGGGCTTCCACAGACGATGGCCAGGAGCCGGATGTGGTGATGGCTTGCGCCGGCGATATCGCAACCATGGAGTCTCTCGCGGCGGTCGCAATTCTGAAGGAGCACTTCCACGATTTGAAGATACGATTTGTCAACGTTGTCGATCTCTTCCGGCTCCTGCCGGAGACGGAACATCCGCACGGACTCTCGGACCGTGATTTTGATTCGCTCTTCACCACCGACAAACCGGTCATCTTCAACTTCCATTCCTATGCGTCGCTCATTCACAAACTCAGCTACCGGCGCAAGAATCATGACAACATTCACGTGCGCGGATACAAGGAAAAGGGGAACATAAACACTCCGCTCGAACTTGCGATCATCAATCAGATCGACCGTTTTGATTTGGCCATCGATGCCATCGACCGGGTTCCGCGCTTGCGTCCGATCGGCGCGCACGTCAAAGAATGGCTGAAGGATCAGATCATCGACAGCATCGACTACGCACACACCGAGGGCATTGATAAAGAAGAGATTCGTAACTGGAAATGGGCGAAGTAGGCAGCGTGGAGAAGTTAGCGGGAAAAGACGGTCTGATTCTGGTGCTGAACAGCGGCTCATCGTCGCTGAAGTTCGGCCTCTATTACCGCGGGGCGAGCGACGAAGAGCCGCTGCTGACGGGAAGTGCCGAAGGCATTGGACGGGACAATGGAAGCTTACACATTCGGTCGTCCGACGGAACCTCGCTTATGCAGCGCGACCGTATCCACGAATCACAGAGCCATGCGCTTGGCGCTCTCGCCACGGCCATTCGGGAACATATCGACACCATACCGGTCGCCGTAGGGCACCGAGTCGTGCATGGCGGCCCCAAACTCTGCTCACACCAACCCATCACTCCAAAAGTCCTGAATGAACTCCGCTCGGCAACCCACTTTGCGCCGCTGCATATTCCGCAGGCACTGGCGCTTATTGCTTCTGCGCAGTTGATATTCCCGTCGGCCGCACACTTCGCCTGCTTCGACGACGCTTTTCATCAGACAATCCCGGAGGTAGCATCGCGATTCGCCCTTCCGCACCGCTACTTCGACACAGGGATCAGGCGCTATGGTTTTCACGGCATCTCTTACGAGTCGCTGGTGCATCACTTCGGCGCAAAGCTACCTAAGCGAGCCATTTTTGCGCATCTGGGGAACGGATCGAGCCTATGTGCGCTACGAAATGGCGCATCGATCGACACCACGATGGGCCTCACTCCCACCGGCGGCATTCCCATGGCTACGCGATCTGGTGATCTCGACCCTGGCGTTATCCTTTATCTGTTGCGCGGTGAGAAGCTCGACCCCGACCGACTAGAAGATCTGCTCAATCATCAGAGCGGGCTATTCGCTCTTTCTTCTGGCGAAAGTGATGTGAGGACGCTCGAAGAACGGGCCCGCTCCAATGATCGAAAGGCCCGACTGGCTCTCGATGTTTTTGCGGTTTCGGTGAGAAAGACTATCGGGGCATATATGGCGCTGCTGGGCGGGGTGGATGTTCTCGTCTTCACCGGCGGCATCGGAGAGCACAGCGATTACATTCGATCTGGAGCGACGGACGGCCTTGAAGTAATTGGGCTCACCGCCGACAAGATTCAGATTGTCCCTACAGAAGAAGAGCGACAGATCGCACGGCACTGCCGCGAGATGATGATCAACAATGGCCCATGAAGGTACCCTATTTCTTGCCGCATATGCGAGCGTGTGTGCACTCTTGTTAATCTTTATCCAGGTATTCGCCGGGCACGTCATCTTCCGGCACTTCAGTGGTGCGCACTTCTCGCTCGCCACGTTCTCCGGCTTCCTCGACGCCCGTTACCACTCCAGCCTCGAACGCGTTTCCTTCCTCGACCAACTCGTCAACACTCTGCGAATCTGCGCTTTCGACGTTGGACAAGCCCTGTAGATCTCCCGATTGCTCTCCCGGGCGCGACCCCGATGTCTCACGGGAGAATGCCGACGCATCCCGCCCGAGGCTCTTCTTCCGGGTCTTCCTGTTACCCGCGCCCGCGGCCTTAGCGCTGATCGCTTTCTTACTCAAATCCTTCCGTTTCGCGACGGATTTGTTCGGAGCGGCTTTCCTCTTCGCCGATTTCTTGGGAGTTCGTCCCTTCTGTACCTGCTTCTTCGATGGCGACACCTTCCCGCCGGCAGTTCTCCTCGAGCTGTTTTTCCTTTTGGTGGTCATTCGCGCAGTCTAGCACCGCCGCCGCTACGCGGCAAAATCAAGGCGGGCGTCCTGTCAGACGCTTGTCCCATCACTACTGGTCGGATTACCACTATCTGGGTATTCGTGCGTTGCCCAACCGGGCTAGAAAAAGAACCTTCCATCGCGTGATGTGTCCTCGTTCTGATTCGGCATACTGCCCCTTACGGTTGTTGGTCACTACCGCGGGTGGATGGCGGCGAGTAAAAAAACATCACAGGAACTTGATCAGCGCGTCGGTCGTGTCTTTTGGATTTTCCTCAAGCACCCAATGTCCAGTGTCATTGAGGACAACCATCGTGGCATCCGATGCCACAATCTTCATTGGCTGCCCCAGCCCGGATCCCCAGTCCGCAATAAATCTGCGCACCGTCTTTTGTGGTAATCGTTGGCATAAGTTGCTCTCCTTGATTCATGTTTTTGCGTCAGCTACAAACGGCAGGAACCAAAATGTCTCTGATCAAACGGCCCGCGCCGGCTGTTGACATGCCGAGAATCATTGTTGTCTCCTCCTAGAATCAGATTTGTGCTTCGTTGCCATCGTTCGACTCATGCTGCTCCCGATTCCTGCGGAGCACAGAAATCGGCGTCCTACGCCCGAAGAAGATGTGGAGTTCCGAGCGCAAAATGAGGCGCTTCCGATCGATGAGTCAAAATTTTGGTGAAGGCGAAGGAATGATGATTTCGCGGCGCCCGAATAGGCGAGCATCCAGTCAAAACGCTCCCGGGCCGAGGCAAACGAGAGCGACTGCTATCACCGTCGCCAAGGCGGCCGTCACCTTGGCTTCAAACAATTCCAGGTGCGGAGGCGGGAACCACGAAAACGCGCTGCCCAAACACAGCAACCCAGCCAGGACGCCAGCGAACGGAGTTAGATAGCCAACCAAGAGTAAGGCCCCACTCGCGGCCGTCACTAGGGCGACAGCCAAGGTCAGGAATCCCAGGCCATGCCAATCGCCAAGGAAGGCAGCGCCCTGGACAAGCAGAGCAACTCCTGCCGCGCCTCGAAGTAGCAGAAGCCCTGCTCCGGGTAACCCATCCGGGAACGTGGAAAATGCCCTCTGCAACCGCGGTCTCCTCGGTGGACCGTATCTAGAGTAGAGGCTTCGCGCACCGAATGAATCCCTAGTGCTTGGAATTTTTTCGTACCACTTTTGAGGTATGACTTGAAGTTCGATTGGAGATGTGGCCTCAGAGTTGGATGATCCCGCGGCGCACTCCGATGGCGACCGCCTGGGTGCGATCGCCGGCGCCCAGCTTTTCCATAATGTGCTTGATGTGAACCTTCACAGTTTCTTCGGTGATGAACAGTTTATCGGCGATATCACGATTACGATTTCCGCCCGCGATTTGACGAAGGACTTCAACCTCGCGGCCGGTGAGAGCTTCGTCGCTGTAGTGCTCGGCTAAGTTGGCCGCTATCTCGGTGGGAATGCGCTTTTTTCCGGCATGAACCTGGCGGATTACTTCCACCAACTCCTTGGGGGGCATGCTTTTCAAGACGTAGGCACGAGCTCCGCTTTCGAGAGCATGCTGAATTTCCACGTCGCCGGCAAACGTTGTCAGAATGATGATGCGGGCTTCGGGGAACTCCGTCCGGATAGCGATCATTGCGTCGATGCCGCTCATGTCGGGGAGTCGAAGATCCATGAGGATCGCGTCCGGCGTGTGCTCCCGAAACCGCTAAATGGTCTCCCGCCCGTTGGATGCCTCCGCTATCAGCAGCATATCCGCCTGGTTCTTGATGACCGTGGCAAGTGCTTCATGCATCAAAGGATGATCGTCGACGCTAAAGACGCGGATCTTTATGGCTTCGCTCATTACCCTGCCCGCTTTTGATGCTCTGGCGTGGAGGTTTCTTTGTCTCGCGCATAAAGCTTCGTAAACTACTTAGACGCGCGTTTCGACCATGGGATTCGAAGGCAAGACGGCTTGCCGATACTATAAACATCATTGCGAATGGCCGGTTGCAATGGCAATGCCGGACCTTCCACAATGACGCGAAAACCAATTTCTTGTTCGATGCTGAGTTCTTGAGGGATTCTCGAGAAGGAGTGCTCCAAATCGTCAGCACTCGCGATGGGCGACCGCAGCCATGCCCACGGAGGCTACATGTCTACGTGGGAATCAATGTCCTGGACGCTACTCTCGTTGGCCGGTTTTCAGGTGATACTCAGTGGCCGGTTTTGGGTGATCGCTGAGCCTTCCATCGTGTTGGTATGAAAACGTTGGTCGAGGTGTGAGTGGAGTCGGTGGTTTTTCCGGCAGCCGTCTTCGCCACGTGGATATGCGACGAAATGGTCGCGGTATTTCTCGTTGTACCACGACTGCCGTCGTGTGGTTCGAGCATTGTGGGGCGCCAAGACCGAAACGTACGAAGACGCTCTGGCTCCGCTGTGCGGCGCTGAGACTCACGGCTCCGGGGCTTGATACCGATCCAACGGGCTAGGAAGCCCCTGGCACGACCGACCGGCCTCCGGTTTGCAAATTAGGGAGATCATTCGACACCGAGATAGCTGCGTAGCTGATCCAGACAACGAGAGCTAGGCTGTATGCGACGATGTTGAGCAAGTCGAGGGTGGGCTCGGGGACTTGACCACCGGAGTACAGCACAAAGGCAATCAGTTCGACTCCTGCGAACCCCCCGAAACCCAGAGCGATACCAATGCTTTGGAGTCGCCAAGATACCCCCAGATGACTAGAGACCAGCAAGAGAAAGAGGATCAGCGCGCATTGAGTTAAACGCACGCAACGCTCCAGGGCGATCATGGTGTTAAGTAAGGGAGTATTCAGTGGACCGGCAGCAGAAGTGCAAAGCACAATAGCCAACAATAGGAATACCAGTCCTGTCCACTTCATCATCACCGTTCCCATGTCTTTCAGAGCATGAAAAGGACGACACACATCCGAGAAAACTTCATGGATGATCTTGAACCCGAAAATCCAGCAGACAAGAGCGCTAAGCCAGTAAGCGAAAAAATACTCCGCGCGACGGTCCGAGCGAAAGATTGGGAACAAGATGAAAAACTGCAACACTTGAAAAAGAATGTAACAGAAGAAGACTGGGAACTGGCGGTGAAGCTTACGCCAGTACATGATTCCCGCCAGGGGGATTTCTATAACTGGATGAGAAATCCAGAGTGCTTCGACGATATTAGTACTTGCGTGCATGGGGGTTCAGCTCCTGCGGCGGCTGGGTACTGGTGCCGTTTCGCATCCTCAGGGCGCCCATTGTGCATGTGGGCCAATTACAAGTTCCAAGACATTCGTATCGCTAGCGGTTTGGCTGCTTATCTGTTTTTTGTCTATTCCGACCTCGACAAGGGCTTTAAGTAAAATTACTGCGTCTTCTTGTCGCGCTGTACCTGCATGTATTCCAATTGGCGGAAAGTGTGCAGCACCTACACCCTCTATTCTGTCGCAACCAGTACGCCAAGGCTCAAGTTTTAGTGGGGAATTTTGGTGCCCAAACGCATCTACAAAATCTTTCATAAGGTCGAACGCTTCATCGCCGGCATTTATGCACGATAGTCTTATGGTTTTAACCGAGAACGCAGCCACCCGCTGGCGGAGTTTCTCTTTTTGCTTAGAAGATAGCCTTCGCGCCGAATGTTCTGCTTTTAAGGCGATTAATTCCTTTTCGGCTTTCGTATATTTGTCTAACAGGTCATCGTATTCTTTGGCTACTGCATCCGCGGAATCTTTGGCTGCACCAGCTTTTTGGTCTGCTTCTGTTAATTTCCCAATGTCATATGCATGGACGGCGTTGTGCGCGTCCTCTAGTCTTTCGCCGCATCTCCATTCGGAGACTACCCCTACCACCACGACCAACAAACCAATCCGCAGAAATCGTTTTATCCATCTCGGCTCTTTAGAATGTGATTCTGTTGGTTGTGTTAATTCCCCAGCAGGGAACACATCGGCTAGCGTATCGAGTGCGCTACGTTCTCGTTTTGCTCGCTTCCTGCGTTTCCACCACTCCGCAGCGTCATATGCAATCTCTAGTCCTTCCATCGCAACCCCGATGGCTACGGCAATGTTTGCGTATCCGACTAATTTAGACGCATGGCGTACTTGGGCATCCAGCAGAATTCTTACGGGGTCAGCGACAGACGAAGATGAAAGCATGAGTGAGTGGTTAGACCACCGCCGGCGGCTGCCTCCAGAGACTAGCAGTTTTTGGCTAAGCAGCCAATACAATCAAAGTCAACGAGCGTAATCGCCTGGTTCCGTCAACTATCGGTGAACACTGAACGACTAGGCAGAACGTATACCGTCTTTCTCTACTGCAGCTTCGCGTACTCCGCCTTGGCTTGCTTCAGGATGGGGATGTCGGGGTCGGCGTCTTTCCAGAGCGTGAGGAAATCTTGGTATGCACTCTTTGCATTGGCGGCGTCACCTGCCATCGCGTGGGCACGACCAATTTGAAGACGCGCCAGCGATCCCGTCACAAAGTTCTGCACGATGCCTGTATGGTCGAGCACTTTTTGGAACTCGGCGACTGCCGCACTACCATTGTGCGCCAGCAGGTCGGCTTGACCGCGCATATAGGCGGGGTAGAGTGTCCCCATTTGCAGCGGTGGCGGAATAGCCAGTTCGTAAGGGGTGGCGGCTTCTAGATCCAGCTGCGTTTGCGACGAATTGTTCTTGTTCAGATCCATGGCAGCCTTGATGATCGGCAACCAATACAGCTTCAACATGGTATTGGCGGGATAGCTCTTCTCCAATTCTTCTGCCATGGCCTTGGCTCGGGGAGCATCGCCGGTTCGAGCCAGCGTGACGGCTGCCAATACCTTCACGTCCCGCCCTGGTGATAGCGCCAGGGCCGCAGTCACTCCTTGCTTTGCCAAGGTAGAGCTGCCCAACTCCGCTTCCCGCAGCGCAGCGTTGGCCTGCCACAAAGCCGCTGTTTCCTTGGAGCCGGCGCGAACGGCCGAGTCCACCGCCCGGCGTGAAAAGTCCCGCGCCTTGCGCATCCGTCCGTAGTAAGCCTCAGTATCAGACTGCATCGACAACAGCGGGTCTTCATCTCCTGGCTTACCCGCAACCCAGGCTAGCTGCTGCTCCATCTGCGCGCCGTCTCCCCGCAGAAAGGCAAGAGAGTACATGTTCCCGCGCAGACCTCCGCCATCGAGCTTGTGTGCGTGGGCCTGCTCGAAGGTGGCCTTGGCTTCGTCCAGTCGGTTCAGGTAGAGGTAGGTTAATCCCAGATTTCCGTAGATGATGACGTTATCAGGCGCCAGCCGCAGCGCTTCCTGCATTTCCTGCAGAGCTTTGTCATGTTGCCCCAGGATGACGTAGTACTGGCCCAGGTTGTTGTGAGGAACGGGATCGCGAGGATAGTTTGCTATCCAAAGTTCATAGGTCTGGGCTCCCTTGTCGAGTTCTCCCATGGCAGAGAAGTAATCGATGGCGATGCGCAGCTTCTCCCGTTCGCTGACCCGGTCGCGCAATTGATATGCCTTGGTGGCATATTCCAGTCCCAGCGATGGTTGGTCGAGATTCACGTACTTCGTCGCCAATGCGGCATACGCCAGCGCGAAATCAGGGTCGAGTTCAATCGCCCGCTTGAAAAATGGAATGCTCGCCGCTTCTCCCTTTTCGCGCTCAATCGTAATACCCATGCTGTAGTTTTTCAGCGCTTCGAGCGAAGATGTAGTGGCTTCAAGCGGAACGTCAAATTTCTGCACCGACGGGAGCGACTCACCTAGCTTGCCGCGTAGACTGGAAGAGGCTCGGCTTAGAGCCTTCAGCACATCTTCCTTGCTCGTGGCCTCACCCTGCTCTTTGGCCAAGGTGTCGCCCGTGCTGCACGCGACCGCATTCAGGTCAATCAGATAATGGCTCCCCAAGCTCGAGATCGTTCCGCCCAGCACGGCTTTGCTTCCCGCGCGCTGGCAAAGTTCCCGCCCCACATCCACGGTAACGCGTTCGTTTGCCGCGCGGCCCATCATGCGCAAGGTCTCGCTGACCTTTCTGTCCGACAACACACTTAGGAAAGGAGACTGCCCCAGTTCCACCGCCAGCGCCCGCTTCAGGGCATCATCAAAGACGGCATCCCCCGTCTTGTTGTCGAAGTCGGCGAGCACAATGGTGTCTTTCTCGGTGAGGCGCTTGCTTTGCTGATGCGAACGATAGTAAAGAGCGCCGGCGAAGAGTACGGCGAACAAGAAAGCGGCAACGATGTATCTGTCGAGCTTTGCTCGCCGCGATGCTGGTGTGGGGACGGACGCCCCCGACCGTCCGGTCGAGCGCAGCTCGACAGCCCCAGAAGAAGCCGCGGAGCTTCGCTCCGCCGGGCGGACGAGGGCGTCCGCCCCTACATGGTCCGTGGCGATCCTCCCGGATTCCGTATCCCGCTTCAGCCGTTGCAAATCGGAACGCATATCGGCAGCGTGCTGATAGCGCAGCTCTCGATTCTTCTGTAATGCCTTCCCAATAATTTCTTCCACCCGGGGCGGCAACTCAGGATTCCAGTGAGTTGGGGGGAGCACCTCCTCGTGCATGATGGCAGCGAAAGTTGCTCCTATCGTCGATCTTTCAAAAGGAACCTGGCCGGTGGCCATCTCATAGAGCACCACTCCGAAGGAGAACAGGTCCGTGCGCCCATCCAAGGGCTTTCCCGCCACCTGCTCAGGAGACATGTAAGTCACCGTGCCCATCGTGCTGCCACCGCTTGTAAGATCCTTGTCCTCGAGCGTGGGATCGTCAGAGCCGGATCCGCTCTCGATGCGGCGGCGAGTGAGGTCTATTTTGGCTAGGCCGAAGTCAAGAATCTTGGCGCGGCCGCGGACGGTGACAAAGATGTTGGCGGGCTTGATGTCACGGTGGACGATCCCTTCGGAGTGGGCGGCGTCAAGTGCATCGGCGATCTCAGTTGCCAGGCCCAGCATAACATCGGTTTCGACGGGCTTTCCCGCGATGCGGCGCTTCAACGTCATGCCATCCAGAAACTCCATGGCGATGAATGCCTGCCCGTCTTGCTCGCCAATGTCGTGAATCGTGCAGATGTTAGGGTGATTCAGCGCGGATGCAGCCTGCGCCTCGCGCTGGAAGCGGGCTAGTGCCAGTTGATCTCGGGCAACCTCCTCCGGCAGAAACTTGAGGGCGACGAAACGGTGCAGGCGCGTGTCTTCGGCCTTATAGACCACGCCCATACCGCCACCACCAAGCTTCTCGACGATGCGGTAATGCGAGATGGTTTGGCCGATCATGGCGCGACGCCATGTTATGCGGGACGCTAGGGCAAGTCAATGAGAGCTACCAGTTGACGGCGTTTCAGATGTCTAGTGGCCTGTCGCAGTGAGTTCGTTACTGCGGATGCGGCGGGTGGGGTCGGAATATTTCCACTGGATGGGCCGAGCATTGGCGGAGTAGGCATTGATGTAGCGGCGGAGTTTGCGAGCCA
>Ga0116219_10004016_pt1 | contig 11290 bp, 13 predicted proteins | sample Sb_taG_4_FD_91019 | JGI IMG/M metagenome (GOLD analysis project Ga0116219, IMG submission 91019) | Peat soil microbial communities from Weissenstadt, Germany - Sb_50d_6_BS metaG | ecosystem: Environmental > Terrestrial > Soil > Wetlands > Peat | place: Germany: Weissenstadt | collected 2010-09-21
CGAGGCCAACGGCATCTGGGACTCGGTGTGGTGGTGGTACAAGAACCTGGCCGAGTTCATCTTGGAGTGGGAGGTGCCGCATCTCTCCGACGAGGAGAAGGAGAAGATGTTCCCCTTGCTCAAGCGCCAGATCGAGGGCAAGTTCGACCCCAAGTGGTTCTCCGAGGCCGACATGATCATCGTCGGAGACCCCGAGACGTGTGTCGAGAAGATGGTCAAGTACGCCGAGCTCGGTGTGGACCAGCTCATCTGCTACGTGCAGTTCGGCTATCTGAGCCACGAGTCGATCATGCGCACCATCGAGCTGCTCGGCACCAAGGTGATCCCCGAACTCGAGAAGCGCGACATCCAGGCGTCGGTCACCGTCACCGGCTGACACGGGGCGGAACCTCCCCGAACCGACGCACCCGACGAGCGTGCCCGAGGACCCATGACGCGTTCTGACGACACCGCCGTCCCCGACTACCCGGGGATGCTGCGCATGGACGACCGCGGCGTAGTCGTCATCGGCGCCGGGCAGGGCATCGGGCGCCAGACCTGCCACGCGTTGGCGCAGGCCGGCGCCAAGGTCCTGTGCGTCGATCTCGACCCCGACCTCGCCCAGGACATCACCGCCGAGGTGGGCGGGGTGGCCTGGGTCGGCAACGCCACGCTCCGGACCGACGCCGAGCGCCTCTTCGCCGAGGCCCCCGGGCTCCTGGCCAGGATCGGGGCCAGCGGCCTGGGCGGCATCGTGGACATCGTGGGCATGGCCCAGTACCGGGGCCTGCTCGAGCTCGACGACGAGCTGTGGGACTGGCACCACGACATCGTGCTGCGCCACGCCTTTCTGGCCGTGTCGGTCGGCGGCCGCGCGCTTCGCGACGCGGGTGGTGGCGTCATGGTCTTCGTGGCCTCGGCGTCGGGCCTGACCGCGGCGCCCCGCCATGCCGCCTACGGCGCGGCCAAGGCGGGATTGATCGGTCTGGTGCGATCGGCGGCCGTCGAGCTCGGACCGATCGGCATCCGTGTCAACGCGGTGGCACCGGGCATCGTGTGGACGCCGCGGGTCTCGGGGTACCTCGGCGACAAGGGCAAGGCCGTCAACGCCGCCAACTCGCCGCTCGATCGTGTGGCGCTGCCTCAGGACATCGCGGCCGCCATCGTGTTCCTCGCCTCGGACCTGTCGGCCTATGTCAACGGGCAGGTCCTGTCGGTCGACGGCGGGGTGGGGGTGAAGTTCCCCTACCCGGTGCCCGATCACCTGTGACCGGCCCGTGACCGGCAACGCCGAAGCCGGCAACGCCGAAGCCGGCAACGCGGCGGAGGGTAACGCCCGGCACGCCAAGGCCGGTGGCCGGTCGGGGGAGGTCGAGCCGTTCCTCCGTGGCTGCGCGTGGCGGGCGGCGCCGGGTGTGCCCTACCCGCGCTTCGATCCCCGCGACGCCACCCGCATCCCCGCCGACACGTGGCAGTGCGCGCACATCCCGGCCGGGGTGCGCCTCGAGCTTGTGGGCGACGCCACCGCCGTCACCCTCGACTACGCCACGGCCACCGACGACCTTGGCTACCGGGGCGCGGGGGCGGGGACGACTTTCGCACTGTGGCGGGGCGGCCAGCAGGTCGACGAGCAACCGGCCGTGCTCGGCGCCGGCACCGTGACGCTCTCGATGGACGGGGCCGCCGACGACCCCGCCGTGGTGTACCTGCCCGAGGGCATGCGCCCCGAGGTCCTGGCACTGCGCGCCCACGGGGGATCGATCGAGCCCGCCCCGCGTGGCGCTCGCTGGGTCGCGTACGGCGACTCGCTCCTCGAAGGCTGGGTGGCGAGCGCACCCGCGCTGGCATGGGGAGTGACAGCCGCCCGGCGACACCATCTCGATCTCGTCAACCTGGGCTATGCGGGCTCGGCACGCGGCGAGATCCCATGCGCAGAGGCGATCGCCGGATTGGAGGCGGATGTCATCTCGATCTCGCACGGGACCAATTGCTGGACGCGCACACCCCACAGTGCCGGCATGATGCTCGAGACGACGCGGGCGTTCCTCGACATCGTGCGCCAGGGCCACCCCGACACGCCGATGGTCGTGGCGAGCCCGGTGCTCCGCCCCGACGCCGAGACTACGCCCAACCGACTGGGTGCGACGCTCGTGGACCTGCGCGCCGCGATGGAAGAGGCGGTGCGCGCCCGCATCGACGCCGGTGACGCCACCATCGTGCTCATCCCCGGCGCCGACCTCATCACGGCCGCACAACTGCCCGACGGCATCCATCCCGGCGACGAGGGCCAGGCGCGCCTGGCCGAGGTCATCGGCGCTGCCGTGGCGGCGGCGGCCGGCGCCATGACCACGGGTCCGGCGGGCCGCGCCGGGCCGGGGGGCTGAAGCGTGGCCGGGTCCCCGTCGGTCGAGCGGGTGGTGACGGTCATCGACTTCCTGGCATCACGCCCCGGCGAATCCTTCGGACTGTCGGAGCTGGCCCGGACGCTCGGCATGTCCAAGGCCACCACGCACGGGGTGTGCACCACGTTGACCGGGGCGGGGTGGCTACTGCGCCATCCGGTCGACAAGACCTACACGTTGGGGCCCGCCCTCATCGCCGCCGGGCACGCCGCCGGGGCGCGCCAGCTCGACCTCGTCGACCACGCCCGGCCCGAGATGGAGGAGCTCGCCGCCCATCTGGGCGCCCAGGTCGTGGCCTCGAGCACCGTCGGGGACGAGATGGTGCTCCTCGCCACCGCCGGTCGCCCCGGACCGATGTGGCTCACCTTCACCGTGGGCCAGCGGGTCCCTCTGGCCCCGCCCCTCGGGACCGTGTTCCTGGCGTGGGCCGGGGCCAGCGCCGTCGAGCACTGGCTGGACCGGTTGGGCCCGGGGGCCACGCTCGCGGACAAGGAGCGGTTGCGGTCGGCCCTGGCCGTGGTGCGGGGGCGGGGGTACGCGCTCAATCTCGAGGCCGTGGCGAACCTGAAACTGAGTCGGGCCCTGTCGGGGCGCGACAGCCGGCGCCGGGCCCTGGCCGTTGCCGTGGAGGACCTCGCCCACGAGGAGTACCTCCTCCAGGAGCTCGAGGAAGCAGCCACCTACCGGCTCAGCCAGATTTCGGCCCCGGTGTTCGGGTCCGACGGCGCGGTGGCGTTGGCGCTCACCGTCGTCGGGCTCCCCGAGAAACTGACGGGAGAGGAGATCCCGCGTTTCGGCGACGCCCTGCTCGGTTCGGCGCGGCGCGTGACGGCGTCGATCCAGGGGAGGATCCCGGCATGAACCCCGAGGCGTGGGCGGCTTTCGATCTTGGCGGGCGGGTGGCCGTTGTCACCGGGGCGGCGTCGGGGATCGGGCGGGCCTCGGCGGTGCTGCTCGGCGCGGCGGGGGCGGCGGTCCTGTGCGCGGACCTCGATGCCGCTGGCGCCGAAGCCACCGCAGCACAACTCGAGGAGGCCGGGTCCCGGGCCCTGGCCCGCCGGGTCGACGTGACGGTGCCCGGTGAGGTGGACGCCGTTGTCGCCGAGGCCGTCGCAGAGCTCGGGCGTCTCGACGTGATGGCCAATGTGGCCGGCATCATCGTCCAGGCGCCGGTGGTGGACTTCGACGACGACGCCTTCGACCGCATCATGGCCGTCAACCTGCGCGGCGTCTTCCGCGGTTGTCGGGCGGCGGCACGCGTCATGAGCGCACAGGGATCGGGGTCGATCGTGAACATGGCGTCGGCCGCCATCGACACCCCGTCGCCGGGTCTCGCCGGCTACGGCATGGCCAAGGCGGCCGTGGTCCAGCTCACCCGGGTGCTCGCCACCGAGATGGGGCCCCTCGGAGTCCGGGTCAACGCCGTGGCTCCGGGCTTCGTCGAAACCGCCATGACGCGCCGACGCTTCACGTCGGCCGACGGCATCGTCGACGAACCGCACCGCCAGGCTGTGCTCGACGCCGTGGCCCGGACGACCCCGCTGCGCATCGTGGGTCGACCCGAGGACATCGCCCACGCCGTGCTGTATCTGGCGTCGGACGCGTCCCGGTTCGTCACGGGACAGATCGTGCGCCCCAACGGGGGCGTGGCCATGCCGTGGTGAGGGAGGAGCGCACATGCAGGTGGTAGTGGACATGACGGACGAGCCGGCCACGGTTGCACTGGAGGAGCCCGCTGACTGCGGGCGCTTCCACGTCGCCGTCCGGGGCGGCGGTGACGCGGGGGCGCTCGACGCGGCGCTGCGGACCAACGCCGTCGGCACCCTCGACGGTGACGGTGAGGCCCTGGTCGAGGTGGACGCGGTGCGAAGGCTGGCGGCGGGCTCGGTGGACGAGACCTGGGAGTCCGACTTCGCGGCCATGCTCGGCTACGCCCGGTCCAAAGGGTGGCTGAGCGATGACGGGGCCGCGATCCGGGCCCACGTGGAGCGGGGGTAAGCCCCACATCCCGTCGTAGCGGTGGTCACTGTGATGGCGGTGTGCCGGCCTCCGGGGATCCCCCCGGTAGAATGTCAACAATGGTTGTCATTTCTGGAGGGCGACGGTCATGACCGTCGGTGCGCCACGACCCGGGACCGCCACGAGGCAAGCGGCTGCCGGGCGACGGGGGGACCACCCGGGCCTCGGCGCCGCCCTGCGCCGCGCTTGGATCGGGTACCAGCGGCGGATGGACACGGCGATGGCCGGCGCCGGGTTCGGCGACCGGGGACGGCCCGACGGGCGGGTCCTGCGCATGTGCGCCGGTCCGGCCGGGACGACGACCTCGCACATCGGTCGGGAGTTGGGGATCACGCGCCAGGGTGCGGGCAAGATCGTGAGCGGTCTTCGTGCTCGCGGCTACGTGGAGGTGACGGGTTCGCCGACAAGTGGCCGAGAGAAGACCGTGAGGCTCACGGCGAGGGCCCACGACTACCTCGCCGCGCACCGCAAGGCGGCCCGGTCCATCGAGCGACAGTTGCGCACCGAGCTCGGGCAAGAGGCGCTCGACAGCCTCCACCGTCTGCTCGACATCCTGGGCGGGGACGAGGAAGCCCGCATGAGTGACTATTTCTTGACGAGGCATTCCCGTTCTTGACGATGCGGCATTCTCGCCGCCACGGGTCCCGAGACCCATGACCCGACCCTCGGGTCGGGCGTCTCGAGCGATGCTCGTCCCGGACCACCGCCGGGGAGCGGTAGTTTCGCAACCGGAGGTGATCTCGTGACGGCCACAAGGACAGAGACCGATTCGATGGGCCCCATCGAGGTGCCCGCCGACCGGTACTGGGGTGCCCAGACGGCGCGCTCGCTCGTGCATTTCTCGATTGGCGACGACGTCATGCCGCGTTCGATGATCCGCGCCATCGGGATCCTCAAGGACGCCTCGGCACGCACCAACGCCGACCTCGGGATGCTCGATCCCAAGCTGGCCGAACTGATCGAGGTGGCAGCCTCCGAGGTCACCGCGGGCCTGCTCGACAGCCACTTCCCGCTGCGGGTGTGGCAGACCGGCAGCGGCACCCAGACCAACATGAACGCCAACGAGGTCATCTCCAACCGGGCCATCGAGCTCGCCGGTGGGGTCATGGGGTCGAAGACCCCGGTGCATCCCAACGACGACGTCAACATGTCGCAGTCGTCGAACGACACGTTCCCCACCGCGATGCATATCGCCGCGGTCGAGCAGATCACCCACGTCCTGCTGCCTGCGGTGGGCGCACTGTGCGACGCTCTGGCCGTCAAGGCCGATGCCTTCGCACCGATCGTCAAGATCGGGCGCACCCACCTGATGGACGCGGTGCCGCTCACCTTGGGCCAGGAGTTCTCGGGGTACGTGGCCCAACTCGACGCCGATCTCAAGAGGATCGAGGGGTGTCTGCCCGACCTCTACGAGTTGGCGCTCGGGGGCACCGCCGTGGGAACCGGCCTCAACACCCACCCCGAGTTCGGCGCCCGGGCCGCCGCCCACATCGCCGAGATCACCGCGCTTCCCTTCGTCACCGCCCCCAACAAGTTCGCCGCCCTCGCCGCCCACGACGCCCTGGTGCAGGCGAGTGCCACGCTGCGGACGCTGGCGGTGTCGCTCACCAAGATCGCCGACGACATCCGGTGGCTCGGGTCCGGGCCGCGCAGTGGGCTCGCCGAGCTCGTGCTCCCTCCGAACGAGCCCGGGTCGTCGATCATGCCGGGCAAGGTCAACCCCACCCAGTGCGAAGCCATGATCATGGTCTGCATCCAGGTCATGGGGAACGACACGGCGGTGGCGGTGGCGGGGAGTCGGGGCAATCTCGAGCTCAATGTGTGCAAGCCCGTCATCATCCGCAACATCCTGCATTCGATCACCCTGCTGTCGGACGCGTGCCAGGCGTTCCGGGAATTCGCCGTCGAGGGCCTCGAGCCCGACCGCGCCCAGATCCACCGCCACCTCGAGAACTCGCTCATGCTCGTCACCGCGCTCAACCCGCTCATCGGGTACGACAAGGCCGCCGAGGTTGCCAAGAAGGCGCACACCGAGGGCATCACGCTGCGGGAGGCGGCGGTGGCGCTCGGGTACCTCACCGCCGAGGAGTTCGACCAGGCGGTGCGACCCGAGGACATGACGCACCCCTGAGGCGGGAGGCCCTGCACCGATGCCGACGAGTTGCTCCGCACGCCGTTCCCCGTGTCGCCATGCTTGAGCTCCTCGACCACGCCGTCGTCGACGCGGCGGTGGCCGGCGGCCTGGCGTGGGAGCGTCACGGAGACGAAATCGTGAAGACTTGTCGTGGCAAGGACTTCGCCGCCGCGTTGGCGTACGTGAACGCCGTGGGTGCCCTGGCCGAGGAGATGGACCACCATCCCGACATCGACATCCGCTGGAATACCGTCATCCTTCGCCTGACCACGCACTCCGCGGGCGGCCTCACCCACCTGGACCTCGATCTCGCCCGGTTGATCGACGCCCTGCCCGTCGCAGGTGGCTAGGGCTCGGTCCCGACCGACGTCGTTTCGCTACGTCCCAGCCGGCGACCTCGACGGCCGGCCCCACGTCATCGTGGACGGGGCGCCGCGCCCGGGGACGGTCGCCACGCTGTCGCACTGGCCGGGAACGCCCACACCGGTGGCGTTGTGGCACGACGTCTCGGCCGGGATCGTCCTGCGGGCGCGGGCCCGCCCCGGTGGCCTTCCCGACGGGGTGGCGGTGGCCTCGATCGACCACTACGACGCCGACGGGGTGATCGCTCTCGGGCTCCTGTGTGTCGAGGGCCTGGCCGACGAGCACGGAGCGCTTCTGGTCGAGGCGGCCCGGGTGGGCGATTTCGACGTAGTCACCGACCGCCCCGCCGCGCTGGTGGCGTTCGCCCTCGGGGCGCTGGGTGACGTGGAGCACGCCGCGGCTGCCCTCGGTGTGCCGGTCCCCGGCGGCGAGGGCACCGACCGCACCGCCTGGGCCGCCCGCGAAGCGGTACGGCTCCTTCCCGCGCTCGCCGCTCACCCCGAGTCCTACCGGACCTTGTGGGGAAACGAGGCCGATGCCTTCGATGCCTCGAGGCGCGCCCTGTCCGAAGGATGGGCGAGCATCGAGGAGCGTCGCCCACTCGACCTGGCGATCGCCCGGGTCGACGTCACCCATCCCGACGCCGCCCGCGCCGCGTGGGGAGGGGCGCCGTTGCACCCCGCCGCGGTGCACTCGAGCACCGACCTCCTGCGGGTGGCCACCATCGCCGGGGGTCGAGTCGAGGTCCGCTACCGCTACGAGTCGTGGGTCAGGCTCGAGACGCGCCGACCGGTGCGGCGTGTCGACCTCGCCGCCGTGGCGACCGAGCTCACCACCATGGAGGGGGCGGGCACCCGTTGGGTGTTCGACGGGGCGGGCGCCCTCACCGCCGCGCTGCGCCTGGCCGACGGGGGGGAGAGCTCACTCGATCCCGAGGAGGTGGTGGAGCTCGTGTGTCTGCGCCTCGAGATCCTCGATGCCGGGCCCCCGGCGTGGGACCCCTACGGGATGCCCGTCCGACCGGCATGACCCCGAGGGAGGGTCGCTACGGTGCCCCGCCCTCTCCCGAACGCTACCGCTCGTTGTCGGCGGGTCGACCTCGTCGACGGTGCGGCGCTGAGACGCTCGGGCGGCTGAGACGCTCAGGCGATGGGGAGGTCCCACATCGGGAACCACCGTGACAGATCGGGCTCGATGGGCAGGTCTTCGCTGAGCATGCCCTTGAGCCGGAGCTCGAGCTCGTTGTCCCGTTGCTCGGGGCCGGTGGGGGCGAAAGGATAGAAGGTCCCCTGCTTGGCCAGGTACACGAGATAGAGAGGCCGGGTGATGGCGTCGGCGCTGGCGCCGCTGGCTTCGGGAGCACCCATGTCGGCGGAGTCTCCCGATCCCTGGGCCGGGCCGGGGGCGAAGCCGAAGACCGAGCACAGCAGCTGTGTGCTCCAGCCCGCGTCCTGGAGCGAGGAATGCACCATGTGGACGCGGGTGACGAGGTCGTCGACGGCACTCGCTTCGACGATGATCCACCGGTACCCGAACTTGTCGCCTACGTGGCGCACGACGGTGTTCGTCGCGCCTCCCGCGCCTCCCGGGCTTCCCGGTGTGGCGGGTGCAGCCGGGGCGGCCGGGGCGGCCGACCCCGGAGCGGGCTCGTCCGGTGTCGCCAGGAGCTGTTCGAGCTCGGCCTCCATCTCGGCGAAGGGTTGTCCAGCCGGAGGTTTGAAACACACACCGGCGCGACCGGTGGGGACCAGCCCGGCTGTCACCTGCAGCGTGATGGCAGCCGAGGGCAGTGAGAACAGGGCATCGAGGTTGGCTCGCACGGGCTTGGTGCGGCCCAGCAAGGTGTCGAACAGTCCCATCAGGGCCCGGTCCGCGGCGAGCGCCGGGCTCCGTCGCGCCCAAGCGTGCTCATCCGGGCTGGTTCATCTCGGCTTCGAGCTTGGCCAACTGGTCGAGGCGCTTCTGGAGCGGCGGGTGCGTGGAGAAGAGCGTCGACAAGCTCGTGCCCTGGGACAGGGCCGGGGTGAAGAAGAAGGCGTTGAAGTGCTCGGCGGCGCGCAGGTCCCGGGTGGGAATGCGCGACATCTCCCCGGTCACCTTCACGAGGGCGGAGGCGAGGAGCGACGGCCGGCCGATCAGGATCGCTCCCGAGCGGTCGGCGGCCAGCTCGCGATAGCGCGACAGCGCCATGGTGAGGAGGAAGCTGATGGCGTAGATGATCGCCGAGACCACGATCACGGCGAGCTCGACCATGGCGGCCTGTCCGCCGCTGTTGCTGTTGTTGCTCCTGCCACCGAAACCGCCGAAGAGCCCGGCGTAGATGGTGAACCGCGTGATGAGCCCAGCCACCATCCCGAGGAAGCTGGCGATGGTCATGACGGCCACGTCGCGATGGGCGACGTGCGACAGCTCGTGGGCCAGGACGGCCTCGAGCTCGGGCTCGTCGAGCCGCCGCATGATGCCCCGGGTCGCGCACACCACGGCGTTCGAAGGGTTGCGCCCCGTGGCAAAGGCGTTGGGCATGTCGACATCGGCGACCGCCACGCGTGGCTTCTTCATGTCGGCGAGGGCACACAGCCGGTCGACGATGCCGTGGAGCTCGGGCTCCTGCTCGGGGGTCACGATGTGCCCGTGCATGCCGAAGAGGGCGATCTTGTCCGAGAACCAGTACTGGCAGAACAAGAACGCGGCGGCCAGGACGAGGATCACGCCGAGGTTGAGGCCGACGGCGAAGAGGATGCCGATGACGAGGCCGTAGAGAAGGACCATCAGCAGTCCGGTGATGAACATCCGGACTGTGAGTCCGCGGTCGGGGGGGATGCGGCGGTTGATCGCCATCAGGAATTCACCTCGGGTTGGGCATCAGGTTGTGCATCGGGTGGGGTCGTCGGAGACGGAGCCGGGTGTCCGGGAGCCGCCGGAGTTGCTCCGGTCCCCGCCGGGGCCGCCGGGGGCAGCACGGCAGTGGGGGCAGGGGTCACGGCCAGTTCGGTCTTGAGCGCGGCGAGCTCCCGATCAACCTGGGACGTGGCGCTCACCTTGTTGAGCTTGGCCTGGATGTCGTCGGTGCTCGAGCTCAGGTCGGTCAGCGCGCCCGACGCCAGGAGCTCGTCGATGGCCCCGGCCCGCGCCTGCATCTGCGCGATCTTGTCCTCGGCGCGCTGCATCGTCTGGCCCGCGTCGCTCATGGACCCGGAGATGCCGGCCACGGCCTCACCGATCCGGGTCTGGGCCTGCGCGGCGGTGTAGGTCGCCTTCAAGGTCTCCTTCCGCGTCCGGAACCCGGCCACCTGGGCCTGGAGACGGTCGGAGGTCTCGACGAGCTTGTCCTGTTGCGCAGCGATCTGGGTGTGCTGGCTGTCGAGCTCGGTGAGCTCGGCGCCGATGGTCGCCCGCCGGCTCAATGCCTCGCGGGCCAGGTCCTCACGGTTCTGACCGAGCGCCTGACGGGCCTGTTCCTGGAGCTTCGCCGACTGCTGCTGGAGCTGGTTGGCCTGGATCTCGATCCGTTTCTTGGCCGTCGCCACCTCGGCGATGCTCCGGCGCATCCTCTGGATGTTCTCGAGCTGCTTCTCGTAGGACAGGTCGAGGGTGTCGCGGGGGTCTTCGACCTTGTCGAGCAACTTGTTGGTCTTGGCCCGGAAGATGTTCAGAAATCGCTGGAAGACACCCATGGCACCCAAGAGCATAGGGGAGGGTCATCGTCTGGTTGCCGCGCCGAACCCCAGCTGAGGACGGGTGTGAACGACCTCCGCCCGGATCGCCCGACGCCTCGGGCCACCGGGGTGGAGCGGGAGGCGTGGTGTCCGCGTCGGGTCGGCGGCCTCCGCTCAGGGCAGCCCGAGGCTGGTCCGGACCTTGTTCCGCCCGGCACAGCGGCCGGATACCGTGAGTGAAATGAGCACGCGTTTGTGTCTGCTGACCGTCCACGCCCACCCCGATGACGAGGCATCGAAGGGGCCGGCGACCGTGGCCCGCTACCACGCCGAGGGCGTCCACACCGTGCTCGTGTGCTGCACCGGGGGCGAGGAGGGCGACATCCTCAACCCGGCGATGGACCGGCCGGAGGTGCGGCAACGCCTGCCGGAGGTCCGCCGCGACGAGCTGGCCCGGGCGGCGGAGATCATCGGGTACGACGAGGTCGTCTGGCTCGGCTACCGCGACTCGGGCATGCCCGACTCGACGGCCAACGATCACCCCGACTCCTTTGCCCAGGCCTCGCTCGACCAGGCGGTCGAGCGCCTGGTGAGGGTGATCCGGCGGGTTCGCCCACAGGTGAGGGTGGCCTACCCAGAGGATCAGTCCGCGTAACCCCACCCCGATCACCGCCGGGTGCACGACATCGCGATCGCCGGCTTCCATGCCGCCGCCGATCCCGAGCGCTACCCCGACG
>Ga0116219_10004017_pt1 | contig 11289 bp, 9 predicted proteins | sample Sb_taG_4_FD_91019 | JGI IMG/M metagenome (GOLD analysis project Ga0116219, IMG submission 91019) | Peat soil microbial communities from Weissenstadt, Germany - Sb_50d_6_BS metaG | ecosystem: Environmental > Terrestrial > Soil > Wetlands > Peat | place: Germany: Weissenstadt | collected 2010-09-21
GCGATGCGGTCCAGGGTGATCACCGTCGGCGACACCTGACCCTTCTCCAGGCGGGCGATCGAGGGCTGGCTCGTCCCGGCCCGTTCGGCGAGGTCGGCTTGGCTGACGCCGGCCCGTCGGCGGGCGGCGCGCACCGCACTGCCCACCATGATCGACGTGCGGGTGCGCTCGTAGCGGGCCAGGGCGCCCGGGCCCCGAACGGGGGCGGGGCGGCGCGCCGCCGGCGCGGTGCGCGGTCCGCCGGCCTTGGTGACTCGGGTCCCCGAGATGGCCCTAACCATATCAAAGATGAACTATAACATAGATGGGATATGTGTTCGGTGACACACCCAGACCCGGCATAGGCCCCTACCAGGGACCCATAGAATCCTGGGTTGGAGGATGTGGAAAACATGATGTCCAGTCTTGTTTCGATTGTGGTTATTGCAGGTCTTGGCCTGATCATCTGGGCCCTTGTCGATGTGGCAAGGAAGCCACCGGGTGTGTTGTCGCCCCGCGCCAAGGCCGCATGGATCGCCGGGCTGGTCTTGGGAGGCCTCCTATTTTTCGTCGGAGGCGTCGTCGTGGCGCTCGTCTATCTGGTTGCCATCCGGCCTCGGTTGACGAGGTTCACCTAGACCTCACCCTGGTCGTGCCCCGGGCCGCCGAGGCCCCCCTTCTGGCCCTAGGGTCTGGGCATGACCCCCTACACCTTCCAGCAGTTCGTAACTGAGTCCTTCGCCAAGATGGACGGTCAAATCCAGGAAATGATCGCCAAGGGCGAGGACACCGAGGCCCTATTGGCCGTCACTCTGGGGAACCTCAAGATCGTCATGGAGCACCTCGCCAAGCGCATTGACGAATTGGCCATCCCGACCTAGTTGGCAGTTTGTCCGCGCCCTCTAAGTCGATCCCTTCGGTGTCAAGATTCATTACCTAGACCCCCTGGTAGGGCACTGGGTGTGTCATCGAACACATATCCCGTGGTCTAGCGGGTGTCCGCGGGGGCCGTTTGCGCCCGCTGTCGTCGGCGCGTCGAGGGGCCGTGCGGGGCGTCCCCTCGTAGAATGCGCTCCATGAACCGGCCCTTGCGATTCGGCATCTTCCTCGCCCCGTTCCACCCCGTGGGCCAGAACCCCACCCTTGCGCTCGAACGCGATCTGGAGCTCGTGGTCCGACTCGACGAGCTCGGTTTCGACGAGGCGTGGATCGGTGAGCACCATTCGGCCGGCTACGAGATCATCGCGTCGCCCGAGGTGTTCATCGGCGTGGCGTCGCAGCGGACCAGGAACATCCGTCTGGGGACGGGCGTGAGCTCACTCCCCTACCACCACCCGTTCATCCTGGCCGACCGCATGGTGCTGCTCGACCATCTCTCCCGGGGCAGGGTGATGTTCGGCGTGGGGCCCGGCGCCCTGCCCTCGGACGCGTTCATGATGGGCATCGACCCCATGAACCAGCGCGACATGATGGAGGAGTCGCTCGAGGCCATCCTGGCCCTCCTCGACGGGACCGAGCCCGTGAACCGCCAGGCGTCGTGGTTCACCCTGCGCAACGCCCGACTGCAACTGCGGCCCTACACCCACCCCCGCTTCGAGGTGGCGGTGGCGGCACAGATCTCCCCCGCCGGTCCGCGTGCCGCGGGGCGTTTCGGACTCTCGCTGCTGTCGATCGGCGCCACCTCTGCGGGCGGGTTCGACGTGCTGGGGTCGCACTGGCAGGTCATGGAGGAGCGGGCCGCCGAATTCGGGACCGTCGTCGATCGCGGCGCATGGCGGTTGGTGGGTCCCATGCACATCGCCGAGACCGAGGCCCAGGCCCGGGCGGAGGTGGCATACGGCCTGACGCAGTGGGTGGACTACTTCGAGCGTGTGGCGGCGCTGCCGCTCGCGCCCAGCACGCTCGACCCCGACAAGATGGTCGACGCGCTCATGGAGACGGGTTTCGCCGTCGTGGGGACACCGGCGATGGCCATCGCCCAGATCGAACGGCTGGTGGAGCAATCCGGAGGCTTCGGCACGTATCTGCTCATGGCACACGAGTGGGCCGACCGGCAGGCGACGCTGCGGTCCTACGAACTGTTCGCCCGTGAGGTCGTGCCGCACTTCAAGGGGACGCTGGCCTCGCTCGAGGGCTCACGGGACTGGGCGGCGGAGAATCGTCCCGAGTTCATCGGGGCGGTCGGCGGGGCCATCATGCAGGCCATCTCCGACCATCACGCCGAGCGCGAGTCCAAGCAGGGGCAGGAGCAGCCGACCGAGTCCTGACGCGCCGGTGCCTCGGGGTCAGGACGTCCTGGCGTCGAAGGTCGGGACCAAGTGGCGTGCGGCACGGGCCTCGTCGACCCGCCGCACCGGTGTCAGGTGGGGGGCCTCGGTGGCGGCGAGGGCACCCTCGGGTGTGGCCGCATCGGCCACGATGCGCTCCAGGGCGCCGGCGAGTGCCTCGAGGGTCTGCAGGCTCTCGGTTTCGGTGGGCTCGATCATGAGCGCCTCGTCCACGATGAGCGGGAAGTAGACCGTCGGCGCGTGGAACCCTTCCTCGAGCAGGCGCTTGGCGACGTCGAGGGCCTTCACGCCCGTGGCCCGCTTGAGCGACGAGGCCGACAGCACGCACTCGTGCATGCACGGTCGGTCGTAGGGGGCGTCGAAGCTGCTCGACAGCCGCTTGCGGAGCCAGTTGGCGTTGAGCACGGCGAGGCGGGCCACGTCGCGCAGCCCGTCGCTGCCGTGCACCAAGACGTAGGTGAGAGCCCGGGCCAGCACCAGCGCGTTGCCGTGCCACGAGTGCAAGCGACCGATGGAACGCTCGGGGGTGCTCCAGCCGTAACGGGGAGACGATGCATCACCGACGCGGATGGGCCGGGGGCCCGGGAGGAAGGGGGCCAGGCGCTCCGACACCGCCACGGGCCCGGCACCGGGTCCCCCGCCGCCGTGGGGGGTGGCGAAGGTCTTGTGCAGGTTCAAGTGCACGATGTCGAAGCCCATGTCGCCGGGGCGCACGATCCCCAGGATGGCGTTGAGGTTGGCGCCGTCGTAGTAAAGGAGCCCACCCACCCCGTGCACGGCGTCGGCGATGGCCCGGATGTCCTCCTCGAACAGCCCCAAGGTGTTGGGGTTGGTGAGCATGATTCCCGCCACGTCCTCGTCGAGCACGGCATGCAACGCCTCGACGTCCACGCAGCCGCGCCCGTCGCTCGGCACCGTCACCACGTCGAATCCCGCCAGGGTGACCGAGGCCGGATTGGTGCCGTGCGCCGAGTCGGGGATGACCACCTTGTGCCGGGTGTCACCCCTCGCACCGTGCCAGGCTCGCATGAGCAGGAGGCCGGTCAGCTCGCCGGCCGCGCCCGCGGCCGGCTGCACGGTGGCGGCAGTCATCCCGGTGATCTCGCACAGGGCGGCCTCGAGCTCGACGAGAAGCTCGAGCCAGCCCTGGACACAGTTGGCGGGCGCGGCGGGATGGACATCGGCGAGGCCGGGCAGGGCGGCCACCGCGTCGCAGATCTTGGGGTTGTACTTCATGGTGCACGAGCCCAAGGGGTAGGCGCCCAGATCGACCGAGAACTGGCGGTGGCTCAGACGGGTGAAGTGCCCGACGAGATCGCGTTCGGACACCTCGGCGAGATCCAAAGGGAGGCGCCGGCGATGCCGTTCGGGAACGAGCTCGTCGAGAGGGATCTCGGGGACGCCGGTGGTGCGCAGTTGCCACGAGCTGCGCCCCGGCTCCGACAGCTCGAAGAGGGTGGGCTCGGTGTCGCGTCCGAGCAGTGGTGCGCTGGCGGCGCGGCCGCCCGCCGCGGGCGCGGGGATGAGGTCGTCGACCATCACCGCACCGCCTTTTCGAAGGTGGAGACGAAGGCGTCGATCTCGGCCCGGGTGCGGCGCTCGGTCACGGCCACGAGGAGGCCGTCGGGACGACCCTGGGCGTAGCTCGGATCCAGCGCCACGCCGGCGAGGAACCCTTCGTCGGCCAACCGCTCCACCACCATGGCGGAGTCGAGGGGCAGGCGCAGCGCGAATTCCCGCACCACCGGGCCCGTCGTGAGGGGCTCGACCCCCGGCACGGTCAGGAGCCCGTCGCGGCAATAGCGCGCCCCTCGGGCCGAACGCAACGCCACCTCGGCCATGCCCGAAGTCCCGAGCCAACCCAGCTGGACGGCAGCCGTCACGGCCATGAGGGTCTGGTTGGTGCAGACGTTGGAGGTTGCCTTCTCGCGCCGGATGTCCTGTTCGCGGGCGCGCAGCGTGGTGACGTAGGCGCGTCGGCCCTCGGCGTCGACGGTCTCGCCCACCAACCGTCCCGGCAGACGCCGGACGTGGTCCATCGTGCAGGCGAACAACCCCAGGTACGGCCCGCCGAAGCTCAACGGCATGCCCAGGGCCTGGCCCTCCCCCACCACCACGTCGGCGCCCCACTCACCGGGCGAGCGCAAGATGCCGGCACAGACGGGGTCGAAGGCGACGACGAGGAGCGCGCCGGTGCGGTCGCACAGGGCGCGGGCCTGGGCGAGGTCCTCGAGGCACCCCAGGTAATTGGGATAGGACACCACCACCGCACCGGGATCGTCGGCGTCGTTGAAGGCGGTGGCCGCCCAGTCCGTGATGCCGTCGGTAAGAGGCACGTCGTGGATGCGGTGCCCCGTGCCCGCCGCGAACGTCGCGAGCACCTCGCGCCAGGTCGGGTTGACTCCGTGCGACACCCACACGTCCTGGCGACCCGTGGCCCCGTAGGCGAGGTTGACCGCCTCCACGAGGGACGCGGCTCCGTCGTAGAGCGAGGCGTTGGAGACGGCCAGGCCCGACAGACGGGTCACGAGGGTCTGGAACTCGAACACGGCCTGGAGGACCCCTTGGGCCACCTCGGGTTGGTACGGGGTGTACGAGGTCACGAACTCCGAACGCGACGCCAGGGCCCGGGTGACCGGGGGTACCTCGTGGTCGTAGGCGCCCGCGCCCGCGAAGCACACCAGGTCGCGCCCACACGGCCGGTTGGCCGCCGCCAGGTCTTGCATGCGAGCGAAGACATCCGGCTCGGGCAGCCCTCCGGGCAGGTCCAGGCCGCCGGCGAGGCGCAAGGCGGCCGGCACCACGGCGAACAGGTCGTCGAGCGAGGAGAGCCCCAGGAATCCGAGCATCGACGTGATGTCGGCCTCGGTGTGCGGCGTGTATCCGCTCACATCGCTCCCCCGTCGCCGCCGCCCGTCCCGCGGCGCACGAACGGCAGCTCGACGAGATGGGCTCCGATGTGCCGGCCGCGGACGTCGATGGTGAGCTGCGCGCCGATCCCGGCGTCGTGAGCGGTGTCGACAAAGGCCATGGCGATCCCCCGGCCGAGCACCGGTGAGAAGTTGCCGCTGGTGACCGTGCCGATGGCGCCGGTGTCGTTCAGGACGGTGGCGCCGTCGCGCGGCGGTTGCCGTCCCTCGGTCACCAACCCACGCAGAAGGCGGCGCGGGCCGCTGTCACGCTCGCGCTCGAGGGGGCCGCGTCCCCGGAAGTCGCCCTTGTCCCAGCCCACCACCCAGCCCAGTCCGGCTTGCAGGGGCGTGATGCCGGGGCCGAGCTCGTGGCCGTGCAACGGCAGCCCGGCTTCGAGGCGCAGCGTGTCGCGCGCCCCGAGACCCGCCGGTGCGATGCCGGCATCGAGCAGCGCCTGCCAGAAGGCGGCGGCACTGTCCACCGGCACGGAGCACTCGACGCCGTCCTCCCCGGTGTACCCGGTCCCCGCCGCCACACAGTCGACGCCGTGGTAGGTGAAGTGCCTGACGTGGAACCGGGGGACGGCGGCGGCGTCCTGGGAGACAGCCGCCAGCCGCCGGCGCGCCTGGGGGCCCTGCACGGCGAGCACCGCACGGGTGGAGGTGGTGTCGGCGCCTCCGACGGCGTCGCGCACCCGAGCCGTGTTCGACGCGTTGGGCATGACGTCGAACACTTCCTCAGCCAGCCACCACACGATGATGTCGTCGAGGACCGAGCCGTCGGCGCCATCGAGGAGGTGGGTGTACTGGGCCTGGCCCGGTGACACCTTGCGCAGGTCGTTCGTCAGCTCCCGCTGCAAGAGATCCAGTGCACCTGCCCCCTCGACGCGGACCGTGCCCAGGTGACTGACGTCGAAGACCACCGCATCGGTCCGGCACGCCATGTGCTCGGTGAGCGTGCCCGCCCCGTATGCCAGGGGCATGAGCCAACCCCCGAAGGCGACGAGCTTGGCTCCCAACGCGCGGTGCTGGGGTTCGAGAGGCGAGTGGCTGATGGCCGATGGCGTGCCCGGATCGCCCCCTGCGGGCGCGTCGGCTGAAGTCGAGACCGATTCGGAGGGCGCCACGCCCGTCAGACTAGGCGGCAGGCGAGGACGGTCGGGTAAAGCCGTACTTCGCCAGGAGGGCCTGATAGTCGCGCTGGTAGAGGAGTTTGACCTCCACACCCGGGTGCAGCTCACGCAACCGGCGCACCTTGGCGTTCTTGCGGGTCACCAGCTTCTGGCTCAATGTCGTGAGCTCGATGAAGCAGGCGTGGTCGGGAAGATAGAAGTCGGGACGAAACGCGAGGCGCGCAGAGCCGTCGGGATGCCATTCCAGCACGAACTCGACGGGCTCGTATTCCCAACGCACACCGTAGAAGTCGAGGAGCTCCGCGAAGTGCCGCTCCGAGTCGTGGGCGAAGACAACCTTCGTCGACTCTCGGGACACCTCGGGTGCCGCCACGGTCAGCCCCGGGCCTCCCGCACGGCCGTCCCGAGACTCCTCGGCGGGGCCGCAACGGCAGGTTTCCCGTTGCGTTCGATCTGCAAGATGGCGGCGTCGAGCTCTTCGAGCACGCCCGACAGCGGCACGATGTTCAACACGCCCTGGCCGCCTTTGAGAAGGTCCACGACCTCACCGTCGGTTCGGGCCAGCACGGAGTCGGTGCCGACCAACACGAGGTTGGACGACGCCAGATCTGCGCCCAGGCCGTCGCGCAGACACTCCACCGCACGCCGTGCGCGCTGCAGTGAGATGCCGGCGTCGAGAAGCTGCTTGATGACTTTGAGCTCGACCACGTCCGTGTACGAGTAGACGCGCTGGGAGCCGCTGCCGCGCGCATCGGCGATGGAAGGGCGCAGCAGCCCGGTGCGGGCCCAGTAGTCGAGCTGGCGATACGTGATCCCGATGAGCGTGCAGACCTGCGGTCCGCGAAAACCGTCCGCGTTCTGTGCCGGATCGGACATGCCGGGCAGTTGAGCGGTATTCGACACTCTGTCGACCATCGGGGCCCTCCTCCACCTCAGGTGCAGGTTCATCCTACCCCGTCGTGTCACAACAGGGTAGTTACGGATCTGTCACCGATGGTGGACCGACCAGCCGTCCGCGGGCTCTGACAGAGCGCCGTTCGGACATCCCCCGATCACAGAAGTCACTTGTGCCACAAGGAAAACCGGTGGGGTCCGGCTCCGCCCCTGCCCGTGTCCGTGTGAGGGCCGGCCGTACCCTCAGTCGTTCCCGGACCACGGTCCGGCGACCAGGAGTTTCGGCTCTCTCTCGACTTCAACTAGAGGGTTATATCGAGGGTTTGTCAGCCCAGCCGTCGGAGGCCGTCTCGATAGCGACGACCGTTGGAGACGTACTCGGTGGCCGCGGCCCTGATGCCGCCGATCCGCGACGCCCCGGGCTTCACCGACGCGGGGACGCCGAGTGCGAGCGCCCCCGAGGGGACCTGCATCAGCCTCGGGACGACGGCACCGGCCCCCACCGTGGCCCCCAGGCCGACGACGGCGTGGTGGAGGACGACGGCGCCCGAGCCGACCAGGCACTCGTCTTCCAGCCTGCATCCCTCGAGGTGGACCAGATGCCCCACCACGCAGCCGTCGCCGACCACGGTGGGGAACCCCGGTCCGGCGTGGATGACCGTGCCGTCCTGGATCGAGGTACGCGCCCCCACGACGATGGAGCCGTAGTCACCTCGGAGCACGGCGTGGGGCCACACCGTGGTTTCGGGCCCGAGGATGACGTCGCCGATCACGGTGGCGTCGGGATGGACGTAGGCATCCGCGTCGATCTTCGGCACCACGTCGCCCAGGGCGTAGACGGCCATGGCCGGCGACCCTACAGGGCCAGGTGGAACCCGGGGATTTCGGGACCTAAGTCCCTGCCGGTGGCGAGGCGGGTGGCCGATACCCGTAGGGAGTGTCGCGACGTCGACCGAACTCCGACGACCGCGGGCACGCCAGGCACGGTGAAGACCAAGACCATGAAGACCATGGTGAAGATGCGTGAGAGCAGGCCGGTGCGGCTGTGGCAGGTGGCTGCCGTGGCCATCCTCATCCTAGGGACCACCGCGGCCTCGCTCGGGACGTGGGCGTGGTACGTGAGGAACAAGGACGACAACCGCGCCCAGCTCCGGGCCAGCGCCGCTCAGGTGGCCGAGACCTCCAAGAAGACCCTCGACGGCTATGTCGATCAGATCGCCAGTGCGGTAGCGCTGTTCACTCAGCCCGGTCTCGTCGATCGGGCCGAGTTCCACGACTATGTGAAGTACCTGGACCTGTACGACCGGTACAAGGGAATCTACGGGCTCGGGTTCATCGCCTGGGTACCGCAGGCCATCCTGCCTGCCTTCGTGGCGGGGTGGCGCGCCGGTGGCGACCCGGGCTTCAGTGTGGCACCCGCCGGGGCGCGCTCCGCCTACTGCCTAGCGAGCCAGTTCGACGAGCAGAACCTCAAGACGACGATCTCCATCGTGGGTTACGACTTGTGCACGGTCCCGCAGCTCGCATCGGTGCTCGACCTGGCCACCACCAGCGGCACGGACCAAGCGATGTTGGAGTCCGCCTTCGGGTCCTCGGCCGTGTTCCGGGGGAATTTCGTCCTGGTGGCCCCCGTCTACAGCGGAGATCCGACCACCGCGGCCGAGCGCCGTGCACAGCGCATCGGGTGGGCGGCCGCCCTGGTCGACGGCAAGCAGTTGATGGCGGCGGCTCTGGGCCCCACCGGGGACCACCTGCGCGTCGACCTCTTCGTCGGAACAGGGGTGTCTTCGAACCACCTGGTGGTCTCGTCTCCGAGCGGCGCCACATCAGGTGTCACGCCGTCGGTGGTCGAGCACTTCACCGCAGGGGCGCAGTGGACCGTGCGCGTGCGCGCCCTTCCCGGCGGCCTGGGGCCGGCCAACCCCCTGGAGGTGCCGGCGTTGGTGTTCCTGATGGCGGTGCTCCTCAACGTTGCCCTGGCGGGCTTCGTGTGGGACCTGGGGCGGGGCCGGTTGCGCGCCACGCGGTCGTACATGGCCAGTGAGCGACGGTTCCAGTCGATCGCCTCGTCCACACCGGTCGGCATCCTCGAGATGGCCGCCGACGGGGCCATGCAGTACTTCAACCCACGCCTGAACGAGATCGCCGGGGTCGACGACGAGTACTGGCACGACCACACCTGGCTCGACTGCATCCACCCCGACGATCGGAACAGGGTCGTGTCCGTCGCCCTGTCTGCGAGCCAGACAAAAGTGGACACGGGCGTCAATTTCCGGCTGTTGCGGCCCTCGGGGGACGTGCGCAACGTCCGGGTCCTGGCCGCGCCGGTGAAGAGAGAGGGGGGCGAGCCCTCGAGCTTCGTGGCCAGCGTGCAGGACGTGACCGAGGAGGTCGTCGCCACAGAGGCACTGGCGTTCCAGGCTATGCACGATTCGCTCACGGGCCTTCCCAACCGGGCATTGTTCCTCGACCGACTCAGCATGGAGCTCGCGCACGCGGCCCGGACCCACAGCGATCTGGCGGTCATGTTCCTCGATCTCGACAGGTTCAAGGTCGTGAACGACGGGTTGGGGCACCAGGCAGGAGACCAACTGCTCAAAGCGGTCGCCGTGCGTTTGCTCGGGGTGGTCCGGGCCGGAGAGACGGTGGCGCGACTCGGGGGCGACGAGTTCACCTTCATCTTCCACGACGTCGACGGCGCCACCAAGGCCGCGGTCGTGGCCCAGCGAATCCTGCGCGCCCTCGACGAGCCCATCGAGATCGAAGGCCGTCAGGTCGTGGTCTCGGGAAGCATCGGCATCGTCCTTCCCGACCCGGGCGCGAATGCGTCCGCGGTGCTGCGTGACGCCGACGCCGGCATGTACCGCGCCAAGGAGAGCGGCCGCGCCCGTTTCGAGATCTTCGACGAGGAGCAGCGTCTCGAGGTAATGGAAAGGCTCACCGTCGAGAGCGAATTGCGCCAGGGCATCGAACGCGGGGAACTTCGCCTCTACTACCAGCCGTTGGTGTTGCCCTCGACCGGGGCTGTGCTCGGGGCCGAGGCCCTTGTGCGGTGGGCCCACCCGACTCGGGGAATTCTCGATCCCGATCAGTTCGTCCCGGTTGCCGAGGAGACGGGGCTCATCGTGGCCCTCGGGGAATGGGTCTTCCGGACCGCCGCGGCCGACTGCGCCCGATGGGATCGCGAGACGATGGGCCCGAAGCTCGAGACCCTGGCGGTCAACGTGTCTGCCTCTCAGTTGGCGAGTCCCATGTTGTGCCCCACCGTGCACGACGCGTTGCGTGTGAACGGGATTCACCCCGACCGCATCAGCATCGAGATCACCGAGTCGGTGATCATGAGCGACGACGACGTGACGCGGCGGTCGCTTATCGACCTCCGTGACCTGGGCGTCGGCATGGCCATCGACGACTTCGGTACCGGATACTCCTCCCTGTCATCGCTGTCGAGACTGCCCGTGAGTCTGGTGAAGATCGACAAGTCGTTCGTGGACCAGATCGACGTCGAACCCGAGGGCGGACCGATCGTGGTGGCCATCGTCGAGATGACCCATGCGCTGGGCCTCCGGGTCGTTGCCGAAGGGGTGGCCCGGGAGGAGCAACAGCGGTTCCTGGTGCGATGTGGCTGTGACTTCGCGCAGGGCTATCTGTGGTCCGAGCCCCTCCCCGCCGACGACTTCGCCCTGTGGTGGAAGGACCGGGTTCCGCACCAGGGTGCGGACCGCGACACAGACGGTTCCGCACGTGACAACTCGGCGGATGCCCTCGCGGTGCCGTCGCGCTGGCTCACCGTCTGATCTGGGCGGCGCGCCGAGCCCTGTCGCGGCGCGCCGAGCCCGGGCCGACGGGCGGCCGGCTACTTGTGCAACCCGCACTCCGTCTTGTCGCTGCCAGGCCAGCGTCCCGCCCGCCGATCCTCGAGGAGGGACACGGGCCTGGTGGTGGGGCTGCAGCCGATGGACAGGTAGCCCTTGCGGAACAGGGGGTGGATGGGAAGCTTGCGGTCGGCCTCGTAGTGGGCGACGTCGTCATGGGTCCACGTGGCGATGGGATTGATCTTCACCAACCCCCTGGTTTCGTCCA
>Ga0116219_10004028_pt1 | contig 11267 bp, 8 predicted proteins | sample Sb_taG_4_FD_91019 | JGI IMG/M metagenome (GOLD analysis project Ga0116219, IMG submission 91019) | Peat soil microbial communities from Weissenstadt, Germany - Sb_50d_6_BS metaG | ecosystem: Environmental > Terrestrial > Soil > Wetlands > Peat | place: Germany: Weissenstadt | collected 2010-09-21
ATCTGGTCGGCGGCGGCAATGCCGGCGACATCACGCAGGCGGTCGGCCATGGTGGCGCCACCGACGCGCTCCGCGACGACGACCAGCACCGTGTCGTCACCCGCCACGGTGCCAACGACCTCTTCCAGCCCGCTGCGGTCGAGGGCGGAGCCGACGACGTGGGCCGAACCCGGCGGCGTGCGCAGCACCACCACGTTCCCCGAATGTGCCACCTCGACCACCCATTCGCCGAGCACACGGCGCAGGTGGTCCTCGGGCGCGATCTGGTGCGTGGGCAGCTCCGGGAGTGCATAGGCCGTCTCACCTCCCGGCAGGCGGACCTTGACCGCGCCGAGATCATCGAGGTCACGCGAGACCGTGGTCTGAGTGGCCTCGATCCCCTGGTCGGCCAGCAACGCCACCAGTTGCGCCTGGCTCGTGACGGGCTGGGTCTCGAGCAGCTTGGTGATGCGGTGCTGGCGCTGGTTCTTCGTCAGCCGGCCCGCGCCGTACCCGCTCATGGGCCCTCCACGGCCCAGGCCAGGATCCCCCGCATGGCCGTCCGGCGGTGGGCCGCCTGGCGCCAGACCAACGACCGTGGGCCCTCCAGGACGTCGGCGGCGATCTCCTCGCCGCGGTGGGCGGGCAGGCAGTGCAGCACGATCGCATCCGCGGCCGCGAGGTCGACCAGCTCCTCGTCGATCGTGAAGCCCTCGAAGGCCGCGAGGCGCGCGAGCCGTTCCTCTTCCTGTCCCATGCTGGTCCACACGTCGGTGTAGAGCACAGCGGCGCCCTTGGCCGCCTGGTGCGGATCGTCGGCCAGTTGCACCGTGCCCCCGCGTCCCGCTCGGTCGGCGTTGCCCTGCAGGGCGGCCAGCTCCTGACCGGAGAAGGTGTAACCCGCCGGGGACGCGATGCGAACCTCCATGCCCTCGAGCAGGCCCGCCTTGGCCAGCGAGAGCGCGACGTTGTTGGCGTCGCCGACATAGGTCAAGGTGCGCCCGCGGAGCGGCCCGAGCGACTCGCGCATGGTGAGCACGTCCGCCACCGCCTGGCAGGGGTGCGCGGCATCGGAGAGGAGGTTGACGACGGGCACGTCGAACCCGCTGCGTTCGAGGGCGCGGGCCATCCGGAGGAGCACGGCGTGCTCGAACACACGGGCGCAGAGCACGCGGTGGTAGCACCCCAGCGTACGGGCGACGTCCTCGGCGGTCTCGCGCTCGTCCAGGCCCACCTCGGAGCCCTGGATGTACACGGGGTGCCCACCCAGGTCGACCACCGCCATCTCGGTGGAGTTGCGCGTGCGCGCCGACGGCTTCTCGAAGACGAGGGCGACGCCCTGGCCTGCCAGCTCCCGCCGGGGCGGCGGGTCCAGCGACCGCGCCAGGACGCGCTCCCAGTCGGCCGGGTCGATGTCGTCGATGTCGAAGAGGTTGGCCATCCGTCGTGTCCCCTCGCTCCTCAGTCCGACCCGCCGCTCGTGGCGGCGAGCACGTCGCCGATGGCGCCGGCGAGGATCCCGAGCGCCGCATCGATCTCGGCGTCGCGCACGAGCAGTGGCGGCGCCACCCGGATGGCGTCCGGCCGGACGGCGTTGACGAGGAGGCCACGCCCGAGCGCGAGCGCCGCGGCATCCTTGGCCACCGGGGCCTCGAGCTGCGCTGCGAGCAAGAGGCCCGCTCCTCGTACCGACACCACGCCGGGCAGCCGTTCCAGTCCGGCAACGAGCCGCGCGCCGCCGGCACGGGCTCGTGCGCACACGTCCTCGGCCTCCATGACGGCGAGCGTCGCCTTCACCGCGGCGAGCGCGAGAGGCTGCCCGCCGAAGGTCGAGCCGTGGTCGCCGGGACCGAACGCGGCCGCCACCTCGGCCCGGGCCCAGCAGGCGCCCACCGGCATGCCGTTGCCGAGCGCCTTCGCCATGGTCACCACGTCCGGCTCCAGACCCTGCGACTGGAAGGCGAACCAGTGCCCGGTGCGGCCGAGGCCCGTCTGCACCTCGTCGAGCATGAGCAGCGCGTCGCGCTCCGTGCACAGCGACCGCACGGCGCCCAGATAGTCCGAGCTGGGCACCATCACCCCGCCCTCGCCCTGGACCGGCTCGAGGAGGACAGCGGCCACGGTCTCGGGGTCCAGCGCGGTCTCGAGTGCGGCGACGTCGTCGTAGGGCACGTGCACGAACCCCTCGGGCAGCGGGAGGAACGGCGTCTGCTTCTCGGGTTGGCCCGTCGCCGTCAGCGTGGCCAGCGTCCGGCCGTGGAACGAGTTCTCGGCGCTGATCACCACATGGCGGCCCCCGCCGGCCCAGCGCCGGGCCAGCTTCAGTGCGCACTCGTTCGCCTCCGCACCCGAGTTGGCGAAGAAGACCTGCCCACCAGCCCGGCCGGTGCCGCCGTTGATCAGTCGGTCGATGGTGCAGGCGACCTCGGGCGCCAGCGTGTTCCCGTACAGGTTCGAGACGTGACACAGGGTCCGCGCCTGCTCGGCGACGGCGTCGGCCACGACCGGGTGGGCGTGGCCGAGCGACACGACCGCCAGCCCCGTGATGAAGTCGAGGTACTCCGTGCCGTCAGCGTCGAAGAGGACGGTGCCCTCGCCGCGCACGAAGGTGGCCGGCGGGTCGGCGTAGGTGCGCATCAGGGCGTCGCGCCCTGGCGCTGGCGCGGGCACCGGCGTCGGATCCGTCACAGCCGCACCATCGTCCCCACCCCCGAGTCGGTGAAGAGCTCGAGGAGGAGGGCGTGGGGCACGCGTCCGTCGAGGATGTGCGCGCTGTGCACCCCGGCGCGCACAGCGCTGGCGCAGGCCTCGACCTTGGGCATCATGCCGCCCTGCGCCCCGCCGCTGCGGAGGATCTCGTCGATCACGTCGGCGGAGGCCTTGTGGATCACCGTCGTGGGATCGTCCGCCACCACCCGCAGCCCCTCGATGTCAGTCAGGAAGATCAGCTTCTCGGCCTGCAGGGCCTCCGCCAGGGCGCCGGCGACGGTGTCGGCGTTGATGTTGTAGGCCTGGCCCGACTCGTCGGACCCGATGGTCGCCACCACAGGGATCAGCCCCTCGGCCACGAGGCGTTGCAGCATAGTGGGGTCGACCACCGACACGTTGCCGACGAACCCGAGGTCGACGTGGGTTGGCGCAGCCGTGATGAGGTTGGCGTCCTCGCCCGACATGCCCACGGCCAGCGGCCCGTGCACGTTGATGGCGGAGACGATGTCGCGGTTCACCTTGCCGACGAGGACCATGCGCGCGATGTCGAGCGTGTCCGCGTCGGTGACGCGCAGCCCGTTGCGGAATTCCGTCTCCTTGCCGAGGCGGGCCATCAGCTCGCCGATCTGCGGACCGCCCCCGTGCACCACCACCGGCAGGATGCCGACCGCTCGCATGAGGACGACGTCCTCGGCGAACGAGGCGAGGGCGGCGTCCTCGGCGGTGCCGCCGTCACCGTTGCCCGCGTTCGATGAGTGCAGCGCGTTGCCGCCGTACTTGACGACGACGATCTTCCCCCAGAAGCGCCGGATGTAGGGCAGCGCCTCCACCAGCACCGAGGCGGTCTTCGCCGCGGCGGCCTTCTGCGCCCGGGTGACCTTGGGCGGGACGGGCACCGCTCCCGGCGCCGTCACGACGTCGTCCTGTTCTCGTCGATGTAGCCGTAACTCATGTCCGTCCCGAGGACCACCGCCTCACCCGACCCCAGACCGAGGTCGCAGTCGAGCACGATGTGGCGCCCGGCCATGTGGGCGGCCACCGCCGCCTCGTTGTGCGCCACGGCCACGCCGGCGGCGCACACCACGGTGCCGCCGTAGGCCACCGTCACGCGATCGATGTCGAAGGGCGTCCCGGCCGATCCGAGCTCGGACACGACGCGCCCCCAGTAGGGGTCCTCCCCGAAGAGGGAGCACTGGACGAGCATGGAGTCCGCGACCTTGCGCGCCGCCCGGTGGGCGGCGTCGTTGCTCGGCGCACCGCGGACGTGCACGTGGGACACCTTGGTCGCGCCCTCTGCGTCGTCCACCATCTGCTCGGCCAGGGACCGGCAGGCCCCGGTGAGGGCCCGGGTGAGCGCGGCGGGCGAGGGGCTCGATCCGAGGCCGCTCGCCAGCACGAGCACCGTGTCGTTGGTCGAGGTGCACCCGTCGACCGAGATGGCGTTGAACGACGCCGCCACCGCCTCGCCGAGCGCCTGCTGCAATGTCGCCGCGTCGACCGCGGCGTCGGTCGTGCAGAGCGCCAGCATCGTCGCCATGTTCGGGGCCAGCATTGCGGCGCCCTTGGCCATGCCGCCCACGGTGAAGCCGTCACCGGCCACCACGACCTCCTTCGGCACGGTGTCGGTCGTCATGATGGCGCGGGCCGCGTGCGCTGCATCGCGCTTGGTCCCACCACGTGCCATGACGATCGGCTCGAGCTGCGGGAGGACGTGCTCGACGGGGAACGGGATGCCGATGAGACCCGTCTGGCACACCAGGATCTGCTCTGCGGTGGATCCGATTTGGCCCGCGACCGCGACGCACAGCCGCTGCGCCGCGCTCCGTCCCGGCTCGCCCGTGGCCGCGTTCGCATTGCCCGAGGTGAGGATCACGCCTGCGGCGGCGCCCCCCGTCGCGGCAAGGTGGGCCCGGCTCACCTGGACCGGCGCCGCTGCGGCCAGGTTGGAGGTGAACACCCCGGCCGCCGGTACGGCGCGGCCGTCGGCGGTGGCGACCACCGCGACATCGGGCATGCTGCCGGCCTTGATCCCGGCCGAGCCCCCGGTGGCGACGAAGCCCCGCGGCGCGGTGACGCTCACGGGTACACCCCGGCGACGGGCAGCCCGGTCGTCTCGGGCAGACCCACGGCGGCATTGGCGCACTGGATCGCCTGGCCCGACGCGCCCTTGACGAGGTTGTCCAGGGCACACAGCGTGACCACCCAGCCTGTGCGCGCGTCGACGCGCGCCGTGACGTGCGCCGCGTTCGAGCCCGCCGTCGACTTGGTCGAGGGCGGGTCGTCGGTCACCACCACGAAGGGCTCGTCGTCGTAGGCCTCGTGGAGGGCATCCATCACGCTGGCCGACGACAGCACCTGTCCGGCCGCGGGGCGGGCGTAACAGGTGGCCAGGATGCCGCGCACCATCGGGGCGAGATGCGGGGTGAACAGCACCTCGGCGTCGAGGATCTGCTCCATCTCGGGCGTGTGGCGGTGGGTCAGAAGCCCGTAGGCGACGAAGTCCTCGTCGACCGTCCCGAAGTGCAGCGACTCCTTGAGGCCGCGCCCAGCGCCCGAGACGCCCGACGCCGCGTCGACGATGATCCCGCTCGGCTCTACCAGGCCGCGCTTCACGAGAGGGGCCAGCGCCAGCCCGGTGGCCGTCGGGTAGCAGCCGGCCACGGCGACGAGGGTGGCCCCGGCCAGACCCTCCCGGAACAGCTCGGGCAACCCGTACACGGCCTCGGTCAGCAGTGCCGGCGCACCGTGCTCCTCGCCATACCAGCGCGGGTACAGCGACGCATCCCGGAGGCGGAAGTCGGCGGCGAGGTCGACGATCCGACCGACCCGCCCCCGCAGGTCGGGGACGATCCGTTGCGACTCTCCGTGCGGCAGCGCGCAGAAGACGAGGTCGAGACCGTCGAGGAGCCCCGGGTCGTTCTCGTCGTAGAGCAGCCCGGGATAGGCCGCGGCCAGGGAGGGCGTGTGGCCCCCCACCGACTCACCGGCGTGCGAGTGTGCCGTCGCCACCGCCACCTCGAAGGCGGGGTGCGCGGCAAGCAGCCGCAGCAGCTCGGCCCCGGTGTACCCCGACGCCCCGACGATCCCGGCCTTCATCGCATCAGTATACACATGCTTGCATAGTCATGCGATGCTGCCCTCGAGCTGGGCCCTCCGGCCTTCACCCGGTCCGCAGGTCCTTCTGCCAGAACCAGCCGGCGCCGGCGATCTCGAAGCCCATGAGGTCGTTGACCGCGATCATCGGGGCGTTCACCCGGGCGTTGCCCGTGACGATGCGGCGCACCGACGGCGCCACGTCCGCCAGCGGGCCGAGACTGGCCAGCTTCAAGGCCAGGCCCAGGCGGTGGCCCCGGTGGGCCGGGTGCACGAGGGTGGCCAGTTGCCAGGCCTCGGTCGGCGCCTCGGGCGACAGCAGGAGCTCGGTGAACGCGACGAGGTGCCCCGAGCCGACGTGGCGGGCGACGGCGGCCAGCTTCCAGACGCCGCGGTCCGCCAGCACCTCGTCGTACTCGCGGATGCGGTTCTCGTCCCAGACCTCCTCCTCCTTGTCGCCGTCGCCCGCCGGCTCGTCCGTCGACATGCGGCGTAGGAGGTCGCAGTGGTCCTCGAGGAACTCCTCGGGCCACGGCGTCGTGAAGGTCACGCACCGGTAGGCGGCAGCGCCCCGCGCGCGGCTGACTACGCCGCGCAACTCGTCCACCCGGGCGGCGGGCATCGGGACCGTCAGGTAACGGAGGTTGCCAGGCAGGGTGGCGACGAACCCGACGTGGCGCGCGAAGGCCGCCCCGGGGTGTGTGTCGGCGATCGCCAGCGGGACGTCGACGATGGCATTGAGCGCGCCGCGTCCGTCGGCGGCGGCCAGCGCCGCCATCCGCTCCACGATGGCTCTGCCCGCTCCCTGGCGGCGGTGCCCGGGATGGACCGCCACGGTGACCTCGACACTGTGGAGGTTGTCCCGCAGCGGGACCTCCATCATCCCCACGCCGAGAACGGGCCCCCCGGGCTCACCCGCGGCGGCGAGCAGATCGAACCGGCGGTAATTCCCACGGTGCCTTACAAACGCCCGGATGTCCCGCAGGCTGAAGCCGGATCGGTCCGGCCAGACATCCCGCTCGACGGCGTGCAGCACGCCGTGCCACTCCGCGACGGCGTCCTCGTCGGCGGGATCGATCTGCCGGACCTCCACCCGCTCACGATGCCACGGCGGCGCCGAGACGGTCCGGTCCCACAATGGCGCGGGCGGGGCGCGACGATCAGCCCTCCACGCCGGGACCGGGGATCAGGATCTGGTTCACGCGGGACCCCGTGGCCGGCACCAAGGACCCGTGCTGCCATTCCATAAGGCGGTAGCCCAGGGGCTCGAGCAGGCCGAACGTCTCGCTGTCGGGCCGTACCGACTCGGCGATGATGGCCGGGCGGTGCGCCGCGATGGTGCCGAGCCCGCCCTTCACCACGGCCGGCTCCATCCCCTGCACGTCGATCTTGACCACGTCGGGGGCCAGGTCGAATTCGTCCAGGGTGCGGATCACCGCAGTCGTCTCCTGCATGGCCAGGCGGGCGGCATCGAAGCCGTAAATGGTGGCGGGCGACAGCCATCCGGCCGCGGCCGCCTGGTCGAAGGAGCTCAGCCCGGGGAACACATGGCCGTTGTAGACCGGGGTGTAGAGCGTCCCGCTACTCGGGGCTGCCCCCAGGCCAACCGGCTCGAGACGGGCGGTCGGGAACCGTGCCAGCACGCGGCGCAAGGTGTCGTGCAGGGCCGGGTTCGGCTCGAAGGAGACGATGCGGGCCCTCGGCATCACGGTGGCGATGGAGTAGATCGACTGACCCACGTTTGCCCCCACGTCCAGGACGAGCGGGTCAGGCCTCGCCGTGAGGAGCGGGAGCGCCCGGAACTCGAGCTCGGCCACCCGCCCCAGTGCGCTGGCCAGCCGGAAGCGGGACGGGCCGCTGACCAGGTCGAAGAGCCGGGGCACCCGCACCAGCGCGGAGCGGGCCAGCGTGCGGGGGTCCACGCTCACGGGCACGGCTCGTCTTGGCCGGCGCCGCCCGTCATGGTCAACGGAGCACCGCTCCGAACGCGGTCGCGGCAGCCTCGATGCAACGGGCGCGCAGGACGCCGACCTCTTCGTCGGTGAGCGTGCGCTCGGGCGAGCAGAAGCGCAGGCGGTAGGCCAGGCTGCGCGTGCCCTCCTCAATCCCGGCGCCCCGGTAGACGTCGAACAGGGTCGCCGACTCGAGCAGTTCGCCGGCGGCGGAACGGAGGACCTCGGCCACGGCGTCCGCCGGGTACCGGTCCTCCACCACGAACGCCAGGTCGATGTCCGACGACGGGAAGCGGCTGATCGCGCCGCCCACCGTCGTGCGACGGGGCACGCGCGTCTCGTCGAACAGCAGGCCGAGGTCGAGCTCGAGCCAACCGACGCGCCGTGGCGACGTGCCCGAGCCTGAGGTCCGCGTCAGCCCGAACGTGGCGGCGACACCAGGGTCGACCTCGCCGACGGAGCCGACCGTGACCGTCCCGGCACTCCCGCCCTGCGCCACGACATGGGCCGACCGCGTGGGGTGCAGGCCCGGGAGCGCCGGCAGCCCGTCGCCGGGGGCCTCCAGCCTTACGTGGTCGAGATGGAGCGCCTCGGCGATCACGTGCCACGACGCCACGGCGTCACGGGCGTCGTCGGAGTCCCGAGCGAAGACAGCCGACAGCATCTCGCGCTCACCCGGCAGCTCGGCGGTCTCGGCCCCGCCCGCACCGGCGCGCTCGACCACCCGCGGCGCGCCGTCGTCGGGATGCGAGAAGACAACGCCCACCTCGAAGAGGCGCACCTCGGGCTGGCGACGGCTGGTGTTGTAGGACAGCGCTCCGAGGAGGCCGGGCATGAGGGACCGCCGCAGGAACGGCTTTTCCGCATCGAGCGGGTTGGCCACCCGCACTTCACGGCCCGGGAGGCCGATGTCGGCGTGCGCCGCCGCCGGGACGAAGGTGTCCGTCCAACCCTCCGACGCACCCAGTCCGCACAGGATGTCCTTGAGGGACCGCCGCGACCGTTGCAATGAGGTCAGCCGCCCGGGCTGGGGCCACGTGGGTACCCGCCGCGGGACGTTGCTGTACCCGAACATGCGCGCGATCTCCTCGATCACGTCGTCGACCCCGTAGGGCTCGGGCCGCATGTCCGGTCGGTTCGTCGGCACGACCACCGTCACCTGCCCGGCGTCACCACCACCACCCCCGGGGCCGGCGTCGCCGGCGAGGTCCATGACCGTGAACCCGATCGGCTCGATGAGCCGGGCGATCTCGTCCCGCCCGAGCTCGACGCCGATCTGGCTGTGGACCCGGGTGACGGGCACCGAGACCACGAAGGGCTCGGGCACCTGACCGCGGACGTCGAGCATCCCGTCGGCCACGCTGAGCCCGGGGACGCTCTCGCCCAGGAGCTCGCAGAAGCGCCGCACCGTGGGCTCTATCCCCCACGGGTCGCAGCCGCGCTCGAAGCGCGCCGACGCCTCGGTGCGCACGCCCAGGCGCTTGGAGGTGCGGGCGATCGCCATGGGAGCAAAGTAGGCCGCCTCGAGCAGGACCTCGGTCGTGGACTCCGCGATCTCCGACGAGGCGCCGCCCATGATGCCCCCGATGCCGACCGGCGTACCCCTCGCGTCACAGATGAGGCAGTCCTCGCCCGTGTCGCCCAGGCTTCGTCCCCGCACGCCCACCGTGCGCTCCACCTCGTCGAGCGTCACCAGTTTCTCCCCTTCGTGCGCTCGCCGGACGAGCAACCCGCGCCCGGGGAGCAGCGACAGGTCATAGGGGTGCGTGGGCTGGCCCAGCTCGAGCATCACGTAGTTGGACGCGTCGACCACGTTGTTGATCGGCCGCATGCCGGCCAAGAGCAGCCGCTGGGCGATCCAGCGCGGCGACGGCCCCACCACGACGTCGGCGAGGACGGACACGGTCAGGCGCGGGCAGAGGTCCGGCGACTCCACCGCCGCCGTCGCCAGCGCCTCGACCGGCCGACCGCTGGGCGGCGGCTCGGGTGGCTCGGGAGCGGAGAAGGCGAGCCCCAGGCGGGCGGCCAGGTCGCGGGCGATCCCCACGATGCACCACGCGTCGGGGCGGTTGCCCTCGACGGTGATGTCGAAGACGGTGTCGGGCTCGAGCCCCAACGCCTCGGTGATGGGCGTACCCGGGTCGCCGGGCGCCTCGTCGCCCAGGATCAGCAGGCCGGCGCCGTCGTCGGAGAGCCCGAGCTCCTTCCCCGAGCACAGCATCCCGTTGGAGAACACGCCGCGCAATTTCACGCGGGTGATCTCGTCGCCCCGGGGGAGGATGGCCCCGACCGGGGCGAGGGGGACCCGGTCACCCACCGCGAAGTTGTCCGCCCCGCACACGATCTCGAGCGGTTCCGCCCCGGCGTCGACCATCACCCGACGGATGCGGTCGGCCCCCTTGATGGCGCTGATCTCGGTGACCCGACTCACGACCACGTCGCCCAGACCCTCGCCGACGTGCTCGATCCCCTCGACGACCAGCCCCAGGTCGTCAAGCGCGGCCCGCAACGCCCCGACGTCGTCGGGGAACGGAGCGAAGTCACGGAGCCAGCTGAGCGGTGCGCGCACGGTGGTCTTTCTCGTTGGTGGGCGAGGTCAGAACTGCGAGAGGAAGCGGATGTCGTTCTCCAAGAAGGAGCGCATGTCGGGGATGGCGTGGCGCATCTGTGCCAGCCGGTCGATGCCGAAGCCGAAGGCGAAGCCCGACCAGACGGCGGGGTCGATGCCGACCGCGGCGAACACGGCGGGGTCGACCATGCCGCAGCCGCCCAGCTCTATCCAGCCCGTGTGCGAGCAGGTACGGCACCCCTCGCCCAGGCAGAGCGTGCAGGTGATCTCGAACTCGGCCGACGGCTCGGTGAAGGGGAAGTACGCCGGCCGCAGGCGCGACTGCATGCCCTCGCCGAAGTAGGCCTCCGTGAAGGCCTGGATGGTGCCGGCGAGGTCACCGAAGGTGATGTCGCGGTCGACCACCAACCCCTCGATCTGGTTGAACACCGGGAGATGCCGGGCGTCGGGGGTGTCGAGGCGGAAGCACTTCCCCGGCATGACGGCGTGGATGGGCAGCGAGTCCGAGCGGACGGCCTCTTCCATGAGGTGGATCTGCACCGGTGACGTGTGGGTGCGCAGCAGCACCGTCTCGGGCTCCCCGATGTCGAGGTACATGGTGTCGTACATGCCGCGCGCCGGGTGGGCCGGCGGGATGTTCAACGCCTCGAAGTTATACCAGTCCGATTCCGCCTCGGGGCCTTCGGCGACGGTGAAGCCCATGCCCACGAACACGTCCTCGAGCTCGGCCCGGGCCTGGGTCACGAGGTGCAGGTGGCCCCGGGAGGGTGCAGAGAGCACCTGGGCGGGGATCACCTCCGTCAGGTCGAAGCGGTCCGCCTGCAGGGCCTCGGCCCGTTCGGTCTCGGCCAGTGCCGCCCGGCGGTCGGCCAGCTGGGACTCGAGCCGCGTGCGGACCTCGTTGAGGCGGCGCCCGGCCTCCTTGCGCGCCTCGGGACTCAGGCCGCCCAGGGTGCGGTGCGCCC
>Ga0116219_10004030_pt1 | contig 11265 bp, 13 predicted proteins | sample Sb_taG_4_FD_91019 | JGI IMG/M metagenome (GOLD analysis project Ga0116219, IMG submission 91019) | Peat soil microbial communities from Weissenstadt, Germany - Sb_50d_6_BS metaG | ecosystem: Environmental > Terrestrial > Soil > Wetlands > Peat | place: Germany: Weissenstadt | collected 2010-09-21
CCGTACGCACGGTCCGATTCAAGGTGCGAAATTTGCTGGCCGGCTCACCAAAGTTGTTGTGGGTTTGTAACTGTTATGCGATATGGGTGCGGAATGCTAGGGGGGCCGTTGGCGCTGGTCGGCGTTGGCCAGGAATCCTGCACTCGCTTCGTTTACCAGACCGCTAGAATAGTTCGCTGGCGGATAATCAGAGATCCGGGCCGAGGACGGAGAGGGCGGCGATGAAACTTCACACGTGCGCTCGCGGACTGCTGGCCGGAGCGATCAGCGTCGTGGCTCTCGCGGGCGGCACCGGCGTAGCGCACGCGGATTCAGACCCTTTTCTGCCGCCGGGGCCGGGGATAATCGATCAATTACTGACGCAGACTCCAGCACTGTTTGTGGATCCGGCGGATGAAGGCGGTCCATCAACCAACTGGGGTGGTGTCGGAATGTATTGCGAAAATCAATTTGTCCGATGCCGGTAAACAGATCGCCAGGGCTCCTAGGGGCTGCGTAGGCCGCGCCGACTAATCCACAGGTGCTGGCCAGTGCTGGCCACTGATGGCTATGCGTCGCACATATATCGCACGACCACGGTGGGTCGACCCACAGAAATATTTTCTTACCAGGCATTTCGCCTTGTGCCCCCGGCAGGATTCGAACCTGCGACACCGGCTTTAGGAGAGCCTCCAAGCCCTCCCGGTGGTGGTACCGAAAGGTGTTCTCAACTGGCGATATAACGCCATCCGGCACCAACCGAAACACGGCGTGTCGCGGATTCACCGACCAACCGCCGACCACAGATGGACGTTGGCTTCCGGACTCGGAAACGAGGAGCCCTGGAATGGCTGGCAGCTTTTCGTTCGCGCCGTGTCGTCTCATAATCGACCGGTTGCAGGATTGCTGGCCATTGCGACGCACCTTGCTCCTTTACCGCAGCAGGCGGACCCGGATGGGTAGGTCGAGCTGGGACCACGCGCGATCGGCGGTCAGTACCTCGGCGGGCGTGCTGCGCACCGTCAAGGCGAGGCAGCAGCGATCACCCAAAGACAACCCACCTCCGCCGGCCAGGGACCGCATTGCCCCGGCCAGTTCAGCATCGGGTTCGGTCAAGGGCTCGATCGTGACACCAGCGGCGGCGAGCAATTCACGGACCCGGCTGACATCGAGATCGGCATCAACCAGCTTGCCAATGACTTCCGCCAGATTCGCTGCGCCCAGGGACGCAGAATTTAGTTCGGTCGCGACCAGGTCGGCGCCGGGCTCGTCGTGAACGAGAGCCAGCACCGCAGACGCATCCAGGACTGTCACTCGGCCTCGGCGGCCAGACGCCGGTCAGCAAGCAACTCCTCGACAAGTGAGCGGTCCTTGGGAAGTTCGGCTCCTAGGGCCCGTAGCTCAGCCACGGCGTCCTGCTGCCGTTCCAGCACCAGCCGCCGACCAGTCACATGCAGGTGCAAGCGATCACCGGGAGCCAGCCCCAACGAGGTCCGGATGTCTGCCGGGATCACCAGCCGACCTTGCTGGCCCAGCACCAATGTGGCATCCATGGCCTAAGCATGCCACATATCGTATCGGCGTGCCACAAAGTGCGCTGCAGGAACCGCGCCCGTGGTCGTTGCGTTGCGGGCTCGCGAGCTCGTATCGAGGCAATCGTCGACGTGCAGGCCAGGTCGATTCGAGAGAAGGCACAGCTCGAAAGTCATGGCTGCCCTGCTCGACTACGCCGCGACGGCGACACCGTGGTGGTGTGGAATCTCGACCGACCTTCTGGGTCTTGCATATTCGTCAGCGAGTTGAGGTTCCCCCCCAGAATCGCCCGCAACGATCATTTTTCTCGGGGCCATTGCGCAGAAAGTTAATCGTTCTCGGGTTTGACGCTGGCTCATGTTCGAGGGCTCGCCGGCCGCGCCGATGCGACTAAATCAATGGCGTACATCGCGAAGGCGTACAGGCTGTAGCGTTCGGAGAGGCTTTCTAGGAGGCCAAACCGCACGGAATGTGGCAGCTCGTAGGGTGGTGCACTCAATCGATGACGGCGGCGTCCTTGCGTTCGGTAATCGGCCGAGCCAGTTGCTGCTCATCACAGATGCGCTGCAGCTTGTCCAAAGTGTCTTCAAGCCCGGCGCCACGGGGTTTGCTTGGGGTGAAGGTAGCCGGCAGGTGCCGCATGCCCTGGATGACGCCGATGGTGTCATAGTGCACCGTACCGTCAGTGTCACATCGGTAATCGGGCATGCGATCGAGCACCGCGGTCACCATGGCCTTGAAGAGGGCACGTGCGACGTTGGATCCGACGCAACGGTGTACTCCGATGCCGAAGCTGAAGTGCCTGTTGCCTTTACGGTCAAGAACGACTTCATTGGGGCTGTCGAAAACCGATGGGTCGCGATTCGCCATGGCCCACGAAATCCACAGCCGTTCTCCTTCTTTGAAACTCATTCCGTCAATCTCGACATTGTCGGAAAAGGTGCGACCATCGCCAGGCGCCGGAGTAAAGAACCGCAGGAACTCCTCGGTGGCTGGGTTGAGGAGATGTTCGCGTTCTCGTGACAACAGCTCGCGCTGATCCGGGTGTTGTGAAAGCCATTCCAACGAATGTGCCGTCAGGGCTGTGGTGGTATCAAACCCACCGCCGATAATGAGTGCTAAGTTGCCCAGTATTTCGAGGTCGGGTGCTGGTTCACCATCAATCCGCATCGAGAGCAACGCGTTGATCAGTCCCGGGCGGGGGTTCTCGCGGATCTCTAGCATGTTGGCACGTAGATCCAGCCCCATTTGACGGTGCATTTCGGCAACCCGGGCGGCGTCCGGGGAGTGCTCTGGGGTGTAGACCGCGGCGTGAGTAGGTTCGCTGTAGAGCTCCCACTTCTTGAGGGGGATGCCCATCATCGCCAGTGTGAATACCGCGGGTACGACGTTGGCCAGATCGTCGACGAAGTCGATGCGTCCCGATTCGATTCTTTCGTCGATGGCGGCGCGGACGATTTCATCGATGAACGGCTCCCAGCGCTTGACCGCCGCTGGGGAGAGGTACGGGTTGAGTACGTTGCGGTACGACCGATGCTCCGGGTCGTCCATTTCCAGGATGCCGCCGCGCGTTGCGCCCTGGCGTTGGGCGGTAGGGATTGAGATCCCCTTGTACCCCTTGCGCTCTCCATGGATGTCATGGTCATTGGAGACTGCCGGGCAACGGGCGAGTTCGAAGACCTCCTTGCTACCCGCCGCGACCCAATGGCCGTCGTAGGTTTCCGACCATGCCACCGGACATTTGGCGTGCATCTCCCGGGTGATCTCTTCGAACCGGTATCGGTATTCAGGTGTATGCCTGTCGAAGTGATACTGGTTGCGGCGACGGTCATCTCGGGGGGCGGACCCGTCAACGGTCACGGCAGTGCCTTTCGTGTGTTCCTGGTGAATCGACCGCTGCGTCAACTCAGTCGGCGAGTCTTATTGCTCTCTCGGGACACGACCGCGCAGCCTCGCGAACCAATTCCTCTTGGTCGGCGGGTACCGCATCGCCGATGGGCGACGCGCTTCCGTCGATGTCGTCGAGCTGGAATGAGTCGGGGGCGATCATGGCGCACAGGGTGTGGCCCTGACACCGGCCCGAGTCAACGAAAGCCCTCACAACGAGTCCTCCCTCATCCGATCACGCACTGAAGCGCGGTTGGTTTTAGGTTTTGGCCAGTTGCTTCTCCTGGTACAGCCGGGCCCATTCCGTGCGCGACCGGATCGACACGTCGACGTCGGTGGCGGTGGCCCGCAGCGCGCCGACGGTCGCCTGCTCTACGGCAGTGCGGGCGAAGGGGTCCCAGCTGAAGAACCGGCACGCGTTCTGCCAACCGATCTTGCTGATCTCCTCGTCATTGGCGCCGGCGCGCTGCAGCTCAGCCAGCATCTGTTCGGGGGCATCGGGCCAGAAGCAGTCCGAATGCGGGTAGTCGCACTCCCAGGCGATGATGTCCACACCGATCTCGTGGCGGAACTTCAGCGCCGTCTTGTCGGTGACGTAGCAGGCCAGTGAATGTTCGCGGAACACCTCGCTGGGCAGCTTGCCGCCAAAGTCGCGGCGCAGCCACCTCTGGTTGGTGTAGTGCCGGTCGCAGCGATCCAGGTAGAACGGGATCCAGCCGATACCGCCCTCAGAGAACGCGAACTTCAACTTTGGGTAACTGCGCATCGCCGGCCCCCACAACAGATCCTGAGCGCAGATCGCCGAAATCTGGGTGGCCAGCACGATGAGGTTGTCGATCGGCGCATCAGGGGCCATCGAGATCGCTCCGAACCCGGTGCCGATATGCAGGCACATCACCACGTTCTCGTCGGACAGCGTCTGGAACACCGGCCCCCAGTAGTTCAAGTCGTGGTAGCTGGGCAGGCCCTCCAGATGCGGCAGCTCCGGCATGGTGACCGCGCGGCAACCCTTGGCGGCCACCCGCTTGATCTCCGCACACATCGCTTCGGGGTTCCACGTCGGCAAGATCCCGATGGGGATGAAGCGGCCCGGATAGGCTCCGGCCCACTCGTCGATGTGCCAGTCGTTGTAGGCCGACACCATCACCAGCGTGACATGTTCGCGGTGCATGTTGAGATGGCGCGCGGAGAATCCAGTGAAGGTGGGGAAGCACATCGAGGCGAAGATCCCGTTGCGGTTCATGTCGCGGACGCGCTCATCGACGTCGTAGACACCGGGGCGCATCTCGGCGAAGCGCGCCGGATCGCGGCCCCATTCCTCGGCGGGCCAGGAGACGACGGCGTTGAGCCCGCTGACCCCCTGCGGCCTACCCTGGTACATCCACTGGTCGACGCCCTTGTCGTCGGTGACGACGATCGGCGCCTCGTCGCGGTACTTGGCCGGCACATGGCGCACGAACATGTCCGGCGGCTCCACGACATGGTCATCGATGCTCACCAGAATCAGATCGTCAACGTCCATGAGAGTGTCCTCTTCTGTGCGGCGATTTAAGGCCCGCGGGGCTACACCGATACGAACGTCGCAGCCTCGGCCCGGTCCCGAAGGATTGACCATACTCTAATTCTTTAGAGTCGACGGTCGCAAGCATCGGTCGTGGCGCGGATGAGGCTCGGCGGCTCGGGGTCTCACCACGGATGTGGAGCGTGTGGGCGTGCCGAGTTTACTGGCCCGACTTGTCACACGCGACGTCCTCATATGCACTGGCAACGCCGTTGACGATGCCGGCAAGTAGCCGGTCGAGGTGTTCACCACTGTCGAACGCTCGATCCCCGGCAACCAGCCGCATGAACAAGCCGCTAACGAAATTCAAAGTGGCCGAGGCCTGCTCGCGTACAATCACCGGATCGAGGTGTCGACCCGGCTGTGAGCGAATGACGATATCGCGTTGAGTCTCAGCGAACAGCTGCATGTTGTCGTGGAAGACCGCAGCCAGAGCGGGATCTCGGTTGGCTTGAAGTATGAGCTCGAACCGGGCCTTGGTGCGACTCAGTCGCGGCTCTTGCGCCGCCAGCATGATCAACGCCGCCAAGGGAGAGATATCAGACGACTTCGCCTTAGCCCCTTCCACTTCAGGAGGACGCAGGACCGCGGACAGGTCGGCAAGATCGAGTTCGCACACACGTTGGGCAGTGGCCAACAATAGTGCAGCCCGCGTCCGGAAGTAATACGACGTGCTACCGGCGGGAAGGCCCGCTCGCTGGTCCACTTTCGGGTGACTTAAGCCCTTGAGTCCGTCGTCGGCGAGCAGCTGAATCGCCGTATCGCACAGCAATCTGCGACGTTCTTCACCATCGGGCTTTCGTCGGTTCACGATGGACGAATCCTACCGGCCAGACCTTCAGCGAGAATCGCGCACCGTTTTGCGGCATTCCCTTATCGCGGGGCTATCACCGGCAGGATATGAGTCATACGACGCGGTCGGCGCGATCCGCTTCTTGCGTCGATGAACCGATCCGGTGGCCAAGACTTAGGACGGCGCCACGTCTTCGGCCGGTCGGCTTCTTGCTACGCTACTTAACTGTCTCGGGCGGTTGCTAGGGGCGGGTGACCGGTTCGCGCGCGGTCAGTGCTGGCAAGGCACAGGACCGGTTGGCGCCTCACCGCGAAGTCAGAATCACGACACGTGGGCCGGCCATTTGTTGATTGCGCCACACCCTCTAAGCATTTAGAGTGTGTGGCGCAGGGCGTCGCGGCGAAGGCTGAAGTGCCCTAACGGTGTAGCCCCGCGGGGCGTCAACCGCCGCATAAGAACAGGACCCCGTCATGAACATGGATGACCTCATTGTGGTCGGCGTCGAAGACCACATCGGGGAACCGCCGGACCGATCAGTGTCTTGTGTCGGCCAAGTCGTCCACCGGCGATGAGGGCGTCGACCAGTGGGCTATAGCCGGGCACGCCACCGCAGGGGGGCAGCGGGTGCGATGCCGTGGCTTGTGGGCATCGCCATCGCACCGACGCGGTATTGGCGAGGGCGTTCGACGCGGCGGATTAGAACCTCTACGGACAGCGTATCGCTGCACGGACCAACAGGAATTCGATTGTTGTGAGGTGTGAGCGCAGATGACAGCACCAACGGACATTCAGCGGATCAGCGACGAGCTGGAGATCACTGCACTGCTCCACCGCTACGCCCGCGCGGTCGACACCAAGGACTGGGAGCTCTACTGCTCAGTCTTCACCGACGATGCGGTCATCGACTACTCCTCGGCCGGGGCGATCGCTGGCTCGCGCGATGAGGTCACCGACTGGCTCAGTAATGGCTTTGCTGCGATTCCGTGGACGATGCATTACATCACCAACGTCGAGGTCGACATCGACCGCGACAGCGCGCGGGTGCGGGCGATGTTCTACAACCCGATGCACCTACCGGGCATGGCAGAGATGAGCTCATGCGGCGGCTATTACCACCACCAACTCGTGCGGACCAAAGACGGCTGGCGCAGCTGTAAGTTGCGCGAAGAGAACGTCTGGTTCACCAACGCACCCCAGAACTGACCGCCTAGGGGACGGGAATGGAGATCTGGACTGGCACGGCGTTCATGAAGCCCGCCGAAGCGATTCCGGTGTCGCGCATGCTCGATGAGGCCGGATTCGACGGAATTGTAGTTTCCGATCACATGATCTACCCACGCGAACTGTCGTCGCCATACCCGTCACCGACCGGCAAGCCGATGTGGACCCCCGATACTGCCTGGCCCGACTCCTGGGTGCTCATCGGCGCGATGGCCGCGGTGACACGTCGCATCCGCTTCACCAATGCCGTCTACATCGCGCCGGCTCGCCCTCTGTTGGAGGTCGCGAAACAAGTGGCCACTGCCGCAGTTATTTCTCAGGGTCGCGTGGCGCTGACCGTCGGGGCAGGATGGATGCGCGAAGAGTTCGAGCTGATGGGCCAGGACTTTGCCAATCGCGGCAAGCGGCTCGACGAGATGATCCGAGCCCTGCCCGCGTTGTGGCGCGGAGGCTGGGTGAGCTGGACTGGGAAGCACTATCAGATACCGGAATTGATGATCGAGCCGCACCCGGACGCACCGGTGAAGATCATGTGCGGTGGAGAATCCGAGGCGGCGTTGCGGCGCGCAGCGCGGCTGTGCGACGGCTGGGTCGGCAACGCCTACACCTGGCAGGACGCGGTTGAGAAGGTCCGAACACTCACCGCACTGCGACGCGAATACGGGCGTGAGAACGACTCTTTCGAGATCATGCTGGCGCTTCGCGAGCCCGCATCAGTCGATCTGTTCAAACGAGCCGAGGACATCGGCGTGACAGCAGTCATGTGCAGTCCCTGGGCGATGGCCGATGCCGTGTCCTCCGGCGCACATGATGTCTTCAAGTTGACTGCCGACCGTTACCGAGCACCTATCGAGCGGTTCGCCGAAGACGTCCTGGCCAAGATGTCCTAGCGGGCGCGGTGAGGGCAGTTTCAGAAACGTTTGGCAAGAAGGAGATTGATGACAGAGACTTCAGCTCAACCGCGTGGCCCGAAACCGCCTGAAGGTGACTGGCTCGGAACTCCGTTCTTGAAGTTCACCCGTGAGGGCGCGTTCGGCGTCTGCACCCTCGACCGGCCCGCGGCCCGCAACGCGATGACCCCGGCGATGTACTTCGGCATCAAGTACGCGGTCAACCATGTGGGCTCCGACTCCGATCTGGCTGGCCTGCTCATCACCGGCACCGGCGACGTCTTCGCGCCCGGCGGTGACATGGGCGGCGGCGGTGCGGACAACTGGCTGACGTTCGGCTCGGCGCTGGGAATGGACGCCCTGCCATTCGACACCCTGCGCCAATCCGTCAAACCGGTGGTCGCCGCGGTCAATGGGCTGTGCCAGGGCGGCGGTCTGCAGATCGCGTTGTGTGCCGACATGGCCGTCGTCAGCGACCGCGCTACCTTCCGGGTCCCCGAGCTCTACCGCGGCATCGCCGACACCTACTACAGCCAGATGCTGGCGCGGCTCATCGGCCCGGTCCGCACCCGCGATCTGATGTTCACCGGCCGCACCCTATCCGCGCAGGAGGCGCTGGACTGGGGCGTGGTGGCGCGCGTCGTTCCGCACGACGAGTTGGCCGACGCCGCTCGGGAGGTGCTCGCCCAATGCTGCCGCACGGCACCGGGTGCCCGCGCGGTGATCAAGTCCAGCCTGGACAACTATCTCGGCCTCTACGACCGGATCGGGATGCAGTCGAGCCTCGGTGCACCGGAGTCGATCGAGGGCTTCCTGGCTTTCAAGGAACGCCGATCTCCCAATTGGGTGCACCCGGAATTGAGGGTGGAGGGGCGGCTGTGAACCTGCTATCGAATGTGTCCGCCAGCGTAGACGAGACACCTTCAACGTTGGCAAGTAGCCTCGACGACTTGTTCGGGCTGACCGGCAAGGTCGCGGTCGTCACGGGCGCGGCCGGCGGCATCGGTCTGGGCATCGCAGAGGTGCTTGCGAATGCCGGGGCCAGGGTCGCGCTTGCCGACCGAGATCATGCAGAGGCCGTGCGCCGGGCCGCAGCCATCACCGCAGCCGGGCATGCTGCCCTCGCAGTCGCGGTAGATCTCGCTGACGAAGACTCCGTCGTGGCAGCGTGCGCGCACATCGTCGCGGATGTTGGCGTGCCCTGGCTGTTGGTCAACAATGCCGCGCTGCAGGATCGTGAACCGTTATTGGAAGCGACCGCGGCGGAGTGGGACAGAATCCATTCGGTCAACGCCCGCGGTGCCTTTCTCATGACGCGAGAAATGGCGCGCGCCATGGTTGCATCCGGACATGGCGGCAGGATCGTCAACATCGCATCCAACGCACTGCGGGGCGGCCTGATCAAAGGCCTGATCTCGTACGCATCGTCCAAGGGAGCCCTTGCGGCGCTGAGCCTCGCGACGGCGTTCGAACTCGCTGAGCACTCAATCACGGTTAACACGATCCTGCCAGGGGCGGTCATCACGCCCGGCGCCATCAATGCCAAGGGAGCGATCAGCGATGGCCCGGCGACGCGTCAGACGCCGTTCGGCTTCCAGGAGCCGCTCGAGATCGGCGCCGCCGTCCTGTTTTTCGCCTCGCCTGCGGCACGCCCCATCACCAATCAGGTGCTTGCAATCGATGGCGGATTCTCGATCAGCTGACCGCAGCGAGGACGATTAGCGATAGTGAAAGACATTGCCCTACCCGGCAGCTTGTTTTTATCCCGAGCACATCTGACGTTCGCTGTAACCAACTCTTGAAGAGCCGAGGACTCGCCATTTACGTCGGGCACCAATACGGAACGTCGTTTACGAGAAGGGAAATCAGAATGCAAATCAGTGGTAGTTCTGCGATCGTCGTGGGCGGCGCCGGGGGCCTGGGGGAGGCCACAGTACGCCGGCTGCACGGGGCGGGGGCCAAAGTAGTCATTGCCGATCTTGCCGATGACAAGGGCAAGGCGCTCGAATCTGAGCTGGGCGTGCGGTATGTGCGCACCGATGCCACGAGCGAAGAATCCGTCTTAGCGGCAATCGCCGAGGCCGATTCGCTGGGCCCCCTGCGCGTCTCTGTCGACACCCATGGCGGCCCGGCCAGCGGGGGCAGACTGATCGGTAAGGACGGAAGTCCCGTTGACCTAGCTGGATTCAAAACGACAATCGAGTTCTATCTCACCGCTGTCTTCAACGTGATGCGCTTATCCGCCGCGGCAATCGCCCGGCATGAGCCAGTCGACGACACCCGTGGCGTCATCATCAATACTGCGTCCATTGCGGCCTACGAGGGCCAGATCGGCCAGCTGCCGTACGCCGCCGCCAAAGGCGGTGTGGTGAGTATGACCCTGGTTGCCGCTCGCGATCTGGCGCCCCTGGGAATCAGGGTCGTCACCATCGCTCCTGGCACCTTTCTTACACCTGCTTACGGCAAGGCCGGCGACGAGCTGGAGGCGTATTGGGGCCCGCAGGTCCCGCACCCGAAGCGGATGGGCCGTTCGGTGGAATACGCCGCGTTGGTCGCGTCGATCATCGAGAACGACTACCTCAACGGCGAGGTGATCCGGCTCGACGGGGCATTGCGGTTCCCTCCGAAATAGTCGTCGTTATGCTCTATCGCTTTCGATATTTGAGGGTGCTGGCGTACCCGGCGCGGTGTTTCTCGAGCTCGAGGAGCGTAGCCGCATCGGCGAATTCGACAATGTGGTCAACTCGCTGTCGGTCTACGAGTTCACCGACGCCGGCAGGATACGGCACATCGACCTGTATCTGCAGATGGCACTCTCCCCCGCCGAGATGCTGAAAAGCTTTGAAGGAGTAGAGATCTCGGGATGAGCGATGTAGATACCGTCGACTTTTTCACCGACAAAGAGCTTTTGGCTGATCCCTACGACTACCTGGCGGCCCTGCGTGACGAATGCCCGCTTCGGCGTGAGAAGCACCACGACGTGGTGATGGTTACGGGCTACGACGAAGGCATGGCGATCTGTAACGACACGGAGCGATTCTCGTCGTGCATCTCGGTGACGGGGCCGTTCCCCGGTTTCCCGGTGCCGCTGGAGGGCGACGACATCTCCGCGCTGATCGCCGCGCACCGCGACGAGATCCCGTTCTACGACCAGCTGCCGACGTTCGATCCGCCGGTGCACACCGCACACCGGGCGCTGCTGTCCCGGATGATCACACCCAAACGCCTCAAGGAGAACGAGGAGTTCATCTGGCGCCTCGCCGATCGCCAGTACGACGCCGCGCTGGTCGGTGGCCGCTGCGAGTTTATCGGCGAGTTCGCCAATCCGTTCGCGATGTTGGTCATCGCCGATTTGCTGGGTGTTCCCGAGTCCGACCACGCGGAGTTCCGCGAAGCGCTGC
>Ga0116219_10004032_pt1 | contig 11262 bp, 10 predicted proteins | sample Sb_taG_4_FD_91019 | JGI IMG/M metagenome (GOLD analysis project Ga0116219, IMG submission 91019) | Peat soil microbial communities from Weissenstadt, Germany - Sb_50d_6_BS metaG | ecosystem: Environmental > Terrestrial > Soil > Wetlands > Peat | place: Germany: Weissenstadt | collected 2010-09-21
ACCAATTGCGCGCCGCTATCGACCGTCGTGACACCGGTGCGCCGCAGTAGAGCGCGCAAGCGCAGCACCACCTCTTCGATGCTGAACGGCTTGGTGACATAGTCATCGCCGCCCGCGGTCAGCCCGGCGATGCGGTCTTCCACAGAATCCTTGGCCGTCAGCAGCAGCACCGGTAGCTGCGGGTTTTCTTCGCGCAGCTTGTGCAGGACGTCCAAGCCGCTCATGTCGGGGAGCATCACGTCGAGAACGACGACGTCGGGCCGCTGGGCCCGGGCCGCCGCGATCGCCGAGGACCCGTCGCCGGCGGTGGCGATGTTCCAGCCCTCGTAGCGCAAAGCCATCGACACCATCTCGGCGAGGACGGGTTCGTCGTCGACGACGAGCACGTTGATCGGATTGCCATCGGCGCGGCACATAACCACCCGCTCCACCGAGGCTCGAGACTGCGTCACAGGTTCTAGTATCCGCCCCTGCCTGGGCTGGCGCTATGGCATTACTATGTGTCGGCTGTGAGAAATCTGCGTGACTGCGGAGGCGCAGTCACGCAGATTTTCTGGATTGTCGCGAGGGCCTAATACCAGTACCGGCGGCCTGCGACCGGCCGGCCCACCGAGCCCATGATCCAGAGCACCGCGCCGATGACGAGCAAGACGATGCCGAGCACCCATAGCAAATGGATGCCGAACACGAATCCGAGAATGAGCAGAACTACGCCCAAGACGATCATGACCATTTCCTTTGTTCGAGGGGTGTTAGGCAACTAGGCCACTGGGCATTGAACTCGGCTGTGGTACGTGGCAGTCCTTGACTTTCGGGTTCACACCCGCGTAGTTCAAGGGTCCCGCGACCACGGTCAACGCGATGTTTCCCGCTGTGACACAACTTGTTGACCCACCTTTGAAGTAGTCGCGTTGATATGCCGCGAAGACTCCGATCAGCAGCCACACCAGGACAATCGCGCCGATAATTCCGCGACCACGCATGGTGACCTCCATTGTGTTCGAGAAAGGTATCTTCTCGTGCGGTTAGTTTTACCCGTTGCACTTGCGTCTAAACCTCGTCGACGCCGCGAGCCCGGCGCCGTCGCCGAGCCGCCACGTATGGCCGAACCTCCCTGCGCCACACATCGACCGTCAGACCTACGGTATCCGCACGTAGCTACGACCCGGCCGCTCGGGTGGAGCAGATGGCGTCCGATCACGGCGGCTGAACGGCCCGCCAGGGTCATCGATGAGCGGGCCGTAATGAGTCCGTTCTTCGTCAACATCGCCGTCGCGCTCATCTGGGAGGGCTGATCGACCGCGGGCCCGTCGGGCACCGGCTGGCAGCTCGTCGCGCTGGCGGCACCCGAGCGGCTACGGTCGGGCTGGCTCAACGGCATCAAACACTGGCAAGTGGACTACTCCGGCGCGTGCCCGGCGTCTCATTGACCTTTCCAGTCGGCGCCGCCGAACCGAATGACACCCTGATCGCCTGCGCAGAATCGACGCCGGATCGATCGTCCTCAGACCCCGCGCACCTGACACGGCACCCCGTTGACCACCTGGGTGTTACTGGGGACGTCGATCAGATCCGGCGGATTGAGCAGGTTCGAGTTCACCCCGCGATGAGCGTTGGCCACACCGAGGCGGGTGCCGGCTGCGCCGTGTCCCCAGCCGTGCGGCAGCGACACCACCCCGGGCATCATCTCGTCGCTGACCTCCGCGGGGACCGATACCGCCCCCTCCGAGGTGCTGACCCGCGCGAGTTGCCCGCTTGCCAGCCCGATCCGGGTGGCGTCGTCGGGATGGATGAGCAGTGTGCACCGGTCCCGGCCGCGCATCAGCGACGGCACGTTGTGCAGCCAGGAGTTGTTGGATCGCAGATGTCGCCGGCTGGTCAGCATCAGAGCCTCGTCGGCTCTGTCCAGCCGCGCACGCAGCCGGGGCACATCCTCGGTGAAGACGTCGTGGACCAACTCGATGGCACCCGAGGGTGTGGTGAGCGCGTCGTCGAGGCGGCCGCCCTCCAGATCGCCAAGGTGCAGCCCGTCAGGGTGTGCGCGCACCTCGTCGAGAGTGAGCCCGCCCGGTTCGGCGCCCAGCTGATCACCCCACGGGCCGAGCCGGACGTAGAGGTCGAAGAGGCGTTCCGGGCCTTGCCCTTTCAGCGCGGCCATCGCCTCGGTGGCGTCGCGGCCCGTCAGCGGCGTGTGCGGCTGCGCGCACATGGTGGCGACCAGACCCGCGGTGTACAGGTCGTCCATGGCGATGACGTCGACATCGGGCAGCGGTGTCCCGAGCACCGCCCCGGCCAGGCGCAGCAGCACCTCCCATTCGGTTGGCCGAATCGGGTCGGGTGCGAAGACGGGTTCGGACCACTTCAGGCACGAGGTGATGGCATACATCCAGTAGAGGTCGTCGGCGTGCGGGCGTTCCAGCGGCGAAAGTCCCGGGAAGATGACGTGTGCGTGCCGGGTGGTCTCGTTGAGCCAATTGTCCACGCAGATGAAGGCATCCAGCGCCGACAGCGCCCCATCGAGGCGCCCGGCGGCTGGTGCCGAAATCGCCGGATTGCCCGCCACGCTGATCAGGCCACGGATCCGACCGTCACCGGGAGTAAGGATCTCCTCGGCCAGGCAGCTGACCGGAAACTGGCCCAGCACCTCATCGACGCCGCGTACCCGCGACGCGAAGCGGCCGAACGCCCACCGGGGCCCGGTCTGGTCGGGCGGCTTCATGAACATCGGCGAATACACCGCTGGTTTGGGGAACACCGCTCCCCCGCGCCGGTCGACGGCGCCGAGCGCGGTGTTCAGCACGAACACCAGCCAGGTGGCCAGCGTGCCGAACTCCTGCGTGCAGGCCCCAATTCGGCTGTAGAGCACTGGATTCGACGCCGAGGCGAGATCGTGCGCCAACCTGCGGATCGTGGCAGCGGGGATTCGGCTCGGGCCGGCGACGGCCTCGGGGGTGAACGGCTCGGCCAACCCGATCACCTCCCGGAGGCCGAGCACCCGGTCCTGCAGATGACGATGCGGACGAAGCAGTCCGTCGGCGGCGAGGGTGCGCAGGATGGCGAACAGCACCAGTGCGTCGGTCCCCGGCCGGATCGGCACCCACTCGGACGCGCGCTGCGCGGTCTCGGTGCGCCGGGGGTCGACGACCACCACCGTGCCGCCGCGACGGCGGATTGCCGCCAGATGCCCGACGACGTCGGGCGCCGAGAGCATCGACCCCTGCGAGGCCGCCGGATTGGCGCCGACGACCACCAAGTAATCGGTGCGGGCCACATCCGGGATCGGCGCGTTCCACATCCCCCCGAACAGCAAGGTGCCCACCACATTCAGCGGCCATTGGTCCAGCGTGCCGGGTGAGTAGTACGCCCCCATCCCGGCGGCCGACGCCATCGCCACCAGCGCGCCGATGTAGGTACTCAGACCCAGGTTGTGCGCAACCGGATTGCCCACGTACACGGTGAGCGCCCGGGCGCCGTCGGTGTCGAGAACCGGCCGCAGCACTCGCTCCGCCTCGACGAAGGCATCCTCCCACGAGCAGGCAACGTGGGTACCGTTGCGCTGCTTGATCATCGGGGTTCGAAGTCGGTCGGCGTCGTCGTGCAGATGGCCGAGCGCGGTGCCCTTCGGGCACAGGTGGCCGGCCGACCAGACGTCGTCGGGATTTCCCCGGATGTCGGTGACGCTGGTGCCGTCCACAGTGACTCGAAGTCCGCACATGGCCTCACACAGCGGACATGTCACGCGATGAACGACAGCGGCACCCTCGCCCAACAACCGACTCGACACTTGTCCATGCTAGGACAGACGAGAGCCGACCCGGTCAGCTCTGGCGCTGCTACTCTGCGCACCCGCCGATAATGACCAAATACGTCAGCGCCGCCGGCTCGGGTTGCCGGTGCCGGTACCGGTGGCGCGTCGCGCGCGACTCGGCGTGTTCACGTTCACCGCTGCGGCTGGGCCTCGCCGGCTGGGTGGTTTGTGCTCGGTCGTGGCTTCGTCGCGGTGGGTGGTGATCAGCCGGGCGATCGCATTGATGGACACCGGGGTCAGCGACCAGGCGTCCAGGCCGACGTGGATGCTGTGCTCACGCAGCCGGGCGGTGCTGTGCAGGTGACCGTGCAGCAGCCAGGCGCCCAGGGACGGGAGTGCTCGGTCAGTTCCGTCGTCGTGACTGACAACGATCGGGCTGAACTAGTAGCCGTAACCGTGCCAGTGCCCTTGGTCGCGGGATCCCCGTCGTACCAATGTTCGTCGTGGCAGCGCCGCCCGTCCCAGTTGTTGCCCCAGCCGGGATCCCGGTGCTGCCCAGGACACCAGTGATAGCGCGGGCACGGGTACGTCAAATGTCCACGCGGCTTGTCCAAGGCTCAGTCGGCTCGCCGCTGTGCGGACACGTAAAGCGTGGGCGGCATTGACTCTTCGGCGCCCCGGGGAATGGTGCGGCCGTAGCGGGCCATCAATTCCGCGAACGTGGCCGTCGTGACGTCCCAGCCATGGTCCCGCAGCCAGCCGTCGACGGCTGTTCGCTCCTCCGCGTACCAGAGGTCGTCGAAGTCAGTGATCTCGGCGTTGACCAACTTGGCGGCAGCGGCGCGCATGCGCTGCATGTCGTCGCGCTGACGCCGCACGAGTTGCGGATCGGTGAAACCCGCGCCGGGGACATTGGAAGCCAGCCAGCTGCCTGCGACGCTGAGGGAATGTATGCGCTCGAACAACAGGTCCTGCGCCTGTGCCGGCAAATAACGAACCAGCCCCTCGGCGGACCATGCACCCGGCCGGGACGGATCAAAGCCGGCCTCGCGCAACGCTTTCGGCCAGTCCTGCCGCAGATCTACCGGCACGTTCACGAGCTGTGCGGCCGGCTGTGCGCCGTGGTTACGCAATGTCTCCGCTTTGAACTCCAGCACCTTGGGTTGGTCCAGCTCGTACACGACCGTGCCGTCCGGCCACGGCAGCCGCCAGGTGCGCGCGTCGAGCCCGGCCGCCAAAATCACCACCTGCCGGACACCGGTATCGGCCGCGCGGAGGAAGAACTCGTCGAAGAACGCCGTCCGCGTCGCCATGAAGTCGATCATCAGCTGGATCCGCGTCTCTACGTCCGGTTCGAGTTCGATCGCCTTGGCCAGCAGCGCCGGATCCGCGTAGATGCTCCACATTCCCTCGCCTGCGGCGTCGACGAACAGGCGCGCGAACGGGTCGTTGATGAGCGGATTCCTGCTTTCGGTCTCCGCGGCGCGGGCCGCGGCGACACCCAGAGCGGTGGCTCCCACGCTTTGGGTGATGTCCCAGGAGTCGTTGTCGGTACGCGGCATGGCCCATCCCTCGTCGGTTGGAAGTAAGTTGCGCACACTATTCTTCCAGCCGCGGACCGTCCGAGCCGCCCGTCGGCCGTGCCCTAGGCTTTTCCCAGACGGTCCACAGGTTGCGAAGGAGTGGCGATGGCGCGGTCCCCGCAGGAGGTGTTCGCCCACCCCGGCGGGGCGCCGGCCGCGGTCGACCTCGGCGGAATCGTCGCGGCCGATTCGGCGCGTAACCGGGTTGACGACGGCGTCGACACTTTCGTATTCCGCGACGGCGTGATCCGGGCGCAGACCGTGCGATACGCCCCGCAACCCAAGGGCTGACCGTGGATCACGTCAACTTGGAAGCGGTCGCGTATTGGATGTCGGGACAGGGGCTCGGCGAGGGGCCGCTCGAGGATGTTTCCAGCGTCACCGGCGGCACGCAGAACGTGATGCTGCGATTCACCAGGGCCGGCCGGCCCTACGTGCTGCGGCGCGGTCCTCGCCACCTGCGTCCCGGCAGCAACAGTGTCATCCTGCGGGAAACCAAAGTCCTCGCCGCGCTGGCCGGCTCGGATGTGCCGCACCCGCGCCTGATCGCCACGTGCGAGGACCCGAGTGTGCTCGGCGACGCGGTCTTCTACCTCATGGAGCCGGTCGACGGATTCAACGCCGGCGAGGGGCTGCCGTCGTTGCACGCGGGTGACGCCGACGTCCGGTACCAGATGGGCCTTTCGATGGCAGACGCGCTGGCGAAATTGGGCGCTGTCGACCATGTCGCGGTCGGCCTGGCCGATTTCGGCAAGCCCGCCGGCTTCCTGGAACGCCAGGTGCCGCGCTGGCTTTCGGAGCTGGAGTCCTACAACGCGTACGAGAATTACCCCGGTCCGGAGATCCCGGGAATCGAGCAAGTGGCGTCGTGGCTGGAAGAGCGCCGGCCGACCAACTGGATACCCGGGATCATGCACGGCGACTACCACGCCGCCAACGTGATGTTCTCCCGGACCGGGCCGGACGTGGTCGCCATCGTCGATTGGGAGATGTGCACGATCGGTGACCCGCTGCTGGACTTGGGCTGGCTGCTGGCCACCTGGAGACAGCCCGACGGTTCGAGCGTGTTCAGCCACGCCCTGGGCGGCCAGGACGGGTTGGCCAGTACCGGCGAACTATTCGAGCGCTACGCCGCCAACACCACCCGCGACTTGTCGCATGTCACCTGGTACACGGTGCTGGCCTGCTTCAAGCTCGGCATCGTAATCGAGGGGACCCTGGCCCGTGCGTGCGCGGGCAAGGCGGAGAAAGAGGTGGGCGACCAACTCCACGCGGCTACCGTCCACCTCTTTGATCGGGCGCTCACGCTAATCGAGACGTAGAACTGACGTGCCCGGAATGTATCGATTCGCCTAATGTATTAGGCCGTTTCGTTGTCACCTTCACCGCAGTAAAACGCGCCTACAAATACCGCGTCTCGCATTCGAATTGTCCGGCAATCACGTTTTGGCGGCTGGAAGCAAATCCTGCTTGTCAACCCGGTACCCGCCCCGTAGGGCCGCCGCCGACGACCGATTACCATCTCCTGTCGTGCCGCCTTACCCTGAGGAACCCGACTACTACTCCGAGCCCACCCAGACCGCGCGCTACGGCGGTTACTACGACCAAGCGCCCGAACCACCGGAGCCCCCGACGCCGTGGTACCGCCGTCCGCCGGCGCTCGTCGCGGCGGGAGCGATGGGCGTGGTACTGCTCGCCGCGCTGGTTTTCGCGGTGGTCAAGCTCACGTCCGGTTCGTCAGGCCACGGTCCCGCGGCGACGACCACAACGGTTCCGTCCACGACCACCACCGCGGTGACCACCACCACCGAGCCACCGCGGCATCACGGGGGAGGCGGCGGAGCGCCGACCGAGACCGTCACCGAGACGGCGCCTCCTTCGAGCGCCGATACCGGCACGACGACCGCCCCACCCAGCACCGAGACCAGCACGGTCACCCAAACCGTGACCGTCCCCCCACGCCGGCCTTTCCAACCACGCCCGTAAAGGCGCGTAGGCGGCTAACCTTCCATTCTGTGGAGGTGGGCGATGCCGTCAGACGATCGCTCGACCACTGGGAAGCGCGGCAGTGGAACGAGGCGATGGTGCAGGCCTGCAATGCTGTCGACACCACCGCCAGGAAGCGGTATCCGCAACTGGGGGTCGCCAGTCGGTTCAAGCGCACAATCCGCGATTCGCTCGACATCTTTGGGTTGATGGCGGCACCGAGCATCGACTTTGCTCAGACCCGTTTTCCAATTGCGGTGAAATCTGATCTGCCCGATGGCCGTCCCGATATCGCCGACGTCCTATTCGGCGTTCATCGACGCGATCACGGCCACGAAGATGAAATACCGAACGGGTTCGACCTGACTCCGCACAGCCCTCGCCCGTTGACCGTGCACATATGGCGTAGCGGCAAAATTCAGCTTCCCGCGGCGGCAGCGATCGGGCTGCTGGCGGTCGCCGTGTTCGCGCCCGAGAACAAGGGCGAGGCCATACCCGACGGCTATCAGCTCAGCTGGTATCAGCACGTCTTCCATATCTGCCTGTGGTGGGGGTGGCAAGACCACTTCCGCGAGATCATCAGCACCGCCCAGATTCCGCAGGCGACTCTCGACTTCGCGGAGTTCTGGAATGATTGGACGCCTCTCGCCGAATCGTCGTGATTCCCTGGGTTGAGCGCGCCCGAAGGGATTCAAACCCACATCGGCACCATCACTCGAACAATGTGGTGTGAACAATTAAAAATGACCCCGTGTCGGCTCGCGCGGGCCCCTGAACGGGAATATGAAATAACCGCATCTCAGGACAGTCGGCGGTTTCGTTTAGGAAGACAGCGAGAGAACTAAAACCGCAGCAATGTCACCTATGCAATACCCTTTTCGACGAGCCATCAAGGGTGTAGCGTCTCCGCCATTCGGGCAAAGACATCAAGGAGAACTCCATGGCAGCCAAGTTCGAGATCAGCAAGGACAAAGCCGGCAAGTTCCGGTTCCACCTCAAGGCGGCCAACGGCGAGATCATCGCCGCCAGCCAGGGCTACGAGACCAAGGCGAGTGCCGAGAAGGGGATCGAGTCCATCAGGGCGAACGCTTCCGGCGCAAGCGTCGTCGACCTGAGCGATGCGGAGCCCGCGCACAACTAGCCCGCACCGAAAGCGGTCGTGTCGCTGCCCGCCAGCGCAAGTAGCGACCATCGCGGGCACGCCAATTGACCGCCGCCGTATCGTCGGCAAACCTTCGGCACGCGAGGATGCCCGCAAAGGCAATCCTGCGCGGCAAACCGTGGCGCTGCCCCGCACCCGGTGTTCACTGACAGCGAAGGCTTCAGGGAAGCATCGGATCCGGACTTGTGACAACGTCGTGACACCCCCAGACTTATTGATATGCGCGATCGCGAGACGATCGACTCCGAGTTGCGGCGCATCGCTCTTAGCCGCCAATCGATCCGTGAGCGGGGCGGCGAGCCGTCGTGCCAGCAGGTCGACGAACTGCTCGACGAGCGCCTCGGCCACAAGCCCGAAACAGAGGCTGTCGAAGCGGGTCTGACCCACGTCGTCGCCGGGACGCGGTCGAAATGGCACGAACCTAAGAGCGTCACGCCTTCCCGGCGTAAGGGAGTGCTGCGCCGCTTCGGCCTCCTCGCGGCGTTGCCGCTGTCGCTAGTAGCCGTCGCCGCCGTATTCGTGGTGATGTTCGCGGCCCGAAGCCCACATCCGGCGGCGGAGCCGACGGTGGTCCCGCCGCCTTCGAGTGCGCGACCCACCCCGGCCGCGCCGAAGGCACAGGCTCCACCGGTCGACATCGTCGACAGGGCGTTCATCGACGCCTTGAAACAGACTGGCGTGCCCGTTCCCAGCCACGATTACGCGACAACCCATGGGCACGCTGTCTGCGATTTCCTCACGCGCCAACCGAATTTCGCGGAGGCCGTCCGCTTCGTGCAGCAATCGTCAATCTGGGACGCTGGTCAAAGCGCCGACTTCACGGCGGGTGCCGTCGTCTCGTACTGCCCTCAGTACGAACCAGCGAGCGCGGGCGAGATGCAGCCGGGTTTCCAGAAGACTCTCTCCGACCTGCAAGCCATCGAAGGCAATCTAAAAGGCGTCGAGGGTGATCTGCAGGGCATCGAGGGTGGCCTGCAGAACCTTCCGGGCCACCCGTAATCCGGGTCATTACAGCCGCGGGCAAAACACCGATCAGGTGTTTGGATGGAAAAATTCACTGTGAGCGCGCCCGAAGAGATTCGAACTCCCAACCTTCTGATCCGTAGGCACGGGCGGACGGCATGACTGGGCACGACGCGAGTTCGACTGTCGCGTAGTTGAGGGTGTATGGAAGCCCGACTGTCGTCATCGTTGTCGTCAGAACTGTCGTCAGCTCGGTGCGAAACAGCGGCACTCCCAGCACTTCCTGATACCCCGACGATCCTGCGCTGACGATCCCAGTATCGCGCACCAGCTCCACAGCAGGTCAGATGGCATTTTAAGGCCCGAAGACTTGCGGCTTCGCAAACGATTTCACCGGCTGCGGTCGCTTGCGGGAAGCGACGGGTTGCCTTCGGGGGCCAGTTCAAGCACATGAATTTCGCCCGCAGTGCCGTCGACCTCGACAAGCGCTCCCGACGGCAAAGACCGGGTAGCGCCCTGGGCGTCGACCACACACGGGAACCCGAACTCGCGGGCCACCACGGCGGCGTGTGACATCGGGCCGCCGAGCTCGGTCACCACGGCCGCGGCATAGCAGAAAGTGGCGGTGTACCCGACGTCGGTGACCTTCGCGACAAGAATCTCCCCGGGTTGGAGGTCGTCGATGGTCTCTGGCCGCACGATCCGCACCCGGCCGCGTACCCGTCCCCCACACACGCCGACTCCCCGCAGGGTGTCCCCGGAGGTGAGGACCGCCGACGACGTGGTGATCGGCTGCCAGCTCCCGCTGAACACCGTCGGCGGAACGACGGCGGCCAGCCTGCGTTGTTCGGCTCGGCGGCGGGCCACCAGCTCCGACACGTCTGCCGGGAGCGCATCGAGTTCGTCGACCAGCAGGTAGAACACGTCGTCGGCGGTGCCGAAGACACCGGTGTCGGCCAATCGGCGGCCGTATTCACGCAGCAGGCTGCGCAACACCCAGATGGCCCGCACCATCTTGTCGCGGCGGACTTCGCGGTCGCGGAGTTGGCGTGCAGCCAGCAGCGCCACGAGTCGGGCCCGCAACGGAATCACCGGATGGTCGGGCTGCAGCGCAGCAGGCGCGCTCATTGCTCTGACCACCATCCGGACCAGCAACTCGGGATCGTCGGCGTAGCTGGTCGACAGCATCTCGACCTCTGCCGGACCACGGTGCCCGATCAGCGCCAGCTCGGCCATTACCGCGGCATGAAATTCCGGCGCCTGCGTGGCCAGCGCATCAAGGTGCTTGCCTGGTTCGGCCAGCAGACGAGTCGCATTGGGATCGCGCCGCGCCGCGACCACCAGCCGCTGCACCGCCTCCACCGATCGCGCACTGACCAATTCCGGTCCGGCCGGCGGCGCGGTGTCTCGCCCGCACAAGCCGCGCAACAACACGTTGAACGCGGCGCACAGCATGAATGACCCCGAGGCCAGCAGCCAGCCGTGTACGACGTGGTCGCGTGCCAACAGGATCAGGCTTAGTAGCCGACAATCGTCTAGTTGGGTGAGGTCGCCGCCGGCCAGACGTTCCAGACGATCAACATCGGCAATGAATTCTCGGGTGTCGAGGGGCGATCCGGCGCTCAGGCTAACCAGGTTGACGCCGAATACCCCGATGTTGCGGACGGTGCGCAGTTGCCTCCGGGCGCGGCTGGATTCGGAAGGCGGACGCTGCTCACCGAAGATCGGTAAGGACGCCATGCTGGGCCCGAAGAACCCGCTGTTCCTGACAATCGTCGCGGGCTTGGCGAACGGAACGGTTTCGGCCATGAAATGCGCCG
>Ga0116219_10004034_pt1 | contig 11260 bp, 15 predicted proteins | sample Sb_taG_4_FD_91019 | JGI IMG/M metagenome (GOLD analysis project Ga0116219, IMG submission 91019) | Peat soil microbial communities from Weissenstadt, Germany - Sb_50d_6_BS metaG | ecosystem: Environmental > Terrestrial > Soil > Wetlands > Peat | place: Germany: Weissenstadt | collected 2010-09-21
ATGGGCCGGTCCACTCCTACCTTGACGGCCGCGCCGCCTCCGGCGCCCTCGCGTAGTCGTCGCGTGCAGTGCAACGCGACGAGCCGACCGCGGTCAAACACTGCATGACTTTGTTCGAACACCCCTTCAGCTGCCTTCTGGACGAGAATTTCGGTCTGAGAGTTGGGGAGTCCTTGTTGTTGGAGGCCGACCTTCGCCTCGTTCAAGCCATCTGCATCCTCGATCCGCCACACGCCCGTGCTTGCAGTCCCATATGAGGTCTTCAGGTAATAGGGGAAGGTGATCGATGCCACTCCAGTCTCAATCTGTGGCCACGTGCGAGCCAGGATCGTGACGGGCTGCGGGAGGCCGAGCTCGTCGAGCAGGTCGTGAAAGCTTGCCTTGGTCTGCACTCTGGCGAAGGCGGCGAAGTCGGCTACGGCCAGTCCGGTGAGGGGGGTCAGATGCTGCTGCGCCCAGGAGAACAGGTACGCCTGCTCGTTGGCCGGGAGGAGAACGTCGTAGTGGTGCTCTCGGAGGAGGTCCTGTACAAACCGCATGTATCCCATCGGGTCGCTCCCCGAAACGGGGCTGCGATATACCTTTCGGACGTAACGCGAAAATCGGGCCAGACAGATTGGGTTTGGGTCGCACACGTCGAGGACGTAACCCATCGGCCCCAGCGCGCTGATCACCTCTCTCGCATTAGTGCTGGATCCCTCGGACAACAGAATCCTGACGCTTGGACTTCGCGTCGCGATCGTTCCATCGGGTTCGAGCTCGGTGACTAGGAAGACGGGGAGCGCCATTGGGCACCTCGATACTGGTCAGTATTGAATACTGGCCAGTATCCTGATCTGGATGAGCGATGTCAAAGGCAGGACAGGATCGAGCACCGCTCCCGAGTCGAGACCCAACCTTCCACCGGTTGCTCGGGTCCGCAGGCCCACACGTGAGGAGGTACGCCGGCGACTCCTGGACGCGGCGCTGGCAGTCTTCGCCGAGCATGGCTTCGATTCCGCGAATCTGGACCAGATCGCCGAGGCCGCAGGCCTGACGAAGGGCGCCATCTACTCCAACTTCATCGGCAAGGACGATCTGTTCTACGCCATGATGGCGGAGCAGATTCTGGTCCGTGTGGAGTCCATCCGAACCGCCCTGACCGTCGGTACGGCCGACGCCCTAAATCGCCAGGAACTTCGCGATATCGGAGATCTTCTCACTAAGGCCTTCACCGAACAGCGGGAATGGCGGATGGTCTTCTTGGACTTCTGGCGCCGAGCCGTCCGGGACGATGACGTGCGTGCACGGTTCATCGCCCATCGGCGAACCCTGCGGGATGCGATAGCCGCCAGCGTCGAGGAGTTCCTAGGTGGATCTCCACCGGCCGGTGACTTCACCGTCGACGACGTCGTGACCGTGGTGCTGGCCCTCTCCAACGGCCTGGCCATCGAGCAGTACGTCGACCCGAGCACCGTGAGTTCCGACCTGTTCGGGCGAGTCCTCGTGCATCTGTCGGGCCAAATCTTGCCACGGACCTAAAGTGCCCCACAATCTGTCGTGAGCGGTCTCATCTCCCAAGATTTCCATACCGCGTGGGCTCGCCGAAGGTGCCCCAGGTCGCCGGCCACGGGTCACGGCTGAATGCCGCCACCTCGGCGAGTCGACGGCAGATCCATAGTCTGAAACGCCGAACGAAAACGCCGCCCACAGTGGATGCAGCCACGTGGTCAACCGATCAGGAATGCGTCGTATGTGGGTCATCCACCAGCTTGGCTCACACCGCCCGATATCGCCGATTCCACTGGAGCCGGATGGCCGGCCCTTGTCATTTGTCGCAGGGCAAGGAGGGTGAGGAGGGCGTCGTCGGGGTTCGAAAGCATTCCCGCTAGCCCACTGACCTCTGTTATTCCTATAGATATAGTAGATGAAGCAACGTTTCCGTCTCTTATGGAGGGTTCGATTCCCGCTAGCCCACTTCGGCCAGAAGATATCCTCACTGCTCCCGGCTTCTCGCTATCAAGACTTTGAAGCGTGAATCATTGATGAGACAATTAGAGCGAAATGAGTTCGGAGTCACACACTGAATCACTTGGTCTTGCGGACGCCCAGTCGTTTGTTCGAAGTCACTATGGCGACCGTGCGGGTCAACTAGAAGCGTTGGGCAGCGGCGACTGGTCAAAGGCGTACGCCTTTACGCTCGACGGCAAAGAGGTTGTTGCTCGATTTGGTGCTCACGGGGAGGACTTCGCCAAAGATCAAGTCATGCACGTGCTCTCGTCACCGGAGCTGCCAATACCAAAGGTCCTTGAGGTCGGAGAAACCTCTACCGGCTTCTTTGCTGTTTCCGAACGAGCCTACGGTGAATTTCTAGACGAGCTGGATGAGACGGGTATGCGCGCAGTCCTGCCGAGCGTGCTATGTGCACTCGATGTAGTCAGAGAGATCGATGTCTCCGGAACCACCGGCTATGGAATTTGGACCCCTGACGGGAAGGGACGTCATGCCACCTGGCAAGACGCTCTGTTGGAGGTAGGGATTGACCGAAACGGTGGCCGCATCCAGGGCTGGAGAAAGGCGCTGGAATCTTCGCCCATCGGAGCCAAGCCGTTCGATACCGCACTCGACCTTCTCCGACACCTTGTGCCTCACCTTCCAAGCGATCGACACCTCATCCACGGTGACCTGCTCTATCACAACGTCCTCGTTGACCATGACCACATCACTGCCGTGCTCGATTGGGGGAACTCGATGTACGGTGATTGCCTCTACGACGCCGCATGGTTGATTTACTGTCGAGCCCAGTACACGCGTTGGTCTGCCGTCGATATTCGCCGTGAATTCGAACAGCACTGGGTTCCCAGCGGCACAGCCCCTAGCGACCTGGAAGAGCGACTGCTTGCATACCAAATTCATATCGGTCTTGGCGCCCAAGCTTACAACGCTTATATAGGACACTTGGATGACCTCGCAATCAACACGGAGCAGACTATGAAGCTGGTAAGAACCGCAGCCGGGGACAAATAGGAGGGTGGTCTTCCAGGGGCATCAGCTCTCCAAATCCCTCCGCTCATTGCGACTCAGCCGCACTGAAACAGATCCAGTTTCTCCGCGAGGTCGGGGTTCGAAAGCATTCCCGCTAGCTCCACGACGACAGGGTGTTCATGAAATGAAGCCCTGAGTGTTCATGAAACCCTCCGTTGGAGGTGGCGAGGGGTCAGTTGACTCCCCCGCCGCCGGGAACGCACAAATCGCCGGCCTTCGGGCCGGCGGTTTGCATTTGAACAGAGTGTGCGGACTTGAGCGGCCGTGAGGATTCCGACTCTCAGGCCAGGTGCCGTACGCCGTTTCGCTCTGGTCTTAAAGATGGATTGCAGGGGGCCGGTCGGGACTTGGTTAAGTCCTCGACGCAATAGCTCGTATCGAGACACGGATTCCCTGGCCGCCCCGGGACTCAGCGGATGTACACCTCGCCCGCTTCGTACTCGGCATTGACGGCGCTCGCGGGCGGGGAGATACCCGTCGCCTGGAACGCGGGGAAGAGCTGCTCGGCCGCGAACCGCTCCTGGTGCGCCTTGGACTGCCAGATGCTCACCACGTTCAGGCCGTTCTCGTCCGTGCCGGCCGCCCCGGCGAGCAGGCCGTCGACGTCCTGGGGCGAGTTGTGCTCGGAGGAGACCTTGCGGAAGTCGTCGATGGTGACACCGTGCATCGACGTCCAGAGGGTGACGAATGCCATGATTGTCTGCCTTTCCCTATCTGCACCTTTTGGCGCTGGAAGGTGACGATACGGAAGGTCCGTGATCAGGCCATCCGGGGAAGCACTTATCGGTGTACTCATTCGCTGGGTACTGCGTCACGGGCCAACGGCGCGTCCGTCGCCGGCTCTTCGCTGGACCACGCGGCGATCTGGCTGCGGTTTCTGAAGCCGAGCTTGACCAGGATGTGCTGGACATGGTTCTCGGCGGTGCGCTCGGAGACGTACAGCGTCTCGCCGATCTGCTTGTTGGTCAGCCCGTGCCGGACCAGCTTGGCAACCTCCAGCCCGCGTGGGCTTAGCGGCGAGCGGACGGCCGGCGCGGCCGGCAGCCGGGCCCGCAGCTGCTCGATACGCCTGGTGAACGGGACCATGCCGAGCTGTTCGGCTTCGCCCGCCGCGGCGTCGAGCGCAGCCATGACCTGGGCGAGATCTCCGGGAGCCTGCCGTCGGGCCAGGGCAGAGGCGCTTTCGACGCGGGCTTGCACGGCCTACCCGCGGGCGCCGTTGGCATCGCAAATCGAGGCCGCCGTCTGCAGGTCCGCCACTGCGGCGCCCAGGCAGGTCTTTGGCCCTGCAGGCCGGACAGCGAAGATGCCGACTGGAAGGCTGGAAGACCCTCCCGCACTTCTGGCACGGCCCCTCACGCATGATCGACGGTAGCTCGGGGGGTGTATTGCGTACTCATTACCGTGTGCGCACGTTGGAACAGAGTGTGGGGCCTGAAGCGGCCGCAAGGATGCCGACTCTTAGGAGCTGCCTGTCAAGCGTTCGAATCCAGCATCTCGCGACTTGGGCTGGCCAAAACCGGCTCCGTCGGAGCCGTGTCGGTACGTCCGGTCCTCTCAGATTGCCGATGGCACCGGGACCTTGTCCGGCGTCGGTGGGCACCTACCCGCACTACTCCGGTAGGTGGCAGACCGCCTCGACATTGTTGCCATCTGGATCGCGCACAAAGGCGCCGTAGTAGTTGGGGTGGTACTCGGGCCACAGGCGAGGCTCGTGAAGCACGTGCGCACCCAGCTGGGAAGCGGCGGCGAAGAACTGACGCACGGCCGCACGACTCGGCGCGACAAAGGCGACGTGGCACTCCCGAAAGCCTTCACCGGTTTCGCGTGGGCCAATCCAGAACTCCGGCTTGGCACCGATACCGAAGCCGATGACCTTGCCGAACTCCATGACGCGGCCTCCTCCGACCGGGGTGAGAACGGCGTCGTAGAACACGGCGCTCGCAGCGGTGTCGGTACACTGAATCGAAAGATGATCGAGCACGGGCACATCTTCGGTGAGATCACCGTTACTCAGTAGGGCCAGACGTCACACAGATTCCCTGCGTCGTTGGACCAGGCCATTCGCTGCTCTCGCGCGCGTCCGGAGCCCGCGGTTCACGACTTGAGCGCCAGCACGTGATAGACGAGAAACGCTGGCCAAACGATGCTCTTCATAATGGCGACGAGTACCAGCCAGAAGGTTCCTGAATGAGTATGGATGTAGTAGACGAGTGCCCCAATGAAGCCAAGGAACCAGATACCCCCGGCCCCAGCCGGCCCACCCACCTTTCCGTTGTCGGCCATGGTCATATCGATGCCATAGACGAAGCGAGGGAGCCAGGGCCGTTGGTCACTGCTGCCGAACGCGAGCGAAGGACGAGGAGCCTGGTCACCGTTTTGCCGCCACGGTGGCTCGTGCGTGCGAGCGGTCAGCCCAACCGCACATGGCGACGTCGGGGTGGAGAGGACCTTCGGCCCTGGTAGAGGCGGCTAGTGAAAAGCCAAGGTGAGGTCGAGGGTTCACGAACGCGGAGGTGCGACATGGTCGAAACTACTGTTGGGTTCCGCGGAAAGTACCTGAGTCTGACGAGCTACAAGCGGGACGGCACGGCAGTTGCCACGCCGGTCTGGTTTGTGAATGAAGATGGGAAGCTGCTGATCCAGACGGACGTCGGATCGGGCAAGGTCAAGCGCATCCGAGCGAACCCAGAGGTCAGCTTGGCGCTCTGCAATGGTATGGGCCACCTGCGCGGAGAAGAAGTAAAGGGTCGCGCTGAGGTCCTGGAAGCCAGCCAGACGGCTCACATCGAAGGCCTCATAAGGCACAAGTACCGCTGGGACATGCTGATCATCGGGCCGCTCCGATGGGCGCAGGCGAGATTCCACCTGGGCAAGGAACGGGGGCCGACTGTGGGCTTGGTGATCACCCCAGAGGGGTCCGTCTGAGCTACTGCCCACGCCACTACTCCAGCCTTCGGCCCCCACGCCACCCGAGCGAACGACGACCAAGCTCGAGGGGCGTCGGCGTGTAGCGGTCGACGACGACGTTTCCTTCGACGTCGAAGCGGGGGAGATCTTCGGCATCGGACTCTCAATGGCCGGCAAGAGGGCGACCCGTCGAGTGCATCCAATGGTCTTCGCCACCCGGATTGCAACGATCCGGGTGCTCGGGCTCAACCCGACACTTCAGGCAGCTTCAGCTGAGGCAGCCCATCTGCCACAGCTGCAGGACTCCGCACCGCCAGGACGGTTACGGGTCGCCAAGTCCATCATGCTGTTCGCGGCCTTCGTTCGGCATTTCATGGACTGCGACGAGCCGAGTGGCGGGCTGCTCCCCTCGGCTCCGTCATTGGACCGAATGTCGTGGAGAGGGTGACACGCGCCACACGGGCCGGCACCTTACCGACGGATAACTGACCTTCGACCCTAACCATGAAGCTGACCGCTGAGGACAATGAGCCTCCATGGGAGTGCTTTTGAACTGCCGGGGACTGGACAAGCGTTTCGATGACCGGCAAGCCGTCGACGGCATCACTTTCTCCATCGATGCCGGCGAGGTCTACGGCCTGCCCGGACCGAACGGCGCCGGCAAGACCACCACCATCAAGATGGTCTGCGGCCTACTTCAGCCGGATGCGGGGAGCGTCGAGATCGAAGGCCGCGCCCTGGACCGCGACCTGTCGGCCAAAGCACTCATCGGCTACGTCCCGCAGGACGTCGCCCTCTATCCGGACCTGACCGCGGCGGAGAACCTCTCGTTCCTGGGACGTCTGTACGCGCTAGACGGCGCACTCCTGCGAGCGCGCGTAGCCGAGGCGCTCGAGCTCACCGACCTTACTGACCGCCGCGACGATCGCGTCGAGTCGTTCTCAGGGGGGATGAAACGACGCCTCAACATCGCGGCCGGATTGCTGCACCACCCATCACTGCTCGTGCTGGACGAGCCCACAGTGGGAGTAGACCCGCAGAGCCGTCACGCCATCTTGGAGCGGGTACGGGAGTTCGGGGCCGGGGGAATGGCCGTGCTCTACACGACCCACTACATGGAAGAGGCCGAGCGCGTGTGCGACCGGGTGGCAATCGTGGATCGCGGAAGAATGGTGGCCGAGGGGACGCGCCGGGAGTTGGTGTCCAAGCTGGGCGAGCGTGATCGCATCGAGCTGGGCGCCACCGGTGACCTCGATGCCCTGGCGTGCAGCTGCCGGCAGATCCCGGCGGTCGACAGCGCGACGGTGGCTGACGGGTCGGTGCAGGTGATCGCCAGCGAGGCTCGCGCTGTCCTCCCGTCGATCGTCGAGGCGGCCGCCTCGGTTGGGGTGGCCCTCGACTCTGTCCAGGTGGTCGAGCCTGACCTCGAAGCGGTGTTCTTGCACCTGACCGGCACCGCATTGCGGGAGTGACCGCTCATGCGACCGGTGCTCGTCATCGCGGGGAAGGATCTGCGCCAGCGTCTGCGTGACCGTTCGGCCGTCGTTATTGGGTTGGTGGCGCCGCTGGCCGTGGCGCTGCTCATGTCGCTCGCCTTCAAGGGCACGGAGAACTTCCACTACACCTTGGCGCTGGTCAACGCCGACCGCGGCCCAATAGCCGGCGCCATGGTCCAGGCTTTCGAATCGAAGAGCCTGCGGTCGATCGTGACGGTCGAGGACTATGCCCGTCAGACGACCGCCGCTCAGGCGGTCCGTAACGGGCGCGCCCAAGCCGGTCTTGTCATCCCCGCGGGGTACTCGGCACGGTTGGCCGGCGCTGCCCCGCTGTCGCTGACGACGCTTACCAACGTGAACAACACCACGGCAACGTCGGTGACACAGTCCATTGTGTCGTCCTTTGTGGCCCAACTCGACGCCGACCGCCTGTCGGTGGCCACGGCCCAGTCGGCCGGCAGCACCAAGTCGACCGCCGGTTTGACCGCTCTCGCCTCGCAGCTGCGGATCCCAGAACAGCTGGTGGCGCGAGCGGTCGGGGCGCGCCAGCTCAAGGTCATCAGCTATATGGCGCCCGCGATGTCGATCTTCTTCGCCTTCTTCCTCATCAGCTACACGGCTCGGGGATTCTTCGAGGATAAGGATCAGGGGATGATCGAGCGGATGCGAGCAGCGCCGGTGCGGCCGTATCAGATCCTGGTGGGCAAGTCCCTATCTGTACTGGTGTTCGGGTTGGGCAGCTTGCTTGTGATCTTCCTGGTGACGACGAAACTCTTCGGTGCGTACTGGGGTGACCCGTTGAGCGTCGTGCTGATCTGCGCAGCGTTAGTGCTCGCAATCGTTGCCCTGACCGCGCTGGTGATCGGCGTGGCCCGAACCAAGCGCCAGGCCGAGGGCATGTCAGCGCCCTCGTCTTCGGATTGGCTCTCCTGGGCGGCAACTTTGTCTTCTTGTCGGCGTCTCCAGAGGTCATGCAGCGCATCGCCCTGTTCACCCCGAACGGCTGGGCGCTGCGAGCCTTCACCAAGCTGTCGACCTCGGGCGGTGCCCTGCACACGGCGGCGGTGCCGGTGCTCGCCATCCTAGGATTCGCGCTGGTCATCGGCGTCGTGGCCGCCGTCCTGGCTCCGAGATCGGTGACGTCGTGAAGACCCTCGACATCGCCGGCACGTCGATTCGCCGGGTAACGCGCGACCGCACCGCGCTCTTCTTTCTCATCGTGCTGCCGATCGTGGTCATCGTCATCATCGGTGTAACGGTGCGGGGCTTCTCCACGTTCCGGGTCGGGGTGGTCGACCTCGGCGCCGGGGCGGCCGGCCGACAGGTGACGACGGCCATGGCCCAGGCCAAGGACCTGTCGGTCCAGCACTACGTCACCGTGTCGGCCGCCGCGCAGGCCGTCGCCACCGGGGAGGTCAGCGCTGCGGTCGTCCTGCCGGCGCACATGGACCCCGATCTCCGGGCGGGCCGCAGCGTGTCCGTGGGAATCATCTCGGAGCGGGCCAATACCACGCAGCAGGCGGCCGTCGAGGCATTGACTTCAGTGCTGAGCCACCAAGGGGCCCGGGTGCAGGCGGCGCAGTTCGCTGCCTCGCAGGTCCAAGGGACCACCTTCGACTCCGGCCTGGCCTGGGCCATGCAGTTACAGCACTCGCTGCCGGGGCTCGACATCAAGTCACACCAGGTCGTCGCCACCGCCAACGTGCTGCCCGAGGGATTCGACTACAGCGCTCCCACCGAGTTGGTGCTCTTCGTGTTCTTGAGCGCTCTAGCCGGTGGAGCGCACATCATCGACTCGAGGCGCCTCGGCATCTACGAACGGATAGCGACGGCTCCCGTGTCGGCGAGCAGTGTGATCCTGGGTGAGATGCTGGGCTTCACCGCCATCGCCGTGATGCAGTCCTTGCTCATCGTCGGAGTCGGGGCGCTGGTGTTCGGCGTCTCGTGGGGCAACCCACTGGCTGCCGGCGTCCTTCTCGCCGTATGGGCTGTGGTGGGGGCCGCCGCCGGCATGCTGTCGGGCACGCTCTTCCGCACCCCCGAGCAAGCATCGGCGATCGGGCCGGTGGTGGGCATCGGCTTCGCCATGCTGGGCGGGTGCATGTGGCCTCTGGCCATCGTGAGCAACGCTATGCGGCAGGTCGGTCACATCACACCCCAGGCCTGGGCCGTCGACGCCTGGACCATTCTGCTGGCTCGTCACGGCGGGCTGGGCAACATCGAGCTCCAACTAGCCATCCTGATCGGGTTCGCTGCCGGCTTCGCCCTGCTTGCCGTCACACGCTTCCGGCGCTTGGCCACGACCCGCTGAGGTGCTCGAGCCATATCGCTTGAATCCATCGGAGCCGGATGGCCGGCCTTGATCATTTGTCCAGTTCAAGTTGGGTGACGAGGGCGTCGTCGGGGTTCGAAAGCCTTCCCGCTAGCCCCGCGACGGGGTCTTCTCGAAGGAGAACGCTCGGTGTTCCCGAAACCCCCCCTTGCAGGTGGCGACGAGGCTCAAGTGCTCGCCTGCCACCCCTGAAACCCAAACAGCCGGCCCCTAGGGCCGGCTGTTTGGGTTTCGGCGAGTGTCTGCCGGTTCGAGTCGAGGATTTCAGCCCGACATGGGCGCGCCGGAACTGGCTCCGTGGGAGCCGGTCACGATTACGGCGACGCGGATGCTCCCGGGGGTCCTTGGGATCGGGCGTCGACGCCATCGGACCAGGTTCCCTCACGCCGCTTGGCACGAGTCGCAGGGACGTGCCGGTCGGTCACGGGCTCGTGAGGATCCTGGAGCCTGTTACTTGGTGCGAAACGAGCGCACCCGGTCCACGTTGTAACCGGCCACGCTGAACGCGAGAAGCACAGTGATCTTGGTGACCCCGAAGACTCGCTGAAAACCGCGACCCACATCCACGAACTCACCCTTCAAGGCGGCATTGGCGCTCTCGACCAGCTGGCGCCGGCCCATCGACCGTCGCCAGGCCGTTGTCCCATAAGGGATCTTCTGCCACCACCGAAGTTCGACAGGCACGGCGGTGATGATGCCCGAGCAGCACCGCTCGACACCCTCGGAAACCGACACGAAAGGAACGCGGTCCCCCCGGGGCATGGGTGCGGGAAGCGCCGACTACGGAGTCGGCCGGCGTGAAAGGGCAGCGCCACCTCGTGGCTCCGTCACGGGTCGGGCCCGGCGTGGCGAACCTGACGCCAGGCCGCTCGCCGGTTGAGGGCCCTCTCGTACTCGAGCTTCTCGGATTCGGCTTCTCCTCGCGGGGGCATGGGGAGGTCGAACAGATCCTCGGGGGGTAGGCCCGAGAAGAGTTGACGGTCAATCAGCAGCGCGTCGCCAGAGAAGGGCCGAGGACCGCGCTGCAGGCGGGTCAGCGCGAACGTCTTCGTGAAGATGCTTCCGCCAGATCGCGGGATGCGCATCCTGGGAGTCCCCAACCGGTGGGCTATGTTGTCGGATTTTCGTGCCTTGCCGTGGCAGTCGAGATCCTCTTGCATGCCACCGGCTACGTCCACTGGGAATACCGGTTCTGGAACGTCCCGTTGATCCCACTTATTGTGGTCTTTGGGGTACATGATGTTCTATGGAATGGCAGCATGGGTCTTCGACATGAACCAGAATCACCAACGGCAACTAGCCGTAGTTGGAATTATTGCTGGGGTTGATCTCGTTCTGGCTGTCCCTTCCGCGCTCGCGGGCTGGCGCTAGTCGAAGGCCATCAAAGCGCCAGCGCTTGGAGCGCTGGCGGCGGGTGGCGACAGCGAGGAGGATGCGCTCTTGTCCAGTGTCTACATAGTGAGCGACAGTTCGTGCGATCTCGAACCATCGGACACAG